>Ga0207084_1038_pt1 | contig 36527 bp, 29 predicted proteins | sample Alteio_BWMinHeat_55_FD_153543 | JGI IMG/M metagenome (GOLD analysis project Ga0207084, IMG submission 153543) | Enriched cells from forest soil in Barre Woods Harvard Forest LTER site, Petersham, Massachusetts, United States -... | ecosystem: Environmental > Terrestrial > Soil > Temperate forest >...
CGGCTTTGCAAGAAGATATTCCATACGAAACCATCGCTAAATTGGATACGTATCAAGTACAAGGCTTACGATTAGGGCTAACAGCAGAACAGATCAAAATTAGAGAAGGTTTAAGCCAAAAATTAACTTTGCTCGAAAAGGAAAGGAAAAGGATAGAATTAGAAAACAAAGAACGAGACGATAAAATTAAGTCTGAAAGAGCAGAAGAAGATAAAAAGGCAGCGGAAGCAAAAACCGCCAAAACCGCCAGAAGAACCGAGGAAGATAAAGAACGAGAGGAAAAAATCGCAAGTGAAATAGCAAGCGTTAAAGCGGAAGGTATGGAAGGTCTCGGCGAAATTCAAATTGATCCGGAAGCAATCGGAGCCAAGATAAGGGAGAGAGGAGAAAAACAAAAAAAAGACGTAATAGAAGCACGGGCGAGTGAAGACGAAATCGAACAAAAACGACTCGATGAAATCACAGAGCGCCGCAAAGCAGAAGATAACAAATGCAAAGCAGAAATCACTCAAAAACTGAGGGTCTATTTTGACAGCCTTGGCGGTTTAGGTGTCGAACAACTTCAGGGCCTTGATAATTCATTCACTGTGGATGAAGTGCGCGCACCATGGTATTCCCGTCCCGCTATCGAGGCGTTAAAATTAGACATTGGGAAATCTCAATTAAAAACCCTTAAGCATAAACTTACACCAGAGCATATTGATGCTTTGAGAGACGGTTATTCATTCCCTGAGATAAAAGATTTAATGACTTACCAAATAAATGCCATGCGGAAGTGCAACCTGGATCCGAAAGATGCCCTTAAAATTGGCCCCGAGTATGTATCATTGCAGTTGCATTTCTCAGATCTTCTACCAACACTAATCGAAAAAAGAGGGGTTGCGATTCTCGATGATATAAAGGGTTTATCAAAAAATGTGCAACTCGAAGGGCTGCTAGAAGGATTGACCCGAAAAGAATTAGATGAAATTGAACGATTTGGTGCCACACAAAACCCTCGCTTTGAGTTTACACAAGATCACATGGCTGCACTTCAACACAAGTGGGAATTCAAAGATATTCGAGATAAAAAGCCACACCAACTCCGATTGATGACGAAGTTCGGGTTATTACCAGAACAAGCGTTGCAAATACAGGAGTTTCAAGTTGCTGTTTTGGCCCATCCCCAACCAACGGCACGATTAAGGTTTGATCAAGCCCTGAAAGTTACTTCTCCACCTCAAGCAGATGTCTTTTATCAATCATTGCCATCTTTTAAAGAAAAAGGTGTCAATATCGATGAGGTATTAGATGCTAACCTTCAAGGAGATCAACTGCAAGCCCTGACAAAAGGCTGCGATTTGAAAACCGCTCGAGAAATCCAAGGGTTTCATAATCGTTTGTTGTACCATCCAACAGCCCCATTAAAACCCGAACAAGCGGTGAAAGTCACTTCTCAATACCAAGCAGACAACCTTTACCACTTATTGCCATCTTGGAAAGAAAAAGGTGTCAATATCGACGAGGTGTTAGACGCTAATCTTAATTGGTCTCAACTGCAGGCAGTCAATAAAGGATTCCAGGTAAAAGACATTCGAGGACTGCAAGAGTTTCAACTTAATTTATTTTTGAATAATCCAAACAATTTCGACCTCCAAAAAGGACAAGCGATCTTGTCGCTCAAACAAGTACAACAAATTACTTCTCAAAAACAAGCCGATGCAATTATCCAAGTTCTGCCTCAGCTTAAAGAAAAAGGTCCCGAGCAAATTGATGAAATGATAGCTGTCAACCTTGACCATCGTCAGATGCAAGCGTTCATAAAATGGGGAGATGCAAAAACCTGCCGTGAACTGCAGGAATTTCAACTTGGTTTGGTACTCAATCCAACAATGCCATTCAACCTTGAGCAAGCAAGAAAAGTTACTTCTCAAGAACAAGCCAATGCGATTATCCACTGCTTGACCCCGCTGAAAGAAAAAGGTCCCGAGCAAATTGATGCAATGATAGCTGCCAACCTTAATATTCGTCAGATGCAAGCGTTCATAAAATGGGGAGATGCAAAAACCTGCCGTGAACTGCAGGAATTTCAACTTGATTTGGTACTCAATCCAACAATGCCATTAAAACCTGAGCAAGCCAGAAAAGTCTCCTCTCCACAGCAAGCACTAGTCTTACGTGGGTTCTTAGCGCATCCCCATGCAAAACTGATTGATATTAATGAGGTGCTAAATCAAAACCTTAAAGATTTTCAATTTAACTTATTATTAGACATAAACAATTTTGACCTCGAGAAGAGAGGACAAGCGATCTTGTCGCTCAAACAAGTGCAGCAAATTACTTCTCAAGAACAAGCTGGAGTGATTAGCTCATTTCTGCCTCCGCTTAAAGAAAAAAGTCCCGAGCAAATTGATGAAATAATAGCTGCCAACCTTAATTATCCTCAAATGCAAGCCTTCATAAAATGGGGAGACGCAAAAACCTGCCGTGAACTGCAGGAATTCCAGCTTAATTTATTGAATAGCCCAAACAATTTCGACGCCCAAAAGAAGCAAGCGATCTTGTCACTCAAACAAGTGCAGCAAATCACTTCTCAAGAACAAGGCAATGCAATTATCCAAGTTCTGCCTCAACTTAAAGAAAAAAGTCCCGAGCAAATTGATGAAATAATAGCTGCCAAACTTGACCAACGTCAGATGCAAGTTTTCATAAAATGCGGGGATGCAAAAACTTGCCGTGAACTGCAGGAATTTCAAGCCAATTTCTTGTTAGGACATTCCACTCCTGGCTTGACACCGAGACAAGCCATGAAACTCTCTTCTGATCAGTCAACCTTTATCGGGACTTTTGTACCCAAGTTGATGGCTAGAAGAATCGATATAGATGAAGTAATTGAAGCGCGGCTCAATTGGCAGCAGACTGAACTTGTTTCATTGGGTGTACCTATTTCTGATGCCAAAAACCCCAAGTATTTAACCCAGTATTTTGTTGAATCCCTGAGAAAGAGTACAGATTCATTTAAGGAAATAGCTGAACTGGAGGAGTATCAAGTAAAGTTACAATTTTCGCATGGTGACAAATTAACCCGTCCTCAAGTTTTGCGAATAAGAAACTCTAAGCAGGCTGATTTAATTTGGAATTTTCTCTTTGACCAACCCGAATACGATATTGAAACCTTATTGAGCCTAAGTGATTTGCAACTTGAGGCTGTGGTGGAAGGATATCCTGCCGAAGAGGTTGTTAAATTAGAAGATTGGTGCTTGATACCACTCATTGGGAGTGAGGGTGAGTTGCCTATTGAACAAGTCGCGCAACCCTGGTTTACGCCTTTGCATGGCTTGTGTTTGGGAATGCAAATCAAATATAGTGAAATCGAAGGAAAGCCGCCCGAAGCTTTGATGGAACATTTGCGAACAATGAGGCCTTTTAAGCGAGAGTTTTCGCCTGCTCTTTCACCTGCACGACCCCTACTTTTTTCTGCTTCATCCAGTTTATCAAGCCCAAGTACTGCTTCTTCTAAGCCTGCCCCCTCGGTAACGGGAGAATCACCAAAACGTTTTGAATATGCGTTTCATGTGTAATCCTGATTTTCTATAAAAAAGGGAAGTTTGAGGATAGATACCCTTATTTTAATGAATCTATGAACCCAGAAACATTTGATGTTTAATATTAGAGGTGGCTTGTGCTGCTTTTCGTAGTACTGGCCATAGTTTGAACGGATTTTAATTCGTCTAAAAACCGACGGTAACGATCCGCACCGATTTTAGTCATCAAAAATTCTTGGGCCTTGCGCCACAGAGGTAATCCCTTTTCAATGGCTTCTCGTCCCTTCTCCGTCAAGGTATAGCCTTTGGAGCGGCGGTCCGAGAGCTTCACTGTTGTGATAAATTGAGCCTTTTCAAGAGGCTTGAGGTTACGAGTCAAGGTGGTTCTATCCATGACGAGGCGTTCAGCCATTTCCGTCAAAGTTTTGCCACTGGCGGCAGAGAGTTCGATTAATAAGGTAAATTGTGTGGCACGGATCCCGGCTGGCTCTAAATATCTATCATAAAGCTGAGTTACCGCGCGGGTCACCTTTCTCAAGCTGAAGCAGCAGCATAGGGGATTGATATTCTGGTAGTCTGCAATGTTATAGCTCATGAAAGTTGTCCTCCTAACAAAAGTGTAGGATCACCTCTCACTAGATTTCAAGGAAGTCAGCTAATATATTTCACGAGCGATGAGACATAGGCAGACCTATCTCGATAGATTATGAATATTATATCTCAAACAACTTTTTCAAACGCTGGATGTCGTCGCGAAGGCGGGCGGCCTCTTCAAATTCTAAATTCTTGGCATGTTTATACATCGATTCTTCCAGCGTTTTAATGCGAGCGCTTAAAGCTTTGGGGCTAAGCGCTAATTCTTCTGGCAAAGGAAGTTTTAGGCTATCGTGACTACGGTGGGGAGAGAGCATCCCTTCTCCTGAATGATCCACTTCCAAAATTTCTTTGATGGCTTTGGCAATACCGCGGGGCGTGATATTGTGCTTCTCATTATACTGGATCTGTTTTTCGCGACGCCTATCGGTTTCCGATAAGGCCTGCTTCATCGCCGCCGTAACTTTATCTGCGTAAAGAATGGCGCGCCCGTTAATGTGACGTGCGGCACGACCAATCGTTTGAATCAAGGAGCGTGATGAACGTAAAAAACCTTCTTTGTCTGCATCAAAAATAGCCACCAAAGACACTTCCGGCATATCGAGCCCTTCACGCAGTAAATTGATACCAATCAATACATCAAATACGCCCAGCCTTAATTCACGAATGATTTCCACCCGAGTGACGGTATCAATATCCGAATGCAAATAGCGAACTTTGATCCCATGTGAGGCTAAATAGCCCGTGAGATCTTCTGCCATCCGTTTTGTTAAAGTGGTGATTAAAACTCGCTCTCCCTTCACAATACACTTGTTGATTTCAGATAAGGCATCATCCACTTGAGTGGAAGCAGGCCGGATTTCAACACCTGGATCGATTAATCCTGTTGGACGCACCAACTGTTCCACCGCGGTTCCAGAGTGTTTCAATTCATATTCGCCCGGTGTGGCTGAAACATAAATCGTTTGAGGCTGTATGGCTTCAAATTCATCAAATCTTAAAGGACGATTATCCAAGGCGGAAGGTAGACGAAACCCGTAATTCACAAGGGTTTCTTTACGGGAGCGATCGCCTTTATACATGCCTCCTAATTGAGGTAGGGTGACATGGGATTCATCAATAATGAGCATGGCATCACGAGGTAAATAATCCATTAATGTGGGAGGCGGTTGTCCCACTTGTCTTCCCGATAAATGACGAGAATAATTTTCAATTCCGGAACAATACCCCAGCTCAAATAACATCTCGAGATCAAAACGGGTTCGTTGTTCTAAACGTTGAGCTTCCACTAATTTCCGTTCGCCTTCTAAAATAGGCAAGCGTTCTTGCAATTCAAGTTTAATGGCTTCGGCTGCCTCTATCACGCGTTGTCTGGGCGTGACATAATGGGATTTCGGATAAATCGTCACACGAGTAACGCGTCTTAAAATTTTGTTTGTTAAAGGATCGAAAAAATAAATGGAATCGATTTCATCCCCAAACAGTTCGAGACGAACCGCTTCACTCTCCGATTCGGCAGGAAAAATATCAATCACATCGCCTCTCACCCGGTAAGTGGCGCGACGAAAATCCGTATCATTTCGGGTATATTGTAATTCTGCTAATCGCTTTAATATTGCACGTTGATCAATTTTATCATTTTTAATCAAATGTAACACCATCGCGAGATAGGCTTCAGGATCGCCCAGACCGTAAATGGCCGAAACGGTCGCCACAATAATCGTGTCTCGTCTTTCTAGCAAGGCACGGGTTGCAGACAAACGCATTTGTTCAATCTGCTCATTGATGGAGGCATCTTTTTCAATGTAGGTGTCGGAGGCGGGCACATAGGCCTCTGGCTGATAATAATCGTAATAGGAAACAAAATATTCAATGGCATTATCGGGGAAAAATTCTTTCATCTCGCCATAGAGTTGGGCCGCCAAGGTTTTGTTCGGAGCCAAAACAATGGCCGGGCGCTGGGTTTTTTCAATGACATTGGCAATTGTAAAGGTTTTTCCGGAGCCTGTGACGCCGAGTAAGGTTTGGTGAACGAGACCTGCATTTAAACCATCTGTTAAGGCATCAATGGCAGCGGGTTGATCTCCTGCGGGTTTAAATTCTGCTTTTAACTGAAACTGTTCTGTCATAAAATAACTACTTTAAAGAGTTGAACTTGGGATTATGATTTATGCATCTTTCATCACGTGTCGCAAACATTAAGCCTTCTCCCACCTTAAGTGTGTCTAAGCGGGCAACCGAGCTAAAGGCGCAAGGCAAACCGATTATTGATTTAAGCCTGGGCGAGCCTGATTTTGATACACCTGAATCGATAAAACAAGCGGCTATTTTAGCCCTAAAACAAGGATTTACCAAGTACACAGCCGTTGAAGGTATTCTACCACTCCGGCAGGCCATCGTCGAAAAATTCGCGGCGGATAATCATCTCAATTATACCCCTCATCAAATTTTGGTCTCTACCGGGGCGAAGCAATGTTTAATCAACCTGATGTTGGCCCTTTTAAATCCAGAGGATGAAATGATTTTACCCGCCCCCTATTGGGTCTCCTATCCCGATATGGCAAGCCTAGCAGGGGCAAAAACAGTGGTTATTCGAACAGAGATCGAGCAACAATTTAAAATCACGGCTAGTCAGCTTAAAGCTGCCATCACCCCTAAAACGCGGCTGGTCGTGTTAAATAGCCCTTCTAATCCAACAGGAATGGCTTATTCCAAGGCAGAAATGAAAAGTATTGGGGAAGTGCTTTTGCGAAACCCCGATATCATGATCGTAACCGATGATATCTATGAAAAAATCTATTGGAAATCTGAGCCTTTTTCAAACATTTTGATGGCTTGCCCTGGGCTTTCCGATCGCACTGTCATCGTTCATGGGGTGTCTAAAACCTATGCCATGACAGGGTGGCGAATTGGGTTTGCAGCCGGGCCCGCTCCTTTGATCTCGGCGATGGGCACTATTCAAAGCCAAAGTACCTCAGGCCCCTGCTCAATCTCTCAGAAGGCGGCTCTGGAGGCTCTCACAGGCCCCCAAGACTGTGTGGAGAAGATGGTCCAAACCTTTAAAGAACGCCATGATTATGTGGTAGGCGCCCTAAATAAAATGCCGGGAGTGAGGTGTTTGGAAGGCGATGGGACCTTCTATGCCTTTCCTTCTGTGAAAGAGGTTTTAGCACGAGCCCCCCAGTTCAAGAGCGACAGTTTGCTTGCTGAATATTTGTTGATGGAGGCTAATGTGGCCTGCGTTCCGGGCGAGGCCTTTGGGGCACCGGGGTATCTGCGGTTTTCTTTTGCCACCTCGATGGAGTTGCTTAACCAGGCCTTGGACCAAATGGCCTCCGCGCTGAAGCGGTTGGGTTAAGGCGGTCGAGGATCTGCCCCTGCATAACCTCTTGTGCCCAAGCATTTAAGCCAGAATATCCCTCATTTGGTCCTTATAGGGGTTGACCCTAGCTAGCCACTTTGGATACCATCCCTGAACCTACCTTTTATATGGCCTTATATTCCCCGGTAGCTCAGTCGGTAGAGCAAGTGACTGTTAATCACTGGGTCGGCGGTTCGAGTCCGTCCCGGGGAGCCAAGTTTGATTTTATATGCCCCCCCTCCATGCTCCCCAACAATTCGTAAGCTCCTGTTCGTAATCCTCTGTTTATGATTTGCAAGAATATCTTGCATCTCATATTTTGCAAGGTTATAATCATTAGTGCTATCAGGAGCGCAGACTATGAACAAAAATACTTCACAAAAACTAATTGGCTACCGTGTCAAGGCAGCTCGAGAAACCAAAAGTTGGACACAGGACCAGCTGGCTAGCGCATTATCATTAAATGATCGCCAGAGCATTTCTGATATTGAGAATGGTAAACGAGCCCTAAAGCCTGATGAACTAGTCCTGTTAACCGAAGTTTTAGACCATGATATTGAATTCTTCCTCGATCCTTTTTGTATTGCGGGTGAGGCCCAGTTTTCATGGCGTGCATCCCCAGAAATTGATGAAAAAAATCTAAATGACTTTGAAACCAAAGCTGGAAAATGGATTGGCTTACTTCGTTGGCTTCGCGAGAACGAACAAGATTGTGTCAATCCACTTAAACATACTCTTCGCCTTACCAAACAGTCGTCGTATGAGGATGCAATATCATGTGCGGAAAACCTAGGCAAAAAGATGAAGCTTGGAAACATCCCAACGGATAGTTTGCTCGAGTCAATCGAAACAAAACTAGAAATTCCAGTACTATTCGTTGATACGATTAAAACTCCTAAAGGACACTCAGTTTCGGGAGCAACCTGCCATCTTCAAGATTTCGGGGTTATATTGATCAATCGAAACGAATCTGAAGCACGACGTTATTATGACTTGGCTCACGAACTCTTTCATGTTTTGACCTGGGATGCTATGAAACCCGCTCACAGAGAATCTAATTCATATGAAGATCGGACCCATGCAAAGCGAATTGAACAACTAGCGGATAATTTTGCTTCGGCTTTATTGATGCCAAAAAATTCTCTGGAATCATTAATTGGCCACACACGTCTAAATGACGTGGGATACTTGATAAAAATTGCTTCAAAACTTAGAGTGTCACCCGTAGCGCTAGCATGGCGATTGTTTAACTTGAAATGGATTAACGAAGACATTTTGAATAGTCTGAAGGATGAACGTCAACATTCTTTATTTTCGCCTAAGCCCTTTTCTCAAAACTTCATCAAATTGCTTTATAATTCAATTGACTGCGGAAGGCTTTCTGCTCGTAAAGCTGCCAAAGCAATGAGCATGAACTTAATGCAAGTTAAGGAGCTATTTGCCGAATATTCCTTATCAATTCCTTTTGATTTATAAAGTAACTATGCTGAAGTCTCGGGTTTTTTTAGATACCAACGTTATTCTGGAGTCATTTCGCACCAGAGGCTGGACAGCAATATGCAATAAGTACTCAATTGAAACAGTTGAAAAATGTATAGAAGAAGTATTAACTGGCAACCCTAACTCTCAAAATCACACGCCTGTGCAGCAAAAGATCTTGACAGGAGGATTGACAGCACTGCACAAGGTCAGCAAACGAAATATCGCCAATCTTGTACTCTCGCATCCTGAATGCCAAGGATTAGATGATGGCGAATTACATCTATTTGCCTGGGCTTATGCACAGAACATTCTTCCAAATCAGCATATTTTTATCTCAACCGCGGACAAAGCAGCTATCCGTGCCACCAGCATGTTAGGCTGGATAAACTCTCTCATATCTCTTGAAGAGTTACTTCAACAATCTGGTGTAACAAGTTCACAAATTGGCAACCTACGTGCACATTACAGGACATCCTGGCTTTCTAACATTAAGAGCGATATATTGCTCGATGAAATAATGTGTTAACCCGCATAAGGTATTAGTTTCAATGAATAAATTTTCTCAATACGCACGAATGGGTGCCCTTCCTCGATATGATTAAGTTTAATTTTGGCTGGGGGCCTAGAAATTTTTTGTTAGCAATAAATGTGTAATATGTATATGGAAATTTGAAATTTTATCTCGACTATGGGCATTAGTGTGATGTAGGATATAAATTGTATGAACCAAATCTGGAAATTCTTTTCTCCAATCCTCAAACCATATAAATGGCATTATTTCATGATGTTTCAGATACCAATGGTAGCCGTTGCATTTCATGTCCTAAATAGTTATGCACTAAAGGTAATTGTTGATACCTCAACCAATGGTCAAGTGGTTACAAAGTGGGGTGTAATTTATCCAATAGTTATTTTTATTGGAATTGCATTGCTTCAAGAAATAATTTGCAGAGCAGGACAATGGGCTTTTAATAAATCTCAACCCTATATAAGGGGCGAAATCATAAGTAAAGCTTATGAATATGTTCAAAATCATTCGTACACTTTTTTTCAAAACACTCAAAGCGGCTCTATTACAAGTAAAATTAAGGGGATTGTCAATGGATATGACGATGTATTTGAATACATTTGGTGGAAAATCACAAATCCGTTTGTAATGTGCATATTTGGGACACTATCTTTGATGTTTATTAATTTACAGTTAAGTATCTTAGTTTTGATATGGTGCACTATATTTTTTGTGGTAGGTTCAAAGATGTCGCTAAAACTTAGTACGCTTTCAACGCAGTCAAGCGATTTAAAACATAAGGCCGTTGGGTTCATTGCTGATAATGTCTCAAATATTTTTACAATTTTTTCTTTTGCATCCAAACAAGCAGAATTAAAAAAGATCAAAGCATTTGCTTGTGGTGAAGTTGCCGATTTAGATTACAAAAAAAACTTATATCAGTTTAAATTTTCCTGCGTTCAAGCGGCTTTGTTCATGGGAATGATATCATCAGTTTTTGGTTACACTGCATATTTGCGTTACATAAACCAAATTACAGTTGGGGATTTTGCCTATGTGGTGACAATTGTATACAAAATAGTGTATGACATTTGGGCTCTTTCTGAACAAGTGGGAAATTTTTTTGATAAACTAGGCGATTTCAAATCCTCCTTCTCAATTTTGAAAACACCACAGGATGTAATGGACAAAAAAGAGGCAAAGGAATTAATTATTATTTAACCATATGAAAAACTTCATTCACTTTAAAAACATTGATTTTGCTTACACAAAGACCAACAAGGTTTTTGATGGACTTAATCTGCAAATCGCTAGATGGCAAAAGGTTGGAATTGTCGGGCATTCAGGTGCTGGCAAATCAACTCTTGTCAATTTACTCCTCAAGAACTTTGCCATTACGAATTATAAATACTGGGACAGACCTCCAAATGATGGCAATGCCTCCAGCAATGAAGGCGGAGATATATTAATCAACAATCAAAGCATTTATGATGTTTCATCTGATAGTCTTCGCTCGCAAATTTCGTTAATTCCTCAGGACATAATGCTTTTTCATCGTTCAATTTTGGAAAATATTGCATACGCAAAGGAGAATGCAACCGTAGATGAAATCATCCATGCTGCAAAAGTTGCTAATATCCATGAATTTATTAAAACGCTTCCGGAAAACTATGATACCATGGTTGGGGAGCGAGGGGTTAAACTTAGTGGTGGGCAACGTCAACGCATTGCAATTGCTCGGGCAATCCTGAAAAATGCACCAATCTTGATACTGGATGAGGCAACTTCCTCGATTGACAGTCAAGCGGAACAAGAAATTCAAAAATCAATTAATTCAATCCTGGATGTCAATAATGCAACGGTAATTGCCATCGCTCATCGCCTCTCAACTATAAAACACATGGATAGAATCATTGTTATTGAGGATGGAAACATCGTTGAAGATGGTTCATTTCAAGAATTACTTGCAAAAGATGGTGGAAAATTTAAAGAAATGTGGGATAGCCAAGTTAATGGGATGGTGGTATGAGCAAAATTAATTTTTAAGAAGCCTAGATTCTGCTCTGCATTTCTAGAACCTTACTTAGCTGTATATATTGTGTGGGAGTTCTCCCCAAACTCGTTACCGACCTCTAGTCGTCCAATCGAGGTTTATTTTTTACACAAACAAGCGACAACCAGTTTTCTTCTTGTCACTTTTTTGGATTTAACCTTGTACCTTTTTGAACCCTCATCCAAGGGGATGGGTCCATTCCATTGGATGAGGGTTCAAAGGGGCAAAGGAAAGCACCCGTGCACTAATTGATTTTACATCATTTTTTGCCTAAGCTATAATTTAGCCGTTAATCAATAATCTTTGTTTTTATAGATTTGAACGAGATCGCCAAATGAACATCAAAGAGAACACGAGGAAGATAGAACATCATGTTAGATGAAAAAACGATGAAAGAATTCAATGAGTTGATGAAGGCATTTCATCCTCATTACAAAAAACAATATACTGCGGCCGAGCTAAAAGCCTTATATGAAAAACAAGAGATATTCCAAAAAATTTTAGAGCTCTGGAAACAGTTTGATGCAGAAACCTTATCCTTCACCCGTGATCTTTTTGATTCCGAAATAGAAAAACCTCACGAAAAGGAGTTCTTTCGCTACCGTAATTTAATTAGAAACATTTTAGATGATCTTTGGATCCAATACATCAAAGAAAACAATCCTAAAATGAAAGAGGTTTTTCTACTCATCAACACCCCCTCCCGTCTCGAGGATCTTTTCAACAAAGTTCTGCGCGAGTTTGAGAAATCACCTGATATTCTTAAAGCCCCCCTATTTTTTATTCTCGATCAAATGTTAGCCGAAAAAAATATTGAACAGAGAACGAAGTTTGTTAATTTCATCATGAATTCAAAAAATCAAATGGCTATGGATTATATGCGGGAACATTCTCATTTCTCGGTCTCATTACAAGATCTCAGCGAAAATTCAAATTTCAAAAAGAAATCGTTTCTGCTACATGCATACTCCGACAAAAAGGAAGACGCCGAAAAAACTGCCATATTAGATGAATTATTAGAAGCTCCCCCCACAGTAATTGTCATCGGAGGTGGAATCGCAGGCATCACTGCAGCTCTCCATCTCGTGAACCAAGGATTTGAAGTCACCCTCCTTGAAGCGACCGACACCCTAGGGGGCCGCCTTATCACCAATGCAAAAGATATTCCATTGGGAGGCGCTTGGATCCATGGCAGTAAAGGTAACCCTCTCATCAGTTTACTAGACACCTACAAAATAGCCCATGTTCCCTATAATCATCACGATTTTTCTTCGCCCTTCCTATTAGGCAGCAGTGATCCTGAAGCAGAATTAAAAGCCATAATGGAAATTTATGATGTCGATTCCCCGACAGAAGCAGAGATAGAAGCCTTAGGCGAAAATGTAACTCTTGTCCAAACAATTCAAGAACGCGAGAAAATGGGATTCTGGGGAATAGACATTGATAAAATAAAAGCAATAGAAGCAAGCGAACATTCTAAAGCCCTCCCCTTTACGGGGTATGAGGGATATGAAGGAATCGATCATATGGTGACAGGAAAAGGTAAATATCAACAACTGGTCTTGAAAATGGAAGCAGCCGCTTTAGAAACCGGAAGATTAACCGAAAAACGAGGCACAATAAGCCAAAGAATTAAAATTGACGAGGATAAGGTGAGTGTCACTACCAATAAAGGCGATTTTGAAGCAAGCTTCGTTGTCTCCACCATTCCGGCTGCTGTTTTACAACAGGGAAAGGTAAAACTTGAGGGGCTTTCTAAAGCCAAACAACAGGCTATCGACACTTTAGTACCCGCTTATCAAAATAAGGTAATTTTATATTTTAAGAAACCATTTTGGAATAAAAACTCCGATCAAATTGTTATTGTAGACAAAGCAAATCCAGAGTCCCCTTTAAGAACTTATGTCAATTTTTACAAGTTTAGCGATCCGCCCGTAGCCGCGCTTGCTGTCTCATTTTATGGAACGGAAGCCATGCTAGATAAAAAATCCTTGATTGATAAGGCCATAGAACCTTTGCAAAAAGCCTTTGGTACAGCCTTCAGCGATAATATTGAATTGGATAAAACGGAAACCACCGAATGGCATGAAAATCCCCATGCTGCCTCTTCTTGGACAGTGGCTGGCCCTAAAACTACAGCAGCCGATCTGGGGGCCTTGAAAAGCGTTGATAAGGAGCGCTTTGCTTTGGCAGGAGAAGCCTTTACGGAACGGCGCATGATGGGTAACGTGCATGGAGCCTATGTCTCGGGATTACAAGCTGCAAAGCAAATAGAAAAACTGGCCTTTGCCAAACAACACAAAGTAAAACCTGATTGATTTTAAGACACTTTTTTTAGTCTCGATATAATGGAGCGCTACCAGAATATCTTTTATACGAAGGCTTAGGCTTATCCGAGGAAGACTTCTTGGGGGGAGTCTCATCCTTCTCAGCGACAGCGATTTGATGTCAATTTTCGAGAAAAATTCTTTAGATTTCCTTAATTAATTCAATTTGTTAAGGTTTACATTGCTCTGGAACTTCCTCCTTCTAGAAATGTCAAAACAACATAGAAGCAAATGCCTAATAGGAGGGAGTACACCTATATGAGTTTTTTTGGCAGTATAAGAAGACAAACAAAAACAAAAGAGAGTGTTAGAGTCGAGTTTAATTCCAACATGAAGGATGAGTGTCTTCGTTTTAAAAAAGACCTCAGCCACTTTATTTATACCACTAGTCCTTCCGCAAAGACAAAATCAGAAGAAGATAAAGCTATTCGAAAACTCAAAGAACAATTAGAAAAATCCATTAAGAGAATTAAGGCAATCATAAAAAGACAAAAAAGTGAAATAGGAAAAATTACTCCCGCTTTAAGCGAAGTAGAGAGGGTCAAAGCCCTTCAATCCTTAGAATCATATCAGGCTTGTGTTCTTGGGTCTATTCAGACAGTGATCGATAATTTGCCTGGATTGGGATCGCAAGTATACACCGCCCAACTGCAACTTCAAAAGGGATCGAAAGCAAAAAACATCGGTGGAACACTGAAGGAAATACAAGACTGGATCCATGGGAAAAATGCCATTTTAACAGATTATCACCTAGAATTTTACATCAGCACATTGAATAAAGACGATGCTGCTAAATTTAGAGAGCAATGGAAGAAAAAGGACCCAAGAGCAAAAATACAATTTGAGAACTTTATGAGAGATGAATACTATCCATTCACCAGTCTTTTTGAGGAACCCATGGGCTCATTAGTAGGAAGTTTAAAAAGAGAAATTACCATACAAAAAACAGATCTTATTACCGAGGATGCCAGGGAAGCGATGCGAACCACCACAGATCCGACTAAATTCAAGAAACGAGTTTTCGAACAGACACGATTCAAGCTGATTGAAGGGTATTATGCTATTACTGTCGAGGCAGAGCCGCTTATCGGTGAAAATTTAGCCGAAACCTCAATGTTGTCGAATAGCATTGAACGAAAAAAAATGGAAGCATATAAAAAACTTAAAGAACATTATATGACAAGATTTGACGCACATAGCCCTCAGGGTACTCATCAAGAGAAGGTAGATGCTGTCTTAGAAACCTTCAAACAGTATTTACTTGAAAAAATAGCCGAACTAGATCCCCACTGCGTGAACGCTGATAGATTCCCTGCCAGAAGAGCCTACAAATGGAGTGAAGCGAGTACTGATCTTGGAATGTACAAAACGGCCTTGCGTGCTTTACTCGATTCAGACACTCTGGATTGGAACAGTTTATTCCATGAGGGTTCCACTGCCTATTATGGTCCGCATATCACATTCAGGGAATTGCTTGCACAATATTGGCTGGCGGCAAGCGATCCGAATGTTGACTATGCTAGTGTAGAAGGAAGTCTGGAATTCTCCAAACAGAATTTTGCTATTGTGGTTGCAGAAATCAGGCGCGCGCACAACGAAGGAGTCAATCTCCATAATACCACTGACAACCCTTCTTGCCAACCAGGGACATTCGGAAGGATAGTTGAAAGTTCAGTGATGTATAATTCTATCGTATCAGGCATTCAATCGCCTTATGGCAGCGAACGACTTGAAAAGGAAACGCTTGATTTCATCAGAAGGAAATTTGAAGAACTCGATAATACAAAGAAATCAGCCATTGCCAGATATTTAAGCGACAAAGCTGTGCTTCTCAAAGATGAGGATGAAATTATTGAATCTGATAGAGAAATTTTGAAAAATTTTATAAAGGATCTCTTAGAGGGTCCAAAAGGTGAATCCTCCATGCAAGAACTGATCAATCACTTAAAAAACGGGGAAAATGCGGGCGAGTTTGAATTCATTTTCAGAAGCGAGGGAGAACAAAGTCCCGCTAAAAAAGAAAAAATTAGAACGCTTATTAAACAGAGTCTTAAAGATGTTCTTAGCATGCAACTTCAAACGCTGACTCAATCCGACGTAGTTGCACCCGATCCTAACTTTTTAGGTCAAATTTTGGTTGAAGGCTTCAAGTCATCTATGATAATTAAATTAGGTGAGAAATTTATCACGGAACTAAGAAATTTACGCAAAGTAGCCTATGATATAACTGTCGATATGCTAAGTCTCAAACAAGCAATAGCGCATGAACAGGAAAAAGCGAAACTGATCCCAGGGTATGCTGGCATCGCACGAGAAGAAATTAATATTCGTACTGGAAAAATGCTTGAAAAACAAAATGAATTTAATGAATTCTATGCGGGTTTATTTGCCAAATTTAACGGTAACAGCGATGAAATTTTTAAGGATATTCTTGACGAAGGAAGAGTTGAGGGAGACGTTCTGCATGCCAAAAATCGGGCTCCCGTTCTCCACCCCAAAACAAGAGACGAAATATTGCAAAGAAAAAAGAAAGAAATCATTATGGCCGCCGTCGAATCTGTTCTGACCGATACTACTCTCGCTAGGCAAAAGGTTATTGAGAATTTAGGAAAAGCTGCCTTCGAATTTGTCTGGAAAGAACCTCCAAAAATTAAATCACCCAATGCCCGCGATTATGCAAAATATATCATCCAGCTAGGTTCTGGAACATATAAGGGTAGTGGGGATGAAGAACGAACCGGTGTTCTCGAGAGAAGAAAGGCTGATCGAGATCTCATCACCGATATGATAGATAGTATGGGTTCGCCAGATCAAAATCCAATATTATTCGAAAACTTGGGTTCTAATATAGGGCAGGAGTTGGTCAATCCGAAAAATATTTGGGATTTGGTGAGAGACGACGGGGAAGATTTCAGCAATATCAAAGAGCTCAAAAAAGTTCTTAATCAAAAAAAAATCAATCTACTCCGGAAAGAACATCCTCCAGTAAAATGGAGTCCAAACCCGCTTGTCTGGGCAAGATTTATTGTTAGTTTGATGGCAGAAGAAAAATATTCCCGTCAAGAACATTTAAATCAATTTAATGGTTTTATGAAACATCTGCTTTCTTTTGATTATGCAACCAGGAATAATATTCTAAAAAAATTGGGTGAATTATTAGAAACGGATCTCGTCAAGAAAAGTGTTGGCGCGGAAAAGATAGTAGAATTAAGATCTGTATTCATAGACTATGACCTTCATATCCCCAGCGGAAGAAGTGTCACCGAGGCTATCAGCGCAGATGAATTTTTCAAAAGCACGATACCGGAAGCTCCGTTGATTGAGGCAATCAGCACCACTGCCGACTTACCCATTTTTGTGGCCCCTGCCCCTGAAGAGGCTACCCCCGTTTCATCTAAAACAGCAGAACAGAATCGGGAAACATGGATCAATCTTGCTAAAAATTTCTTTAAGGAAGATGAAAAGGGAAGGATAATCATAGACGAAGAAGGCATGATACGGTTAAAACAGTTTGTCTTTCTCACCGTTTGTCGTAACTTAGGCATTACGGAAACACAAACCCGAAATGTCGACACATTGAATTGGCTCTGCGATTTATACATGGGTCAACTACCCAATGATGCACAATTGGTTAATTTACCCTTCACTCATCTGTATGCACACGAATCACTTTATAAGTCTTCCAGTGAAAAAACAGCAGCGTTTCTGGCTTCCCCCCCATTGCACAAATTGGAGTGTTTAGCAGGTCATTTATCTGCTCTTCTAACCACCCTCAGAGGGGTTAAAACCCTTTTTATATCCGGAAACATTTCACTTATGTCTCATGAAGATGCACTTGCAGAAACACTTGCTGCCCGAGACTATCCTATTGATCCGTCAAAACGGGAGCCCGACCCTTACATATTGAGGGTATCTAATTTGGACCCTGGGAGTATTGTGTGCACAGCATTGTCACGAGGTAACGAAGCTCGAGAGATATTCACTGGTAATAATCCATCTATTAGTTTTAATGCCTCAGGACACCATTTTGAATGTTCAGGTATGACTAAAAAGGAAGTCGCTCAAGAATTAGCAACACACAGAGCTCAAGAATTAGCAACACACAGAGCTCAAGAATTAGCAACACACAGAGCTCAAGAATTAGAAGCACACAGAATGGGTGGTAAACCCGTTTTAACAAAATCTCTATTGGGCACGGTAGACATGGATGTGGCTGTCAGTGCTGAATTCGAAGAAGAGGTCGCGGTAAATTATAGTCACTACCAGGCTCTAGCGATCCCAACCCCTCAGAAACCCACCGCTATTTTGGCGCAATCTGATCCTGGGTTGTATCAACCATTCTCCCCTCAATCTGCTGCTCCTAAGACCCTTCAAGCCATGGCTCGGGCCTTAATGGGGCTATCACCCCAATCAGCAGCACCATACTCCTCTTCACCCGAAATGAAGGAACGTCGTGAATCGAAAGCATCAGAAGCACAAATGCAACCTCTTGTTTTTGACCGAACCTTAAGTAGCTCAAGCGAGTCTAAGCCCCTGCAAGCAGATGAAGCATTGGTTGCAAAACTTAAAGAAATCAAGTCGCTAGGAACCATTGAACATCAGCATATGACTGAGCTAAATAACCTTTTCTTACAGCTTCACGACAAAAACCCTAACCCAAACCGGTTTGAAAAAATTGTGGAAGCCTCTGAAGAAGAAGCGGATTATAAGTTACCGAAAGAAATGAAAGAGCGCTGGTTTGCACCTCAAGACACACGTACAAGAAGTAGAACAGATCACCCCCTTCCCCCGTCCCCTCCTCATAAAAAAGGACTCTAAGACTGAATTTCTAGAGATCCCTTAAATTCTTAAGGTGCTTTCTAAACGCCGTACCTACTTCGGGGTGTTTCAAACCATAGGCGATAATGGCTTTGAGATAGCCGAGTTTATCCCCACAATCGTAGCGAGTGCCTAAAAATTCATAGGCGTAGACAGGCTCGGATTTTAAGAGTTTTGAGATGGCGTCTGTTAATTGAATTTCCTGATTTTTACCGGGCTTCACTATTTCCAAGATATTAAAAATAGCTGGCGTTAAAATATAACGTCCAACCACCCCAAAGGGAGAAAGGGCCGCTTTTGGTTTGGGTTTTTCAATAATGTTTTCGATTGGACCAAAGGTTAAAAATTTGTCCTTAAAGCCCACTACGCCATACTTTTCGCTGTCTGCTATATTTATCTTTTCAACGCCAATGATGCTTGATTTTACCGTTTTAAAACGCTGAACCATATCGCTCAAACAATGAGTCTCTTCATGGTTATCAATCAAATCGTCTGCCAACAACACCGCAAAGGGTTCATTGCCCACCACATTTTTGGCGCATAGTATCGCGTGTCCTAATCCTAGGGTTTCGGTTTGACGCACATAAATGCAAGAGGCCCCTTTGGGTAAAATATTTTTAACAATTCGCAGGAGTTCTTTTTTCTTGGCTGTCTCTAATTTCACTTCCAGTTCAAAATGGGAGTCGAAGTGATCTTCTATCGCCCGCTTGCTGCTGCTCGTGATGAAGATGAGATCCGTGATCCCAGCCCGCAGTGCCTCTTCCACGGCATATTGAATCAGTGGTTTATCCACCACCGGCATCATTTCTTTTGGATTGGCTTTAGTGGCCGGTAAAAATCGCGTGCCAAGGCCTGCTACGGGGAACACTGCTTTGCGAATTCCCGGTGCTATTCCAGAGGTTGTTGTTTTTTTATTTTTCATTTTACTCATGAATGGGTTTTATCACATCCCAACGTTTACATCCAGGACATTGCCATTGTAAGGTGCGTCCCGCAAAACCACAGGCTTCGCAACGATAGAGCGGTTTGTTCGCCACCAGTTTATCAATCAATTCCTGCAAAATTCCGAGATCTGCCTTTGTGCCCCCTTCCGCACGTGCCAAACTGTATTGCACCAATCGGCTTAATCCATGCACTGAAGGATGCACTCGCAAATGTTCCGCGACAAACTTTGTGGCTTCGGCTTCGCCCTTTGTTTTATTTAACCAATCAGAGAAGGCAAGCACCGCGGATAAAGTTGAGGTTTTTTCTAAACAATGGGTAAAATATTTCACCATGCCGTCCGGCATGTCTAAGGCTTCAAAACAACGTGCAATAGGGAAAACAATTTCAGATAAGAAAGCGGGATCTTGTTTTTCGACTTGTTGATAGGCCTTAATCGCCGATTTAAAATGGCCCGCATTGGTTTCGAGGTTGCCAAGTAAAATGCTCGCACGCACACAATCGGGATTTTCCTTAAGAGCTTCTTTGATGTGGTCGAAGGCCATCTCGCGTTCCCCTTTCAACCAACGTTGTTCCGCAAGTTCACAATAAAAATGGGCAATCTGGGGCTCCATATTGCGTTTCGTGGTTTCTTGTAATTTTCGGGCGATTTCTATTGCATGTAGCCAGTCTTTGCTTTGTTGATAAATATCAATTAAATGATGTAAGGTGGCCTCTAATTCTCGCCCCTCCTTCACGAGTTCTAAGAGAACTTGTTCAGCACGATCTAACACACCCGCACGCATATAGTCCCGGCTTAATTCTAACAAGGAAAGCGCGCGTTGATCTTCGGTTAACGCAGATTTTGCAATCAAATTTTGGTGAATGCCAATAGCCTTGCCCACCTCCCCTCGTCTTCTAAAGATATTTCCAAGCGTTAAATGGGTATCGACCGTTTCTTGATTTGCCTCTAACCATTCTACAAACTGTTGGGCATTCTTTTCAGGACGTCGATTAAAGAGGGTGTGATTAGTGCTTAAAATTTGTTCGATAGAACGTCTTGAAAAATAGCGTTTCCCAACCATCCAACCGGAAAAGGCTGCAAGCGGTAGTAATAAAAATAATATTTCCCACATCATAGGGTTTATTTTCCCGATTAATGAATTTCCCCGCGACGTAAACGCCTTATCTCGAATTTTAGTTTAAAGAAGGTGGGAATAAAACAGAGGCAGCCTAAGAATACGCCGAGGATGAATACCCCTACTAACAAGAGGGATAAGGGAACCTCGCCCACCCCAATGTAGTAATTAAGTGATACAGCTTGAGCGTTTAGCACTGCAAAGCTTAAGCCTAGTAAGGCAATTAAGCTTAGGGCGATTAGGCTTACGAAACGCATTATTGAATTATTCCTCCTTGTACTGTTGGGCCAGCGGGCCGACCGGGAGGTCGGCCCCTACAATTACTTTGGGACCGAAACTAGAAGGTTGGCCCCTACAGACATAAATAGACCAATAGAAACCAAAGGTCGGCCCGCACACCATACATTAAATAAATGGGACGAGTTCAGATCCCCATTTATTCCTTGTCTCGGTTATCCATCTGTTCCTTCAAGAGATCCCCAAGAGTGGGATTTGAAACAGAGTCGGAGGCTCGATTCAGTTCTCGCATCACTTCTCGTTCCTCTTGAGTTTCCTTGGCCTTCACAGATAAAGCAATGTTACGGCTTTTACGATCCACATTGATAATCTTAGCCTGAATTGTCTCACCTTCCTTCAAGAGAGTTTGAGCATCTTCAGCTCTGGAAAGCTCACTTACTTTCAAGTACCCTTCCACCCCTTCGGCTAATTGAACGACTGCCCCTTTAGGATCGACTGTGGTAATGGTTCCTGTCACTACAGTTCCCTTGGCATGTTCTGTTACATAATTACCAAAAGGATCTTGCTCAAGCTGTTTAATCCCTAAGGAGATACGTTCACGTTCGGGATCGACAGCCAATACAACTGCTGTAACTTCTTCACCTTTCTTAAATCGTCGTAAGACTTCTTCGCCTTGTTCCTTCCAAGCCAGATCAGATAAGTGCACCAATCCATCGATACCGCCATCCAAGCCGATAAAGATACCAAAATCGGTAATGGATTTGATTTTGCCGGTAACCTTATCGCCTTTATTGTGGCTAGCGGCAAAGGCATCCCAAGGATTAGCCTTGCATTGTTTGATACCAAGCGAGATACGTCGTCTTTCTTCATCAATATCGAGGACAATCACTTCAACATCCATGCCCAACTGTACGACTTTGCTGGGGTGAATATTTTTATTGGTCCAATCCATTTCTGAAACGTGGACAAGGCCTTCTACGCCCTCTTCAATTTCCACAAAACAGCCATAATCTGTGATGTTGGTGACCTTGCCAGTTAATCGTGTACTGACAGGGTAACGGGAGGCAATGGCGACCCAAGGATCGGATCCCAATTGTTTCAAGCCTAAGGAAACACGGTTACGTTCTCGTTCAAACTTCAATACTTTCACCATGATTTCTTGGCCAACAGTGACTATCTCACTGGGGTGTTTCACTCGACGCCAGGCCATATCCGTGATGTGTAAGAGACCATCGACTCCGCCTAAATCCACGAAGGCACCATAATCCGTTAGATTCTTCACAATTCCTTTTACTTCTTGGCCTTCTTCAAGATTACTCACCACCCCTTCACGTTCAATACCCCCTTCGCCTGCCGACGCAAAACGACGAGAAACGACAACGTTATTACGTTTGGGATCTAATTTAATGACCTTAAATTCAAGTTCTTTATCATCAAAAACAGGGGCTTCACGATTGGAACGGGTATCCACTAAAGATCCCGGTAAGAAGGCTCGAACAGTTTGAATTTCGACTGTAAATCCACCTTTTACCTTTCCGCTGATTTTACCTTTAACAGGCTCGCCCGATTCTTGGGCATGGGCCAAAAACCGCCAGGTTTCAATGCGTTTTGCTTTTTCGCGCGATAGACGGGTTTCGCCTAAGCCATCTTCAATGGCCTCTAAAACGACTTCAATTTCATCCCCGACCTTAACCTCTAAATTACCTTCTTCATCATAAAACTGACTAATCGGGATGCGGGACTCGGATTTTAATCCTGCGTTAACGGTAACAAACTCTTCATCAATATTTATGACGGTTGCCTTAATAGGCGAACCCTTCTCCATTTCAAATTGTTTGCGGCTTTCTTCAAAAAGTTCTGCGAAACTTTCATTCATCATAACTATAAAATTCCAAATAAAACTGTAAGATTAAACACTTGAGAGACGACGCTTTGCTTCTGCTAATACTTGGTCAAAGACTACTTCTCTCCCCAAATCAGTGGTATCAATCACCACCGCATCTTCCGCTTGCTTTAAAGGTGCGATTGCACGTTCTTGATCGCGCTTATCCCGCGCCTCTATTTCAGCTAAAAGACTTTGTAGATTAACACTGTACCCTGCTTCCTTCAACTGGTAATACCGACGTTTGGCGCGGGTTTCAGGGCTTGCTGTTAAAAAAACCTTTAAAAAGGCCTCGGGAAATACCACTGTGCCCATATCTCGGCCATCGGCCACCAAGCCTGGTAAAGCCTTAAAGGCACGGGTGCGAACAAGGATAGCTGCCCGAACTAGGGGGAAAACCGCGATTTGGGAGGCAAGCCGGCCGCAAGCCTCTGAGCGAATGCTTGAGGTTACGTCTTGGCCGTCTAATAAAACGTTGTCCCCCTTGAACTCAATCACCATTTGAGTGGCCAGAGCCTGGAGACGAGTTTCATCAGCAAAATTAAGGCGAAGTTGTATGGCAGCAAGCGCTAGGAGTCGATAAAAGGCGCCGCTATCGAGAAAATGCCAGCCTAGGTGCTGCGCTAGAGCGATACTTAAGGTGCCTTTACCCACCCCCCCTGGTCCATCGACGGTAATGACAGGGATAAAAGGGGGGTAGGGGGGGGGGAAGGATGAAGATTGGGAAGATTCAGGTGGTAATGACATGGGACTCATCATAAGGAGGAATAGCCTTAAAAGGCAAGCCAAAATGTTGATAGGCCCGTTCAGTTGCGATACGTCCGCGAGGGGTGCGCATCAAAAATCCTTGTTGAATGAGGAAGGGCTCTAATACCTCTTCTATCGTATCGTATTCTTCGCCCATGGCTGCAGCCAAATTATCTAAGCCCACCGGGCCACCGCCAAATTTTTCAATCACGGATAAGAGCAGAGTTCTATCGAGTCTATCAAATCCGGCCTTATCCACATCTAGCAGCTCGAGGGCGGCAATGGCGGTTGCGGCATTAATTTTTGAGGACGCGTTGACGTCGGCATAATCGCGCACTCGTCTTAAGAGGCGATTTGCAATACGCGGTGTGCCGCGAGAACGGCGTGCAATTTCCAAAGCACCTGTCTCATCAATATCTACCGTTAAAATAGCAGCCGATCGCTTGATGATTTTTAATAATTCCGTTTCGGTATAAAATTCCAGGCGCAGTACAATTCCAAAGCGATCTCTTAAGGGCGAGGTGAGAAGCCCTGCGCGAGTGGTGGCTCCGACTAAAGTAAAGGGAGGCAATTCTAATTTGATGGAACGGGCAGCAGGCCCTTCTCCGATGATGATATCCAATTGTTTTTCTTCCATGGCGGGATAGAGGATTTCCTCGACATGAGAACTTAAACGATGGATTTCATCGATAAATAATACGTCGTGCGGTTCTAAATTAGTTAAAATGGCCGCCAAATCGCCTGCTCTTTCTAAAATGGGGCCAGCGGTTTGTCTTAAGGTGACATTCATTTCGGCTGCGACAATATGTGCGAGGGTGGTTTTTCCTAAACCTGGGGGGCCGAAAATCAAAATATGATCTAAGGCTTCAGAGCGTTTGCGTGCTGCTTCGATAAACAATTCCATTTGTTTTTTGGTTTGGGCTTGGCCAATATAATCAGCTAAACGTTTGGGGCGAACGTTTTTCTCTATCTTGTCTAATTTGGCTTCATCCATTTTTAGATGAGCGGTTGTGAGGCGATCTTTTTCAAGCATAATGTTTTCCTAAGCTTTTTAAGGCTAAGCGAATGAGGGTTTCGGTGGAGGGAGAGGCGGGGGAATTTTCTGTTGTTGTTTGGCCCGCAGAAGCTGTAGAAGAAGGAGAAGTCGCTGAAGACGAAACTGCAGAAGCCGAAACCGCTGAAGATAAACTTAGAGAAGCTGAAACTGCAGAAAGCACACGAACCGCTTCTTCTCGACGATAGCCTAGCCCGATCAAGGCGCTGAGTGCTTCGTGGTGGGGGGTGGTTGCGGCGGCATGAGCAGCATGACGAGAGGGTGGTGTTTGTGTTGAAGAAGGCCCTGTTTTTAACACGTCCTCTTCCAAGAGCTCGCCCTTTAATTTACCGGCCATTTCGATTAGTAGCCGTTCAGCGGTTTTCTTACCTACCCCGGGTAACTTCACAAGAAGTGAAGTGTCGCGTGTTTCCACGCATTGTAAAAAGACATCGATATCCATCCCAGATAAAAGCGTTAAACCCATTTTAGGGCCGACACCTGAAATTTTAATCAAGGTTCGAAAGAGCGCGCGTTCTTTTGGGCTGGTAAAACCATATAATTGTTGGGCGTCTTCCCTCACATGAAAATGCACGAAGAGGGTCAGGGATTCTCCGAGATTAGGTAATCGATAAAAGGTGGACAAAGGGGCTTGGACTTCATATCCCACCCCGCCTACCTCAATTAATAAATGAGGAGGAGATTTCCATTCTAAGATACCGTTTAAACGACCAATCATAATGTTGCGTCCTGATTAAGTATATTACCCAAAAGTTTGCGTAGTGTGACTATGACACACTGCGACGGCAAGTGCATCGGCTGCGTCCACTTGAGGCTTGCCATCCAATTTCAATAATAGTTGCATCATATGCTGTATTTGGGCTTTATCGGCCCCCCCAAAACCTGAGACGGTTTTTTTCACCTGGCGGGGTGTGTATTCCGCAATGCTTAATCCTTGGAGCGCTGCGACCACCATAGCCACTCCCCGCACTTGCCCCAACTTTAAGGCGGAGCTTACATTTTTATGAACGAAGATTTTCTCAATGGCCATAATGCTGGGTTTATATTCGGTTACGACCTCGGACAAGCCTTGAAACAAAAGTTCTAAACGCTTAGGCCAAAGAAAGGATTTCAGGCGAATGCAACCGCTGCCAATGTAGTGGGAGCGTCCTTTATAGGTTTCAATGATGCCAAATCCTGTGATTTGCGATCCCGGATCGATCCCCAATACCCGTATGATGTTGTTTCCCTTCATCCCATGTCTGCTAATAAATTATCCGCCATTTCAACGTTAGTATAGACATTTTGCACATCATCAAGCTCTTCAAGCACATCAATTAATTTATTGACTTTTTCAGCGGTATCTTTATCTGAAATCAAAACGAGGGTGGTGGGTAAAAAGGTAATTTCAGCGCGAATAGCCGTAAATCCCTTTTTTTCAAAAGCTTGATTTATTTTATGCAAATGATCGAAGGGGGTGGTTAAGGTAACCGTGCCTTCTTCATCGGTTTGAATATCTTCGACCCCTTCTTCCAGGCCAATTTCCATGAGTTTGTCTTCGCTTGTTCCTTTGGGAAAAACGAGTTGACCGCATCGATGAAAACAAAAGGCGACCGATCCTTCTGTGCCGATATTGCCCCCGTGTTTGGTGAAGGCGTGTCGGACTTCAGAAATCGTTCGATTACGGTTGTTTGTCATGCAATCTACCATGATAGCGACGCCACCTGGGCCGTAGCCTTCGTAACGGATCTCTTCTACGTCATGGCCTTCTTGACCGCCAGCCCCTCGTTTGATGGCTCGTTCGATGGTATCGCGGGGGATGTTGGCGGTGGTCGCCTTATCAATGGCAAGCCGGAGGCGCGGGTTGATCTGGGGATTGGCCCCTTGACGGGCCGAGATAGTGACTTCCCGGATGTATTTTGTCCAGAGTTTACCGCGCTTCGCATCTTGAACCGATTTTCGAAATCGGATGTTTGCCCACTTACTATGTCCTGCCATAATTCTTGCCTTATCTCTTGTCTGCCTTACTTTCTCTTGCCTGCCTTAAAATCGTTTATTCCGATTAGCTACCTGCTTTCTGCTTAATAGCTTATTAACCAAATTAGATATGCTAAGGGTGGAGCCCTGTGACAATCAACTCAAGTTTTGTCCATTCTTCTATAAATCTGTTGTTTTGATAAGAATAGTATTATCTGATTCCAAGCGATTTTCTAAATACTTGCGACGCGCCTCATGTTCTATTGATTTCCGATTATCATAAAATGTCTTCAGTAAATTTTTACCATCGCTTTTGTAATGGTCCATTAAGCTCTCTCGTGAAATCGCACAGCGGATCCTTTTATCTCCATCTTGCCCCCAAAACATGACTAGCATGCGGTGTTGATCATAATGAACCTCTTCAGGTTCGGGGAAAATAAGGCTTCGGTTATCAATCATGCCAAGCACCCCTAAAATATTGAACACAGAAGATAATTGAATATCCTTCTCTCCTTGTTCAAAGCGAGACACGGTGGGCGTGCTGACGCCAGCCAATATTGCTAATCGATTTTGCGTTAGCTTTTGTTTCTTTCGCCTTTGCTTTGCTTCTTCGACAATAGCTTGCCAATTAATTCGAAATTGCCTTTCCATCGTTTCTCCATCATTTCAATGAGTTTTTCCCGTAACGAAAATGCCCCTATTTCACTTCTAGAAATAGCCGATTGTGCTTGTGGTAGTCTCTTTCCTATTTCATTGACGGCTGTGTTAATGGCATTCTCATTTAATCTGAAGCCATTTTTTGCATTTGCCATTTCAATCAGATGTTTAGGTTTTAATTCACCAATGTCCAAATTTTTTACTCCTGCAACACCTAAAGCAAGCGCTTGAAATTCTGGATATTTGGCTGAAGCAACAAGATCATAGGCTGGCGTCAAACGTAAACCATCTCGAGTATGAAACATCGCAAAATTCTTAAAATGCGCATCGGTATTTCCAACCATAAAACAGGCCAAAATTCGTCTATAAAGCTTATCTGCCTCGGCCAAACCCGCTTCTTCAAAAATGAAGTTTCCCATTTCTTCATAGAAGCCGTTGTATTTCCCATCGGATTCGTGCCCTAAAAGCTGATTGAATTCTTCGAAATGAAGCCTCTTGCCAGAATCCGTTCTATCAAATCGTTTTATGATAAGGGCTTCTCTTTTTTCCTTCTCTAGATGAACAAAATTCATCTCCATGTTGACGACTTCATCATTGGGAATTAGTTCACGTATGGCTAGTGTGGTCAAATACTCTAATTCAAGAATATCTTCTAAGGTTCTCGATTGGAATTTCGCAATATGGGTGCTTAACTCTTTTCCTGTTGTGGGACGATAGTGATTCCCCTCTTTTACAACCAGCAATTTAGATTGTATCCCAGAGAGAGAAGCACGACTTTGTGAAGCGGCTATCATGACAGCGTCATGATCCACTCGTCTATGTTCACGAGGTTCAGGATCAATGATCGATATTCCGCCTGCAAGATCGAATCCGAATCCCAGCAGAAGTGAAAAGCGATCGTTTGGACTCACCCCCAATGCCCTGCTTTGGGCATTTTGAAACCAACCCTCCGCAACCAAATTGTCAAAAAAGGGATGCAACCCTCTTTCAGAAATGAAGGGTTCTTCACGCAAGGGAAGAGAAAATGCAATTGCAGGCAAGCTTGAGCTTAAGTATGAGGCATCATAAGCAAATACATAGCGTCCGTTAGCCTCCTGTTTGAGGATCCCAACATAAGTATCCTGGAAATAAACCTTACCCCAGAGCATAACCGCCATAAAAACCTCGACCTAACCTACAAATAATATAAAACCTATTTTATAATAGTAATGTATTGGTAAATATATGTAAAGTATATTTTATATATTATGATTTTAAATAGAATTTATAAAATATGATTTATAAATTCAGTAAATTATAGTGCAAAAATAACACATATTTTGTTTTTTATTATCAAATCGGAGTCAAACGGCTAACCTGCCCAGGTATCGTCATCGCGGTTTCCATCATGGAGGGTCCCTTCATTGCGAAGGTAAAAGCGTGTATGTAAGTAAAAAAATATAAATTAAACCGAAAAAAATACACTATGTTTAAATAAGAAATATATTTTAATTAGTTGCATATACAACAGGAGAAAGATTATGTCACGCAAATCTTCAATACTCTTCTCTGGTCCTGATGCTCCTGCTTTGAAAGCACTCAGAACATTACATAATCAATGTGCAGACTTAACAGACCAAGCGGACATAATGACAGGTAAGTCATTCGAGGATGTTTGTACATTTGCAACAGACTTCGGGGAGTTGCTAGAAAACGCAATAATGTTTATTAATAAATACCCAAAAATAACAAATGAAACCACTGAAAATTTTAAAAACTTTTATTTCATAGAGCTAGAAAATTTAAATGAGAAAATAGATAAGGTTTTGGTGGAAAAAATACCGCTTGTTACACCTGTGTTTCTTAAAGAGAACCCAAAGCAATGCATTGATTTTTTAAAGATTGCATACAGTGTGGCTATTTCAGAATACGACAAACACAAAGAAAACCCAAAAGAACTTGACAAAGGTCATAACATTGTCATAGCTTTGGAAAAAATGCTTAATAAAATAATGAACTGGAAGACGATTCCTACAGAGATAGCGAAACTACATGAGAATGTAGCTGAGCTGAAAGAAGATTATGAGGCTGCAGTGAAAACTAAGAAGCATGGAAAGCCGCATTGAAAACCAAGAAGCATTGAAAGCCGCAGTGAAAACCAAGAAGCATTGAATTTAGAAGCCTATTTTTTTGCAACCCAAATGTCATAATCGTGCTGTAAATAAGCCAAAGCTTCGTGTCAGTACTCTTCGTTATGGCGAACTTCTGCAGTTACATGAAAACGCCTTCCCTGGCGAATTGAAACTATTTAGGTTTATTTCCAGTGGGTTTTTCCAAGCTTTTTTGATGCCTGTGGCGGCTCAATTCTTGCTTGCATCCCTCAACATCAAGAAAATTCTTCAGCATAATTTCGCGTTCATCAGGGTCTTTAATGCTTGCCGTCTGATGCAATAAAAAAGCAGTCGGTGCTCCTAAACCAATTGAAGTTGTTGTAAAGCTAATTAATCTAGGATATTTATTAGAAAAGGAACGAAAATAACGTACTATCATAATCACACTCCCTACGCTGGTATTATCCAGATACAGGTTCATAGGGTTCAGCATTATTGCTGTCTCAGCCTAGCTTCATTATGAAACCAAGCACCCCTGGCGATTGAAATCTTAAATTGCATTTAAATGCTTGTCAACTATAAACAACCTCTAAATTATTTGACTACTGTCTAAATGATAAGTATGACAAAAGCCAGCAACCGTGATAAATTCTCAGTTTGCCAACCAACAGCGAGGTTAGAAACGTGCTATTCCTCGTAATTCTTCTACCAAGAAGAATTAAAACGTAACATGGTAATAGAAGTTGGGGGCGCGTTTAGACGAAAGAATATTTATATTATTTAAGAGGAGAAAAAACAATGGGTCATTGGATAATTAATAAGGAAGGGGTATGTTTTTTTGATGGAATTGCGGCTTCTACATCCCTGCAGATCCCCTTTAAAATAACTATTAAATATAGAGAAAACTATGCATCCATACAATTTTTCGATGCACCCTCCAAGATATCGTTTGGAAGGTATTATAGATATTATTTAGAGGTGGAAGGCTTAGTTTCCAAAGACTCGGAAGACAACATTATTAATAATGGGCGGATTCTGGGGAACTTTGGAAAACAGCGATATGAATTATTAATCATGAATATTAATAGCGAACGCTATCTTGAAAGTTTTTTTAATTTTATTGAAAAATACTATGGAGCCTTTGATAAATCACAAAGAAAAGAGATCTGCACCGCGCTGAAGATGGATGTAAAAGTTCTTTCAGAACTGGAATCTCAACGAAAACCTACAACGAAGAAGGAACCAGTTACTAAATCCCAAGAAAATAAAGAAATTTCGGTTAACGGAAACAATATGGGGAAATGGGTAATTAAAGAGAAAGCTGCGATTGAGGGTGAAGTTGGAGAATATGTTTTTGAAGGAAGCCCCAGTGTTGAAGGTCTTTCGGCGCCTCTCGGAATCACCATTAAATATTCAGAAAGACCTGGTAAAAGAAAAGCTAGGGCAACCATCGCATTTTCTGAAGGAATCGCCAAAGTAGAGTGTGCACAGTTGCTTGAAAGTTATCTAGTGGAAGAGGGGTTAGTTTCGCCAGACTTATCGAATAACGGCTTCTTCGGCAATACCGACTCAGGCTCAGGGATGGGATTATTAATCGAAAATATTAGGGACGAAGGTTATCTAGCATATTTCTTTTGTTTTATTGAAAAATACTATGGAGCCTTTGATGAATCACAAAGAAAAGAGATCTGCACCGCACTGAGGATGGATGTAAAAACGCTTGAAGAAGGGATATGTAGACGAAAACTTAAAACACCCATGCTATTAAGTGGTGGACCTGGAGCTGTTCCAAAAACTAAGCCTACCGAAGGGTCAGCACTTTCCCTGCCCATGCAATCTGCAAAAGCTACGCCTCTTCAAGATGTGGGATCACCCACTGCTGCAAAACCAGATAGGACTATGCGTTAAAAAAGGCAAATGGTGTGCTATCACTTTTTTTAACTGTCTGAATTGCTAATTATTTGACGTCAAATATTGACGTCTTTGAATAAACACCTATACTCCTTTATTGAAGGGATGTAGATACTGTATTCATATTATATTTGCATAATGTTGGAATCAGATCTACATTCACCAAGAAAAACACATCAAGGTACTTATTTTACGTCCATCGGTAATGCTTTTTTAAATTATTCATGTGAGTGACAGGAATCTTTTGCATAAACTGTAACCTTCCTACCAGAATTCCGGGAGAAATACCTAGTGTCTGAGAAAAGGAAACCACCGCATTTCTAGAAATCTTAGATGTCTCACAAGCAAGCCATTCCTTTAAGTCTTTTTCAGGAATTAAATGATTTGCCGAAAATATATTGGCCTCCTCTTCTTCCTTGGAAAGGTTCAGCGAACTACGATCAAATTCAATAAACAGCTCTTTCTTGCTATGCAACAGAATGTGCCCAAGTTCGTGAAAAAAAGTAAACCATAAATGATCATCCGTCCGATAGCGTGAGCTTAGAAGGACCATTGCTTTATTTGAATTGAGCCATAAAGAAGCTCCTGATACAGGTACACCATCAAATCCCTGAAGAAACACAACAGCAACGCCAGCCCCTTTACAAATACGAATTATGTTCGGAACGATGTTATCGAACTTTTCCTCTAAAGTAAGAACGCGAAGTTCGGGTAATAGAGATCTTAATTTATCTTCATCAAATGCTTCACATTTGATTTTATCAGCTTCAATTTCTGCCTTTCTAATCCATACGGATGTTGGTCCTAATTTTGGTGCAAGCTTTCTCGAATGACGAAAAGCAAGTTGTTTTTTATCTTGCCAACCAACACGCCATAATTCTGGAGAAGCTATCCCAAAGAAGTTTAACATCTCTTTTATTTGCAAAAGTTTATTGTTACCCATATCTGGAATCCATTTGCGTTTTATCATTTCTTTGATTGGAAAATGTTTTAACCAATTCTTATGTTTAAGAAGTCTTTTGTCTTCTTCTATTTGCGCCACCAAGGCCCGATAATTCATTTCTCGCTGAATCCAGAAGTCCGCTGGCACACCTAAAACTCTTTCTAATTGAATGGCTGTATCAGAAGTAAGAGATGCTTTCCCCTTAATAATCTCATTAATAGTTTTTTTGGGACGCCCCATTCGCTCGGCTAATTCTGCTTGCGACATTTTCCTATCCTCAAGCAATTCTTTTAATGTTTCACCCGGCACAGAAATTGTATCCGGATTATATTCATTTTTAATCGGTTTACTCATGTGTATCCTCTATTCCAAGAATTCGAATGGCTTTGATTAAACTCCAATTTAAACCCCCGTCTACCTTCACCAGGTTTTCTCCCATTGCCTCAAAAATTAAACGCAACGGATGCTTCAAATCTAAAGATAGCTGCTTCTTCCTCTCTCCTTTCAGTTCATGGCAACGACCAGGCAATGATAGCATCATCTCTAAATTACTCGCTGCTCTTAAATTTTCAAGCCTTTGTCGAAGCTTTTTAGCGGTTTCTGGCCCATATTTTTTTATAGCTTCCTTCTTTATATTACAAACCTTTTGGATCTTTTCATCTTTAAAGCTAATTTCCACATCATACTTCCTTACAGCTACGTCGATTCAAAATCCTATTAACCTTTAGGGTTAACAGTATAATTATAGAATTTTTTATTTTTCAATACAAGGGGATTAATTATTATATTAGAGGGTTTCTTTTGAAGCGCTGTAAATATAGCCAGCGATTATGTCTTTTGAATCAAATTTCTTAGGGAACAAATTTTCATTTTCTTCCCTATATCGATAACGGTATACCAACTAGATATTGGGATCATATTCATTAAATAAACGTTCTCCCATTGCTTGATCCTTGGAATGGGCCAACTCTTAAATCTCCATCATCAACATCAACTAGAATTTCATATAGTGGTGTAATGCCTTTAGGTAATGGATAAGAGTCAAGTTTCTCTTCAAAAGCCTTAGCTATTTTCATAGCAATTTTTTTATCCTTAAAACCAATTAATTTTAAGTTAATAGTTACTGCAAATTTACTTCCCATTTCGCATACTTCGTCCCAGTGGTGTTAATTCATTCTTGGTTTTGATCTAAACGTCTAAGATACCAATCCCATCTTTCCTCATGTTCTTACTACCTATTACTTAATTCGGTTAAAATCTTAACTAGATCACCAACAGCGGTGTGGGGGTTTTCATTTTTATTGCTATTACGATTTTTTGTTAATACTTTTGCGTTTTTAAAGGCTGTCGGCAGTCTACTGTGGGTGAGTAAGAAACATCCTTTTTGGCTTTTCTCATAATTCGGCAGGTAATCCTTGCGTAGCATTTGTATTATTTTTTTTCGATCAATTTCATGAGTGATGCAGTAAAAATGTAATAATAGCCATAATTCAAAACAAGGATCGGAGGGGATAGCAAAAAAACGAATGGGTTCGCCAACTTCATTATTGAATTTCCTATCAAGCGCAGCTGCACTTTTTAAGGCATTATCGAAGTTTGGGTGAACATCGCGATCAAAAACACAAAATACCTGTTCCCATTCAAGGCTTTCGTTTAGTTTATAACGCGCGAAATTAACTACTTGTTGTGGGGATGTTCCATAGGAACTCGGCAATATTACTACATTCGCGGTTTGAAGTCTGTGAAATTGCCGAATTTCTTCGAAATACTGTGGTTCAGTTTTTTCACCTTCGCACACAATTAAAATTCTATCATAACTAGCACGCTTAGCTTTCTTGCGCTCCAACTTCTGCTTTTGACGTGCACGAGGATGGTTGTCTCTACCCACTGTCTTTCCTTACAACTTGAAATCCTTTAGGAACGGCAGTGCGCCATAACGACCCATCAAGTAACCGCGACCGAGAGCTTCTTTTTTGCGAGGACTGAAGTCGGTGAGAGGATAGAGAATAGTCGCTTGGGCTGCATCTTTTTTGACAAGCCAGATTTGATCACGACGGAAAATTTCACTATCTAATAAGGCAGTATCATGAGTAGTGAAAATCAATTGAGCTCCTTTTGGATTATTGACCGTCGAATGAAATTGGCGAATTAGGAAACTCACCATGAGTGTGTGTAAACTGTTATCCAATTCGTCGACTATCAAAACGCGTCCATTCTTAAGAACGTCAAGTACGGGACCTGCAAAAGCAAAAAGTCGCTGAGTGCCAGTGGATTCATCCTGTATTTCAAAGGTGGCTGTGCCACCTTCTGCCTCATGAAAAAATAATGGCATGGGTGTTTCAAATTCTACAGTTTGTACAGCTGGTTTGCCATTTTCGAGTTGTAATCCAAATTGCTTCATCTTTTTATTCTCAAATGATAGATTAGCGATACTAAGATCAGCCGCACTCAGGAAACGCAAAAGCTCTGCTTTGCCTTCTTCGGTTTGGGCATATCCAATGGAAAAATCAAAAATAGGCTGGGTCCCAGCAGTGAAGATTATTAATCTTTCAACAATCCACAAGAAAATTGGGCGCAGACGCTCGCTGTTGAGGTCTACTGCCTTGGAAAGAAACAAGGCATTACTGCGGGTAGATTCTTGCCATAGCGAACGCTGACCCGTTAAATGTGAGCCGAATTCATATTCATCTTTTCCAGCTTTGGTGTCAAAGGAGCGATTAAACCACATTTGCGGTTTTGCAGTTTTGTAAACCAATAACCATTCTTCGATCACACGTTCGGGCGTCAAAGAGAAGCCATATTGATAGCGTATGCCTTGATCAATGAATGTTAATTCGAATTCGCTGGGTTGCTCCTTAGATTCGGCATCAAGCTTAAATGTGGGACAGTTAAACTGTTGCCCTTCACGTATTTGAGTAGCCGAAGTGGCGACGACTGTGCGCATAAAGGCAAGGGCATTGATAAGGTTTGATTTTCCACTGGCGTTGGGTCCATAAATTACTGCAGACTTGAGTAGACTTGGAGTCACTTTACTTTTACTCTCAAAGAGGTGGGATTTTGAATAGGTCGAATCCTTGTCTGCGACAAGGCTAAGGCGCTGCTCAGCACGAATAGAGCGAAAATTTTTAACCCGAAACTCAACGAGCATTTTTCACCTTTATAATAAAATAATGTTAAATATTGCATAAAATATTCAAAAAGTCAATTTATTTTTGATAATAACCTCTTAAACCATTTAGATAATACTGTAAAAATCATCAGATTTTTTATATAGGATTTGAGGGAGAAATTCATAGCCTCCTGCTTGTCCCAAAATGCACATCTTATCTCGAACAGCTTCTGAATATATGCTTCATCAAATGTTTCTTTAAAGGCAAGTCCTGCAGGCACACATTCTAACCACTGCTTCCATATTTCTGTTGATTCCAAATTCTCCTGAGAAAGAAAATGATTTATATCAGCGAGAGCATCTTTAAGCAACATATCATGATTTTTATTCCAATATCTTTTTTGTAAAAAACAACTCATAACTATCAAGGCCTGTTCTCGCGTTAAAAGAACATCACTTTGCAAAGTATTTGCGATTCGCAATTTCTCATCTTGTAACACTTCTTCTGTAATGACGCACCATTCTTGCCATACTGCTGGATCGGCTGTAGGACCTCCTGAATGGCGAGCAATATTAGAACTTGTATTTGACATACTTAATACATCACTAACCTCCCACGATTCATCGCCTAATTCATTATCAGCTATTATATATCTATAAAAAACATGAAAAGCCTGTAGTGGTGTTAATTCATTCATGGTTTTGATCTAAACGCTTAAGATACCAATTCCACCTTTCCTCATGTTCATCAGTAATGTCCCGATATACCCCGACAGGATAGGGTCCAAATTCCTTAAAGCATCGTTCTACAATGGCTTGTTTCTTAGCAAGAACAGCCCTTAATTCACCATCATCAATGTCAACCAAAACTTCATATAGTGGTTTAATGTCGCTAGGTTGCGGATAAGTATCGAGCGGTTCTTTAAAAGTCTCATTAATCTCCAAAATGGTTTTCTTATCCTTACATCCAATTAATTTAAGCTCAATAATAACCGTTAGCTTATTTGCCATCTCGTACAATTCATCCCATGTCAGAAATACTGGAGGGTTTTTACCTTCCCAAACATGCATGATTATTCGATTATAATATTCTCCGGGTTCAAAATCCCCCAAAAGATCTAGATCGAGAATTGACCAAATCAAGCCCCTCCCTTCTTCAATAAATTGATCTAAAATCATCGGAAGCGTAATTCTTTGCTTCCGATTAAAATAGT
>Ga0207084_1039_pt1 | contig 36524 bp, 36 predicted proteins | sample Alteio_BWMinHeat_55_FD_153543 | JGI IMG/M metagenome (GOLD analysis project Ga0207084, IMG submission 153543) | Enriched cells from forest soil in Barre Woods Harvard Forest LTER site, Petersham, Massachusetts, United States -... | ecosystem: Environmental > Terrestrial > Soil > Temperate forest >...
CATTTAACACAATGCGTCTTTCAATTTCATTCCGCGTAACAAAGGGCAATAGAGTGGCAGCGCCCAAATCAAAGCCATCCATGATGGCAAAACCCATAAATAATACGCCTATCAAGACCCACCAAATCAAACGTAATGTTTCTATATCTAGCATGGTCGAGACTCCCGTTTTATTGGATGTATGCTAAAATCTTCTTGCTTGAAGATATGCTCAGGAACGCAGCGAATATATTTCACCATCAAATAAATCTCAACAATAGCAAGCGCGGTATAAAACAAAATAAATCCCGCCAATGAAAGCCAAACATCAGCTGCTTGCAAAGAAGATACGCCCATAAAAGTTGGTAGCAAGCCATCAACTACCCAAGGTTGACGGCCATATTCTGCAACCACCCAGCCCATTTCAGCGGCAAGCCATGGCAGGGGTAAACTATAAAGTGCCAACCAGAGAAACCATCGATGTGATAAAACACGGCGGCGCTGTGCTAAATAAAAGGCGAGCGCAAATAAGGCAATAAAATATAAACCACATCCCACCATGACACGAAAGGTCCAAAATAGCGTAAACACATCGGGAACAGTGCTCCATAAGGCCAGTTCTATCGCTTGAGGAGAAGCATGAACAACATCATCCGTGTATTGTTTTAATAGTAAGCCATAGCCAATATCACCTTCATTAGCTTGCAAAATATCTATTGCATGTTTATCACTAGGATCAGTTTGCAAAGTAGTTAAGGCTTGATAAGCCAAAATACCATTATGAATATGCTCACGCTCTTCATTAATTAAATCAAGAATGCCATAAACAGGCTGGTGAATAGATCGCGTTGCAATCAAGCCTAATAAATAGGGAATTTTAATCGTGTATTTTGTCGTATGGGCAGCATTATCCGGCATGCCGATTAAAGTTAGCGGTGCAGGTGCTGGTTCTGTATCCCACATGCCTTCTATTGCCGCTATTTTCATTCTTTGATTGAGACCTGCGAGATAACCACTTTCATCACCCAGCACGACCACGCACAATGCAGATGCCAAACCAAAGGCCGCAGCGACCATCATGGATCGTTTAGCAAAAGCAATATTACGTCCACGTAAAAGAAAATAAGCGCTGATGGCTAAGACAAACATGGAACCCGTGACATAGCCCGCACTGATGGTATGCACAAATTTCGCTTGTGCGACTTCATTAAAAATCACGCTGTAAAAATCATATAATTCCATGCGCATACTATGAAAATTAAAATGTGCGCCAACGGGATGCTGCATCCAGCCATTTGCAATTAAGATCCATAAAGCAGAAAAACTTGAACCCGCTGCCAACATCCAAGTTACAATTAAATGAGCACCCTTAGAAAGACGCTCCCAGCCAAAAAAGAAGAGACCAATAAAAGTCGCTTCCAAAAAGAAGGCCATCAAACCTTCAATCGCCAGTGGTGCACCAAATACATCACCTACATATTGCGAGTAATAAGACCAATTTGTACCAAATTGAAACTCCATCGTGACACCGGTTGCGACACCCATGGCAACATTTATGCCAAATAATAATCCCCAATATTGTGTCATTGTGCGCCAAATAGGTCGGCGGGTAATAAAATAAACAGTTTCCATAATACCCAGCAAGGTGGATAAACCCAGTGTTAAAGGAACAAACAAGAAGTGATAAAGGGCAGTCATGCCGAATTGAATACGAGAAAGTAGAACGACATCAGAAGCAGGCAGCATAGCAGTACCTCGCAATGACGAATCAAAAGTTTTCGTTAAAACTTTGCAACTTGCTAGGTATAATACCCTATTGATAAATACCCGACTAGGGTTTGCGTACAATTACTAGCGGATGAGAGCTGCGCGGGTGTTCGTCGTTACACAGGTGTTCGTCGTTACACAGGTGTTCGTCGTTGCGAGGAGTGCTTTTTACGACGAAGCAATCCAGGCTTGGACTTTTATAAAAAAGCAATATTTGATAAAAGTCCAAGCCTGGATTGCTTCGTCGTAAAAAGCACTCCTCGCAACGACGAACACCTGTGTAACGACGAACACCTACTTAACAACGAACTTCCTCGCAAAAACGAGCACTTACAAACAGAGCCTAGATTAAATAAATAAAATGTTGCTATTTACAGGAGATTCACCGTGACTTCCATCGATTCATTCAAAACATTACGCCAATTAAACGTAGACGGTATAACTTACGATTATTTTAGTTTGCCCGCTTTAACAGAAGCCGGTTTAAAAAAAACAGCACAACTTCCCTACTCTTTAAAAATTCTCTTAGAAAATTTACTCCGGCATGAAGACAATCTCACCGTCACTAAAGATGATATTCATGCTTTAAACGCCTGGATCGACGCACGAAAATCTCATCGCGAAATTGCCTATCGCCCTGCCCGCGTACTCATGCAAGATTTTACTGGCGTACCTGCTATTGTCGATTTAGGCGGCATGCGTGATGCCATCAAAAAATTAGGCGGCGATCCAGAACAAATCAATCCCCTATCACCTGTTGACCTCGTTATTGATCATTCGATTCAAGTAGACGCCTTTGGTGCCTCAGATTCCATGGCCATTAATGCACACATCGAAATGGAACGTAATAGTGAACGCTATGTTTTTTTACGTTGGGGACAAAAAGCCTTCAATAATTTTCGTGTTGTGCCGCCAGATACGGGTATTTGTCATCAAGTGAATTTGGAGTATTTAGCAAAAACAGTTTGGCATGAAAATAAAAACGGACGAACACAGGCTTATCCCGACACCCTAGTAGGCACTGATAGTCATACTACGATGATTAATGGCTTGGGCGTTTTAGGCTGGGGTGTGGGTGGTATTGAAGCGGAAGCAGCCATGCTGGGTCAACCCATCTCTATGTTGATTCCCGAAGTCGTCGGCGTCAAATTAACAGGCAAATTAGCCGAGGGTGTCACTGCAACTGATTTGGTTTTAACGATTACGGAATTATTGCGGCAAAAAGGCGTGGTCGGTAAATTCGTGGAATATTTTGGTTCTGGTTTAGCTTCCTTACCTGTCGCTGATCGCGCCACTATTGCCAATATGGCGCCTGAATATGGCGCAACTTGCGGCTTTTTTCCGATTGATCAAGCGACCATTCAATATCTAGGCCTAACAGGCCGTGATGCTCACACCATTGCCTTGGTTGAAACCTATGCTAAGGCTCAAGGATTATGGCATGAACCGCATAGTGCTGATCCGCATTTTTCCGATGTACTGGAATTAGATTTATCTCAAGTGAAATCCAGTCTGGCAGGGCCTAAACGTCCTCAAGATCGGGTTGAACTCACGCAATTAAAATCAGCCCATGAGAAATTATTACATGATGCTAATCGCTCAAATGAAGGGCAAACTGCCTTCAATACCAGTGATAGCTTTGATTTACATCATGGTGATGTTGTCATTGCTGCTATCACTAGCTGCACCAATACCTCTAATCCCAGCGTACTTATGGCTGCAGGTTTAGTCGCGAAAAAAGCCTTGGAAAAAGGCTTGCAAACCAAACCCTGGGTAAAAACTTCACTCGCACCTGGCTCGCAAGTTGTCACTAAATATTTAGAAATATCTGGCTTACAAGAGCCTCTTAATCAATTAGGTTTTGATTTGGTCGGTTACGGTTGCACCACTTGCATTGGCAATTCGGGCCCCCTGCCTGATCCCGTTGCCAATACGGTAACTGAAAATGATTTAATCGTTTCTGCTGTTTTATCAGGTAACCGTAATTTCGAAGGCCGCGTTCATCCTCAAGTCAAAGCAAATTGGCTGGCTTCACCGCCGCTTGTCGTTGTATTTGCACTAGCAGGTACAACCAATATTGATTTGACCAAGGATCCCATTACTCACAATAAACAAGGGCAAGCGATTTATCTTCATGATATATGGCCTTCCAATGAAGAAATCGCTGCTGAAGTGGCCAAAGTCACCAGTAAAATGTTTCGTGAACAATACGCCGATGTTTTTGCTGGTAATCAAGAATGGCAATCCATGCCTGCGCCTGAGGGTAAAACCTATGCATGGCAAGCGGATTCAACTTATATTCAACATTCTCCTTTTTTTGCTGACATGGGACATGAGCCCAATGCAATTCAGCCTATCAAGCAAGCACGCATTTTAGCCTTGCTTGGCGATAGCATTACCACCGATCACATTTCACCTGCCGGCTCAATTAAGGCAGACAGTCCTGCAGGAAAATATTTGCAAGCAAAAGGTGTGGCAGTCAAAGATTTTAATTCCTATGGGACAAGACGCGGTAATTATGAAGTCATGGTGAGAGGTACTTTTGCCAATATTCGTATTCGAAATGAAATGGCACCTGGCACAGAAGGTGGTGTTACAAAATATTTTCCTGGCGGTGAAGTCTTGTCAATTTATGATGCTGCCATGCGTTATCAAGCAGAAAATATTTCCCTCGTTATTATTGCAGGCAAGGAATATGGCACAGGTTCATCGCGTGATTGGGCAGCCAAGGGTGCAAAATTATTAGGGGTAGGCGCAGTCATTGCTGAAAGCTTTGAACGCATTCATCGATCTAACTTAATTGGCATGGGAATTATACCCTTGCAATTTCAAGCAGGCGAAAATCGTAAAACGCTTCAATTAGATGGCAGAGAAAAAGTGAGCTTGTTAAATTTAGGCAATCAATTAACAGCTGGCAGTCAAATTAAAGCGCTGATTGAACGTGAAAAATGGCGAGAAAATTGAAATTACTTTATTGAGCCGTATTGATACACAGAATGAAGTGGAGTATTACCGGCATGGGGGGATTTTGCAGTATGTGTTGAGGAATTTGTTGAGGAGGTAAGTAACTAAGTGAGAATTGCACAGGTGTTCGTCGTTGCGCAGGTGTTCGTTGTTATGCGGCGTTCGTCGTTGCGAGGAGTGCTTTTTACGACGAACATCTGCGTAATGACGAACGCCGCATAACAACGAACACCTGCGCAACGACGAGCATCTCCACAACAACGTCACATAATTTACTAATCATTCGTCGCCGCAGTCTCCGTCGCCAAATCATCCTTAATTGCAAACTTAGATGTATCAACTTGTGGTATTGCTGATTCCGTTTTAGCAATTTTAATTGCAAGAGCTTCCTGCTCTTTTGAATGAACATGACCCGAAAGAGTCACAACACCACCTGCTGTCGACACCCTAATCCTGGCATCTGATAATAGTTTGTTTTCGCCAATCGCTTTAGTGACATTATCACTAATAATATTATCAACAATGCTCGCATCCGGTGACATTTGTGAAGTGACTTGTGAAAATGTGTTTGAAGAAAATGAAATAGCCAGTGTGAGTAAACTTGATTTGAATAATTGATGTAGTCTCATAACAACTCCTATAACTAAATGTTCCCTATCTAACTTGTTATAAGCTTCGCTAAATTCAGACCCAACGATAATTCTATCATGATATTTGACGAGGAATATTAAGAGATGAGAACATGAGAAAAATTAAATAGTTATCAATTTAATTCTGGATGCCACCTCGCACAAAAAACGTGCGGCTGGCATGACAGTGCTTATCCCACATACTTCCACGTTGTCCCTGCCGCCCCATCCTCAATCACCACTTTCATTTCTGTTAATTCTTGACGAATACGATCAGCCTCAGCCCAATTTCGTTCTTGACGTGCTTGCTGACGCGCAGTGATTAAGACATTAATTTTTTCTGCATTAACTTCATGACCCGTTTGAAAAAATGCATTGGGATCCGTTTGTAATATACCTAAAACACCGCCTAATTCTTTAAGCAAGGCGCCATGTCTTGCTGCTCGTTCTTCTTCACCCTTATCACGCAAGCGTTGAATTTCATGTGCTAATTCAAATAAGGCAGACAGGGCAACGGGTGTATTAAAATCATCATCCATGGCAGTTTTAAATTGCATTTCAAAATCTGTATTTTCAATAGGATCAGCAGCGGATAGAAAACGCAGCGCCGTATAAAAACGTGCTAATGCTTGTTTAGATTGCTGCATGACATCAGCCGTATACATGAGTGGACTGCGATAATGATTGGCAATTAAAAAAATAACGCACCACTTCAGGGCTATGCTCACGCAAAATATCACGGATGGTGACAAAATTTCCCAATGACTTTGACATTTTTTCTTTTTCAATTTGCAAAAAACCAGCGTGCATCCAGAAGTTCGCAAATTTTTTATCAGTACAAGCCTGTGATTGTGCAATTTCATTTTCATGATGAGGAAAAATAAGATCACGGCCGCCAGCATGAATATCAAATTGCTCACCCAATAAGGCCATGGACATCGCCGAACATTCAATATGCCAGCCTGGCCTGCCCTTTCCCCATGGCGAATCCCAAGCAGGTTCACCTGGTTTTGCTAATTTCCATAAGACAAAATCCAAGGGGTCACGTTTCACATCACTCACTTCGACTCGCGCACCACTTTCTAATTGTTCAATATCATGATGCGATAAGCAGCCATAATCTTTGAAACTTCTCACTTCAAAAACAGACATCTCCATTACTGGCAAGATAGGCATACTGCTTAGCTATCATGGTTTGAATGAGATTGATCATTTGTGGAATATAGTCAGTCGCGCGCGGCTCATCATTTGGCGCTAGTAATCCCAAGGCAGCAAAATCTTCATGCATGGCTTTAATAAAACGCGATGTTAACTCGTTATAATTTTCGCCATTTTCATTGGCACGCTTAATAATTTTATCGTCAATGTCAGTAATATTTCTAACATAGCGCACTTGGTAACCAGACCAGCGTAGGTAGCGCAAGATCACATCCATAGAAGTATAAGTACGTGCATGACCTAAATGACAGTAATCATAAACGGTGACACCGCACACATAGAAGCCAACTTGATTCGCTTTTAATGCTTGAAAATTTTCTTTTGCACGTGTCAGCGTATTAAAAATAGCAAGCATTAGGCACTTCCCCCATTCACCAATTTAAGCGCCGCGCCTAGGCGATGCTTTATTTTTTCTTGGCCTAATAAGGCGGTAATTTGCACCAATTCAGGGCCATGTGTCTGTCCTGTTAGCGCGATACGCAAGGGCATAAATAATTTTTTACCCGACAAATTGAGTGTTTGTTTCATTTCCGCTAATACTTGCGCGACATCCAATCCATATTGATCAAAGGCAAGTTCAGCTTCTACAAAAAATTGCTCGCCTGCTTCATGAATAATTTTTAATGCAGCTTCATCTAAAGAAAAATTGGGATGGAAAAAAATATTTGCCCACAATGAAGCATCGTGTGGAAAGACAATATTCGCTTTCACACTATGAGCAAATTCATCTTGCTTTTCTTCTGGTATTTGCACTTGTATAGATTCGCCCAACCAGCGCCAAAAATCTTTCACATCGAGGGCTTGGACCGCTAACTTCTGCCAAAACAATAATTGATTTCGATCAAAACGCGCGGGCGATCGGCTTAATTTTTCTAAATAAAAATGCTGTGATAAGGCATTGAACGCTAACAAGTCTTGGGTATCACAACTATGTCCCAAACGACTTAAGTAATTAATCAAAGCAATCGGCAAATAACCTTCTTTACGTAATTCTTCCACACTAAAACTACCATGACGTTTAGAAAGCGGCGTGCCATCATCACCGACAATTAAAGATAAATGACCATAATGCGGTACTGTCAATTGCAATGCTTGCAGCAGCATAATTTGTCTTGGCGTATTAGCAAGATGATCTTCACCGCGCAATACATGTGAAATTTTCATTTCTGCATCATCAATGGCATTGCAAAATAAAAATGGCGGCGTACCATCTGCACGACGCACAATAAAATCCCCGATATCATCTGATTGAAATGACTGCAAACCTTTAATCGTATCCATAAACTCAATTGATTGATTGGCAGGTACAGCAAAACGCCAGGCGGGTTTTTGGCCGGCAGTTAATCGCGAGTTAATTTCTTCTTGAGACAAGGCACGACAGGTGCGCGCATAACGCGGCGCTTGACCACGTGATAATTGTAATTTACGGGATAAATTTAATTCTTGATCACTACAAAAACAGGGATAAATTAATTTCGCGTCTTCTAATTTTTGATAGTAGCGCTCATAGATTGCCTGGCGTTGTGATTGCCAATAAGGGCCATAGTTACCATCAACATGTGGGCCTTCTTGCCACTCAATGCCCAGCCAATGTAAATCTAAAATCATACTATCGACATAGCGTTCTTCAGAACGCACCGCATCTGTATCTTCAATACGCAAGATAAAAACACCCTGGTTTTTAGCTGCAAACAAGGCGCTATATAAGGCTGCGCGCACATTTCCCAAATGAATATTGCCTGTGGGGCTGGGTGAAAAGCGTGTTCGAATTGTCATAGTCTATTATACTCTAGCCAATATCATTAATTGTTTCATTTCACGTACTGCCGCTTCCAGACCAGTAAAAATAGCGCGCGCGACAATACCATGTCCTATATTTAATTCATTGATTTGCCTAATGGCTGCAATGGCTTGCACATTTTGATAATTCAAACCATGGCCAGCATTCACAATCAAACCCGCCTGTTCTGCTAATGTTGCAGCTTCAATAATACGCTTTAATTCCTCTTGCCGCTCATGCTCTGTTTTTGCATCCGCATAAGCGCCCGTATGTAATTCAATGACAGGCGCTTTGCAAAATACAGCTGCTTCGATTTGCAGAGGATCGGGATCAATAAATAATGAAACTTCTATCTCTTTTTTTTGCAAATGCAAAACTGCATCACGGATTTTTGCCTTTTGCGAGACGACATCTAAACCGCCTTCTGTCGTTAATTCTTCACGTTTTTCAGGCACAAAGCAGCAATGCACGGGTTTGATTTGTTCTGCATATTTTATCATTGCATCTGTCACTGCCATTTCTAAATTTAAACGCGTTAACAGAATGGCTTGAATCAAGCTGATATCACGTTCTTGAATATGACGGCGGTCTTCACGTAAATGCACTGTAATGCCGTCTGCACCGCCATTTTCTGCTGCATACACCGCTTCAACAGGATCGGGATAGCGCGTTAGACGCGCCTGACGTAAAGTAGCAACGTGATCAATATTCACGCCTAATAAAATTGGATTAGACTTCATTACTCATTACCTCCTTCATCGTGGGTTGCATAAACAAACGGCGGCTATGAATGGGCCGCGCACCCAATAAGGGCGCTAATACAAAGCGCATTAATCGTCTTGCATCCGCTAAACTTTCTTCATCCTGCCAATCTTCTTTTGCAAAGGCCAATAAACTTTTACCAGAAAAAATATTAGCTGTTCGTGCACTATGTTGATCTAACTCACTGATCACAAAACCTTCTTCAGGAATGAATCGATAAAAACAATCCGCTGAAAACAAGGCATTTAAAGAAGATTCTGTTCTAGGTAAAATAGCATAACCCAATTCTTCTAGCAGATATTTTTCAAAACAGCGTAGTATTCTTTGCTCTAGCTTATCACCTTGTAATGCTAGTAAGGTTTGCTCATAAGCGGCATACAAAGCAGCATGCGCATCCCACCTATGGAGCAAACAAAGCAATAATTCATTCAAATAAAACCCTGCAAATAGGCAATCGCCTTGCAAATGAGCGGCACTAGCACTGACTTCCGCATGAGATAAGGTCATTAAATCATGCTTGCCTGCAAAAGAAATTAATAGTGGAATAAAGGGCTGCAATAAGCCTTGCAGCGTGGAACGCTTATTACGCACACCTTTTGCAATGACAGTAAGACAGCCATATTCTCGAGTAAACACTTCGAGTAAAAAACTATTTTCGCGATAGGGACGACGATGCAGGACATAGGCAGCTTGCAATAAAATACGCTTCATTATTCGTATCCCAATCCTCGCATCGCCTTTTCATCATCCGTCCAATTTTCTTTGACCTTGACCCATAGACGTAAAAAAACCTTAGTGCCTAAGCGGTTTTCTAATTCACGCCGTGCTTGTGTACCCACTTTTTTTAAACGCGCACCTTTTTTACCGATGATAATAATTTTCTGCCCCTGACGTTCCACCCAAATGACTGCGCCAATTTCTGTTATTTTTTCCTTTTCCTCAAACTGTTCAATTTCAACGGTGGTGGTATAAGGTAATTCCTCTTCCGTCACCATGATCAATTTTTCTCGAATAATTTCTGCTGCTTGAAAGCGCATGGATTTATCTGTCAATTGATCTTCAGGAAAAAGTTGCGGGCCAGCAGGCAGTAACCGTGCAATTTCACTTTCCAATAAATCAGTATTTTCTTCAGTGATGGCCGATACCGGAATAATATGGGTAAATTGTAATTTATTTTTTAATTTATCAATCAAGGGCAGCAATAAGGCCTTGTCTGTTAGTAAATCAATTTTATTGACAACTAAAATAACCGGCTTCTCTGCCTCTTTTATTTTTTTCAAGACTAATTCATCTTCAGCATGCCAGCGTGTTGCATCGATCATAAAAATGATGACATCAGCATCTAAGACAACGGCATTGGCAATGCGGTTTAAGTAGCGGTTCATCGCACGTTTCGCATCACGATGTATGCCAGGCGTATCAATATAAATGATTTGCGCTTGATTAAAGGTTTTAATACCTAAAATTTGCCAGCGCGTCGTTTGCGGTTTGGGTGAAGTGATACTAAGCTTTTCTCCCAACAAACAATTGAGCAAGGTCGATTTACCGACATTAGGCCGGCCAATAATGGCTGCAAAACCAGAATGAAGAATATCAGAAGTCATAATTTCTTAAACCTATCTAACATAGCTTGCGCTGCCTCTTGTTCGGCACGACGACGACTTGTACCCTTACCCAGGGTAATCTCTTCTATGCCTTCTACATTGCAACTAATCGTAAATTTTTGCTGATGAGCTTCACCTTCGATGTGATCCACTTTATAAATGGGCAGAGGCAGGCGTCTACTTTGTAAATATTCCTGCAATAATGTTTTGGGATCTTTATGGCTCGCTGCTGATGATAAGGACTGTAATTGATGTTCATACCATTCTATAATTTTTATTTTGGCAATTTCAAAACCACCATCCAAATATACGGCACCAATCACGGCTTCCATTGTGCAAGAAAGTATGGATTGACGTTCACTGCCACCACTACGCAATTCACCCTGCCCCAGCAATAAAAATCGACCCAATTCAAATTCCTTGGCTAATTCAGCTAGCGCATCACGATTAACGAGAGAAGCACGCCAACGGCTTAATTCACCTTCTGTTGCTTTTGGGAATTGGTGATAAAGCACTTCAGCAATCACAAAATTGACAACGGCATCACCTAGAAATTCTAGGCGCTCATTGTGCTCACCGCCTTTACTGCGGTGCGTTAATGCGACTTTCAAAAAATTTAAGTCTTGAAAGCTGTAATTTATTTTTTTAGCTAATTCATCTAACATTTTTAAATTCCAATTCAAAGCTGTCATGCCAGCATGCTTTTAGCTGGCACCCAATTTTTTTATAATTTCCTGGGTGCCAGCTAAAAGCATGCTGGCATGACAGCCAGGTTAACCCCTACCTAATCACCGTCCCTATCCGACCAAAACGCACCCTCGTCTTATCCCCATTCCAACTCATCCACACGAGTACTGCCTTACCCACAATATTTTTATCCGGCACAAACCCCCAAAAACGGCTGTCTGCACTTTTATCGCGATTATCACCCATCACAAAATAATTGCCTGCTGGCACAACAAGATCATGAAAATCACGTGCCCGATCATTCTCATCTAAATAAATCGCATGCTTAACACCCAGTAAATCTTCTTGATTGACCGTCGCCTTCCAGGTATCACCCATTTCATCCTTGGGCATGTCTGTTTGCACAAAACTCTGCGGCACTTTTTCACCATTGATATACAATTCTTTATTGATATAACTAATATGATCACCGGGTAAGCCAATCACGCGTTTAATAAAATCATAGGAAGTGTCAGGCGGCCAACGAAATACGATAATGTCGCCGCGCTTAGGAGAAGCATCACCAAATATCTTAGTGTGAGCAACAGGCAGACGCAGACCATAGTCAAATTTATTTACTAAAATAAAATCGCCCATCAAAAGAGTTGGCTCAAGTGAACCAGAAGGGATGCGAAATGGTTCAAATAAAAATGAACGCAGTAAAAATACGATGACTAAAATAGGAAAAAATGCACGCGCATAATCGATAATGATGGGCAGCTTATTTTTTTGCGCATACTTACGCTTGGGCGCAAAATAAACTACGTCCAATAAATAAATAATACCCGTGACAACAACGGCATAAAATAAAATTAATTCAAAATTGAAATTCATCGCGGCTCCCTCTTATTTCTTTTCATCAATTTTTAACACGGCCAGAAAAGCTTCTTGCGGCACTTCGACACTACCTACTTGCTTCATACGTTTTTTACCTTCCTTTTGCTTTTCTAACAATTTACGTTTACGGCTAATATCACCGCCATAGCATTTTGCCGTGACATTTTTACGCAGGGCCTTTACTGTTTGCCGAGCAATAATCTGACCACCAATGGCAGCTTGAATAGCGACATCAAACATTTGGCGCGGTATTAATTCACGCATTTTTTCTGTGACCAAACGGCCGCGGGATTGCGCTTGATTTTCATGTACAATCGTTGCCAAGGCATCCACGCGTTCGCCATTAATTAAAATATCCAACTTAACTAAATCTGCTGTTTCAAAATGTGAAAAACCATAATCCAGTGAAGCATAGCCGCGGCTAACCGATTTCAATCGATCAAAAAAATCTAAAACGATTTCACTCATGGGTAATTCATAAATCAGAGCAACTTGATTACCATGAAACAACATGCTTTTTTGCATGCCGCGTTTTTCTACACAGAGCGTAATTACACTGCCTAAATGCGCCTGCGGCACTAAAATATTTGCCTTGGCAATCGGCTCTCTGATTTCTGCAATTTCATTGACGACCGGCAATTTAGAAGGATTATCGACTAATAATATCTGACCCTTGGTATTGACAACTTCATAGACGACTGTGGGCGCAGTCGTAATCAATTCAAGATTATATTCACGCTCTAATCTTTCCTGCACAATTTCCATGTGCAGCATGCCTAAAAAGCCGCAGCGAAAACCAAAACCTAGGGCTTCTGATGATTCGGGTTCAAAAAATAAAGCAGCATCATTTAAACGTAACTTACTTAGGGCATCACGTAAAGAAGGAAAATCATCTGAATGAATGGGAAATAATCCGGCATAGACTTGCGGTTTAATCGTTTTAAATCCTGGCAGCATGTCACTCGCTGGATGATGCGCATGCGTTAAGGTATCACCCACTGGCGCGCCATTAATTTCTTTAATTCCTGCAATCACATAGCCAACTTCACCTGCACTCAAGACATTACTTGCAACACGCTTGGGTGTAAAAACACCAATGCCCATGACTTCATAGGCTCTGCCTGTTGACATTACTTGCATTTTTTCACCGGTTTTGATGCTGCCATTTTTCACTCTGACTAAAGAAACAACGCCCAAATAGGAATCAAACCAAGAGTCGATGATCAGTGCTTGCAAGGGAGCTGTTGGATCGCCCACTGGCGGCGGAATACGAGCAATTAATCGTTCTAGCAATTCTCTAATGCCCAAACCTTGTTTGGCACTAATACGAACAGCATCTTGCGCCTCGAGTCCAATAATATCTTCAATTTCATGAATGACACGCTCGGCATCAGCTTGCGGCAAATCAATTTTGTTTAATACAGGAAGAACTTCCAAGCCTTGGTCCAATGCTGTGTAGCAAACAGCCACCGTTTGCGCCTCAACCCCCTGCCCCGCATCGACCACTAATAAGGCACCCTCACAAGCCGCCAATGAGCGTGAGACTTCATAGGAAAAATCCACATGCCCAGGCGTATCAATAAAATTGAGTTGATAGGTTTCCTCATTTGAGGCTTTATAATGCAAGGTCACACTATGCGCTTTGATCGTAATGCCGCGTTCACGCTCTAAATCCATGGAATCTAAGACTTGCGCCTGCATTTCCCGTTCACTTAAACCGCCGCATAATTGAATTAATCGATCGGCCAAAGTAGATTTACCATGATCAATATGGGCTATAATTGAAAAGTTCCGAATATTTTGCATAGGTGCTTAAAATCCTCGTTAGGGGCATGATAATACCGTATTTTTTGCTAAGATACTATGATGGATAAGGAGGAAATGCCTCATGTCATATAAACCAAACGATAGCCAACCTTCTGGTGAATTAGTGATTCAAGTGGTCGCCATGCCAGCAGATACCAATGCCAATGGTGATATTTTTGGCGGTTGGCTGGTCTCGCATATGGATATGGGAGCTGGCGTTGCTGGGCGAAGACGAGCCAATAGCCGCGTGGTCACTGTCGCCATCGAAACCCTCACCTTTCTAAAACCCGTCAGCATCGGCGATACCGTCTGCTATTACGCAAATTTACTGCGAGTGGGCCGCACTTCCATGCATTTTAAAATGGAGGCATGGACCTTGTCGCTGCAAGATGAGCGGGCGAAAAAAGTGGCTGAGGGGATTTTTGTTTTTGTGGCGATTGATGAGAGTGGAAAGCCGAAGCCGGTGGATAGATGACAAAGAACCCAACACCTTGAATATTTTGTACAAATAGTTTACCATGCCGCATCAAATAAAATTAGAAATAGAAACGAGGATTCCATGCTAAGCGCCCGACCCAGCATCAAGACGATTCATGCCCTAAAGGCTTATCTGTTTGGCAATCTTGTCGCTAACTTACTTAATGACTATCGCACGGTCAGTATTTCCGATTTCTATGAATATGTTTTTACTGATAAGGCTGAAATAAAAAGTATTTCTCATGTTGCTGCCAAAAAATCAAAAAAGAAGGTGACAGAACAAGAAGCAAGTACACGGAAAATTAGAAGCACACTTCAGTTAGATGAAATCTATGAGAAAAAGACTGAAGTTTTAAAGCAGCGGACAACAATTTTTACAGAACTCTTGGGTGATGCAGTCCTAGCTGATCCCAATTTCAGACCAATGCTACGTCAAACCAAGGCTCAAGCCTTTGAAACCCTCCTCTATGGCAATGCCTCTGATCCATTGGATGAGCTTGCCTTGGAATATCAATTTCCAAGTGATGATGAAATTAAAATGACATGCGTCGGCCTGAATCTAATGCATCCCTTCTATGAAAACAATAGTCCAGAATTTCAAAAGGCCAAAGAAATTTTTGTCGTTCTGTATAAGGGATGCAAGTTGATCGCTGATTTTGTCGAAAAAAATAATACCCCAGACAATTTTGCTGCTGCCTTGCATGCCTTCAAAATATTAATTTTTTTTGGTGCAAGTCAAAACGCTGATCATAAACCATTTGAAAGATTTGAACGTTATTTAAAAGTGCATCAGGGCTACAAGCAACCCAACCCCATCCATGATGCCTTAGTTACAGAACTTTCACACGATCTTCGTGATTTAGCTGGATGGCAAGCCTTTATTCATCAATATGGCCCAAAGGCGCTGAGGTATTTTGAAAATGCATTGGCAATCGAAATAAAATTAGATCAAAAAGCACCTAAAAATTTAGAACAAGCTGCGATGATTGCCGCAGAAAATTGCTATCAACGTCACCAAGAATATCCTCTCTTAGCTAATTTATGCATGCAATACAATGCCACTGAAGAGACATTTAATCGCTGCTTAGAACTAGATAAGAAAAGAAAAACAAGTGACTTGCTGCCTGATTATTCTTTTGATATCGATGGCGCTAGCATCTCTCCTCTATGCGAAGGATATCATCTACTCAAGTTTCCCATGAATGATCCCCGCATTTATTTACTAGGATACATATCGGCTTGTTGTCAAAACGTGAATGGCCTAGGTGAGGATTGCGTGATCAATGGCCTTACTTATCAAGATCATGGTTTTTATGGTTCATTGAAACGCAATCGGAAATCATTAGCGACCAGTCGAGTGCGCAATGAAGATGGCAGCATCAATTATCAAGATTTCGCTATTGTTGGCCAAGGCTATGTTTGGCTTAGTCGTTTAGGTAATTTGACTTTTGATTCTTGGGAAAATTTACGTCCGGGAAATGGCTTACTCGCTTGTGCCTTATTAAAATTACCTGATGAATTCGCTTCGGCAAATATCATGCGAGATATTCCAGCAATTAATGAATACCTCGAAAATGGCATTAAAGAAGCTCTCATTTTATTTCGAGGCAAGATATTTTTTGTCAATATCAATAGCCGAGAAATTATGGAACTTTCCTTGCAAAAAAGTGAAAACCTTGCCCTGCTTCCTCTCTTTGATTCCTTAGAAGAAAATAAATTAGTAAAAGCCAATGAAGAAGAAATTAGGCTGATTAGCAGTCTGATCGGCGATATTGGTTCTCAGGATGATGCTATTACAGTTGCCATGCTCACTGACTTTGCTAAAAAAATCACGCATGATCCAAGATTAAATATCACAGCCGTGACTATCGGCACTGGCGGCAAAACACCGCTGGCACTTTCAAGCAGAGTAAAACTCAGATCGCCTGAAGAAATGGCGCAGGGTGAGCAGTATGGTGATTCAAAAAACCAAGTCCTGATTTATAAAAACAAGGACAAACTAGAACCTGCCATTAGCGCGCTGATCAACACAATACAGGATTTATTTCCTTCCTTTCGCGACAAGGATGTTCGCTTGCTAAGGAGCTTTATTAGTGCAGATGACATCACCTCAAGCAAGCAAATTGAGCAAATCAGTGAATTAATTAATGAGGAGCAACATCGAATTTGGTGGATGGGCATTTTATCTGAATTTGAAACAGATGATTTTGCAAGATCATTTATGAATAATATTCAAGCTTGGAGCCTATTATACTCCTTGCATGATTCTCATCTTCTAAACGAAGATAATTACACTACTATATTGATAATTTTGTCCGACCGAAGGAAGGCTTCTATACCTGAGTTGGCAAATGCATTAAATGAACTTAATCAAGCTAAGATACTGGCTCAATGGCAATTTCGCTATATGAGCCAAAATCTACATTTTATAAGTGAATTTAGTAAACTATGCAAACTTCTTTGCCCTCTCCATCTCATACAGAAAAAACATTATCCTATTATTTGGAAAATAAAATCAAAAACTCACTTCGCATCACTTCGCGAAATGCTTCAAGAGCTCGATCATTGCAATCTGTTAACGCAAGATCATGTAGACTTTGTTTTCGATCATCTCAACTCTTTAGATAGCATGAACCAGGCTTGCCATCTCTTGGCTGAGAATAATTTTCTAAACACTGAAAATATCAAGGCCATCTTCACGGCAGAAGGAAATTTTGCCTACGAGATAGCCAGTTTAATAATCACGCTCAAACAAGTGGGCTTATATAATCCCTGTAATTGCGACCTAGTGATTAAATGTGCAAACAATCCCGATATGAAGCAGCAACTACTCGATGATATCCAAACTATTCTGATTCGTCTTAATAAGGCAAGACTACTTTCTCAAACAAGCTTTATTGAGGTGATGGATAATATGAATCATGCGCATGCTATTTCACTTTGCCTGCCCTTTCTTTTTGTAGACCCTGCTTTTACTGCAAAATACTGGAACAAGCTCTTACGCAATGTCGAGCATGCTGATGCACTAGGCTATATTTTCAGGCTTCTTTATGATTGTAAAATGCTCCCTGATAATAATTATATCGCAGAAATTTTATCGAAAGCAGAGCATGCAGAAATAATTCGCTCAGCCTTATATACTCTCCTTCAGGCAGATCAAAAAAGTGAATTCATCACAGAAATTAATGTCAACGCGATTCTTGCCTATCCGCAATATGCCAAGCAGACTGCTGAGGCTATCGTGAATCACAATTCACTGGGCGAAAATTTAATGGCGAGAACTAATCGACGATAATCATCTTCTTTCAAAGAATTTCGCAGGATAATTGTGGTCAAGGGAAAAAATTTTCCACTGACATGAAAGCGCATTAAGAGGATCAAACTGGTGACAATGCAGTCTCTGTTTAATTTTGCTTGATATAAATTATCTTGCGTTTGGATCCGCCACTCACCCTCGCTGCCGCATTCAATCTGCAAAATAGAATCAGAATGATTTAATAGACCATAGCGCCAGATGAGATAGCTGCCATAGCTCATGATAATGAAGATGGCTAAATATTTTTCTAAGGCTAAGGCAGGAAGAGAAATGATCACGCCAATACTTGCCAAGAAAATGACTAGGATTAGGCTGATCATTTGCCAAGATCGATGTAGTTTAAAATTGAGATTTTGCATAGTTGCGTATTTTTTCCGTGATCATGAGCATACTTTCGTCCTCAGGCTTTTTTTGGCCAGTTAACCAAGCAAATAACAGGGGGTCAGGTTCGTCTAATAAGCTCTCAAACTGCTGTTTTTCAGTCTCAGGCAGGTTGGAATAGGCTCCTTTTAAAAAATTTCCTAATAAAACATCGAGTTCCAGCATGCCGCGCCGGCATGCCCATTGTAATCTGGCTAAATGGGTATCAATATTTTTAATATGTTGGTCTGGCATATTTAAGGTTCTCTTCAACTAATCTTGTTATACTAATTATAAATATCAATAAATTCGCAGGAAAATGCTATGGCGATTAACCTAAAACAACAATTAATAACATGTTTAAAGGCCTTTGGTAAACCTGAATTGGCGCCACAGATTAAGGCCTTACAAGCTGCGACCAAGCCTATCTATGCTGATGATAAGGAATTGCTTCGTTTTATTGTCACGCTGATATTTGAAATGCCGGAATTAATGCAAGACCCTAAGGGTAGGCAGTTACAAGAGTTTTGCAGGAAGTTGGGTGAGTTGGAGAAACCAGTGCTTCGTCCTAAGGGAAGGCGGTAGAGGGAATTGCAACGACGGACGTTTTCGCAACGACGGGCACCTGTGATATAGTACCATCCAAATCCCCTAGCGAGATAACTCCATGCCCATCCATCTCCTCAAATTAATCAATAAACGTAAAATCGCCCAAGACGTTTTTGCGTTTACTTTTGAAAAGCCCAAGAATTTTACTTTCAAACCTGGTCAATATGGCGGTTTTACTTTAATGCAGCCGATTGATACAAATGCAGGCGGTTCCACCAGGCGTTTTTCTTTATCAAGTTCTCCCAATGACCCCTGTCTTGAAATTACCATTCGCATACAAGCCCAACAGAGCGCGTATAAGCGTGTATTAAGTCAACTTGAAATTGGCAGTGAAATTAAATTCGCAGGACCGACTGGACTATTTACTCTGCATGAAGAAATAACCACACCTGCCGTGATGATTGCAGGCGGTATTGGTATTACTCCTTTTTACAGCATGATTAAAACACTGACAGCAGCACAAATTCCTCAGCCACTTCATTTGTTTTATGGCAATCAATCATTGCAAGACACAGCCTTCTTAGAAGATTTGATGACTTGGCAGCAACAAAATCCGCATTTTCATTTTATACCAACCTTAGCAAATCCAGATCAAGATTGGCAGGGAGAAAAGGGATTTATCACGGATCACATGATAAAAAAATATATTTCCAATTTAGATGCACCCATCTATTATATTTGCGGCTCCCCTGCCATGGTGACTGTTTTACAAGAAACATTGGCAGAAATGGGAATTGATGAAGATCGAATTAAGGTGGAAGATTTTCCGGGATATTAAATATATATGGATGCCAGCTAAAAACATGCTGGCATGACAAACTCTGCTGTCATGACAAACTCTGCTGTCATGCCAAACTCTGCTGTCATGCCAGCATGTTTTTAGCTGGCATCCATCAAATCATAGGACGCCTCATGAATAAAACAGCCTATTTACAATTCCTCGATACAGAATTACATCAACTCCAAGAAACAGGATTATATAAAAACGAAAGAATCATTACCTCGCCGCAACAAGCCATCATTCGTTTACAAGATGGCAGCGAAGTTATTAATCTCTGCGCAAATAATTATTTGGGTTTATCTGATCATCCTGATTTAATCAAAGCTGCAAAAAAATCATTGGATGAATATGGCTATGGCATGTCATCGGTGCGTTTCATTTGCGGCACACAATCCGTGCATAAGCAATTAGAAGAACGGATTAGTCATTTTTTACAAAAAGAAGATACGATTCTTTATTCTTCTTGTTTCGATGCCAATGGCGGCTTATTTGAAACCCTACTCGGTGCAGAAGATGCCATCATCAGTGATGCGCTGAATCATGCGAGCATCATCGATGGCATTCGCCTGTGTAAAGCGCAACGATTTCGTTATCAAAATAATGATATGAATGATCTTGAAAATAAATTAAAAGAAGCCAAAAATTGCCGCGTTAAATTAATTGCAACGGATGGTGTGTTTTCCATGGATGGCATCACCGCCAATTTACCTGCCATTTGTGATTTGGCCGATAAATATGATGCACTTGTCATGGTGGATGATTCACATGCGGTTGGCTTTATGGGTGAAAATGGACGCGGCACGCCGGAATATCATCATGTGATGGATCGTATTGATCTCATCACGGGCACCTTGGGCAAGGCTTTAGGCGGCGCATCAGGCGGTTATACGAGCGGCCGCAAAGAAGTCATTGCCTGGTTACGTCAACGTTCACGCCCCTATCTGTTTTCAAATTCATTAGCACCTGTTATTACGGCAACTTCAATTGCTGTTTTAGATATGCTAGAAGCGAGCCATCATTTAATTAAAAAAGTCCATGACAATAGCATGTATTTTCGCAAACACATGGATGAACTCGGCTTTACACTGGTGCCAGGTGATCACCCTATTATTCCTGTGATGCTTGGTGATGCTAAACTGGCTAGCACCATGGCAGACTTGATGTTAAAAGAAGGTGTTTATGTGATTGGTTTTTCCTATCCTGTGGTTCCCCAAGGTCAGGCACGTATTCGCACGCAAATGTCTGCTGGTCATGATAAGCATCATCTTGACAAAGCAATCGCCGCCTTTGCGAAGATTGGCAATCAGCTTGGTATTATTAAGGAAACAGTATGAGAGCACTTGTTAAAGCAAAAGCTCAACCTGGTATTTGGATGGAAGAAAGAGCCAAACCTAGTATCGGGCCCAATGATGTATTGATTCGTATTAATAAAACAACCATCTGCGGTACCGATTTACATATTTATAATTGGGATGAATGGGCACAAAAGCATGTTCCGATTCCTTTGATCGTGGGTCATGAATTTGTCGGTGAAATTGCGGAAATAGGTACAGAAGTCACGACTTATTTTAAAATAGGCGATAGAGTCTCTGGTGAAAATCATATTGCCTGTGGACATTGCCGCAATTGCCGTGCTGCACGTTCTCATTTATGTCGCAGCAATGTGAGCGTTGGCATTACTCGTGATGGTTGTTTTGCTGATTATCTGGCTATTCCTGCGACCAATGCCTATCTCATTCCAGATAATATTTCAGATAATGAAGCTGTCATTTTAAATCCTCTAGGTAATGCTGCGCACACCACACTTACTTTTGATTTAGTTGGTGAAGATGTCTTAATTACCGGTGCTGGCCCCGTTGGCATCATGGCTGCTGCGATTGCTAGACATATCGGCGCACGTTATGTAGTCATCACTGATGTCAATGAATATAGGCTAAAATTGGCGGAAAAAATGGGGGCGACACTGGCTATTAATCCACAAAAAACAAATTTAAAAGAAGTCATGCAGCAATTGAAGATGAAAGAAGGCTTTGATGTAGGCTTGGAAATGTCGGGCCATGCTGGTGCATTCAAGGACATGATTACTTATATGAATCATGCTGGCAAAGTGGCCCTACTTGGTTTTTTGCCAGAAAATACAGAGATTGATTGGAGTACGGTCATCATGAAGGGCTTAACTATCAAGGGTATTTATGGCCGTGAAATGTATGATACTTGGTATAAGATGATTACCATGCTGCAAAGCGGTTTAAATATTAAACCTGCTATTACCCATGAATTTCCTATTAGCGATTATCAGCAAGTGTTTGAAACGATGAAGACGGGGAATGCGGGGAAGGTGATTATGGATTGGAGGTAGGGGGCGTTGCGAAGATGTTCGTCGTTGCTGAAGCGCTCGTCGTTGCGAGGAGTGCTTTTTACGGTTGGTAAACGTTCACGCTCTAATATGTAACGCCATTTGCAAGGACTCTGTCATGCCAGCCGCACGCTCTTTGTGCGAGGTGGCATCCAGGAAATTGTCTAAAACCGTAACAGATCACGTGGGATATTCTTCACAGGCATCCGCCGTTGCTTTGGCCTGTCAACCCCACGTGAGCTGTTACCTAAAACCCTGGATGCCAGCTAAAAGCATGCTGGCATGACAGCGTGGCGTGAACGCTTACTACGGTTGCGAGCGCAGCGCGGCAAAGCAATCCAGGCTTCGACTTTTATCAAATATTGCTTTTTTTATATAAAAGTCGAAGCCTGGATTGCTTCGTCGTAAAAAGCACTCCTCGCAACGACGAACGCTTCAGCAACGACGAGCGCTTCAACAACGACCCCGCCTACCTCCCCCCAACCGCAAGCAAGCCATGGCAATTACTCAACTCAAAAGGATCATCTTCCCCATCCTTTTCCAAAGCCCCTTTTGCATCCCCATAAGCTTGCGGCAGCATTCCCATCTCTTGATACTTCTTCAGCAATACAGCTAATTCATCTCGCTCAAAAACCTTAATTTCATCAGCAGTAAATGTCACTGCAACTTCATCCCTTATTGCCTTTATCATTTTTCTTAGCGCAAATCGCCTTGTAATAAGTGAGACATCATCTGCCGTAAATTGATTAAAATAGCGCTGTTTATCGCGGCTCAACACTAAATCTACTTTATTTAATTCTTCCATTAATTCAGCGACAAATTCATCTTCTATTTCCTTGTATATGGCCATGAATTTATTTTTGGCAGTGCGTTCACTATCACGTATTTCAGGATCGCGTTCTGATAACCAGTAAAGACATTCATTTATTTTTTGTCGATACTTATCTTCCAATTCAGGCAGATCTTCATATATTCCATTAAATTGCATACCTATATTAAAGTCAGATTCAATTTCTTCAAGTTCCTGGATCTGATCTGTATTAAAACGAAAAAATTCAGCTATCATTCTTGCTAAAGCCCAGGAATGGCATTTACTACTAATCGATTTTTCATAATAAACTTCTGGCGCTATATACAAACAAGTACCTGTATTTTGAACAGGCGAGGTATCACAAGACAATCTGGCAATACCCATATCAATAATATTTAAAATAATTTTGTTTTCGCACTGATATTCTCTAATATTTTCTGGTTTTAGATCACCATGAATAATACCTTTTGCAGTCATTTGCTGATCAACCACATCACACAAGGCTATGGTATACATAAATCGTTCTTTCAGTGTTAATCGAATATAGTTATGACGATCAGCATCAATAACTTTTCCCAAATGTTGTTCTGGGAAATAGTCCATCACGAGGGCATCACCGATCGGCGGTTTAACACCCAAATGATCCGCCACTAATCCCATTCGATATTCTTTTTGTATCGCCGCCTCATTTACTTTTGAACTGAATATTTTAACTAGACGTTTAGATTTTAATTTATAAATAATTTGATCGTCTGGTGTAAAAATAAGTGTGGCTATAGAACGATAAGCAGTGCCATACACCCCATGCCCAGCAGTCGAAGAAACCAGACATACCTCACATCGCTCTCCTTCTGTTCTAGTTGCTTTACGCTTCAAGTCTATCGTTTTGCATCCACGCTCCACCAGCTTGATTGAATGCTTTAATTGAATTTGCAATTTTTCTCTATTGATTCTAATTGCGTAAGATTTTCCACTAACATAACCATTTTCTAAATAGTATTCATCAACAGCAAACAAGGCTTGCATATAAAGCACATCTATTCGTGGATCAACCACTATCGGCTCATCTCTCCGCTGACGCTTGCTATCCTCGTGTTCTAAAAAATCGCCTGGCCTTTTTGATGATGACATACTTTTCTTCTCGTCTTATTTCACAAATCTTGCTTGCAGATAGGCAAATAAGGCGCGCAATACCATAGCTTCTCCACCTTGCGGCCTGCCAGGACGCGCGCGCAAATTCCAAGCCATCATGTCGAAATGCAGCCAGGGAATATCTGCTGGCACAAATTCATTTAAAAATAATGCTGCTGTAATTGCACCGCCATAGGGTTCATTGGAATTATTATTGATATCTGCAATCGGACTATTTAAGTATTCTCGATAGAGAGAAAATAAGGGCAAGCGCCACATGGGATCATTGCATTTTTCACCTTCCTTAATCACTGCATTGACCAGCATATCATTATTAGAAAAAACGGCGGCTAATTCAGTTCCTAATGCGACACGAGCAGCGCCAGTTAATGTTGTCATATCAATTAATAATTCAGGCTGTTCACTGACTGCTTCTGTGAGAGCATCAGCTAAAATGACCCTGCCTTCTGCATCAGTATTACCAATTTCTATTGTGGTTCCTTTGCGGCTTTTAATAATATCGCCAGGACGATAGGCATTGCCAGCAATGACATTTTCTACAGCAGGCACCAAGACACGCAAATGAATCGGTAATTGGCCTACCATGATCATGCGCGCCAATCCCAATACGTGTGCAGCACCCGCCATGTCTTTTTTCATTAACAGCATATGCGCAGAAGATTTAAGATCCAAACCACCGCTATCAAAGCAAACACCCTTACCAACCAAGGTCACTTTGGGATAATTAGGATTTCCCCAACGTAAATCCAACAAACGCGGCGCATCATCACTAGCACGGCCGACGGTATAAATCGAAGCATAATTCTTTTCTAATAATTCTTCACCCACACATTGCGTAAAACTCGCGCCAAATTGCTTGGCTAAATCTTTTGCCGCAGCAGCTAATTCAGTTGGGCCCATATCTTCAGTTGGCGTGTTAATACAATCACGCACAAAATAAATTGATTCCACCATGGCTGTGACTGTTGCTAGCAATGCTTCAGGCACATAGAGTTTTGCTGCTTGGCGATTAGCTTGTTTATAACGTGTAAATTGATAAGCACCAAGACCCCAGGCTATTGCATAATCTGCATATTGAGATTCTGAATTTGCAAACTGATAACTTGCTTCAGGCAATAAATAAGGTAAATGGCCAACACTCCATAAATTATTTATGTTTTCAACACAGCAAATGACTTGCTCAATCTTGCCTTGAGCATTAGGCAGCAAACGCACTTCACCGGCTTTGGCTTGAAATTGCGTTGCACTGAGCCAGGTGCGTGTTGCTTCTGATTGCTTGGCAAGCCAGGCGGGTATTTCCTGTAAGGATAATACAGTGATGGGAATGGCGTGTTGGTGATCGTTTGTAGTAAAACAAGTTAACATTCTTTTCTCCTGTAAGTGGCATGCCGTGTAATCACGTCGAGTACGCCAACAACGCCGATTTATCAATCTTCCCATTTTGATTTTTCGGAAGATGCTGTAAAACAACGACTGAATTAGGAATCATATACGCAGGGAGGCTAGCACTTATCTGCTCTCTGATATATTTACTATCAATATTATTATCAGATGCTACATAGGCAAGTATTTTACCATGTGTTGTGGTCTGTTTCTGATAAATCACAGCTGCCTGATTGACCTCAGGAATTAAACTAATGGCTAATTCAATTTCTTCTAATTCAATTCGGTAGCCCATATGCTTTATTTGATTATCCTTTCTGCCAACAAAGAAAAGCAGGCCATCAACTTGCTTGACAATATCGCCAGTCCGATACATACGATGATGATAATAGCCAAAACCGGTATATTCACAAAAGGATTTTGCTGTAGCCTCAGCATTATTATAATATCCCCTACCCACATTAGGGCCCAATAAACACAATTCACCATCCTCTTGTATTAGGAAAGAGAAATTAGGATTGATTCGACCTAAGGACGGCAAGCCATTTATATCCTCAAAATCTTCGTCTGATATATCATAACTACTGCAGATACAAGTACATTCCGTTGGGCCATAGACATTGACAAAACGAACTCGATGAGAAAAGAGGTCATATAATTTTTTTAATTCACCTTTAGGATAGCCTTCACCGCCAAAGGTAATCACCCTAATGTGAGCAAAACTATTTTCATTTAATACCCGCATCGTCATTAAATAAATAAATAAAGAAGGCACGGAAAATAGGATTGAGCACTTCATTGAATCAAGATAATCCACCAAGAATTTAGCTGAAGCAACAATGGCCTTATTAACAGGAAGCAAACAAGCCCCTGAAAAAATAGAAGCATAGAAATCAAAGACTGAATTATCAAAATACATAGGATTCACATTGGCAATTCTATCGGCTGTCGTCACTTGATAGTGCGATCTAGCCCAATCAATGAAATGAATAATATTTTGATGACTAATGGCGACACCCTTTGGCCTGCCTGTTGAGCCAGAGGTAAACATGATATAGGCCAGGGTATCTCCATCTATACTTTTTGACAGTGCGGCTAGCTGATCGCTATCAAATTTCGTATCTGCCTCCATCATTGAACTCATTAATTCAATGCGATGACCCAATGTCTGACTAGCAGCCATCAACTGATCCGAGCAAGGCTTATCTGCAAATATACGACTTGGTTTACATGTTTCTATCGTATATTTAAATCGTTCTGAAGGAATATCAGGATCGATGTTGGTATAAATCACGCCTATCTTTAAGCAGGCGATCATGAGCGCATAGGAGAAATATTCTTTAGCGTTGATAACGGCAAGGACATCTCCCTTCTTCAAACCATCGTCTAGCAAGATAGCAGCCATTTTATTCGAATCAAAATCAAGCTGCTCATAGCTATAATTTTTATCCGAATAAGATAGAGCAAGATTATTTCGATTATGCCTACTAACACTTAAGAATAAAGATGGGAGATTAAAATGATATTCCATAACTTGCCCTCAAAAATTCTATCTTGAAATAATAGCATGCATATAAGTCGTCACAGGTATGAAATTGAAATGTTTTGCCAAAGCAACAGAAGCCTTATTATTAGAATAGCAATCCCAATTCACTGTTAACCCTCTTTGGTCACACATATGAATAAATTCATTAACAATAATTTTTCCTATCCCTTGAGATCTATGTGCAGGATGAGTAAACACATCAACTTCAACATGCTTATCTGCTATCGCACAACCATAGCATACTCCCGCAGGAAGATCATCTATCAACACGACAAGGCCAAAAGAGGAATAAAAAAAATGATTTTTAGAAGACCAGAAACGCGCGCCTATCGATAAATTAAAATGATTGTCAATCAAATCATAATTACTAATGGTCAATGGTTCAATTCTAAATTGATTACTCGTATTGATTGATTTCATCAGCCTGCTTGCATCAAGTTTAAGCTGAACACGCTCAACAAAAGCAATCTTAGTATCACCGCTATTTTTCAATACATTTTGCCATTTTTCTGGCACATCATACCAACGCAATTTTTCTTGCTCGAAATTTCGTTCTAATAAAAAATTAAGAAACCCCTCATCAAATTCCTTACTGGGTTCTAATTCGATTAAATCTGCAAAACCAAATTTATGAATCACAAAATAATTTGGATGCAAGCCATTCCAATAAACGCTTCCTTCTTGATTACCATCCAGCACTGATTTAATTAATGGAAATGAATATTTTTTTAAACGATATTGCCCTGCCAAGATCGAATTTGGAGAAGACATCACTATCACAGAACTAACCCACCATTGACAGGTATAATAGAACCATTAATGTATTGATTACTAACCACTGAGAGCACAGTATGCGCAACATCCAGTGCATTCCCCAATTTTCTTAATGGAATTCTTTTAATTAAACTATCTAACATTGACTCACTTAATGCTTGCGTTGTAGATGGTGTTTCTATAAAGCCTGGAGAAACAGCGACAACTCTTATACCAAAAGGCCCGAGCTCCTTAGCCCAGGTTTTTGTAAATGCATTCACTCCCGCTTTAGCTGCAGAATAGGCAGTTTGTCCCGCGTTGCCATCAGCCGAAATCGAGCTAATATTGACGATAACGCCTTTGGTTCGCTTAACAATCATATGATCTGCAACCATAGCGCTCGTCAAGAATACAGAATTCATATTGATATCAATTATTTTTTTATAGGCATTATAATCGTGCTGTCTCTGCGCCTTTGTCAGATTAATAAGCGGTTCATTGTAAATAAAACCCGCGTTATTGATTAATATATCTATGCGGCCATTCGCATTCATCACTTTATTAATTGCCGCTTGCATGCCTTCCTGATCAGTCACATCAACGCATTCTTTTTGAAAATCATTTCTCAGATCTTTCAATTTAGTTTGATTGCAATCAATCACAATGATTGTGGCGCCAGCTTCTGCCAGTGTATTTGCAATCGCAAGTCCTAATCCACTTGCACCACCCGTAACAAGCGCAATTTTATGGCTCAGTGAAAGATTAGGCTGGGACATTTGCCTTGACTCCATATTTATCTAGCACTTCAATTATTTTTTGAACCGAATCCATTGACATGATGTCATCTATAGAAAGTTGAATTTCAAAACCTTTCTCAATCTCTGTGACTAATTCCATTTGCACCAGTGAATCCCATTTATAGACATCTTCTTTAACCAGAGATTCATTAATATCCCCCAATCGCATATCAAAAACCTTAGAAAGTAATTGAAATAAGCGTTCGCGCATAACCTCTCCTATTAAACTAAAATATGTTTCGCATAATCATCACTAGAAAAACGATGATGTTCGCCTGGTCTTGATATATATACACCATGTGCACTGGTATTTTTTGCTATGAGTGTTTGCGCACCGATAATATTATATTCTTCAATAACAACTTTATTAACAATAGTAGCATTCACACCCAAAAAACAATTTCGCTTAACTCTTGCACCACCAGAAACAACTGCACCTGATGCAATCCAACAATTTTCATCTATTCTTGCATGATGAGCAATGACCACATTACTCCAAATAAATGTGTTTGCGCCAATTAGTGAAAATGGTTCAATCACTGCACCTGGCATGATGAAGACACCCTCACCTATTTCTTGAGAAAAATTCGAAGCACTTGCATGAATATAAGTAAGCGGCGAATAACCTAGCAATTTTGCCTCTAAGAAAATTTTTCCTCTATTTTTATTGACATTACCATAACCAATTGCATTGATAATTTTATATTCCGAGGGTGGATAAGTCTCAGCTAAGCTCTCAAAAGGGACGATGGGTTTGTCAAATAATACGGGCTTATCAATGAAGGAACGATGCACCGTGAAAGCCGCCACATTGATACGAGGATCTCGGCTGATGATGCTATAAATAATTTCAGCTGCGATTGAATGGCCAATGATGATAACTTTTTCAGTCATTTTCTAATTCCGCATATCCAAATCCAGCACAGCCATACTGACTGCCGCTATAAAACATATAAATTTTTTCTCCCACATTCACCACATGCGGATAGCAGATAGCGACTGAATCCCAACCTGCGGCTGAGACATCAATGCCAGCCTTGCTATCATCTCTCTCCCAGTGAATCAAATCTTTGGAAGAGGCATAGCCAACGCGATATTGTTTGTGATAATCCTGATTTGGAATAACATCACGATAGGAAAAAAACATATGATATAAATTATCAAACTTGATCACACTAGCGCTTGATTGACATTCTTTATTTAAAACAGATGCAATTGTTTGCCGGCCGCTCAGCTTCCAATTCAAGCCATCCTCTGAGTGCGCATGCATGAGCACATAAATGGGATTCTTGACACCATCACTTTCAAACCATTCAATGCCGCCCGCATACCACATTTGCCAATTATTTTTTCCAAAATTAAATACGCGTGGACAAGCATGAAGATAGGGATATTCATAATGCTTTGATATGATGGGTTCCGCAGCCGCTTTTTCAAAAGTTAAGCCTTCATCCTTGCTGATGGCAAGACCATTTGCCCATTTATAAGGAGTCGTATTCGATCTACTCCAACCAACATAGTACAACCAAAGTTCTTGCTTCTCTTCATGAAAAATCAAACTACCCGGCATTGTGCCGAACTGATCAAAGCTTCCTTCTTCTCCCTGGCCTTCCGTATTTAAAATAGGTTCTTCGTGCACAGCAAGCACCTGCGAAGGATTATTTTTATCAACATCCACAAAAAATATATAACTGATATACTTGCCATCAAGCTCGCTTTTTCTTCTACTTGAAAAATAAATACGAATCCTATCTTTCAACACCAGCGCATTAGGATTTTGCCCATATTCTTTCGCCCATTTTTTATCTGCTGAAGGCGCCCAGATTTGACCTTTCTTGTTCCATTTAAACATGCTAATTATCCTATTCTTCAGTTAGTGCTGCCGTTCGTAAAGTATGATCCAACCATTGATGAATACTCTTATTACTTTTTTCCGCAGCACGCAATACTAATTTTTTTGTTTCCTCTGAGACACCTTCAAGCTGACCATGGTATCTTGTTTTTAAAGTACCGCCCCTTCTTCCCGGAATTTGCAAATCAAAATTAGCAAGAGGCTCGCCTTCACCTACGACAAATGAAATCAAATAATAAACGCCGCCTATAACCCATCTCACAGTCACATCACGTGCTTCTGCAGGAATAGATTCAAAAGGAACTTTGAACTTGAATAAGGGATTTGCATTAAGCAATATTTTTCCAAATTCAGTATGATATAGCCACTCCGGCATACTTTCATCACCCACAACTATTTTACCGCCAGGCTTGGTGACACGAACCATTTCAGTTAAACTTCGTTTCAAATTTTCGAAAACATTCAAGCCGCCAAAACTATAAACGGCATCAAAATAATTATTTGGAAATGCCAAATAAGATGCATTGCCAACTGAAAATTCAACAGGCACAGAAAGCTTTTCCAGTTTAGATTTACATTGTCTCAACATTGCGCCAGAAATATCTTGAACAAATAATCTGCCATCCTGACTGAGTAAAGAAGCAATATGCTGCGAATCCCTGCCCGTTCCGCATGAAAGCTCTAGTACTTTTGAATTGGCTTGTACATTGAGTTGACTCACCATGTCTCTTCTGACTTTATCTTCATCTTCACGATGAATGGCAAAGGTTACACCCTGAATGTCGTCATAAATTTCTGCATTCGTTTCATAATAGGCTAGCTGTTCTTTTTGCTTGGCACTTAATTCCGGCGGATAAATAAAATCTGCTATGCCATCTTCAATAAGATATTTTCTACCTTGTGCATTTTGAAAATAGCCACTTTGAATTGATCCATTCATTTCTTCTTTGACGACCAGTGTTAATTCACCGCCCGTTTCAGGACATCGATAAATATTTTCTTTCACTGTTAAACCTCTCCCCTTGACTGTTCGCAAATTGATTTTACATTCATTTCTTGCAAGCTAGCTGCATCTCTAGCGATAATTTTTCTCACCACTGAAAAAGGTCTATTTTTTGTTTCCTTAAAAATATGCAGAATATAAACTGACATGAGACCCATAAAAAACATGATTAATCCGCCGAATAAAGAAGTCAACACGACTAAAGTTGTCCACCCCTCCATTGCTACGCCCCAATATAATTTTTTGATGATCAAGTAAATCATAAAAATAAATGAAAATAGGGTGACCGCAGAACCAAAATAAAAAATAAAATAGAGCGGTTTAGAACTGAAAGAGATAATTGAATCAAGAAACATATGATATTTTCTAAAAAAACTATAGCTGCTTCTTTCCTTGCAATTTTTTTTAAATATATAACTCTGCTGATTAAATCCAACTAAAATAGAAATTGGGCCGAAATAATAGCCATGCTCTTGATATTCAATCAGCGATTTTACATAATCTCGTTTCATTAATCTGATGGTAGAAATATTCTTAGTCGATTTCACTTCATCCGATAGGCTATTCAGCACTTTATAATACAGGGCACCACTCCATCTTTCGAACCAATGACCCTTTCTCTCTTCCTGCACGCCATAAACAACATCTGTTTTATTCTCTTTATGAATTTCATCCCAAAAATTTTGTAATAGCGCCGGATCTTCTTCAAGATCGGAATCGATCAAAAATACGTATTCACCATCAGCATGCTTTAATCCCGTAGCCATTGCCTTATGATGGCCAAAATTTCGAGATAACTGCACGATTTTTACTTTAGCGTCGAGTAAATGTAACTGATGCGCAACATCAAGGGAATGATCTGGCGAGCCATCATCCACAAAAATAATTTCATAATCAGGCGTAATTTGAGAGGCTGCTTTCGTGATTCGAGTGTAGAATTCTAAAAGATAAGAAGCTGAATTATACATTGTTGTGACTATCGATAGCTTCATCACAATAACTCCTTTTAGTTAACTATTTTCCCTCAAAGTTTTTAAATACTGATGAGCACTTGGCCCCATATTAAAAATCAAATCAAGAATCGTGACACCATGAACAAATTCGCCAAATAGTTGAGTGTACGAAGGATAGTCTGAATATTCAATGTAAGAAAGATCAATTCCTGCATTTTCGAATAAATTTGTTTGAATATAGTCTTTTGCAGAGGGCCCAGAAATATAATGCGTTGCTTTCGCCTGCTGACATAGAGCGATTAGGCGTTCTGTTTTTTTTAAGTCATCATCTATTTTATAATCAGTGGACCAGGTTATTCTGCTGTGAATATTTAAAAGAGAGCAGATCATCTGTAAAAATTGATAATTAACCTGGCTCAAATAATCTTCATCCTTAGCTTGCAGATAGACTTCTTCAAAATGGCGGCTATAATCTTTGAAATAATGGGCTCGTGCATAATTAGCCATGATAGATTTCCAATGATTAGCTGCCCAAGTCTGGTCATTAATTTTTGTTTCGTTAATTTTCTGTAAATACTTACCTTTCACATCAACAGGTATAGTCAACCACTGCGCGCCCTGTGGCGTCTTGATTAAATTACGGTTTCGCCAATCACGCCTGGTATATTGCATATCATCATAGAGGATAAATTCATCAACCATGTTAATTAAATCGAAATAACCCTTCCATGGGATGTAGCACGATTGAACAATAGCTACTTTCTTTGTCATATACATTCCGTTTTTGGATAAATCATCATCTGGTAGGCACGAGTGGGATCGAACCACCGACCACCACCATGTCAAGGTGGTGCTCTACCACTGAGCTACGTGCCTATGTTGACAACTAATTAGCGGTGCTAAAGATACCTTGTTGGCTCGAAAGAATCAACAATTACCGCTGATTTCAGCGTCCCAATGAACGTTCCCTCAATTCATGGATCAAATCACGCAATCGCGCCGCCTCTTCAAACTCAAGATGGTGGGCATGTTCATACATTTGCGTTTCTAATTTAGTAATTTTCGCTGATAATGCTTCGGATGTCAGCGTCAAATACTCAATCGCATCTTCGGCAACACGCGTTTTTGGAAAGAGCCGTCCTCGCACAGATTTATCTGCATAAGCGCCTTCCATCACATTATGCACTGCTTTTTGCACACTGCGCGGCGTAATATGATTTGCTTCATTATAAGCATGCTGCTTAGCGCGGCGGCGCTCAGTTTCTTGAATCGCACGCTGCATGGAACCCGTCATTTTGTCCGCATACAAAATTGCCTTGCCATTAAAATGACGCGCTACACGCCCAATCGTTTGAATAAGAGAAGTTTCAGAACGCAAAAAACCTTCTTTATCCGCATCTAAAATGGCAACTAGAGATACTTCTGGCAAGTCCAAACCTTCACGTAATAAATTAATTCCCACCAAGACATCAAAGCTGCCCAAGCGTAAATCCCGCAAAATTTCTACACGTTCTACTGTGCCCACATCAGAATGTAAATAACGTACACGCACATTATGTTCTTCTAAATATTCTGTTAAATCTTCAGCCAAGCGTTTGGTTAAAGTGGTAATCAAGATGCGTTCATTGCTTTTTGTACGCTTATTAATTTCAGAAAGGACGTCATCAACCTGATTCGTTGCTGGACGCACTTCAACCAAGGGATCTAAGAGACCTGTGGGTCTTACCACTTGCTCAACTACGACACCTGCCTGTGTTAATTCATAAGCGCTAGGCGTTGCAGAAACAAAAATAGTTTGCGGTGCTCTCGCACTAAATTCATCGAAGCGTAGAGGTCGATTATCCAAGGCAGAGGGCAAACGAAAACCATATTCAACCAGGGTTTCTTTACGCGAACGATCGCCGCGATACATGCCATGTAATTGCGGAATGGTGACATGTGATTCATCGATGAAAAGTAAGGCATTATCAGGCAAATAATCAAATAAGGTTGGCGGCGGCTCACCTGGCGCACGTCCCGATAAATATCGCGAATAATTTTCAATGCCTTGACAATAACCTAATTCCTGCATCAATTCTAAATCATAAATCGTGCGCTGTTCCAAACGCTGCGCTTCTACTAATTTATTCAATTGACGTAATTCATCTAATCTCGTTTTTAATTCAGCTTTAATGAAATCGATTGATTTAATAATGGTATCACGTGAAGTTGCATAATGCGTTTTAGGATAAATGGTGAGACGCGGCACACGACGCAGCACTTCACCCGTCAAAGGATCAAAATAAGAAAGATTTTCAATTTCATCGCCAAATAATTCAATACGTACTGCTTCGCTATCTGATTCTGCGGGATAAACATCAATGACATCGCCGCGCACACGATAAGTCGCACGATGTAAATCCACATCATTACGCGTATATTGCAATTCAGCTAAACGACGTAAAATATGGCGTTGATCGACTTTATCACCACGATCAAGATGGATGACCATACTTAAGTACATGCGTGGATCGCCCAAGCCATAGATAGCAGAGACTGTCGCAACAATGATGGCATCACGTCTTTCTAATAAGGCTTTCGTTGCTGAAAGACGCATTTGCTCAATATGCTCATTGATAGCAGCATCTTTGGCGATATAGGTATCAGAAGAAGGAACATAGGCTTCAGGTTGATAATAATCATAATAGGAAACAAAATATTCAACGGCATTATGCGGGAAAAATTCTTTCATCTCGCCATACAATTGAGCCGCCAAGGTTTTATTAGGCGCTAAAATTAAAGTTGGACGCTGTATGGCCATGATGACATTAGCAGCCGTGAAGGTTTTACCAGAACCCGTCACTCCAAGCAGAGTTTGATAGGCCAAACCACTGTTGACACCTTCAATCAGACTTTTAATCGCCTTCGGTTGATCGCCAGCTGGTTTATATTGTGCGTGTAATTCAAAAGTTTGTTCTATAGTCTGCTTCATAGGTGGAAGTATAGCGTTAAATTCATTATACTGCCCACCATATATTTCCCTATAAAAAACAAAGAGAATGCAGCAATGACAAAAACATTGACAAAAAATCTTGCTCAAGAATTGGCTCAACGGGTACAACGCATTAAACCATCCCCTACTCTCGCCATTTCTGCACGCGCAGAAGAATTACAAGCAGAAGGCAAGCCCATCATTAATCTGAGCATAGGCGAACCTGATTTTGATACACCAGCGCATATCAAAGAAGCGGCGATTAAAGCCCTTCACGATGGCCATACAAAATATACTGCGGTAGAAGGAATTAAAGAATTAAGACAGGCCATTATTAATAAATTTGCCCGTGAAAATCATTTGCAATATGAACTCAATCAAATTCTCGTTTCAAACGGCGCTAAACATAGTTTTTATAATTTATTTACTGCCCTATTGAACCCCAATGATGAAGCCATCATCCCTGCGCCTTACTGGGTTTCCTATCCCGATATGGTAAAATTATGCGATGGCAATCCTGTTATTGTCAAAACAGACATGGCCCAGCAATTCAAAATCACACCGGCGCAATTGAAAGCAGCCATTACAGATAAAACGCGTATTGTCATTTTAAATAGCCCTTCAAATCCAACGGGCATGGCTTATACCAAGCAAGAATTAAAAGCACTGGGCGAGGTTATTTTACAATATCCCGGCATTATTGTAGCTTGTGATGATATTTATGAGCGTCATTTATGGAAGCACGCTCCCTTTGTCAACCTAGTCAATGCCTGCCCAGAATTATATGAACGTACTATTGTGATTAATGGCGTTTCGAAAACCTATGCCATGACGGGTTGGCGTATTGGCTATGCGGCAGGATCCGCGAAAATTATCGCTGCAATGAAAAAGGCACAATCACAGAGCACATCTAATCCAACAAGTATCTCACAATATGCTGCGCTCGCTGCATTGAATGGCGATCAACAATGTGTGCAGCAGATGACAGATGCTTATAAAGAACGTCATGATTTTTTGTTTGCTGAATTAGAAAAAATGCCAGGCATCAAATGCCTGCCATCCGATGGCACCTTTTATTCTTTTCCCTGTGTCGAAAATTTGTTTAATAAGGAAATGGCTGTCACTAATGATATGGAATTTGCTGATTACTTATTAAGAGAAGCTGAAATTGCAGTGGTGCCAGGTACGGCCTTTGGCGCGTCAGGTTATATTCGTCTTTGCTATACGGTTAGCATGGAAGACTTAAAAATAGCGGCAGAACGCATGCGGCTTGCCATTGCACGTTTGCGGGGATAAATTGATTAGGGCTGTTATTTCTTTGAAGGCATTGTT
>Ga0207084_1040_pt1 | contig 35780 bp, 27 predicted proteins | sample Alteio_BWMinHeat_55_FD_153543 | JGI IMG/M metagenome (GOLD analysis project Ga0207084, IMG submission 153543) | Enriched cells from forest soil in Barre Woods Harvard Forest LTER site, Petersham, Massachusetts, United States -... | ecosystem: Environmental > Terrestrial > Soil > Temperate forest >...
AGGTCGTTTTATTATTAATGACATCAATGCCCTGAGGTTTGCCGAGTTCTTGTGTACTTGCCTCAACATCGAGCACATCATCTTGAATTTGAAAGGCAAGGCCAATGCAATCGCCAAATTGACGCAAGGCTTGCTGGTTCATTTCATCTTCATCGCGTGAACATAAGCGTCCCAATTCAATACAAGCTGAAAATAAGGCGCCTGTTTTTAATTGATAAATATTCAATAATAAATCAGCTGAAATACTGTCATCTTGTAACAGAGTAATATCGAGTGCTTGACCAGCAGCCATTCCAAAAGGGCCGCAAGCTTGACTGACGACCTTCATCATTTGCACGCGTTTTTCAGCAGATAAATTGGCAGGATGGCTGGCAATGATTTGCATGGCTAGCGTGTGTAAGGCATCGCCTGTTAACACAGCCATCGCTTCACCATAAACTTTATGACAGCTTGCTTTGCCGCGGCGTAAATCAGCATCATCCATACAAGGTAAATCATCGTGAATAAGAGAATAAGTGTGAATTAATTCTATTGCACTCGCAGGAATATCTAAATTTTCTAGAGAGGCATTAAAGATTTGTCCCGTTGCATAAATGAGAAGAGGGCGCAAACGTTTGCCGCCATTCAACAAGCTATATTTCATTGCTGATTTCAATTCTAAGGAAGGCGTTGCATCAATATATTGGACAAATATTTTTTCCAAGCGACTGGGGCAAAGTTGGTATAGCTTATCCAAAGTGAGTTCAGCTGTCTTTATTGTCATCTTGTTCAAGTCCTTGGTTGTAGGGTGTTAATTCTTCCTGTTGATTTTGCTGCAAGAGAATTTGCACTTTTTGCTCGGCTTTATCCAGTATTTTTTGACAATGTTTGATGAGTGTAATACCACGTTCAAATTGCGTCAGCGATTCTTCCAATGTTAATGAACTATGTTCCATTTTATCAATGAGACTTGTAATCTCAGTGAAAGCCTCTTCAAGGCTGGGTAATTTGTCAGTATTTTTGGTCATGATCTCAACTCCTATTACTGTCCCTGTGCCAATGTAAAACCTAATTGACCATCAAAGGTATATAAATTTTCAGTTTTAATCACATCTAATCCTAAATGATTAATCTCTGTGAGTAAGCGAATAATATCATCATGCGTAATTGATTTTAACTGCCGAATGTCTGTAGACGATTGAAAACGACAGCAGCAATGGCGTAAATAAGGTGCATCAATACTGCTATCGGGCCATATTTTTAAACCGCGGCTGGTAATGAGAATAAGTTGTAAGGCGCCATTTATAGCAGTTAATTGCTCGGCTAATTGTGATGCAGGAATATCTTTGGGATTATCAATAAAAATATCCGCACCGACTAATTCTTTTTGACTGGGAGAAGAAAGTGGTTCTTCATAGCATTCAATTTTTGTATAAGCACCTTCTTTGTAAGCAGCGGGTTTGAAATGCTGAGGTAATTGTCCTAGGCGTTCAATGACTGCTGCTGCGAATGCTCGCGTGCCGACTTTTTGCTTGCTATAAGCAGCAGAATAAATATCGCCTGTGTGAATGCCGTCTTCTAAAGTTTTTAACCAAGCATTTTCGATTAGCGCTGCAACTTCTGGTTGATTGATATGCACGAGCATTTGTATGGCAGCATTTAATAAGCCAGAAGGATTGGCTAAGTCCCTGCCTGCGATATCAGGCGCTGAACCATGAATAGCTTCAAACATCGCCATTTGTCCACCAATATTGGCAGATCCGGCAAGACCGACTGAACCGGCTACTTGTGCCGCCACATCAGAAATAATATCGCCATATAAATTTAAAGTGACAATCACATCGAAGCGCTGTGGATTGCTTGCAATCAAAGCTGTTCCAATATCAACAATCATGTGCTCGTGTTCAATTTCAGGATACTGGGCAGCAATTTCATCAAAGACGCGATGAAACAAGCCATCCGTCATTTTCATAATATTATCTTTACTTAAACAAGTGACTTTTCGGCGATTAAACTTGCGTGCGTATTCAAAAGCATAATGAATAATACGCTCGCAACCTGGACGGCTTACTAATTTTAAACATTGATAGACTTCATCCGTTTGCCGATGTTCTATGCCTGAATAAGTATCTTCTTCATTTTCGCGGACAATGACGAGATCAATATTGGGATAATGGGTGGTGACATAGGGCGCGTAAGAAATGCAAGGTCTTACATTAGCGAATAAACTGAGTGTCTTGCGTAAGGTGACATTTAAACTTTTATAACCACCGCCTTGGGGTGTGGTAATCGGCCCTTTCAGTAATATTTTCGTGCGTTTTAATGATTTCCATGCCTCATCTGGGATGCCGGAAGTGTAGCCTTGCAGATAAACTTCTTTGCCAATTTCGATGACTTCAGTTTCAATTGATGCATGGGCTGCGGATAAAATATCTAAGGTGGCACGCATGATTTCTGGGCCAATGCCATCGCCGTAGGCAATGGTGATGGGGGTTTTGATTGCCATTTTTTCTTGCTCCTCGTTTTTAGGATTTGAAGATGTGGGTAAAAAGCGCCCTCACCCCCTGCCCCTCTCCCCTCGCAAAAAGCGCTCCGGAAGAGGGGCAGGGGGTGAGGGCGCTTTTTACTCACATCTCTTAACAACCCACCAACTCACTCACCACCTTCTCCATCCTCATCGACCGTGAACCCTTCACTAAAATAGTCGTCTGATTATATAAAAAAGGTTTAAGCGCCGTAATTAATTTCTCTTGCTCATTAAAATGATAAGCACCTTCGCCAAAAGCTTGCGAAGTATTTTGACTCAAGTCACCAAAGGTAAATAGAAAATCAATGCCAGCTTGCCGTATCATTTCACCTGCTGAATGATGCAAGGATTTAGCTTCTTCACCTAATTCTCGCATATCACCCAAGACTAAAATTTTCTTGCCGCTAAAATTTGCCAAAGTATTGACAGCAGCTTGCAAGGAAAAAGGATTGGCATTGTAAGTATCATCAATAATTTTTACCCCATTACTGAGCGTGTGTAATTCTAAACGGCCTTTAGCTGCTGTCAATGTTTCTAAACCTAATTTGATGGCATCTAATTTAATACCAATAGCCGCAGCTGTAGCCGTTGCTGCCAAGGCGTTTAAAGCATTATGTTTGCCTAACAAGGGTAATTTCACATCAAGATCACCCTGGGGTGTGTGAATAGTCAATTCTTGTATTTGCGGTGTTTCATGTAGTGTTGCATGCACATGGGCATCAGGATGGAAACCAAAACTGATATAATGACGATCAGCAATCGCTTCGCGCCAGAAAGTAAAGAAGGCATCATCTCTATTTAAAACAGCAATGCCATCTGTCGCTAAACCAGAAAAAATTTCAGCTTTAGCGCGCGCGACACCGGCAAGATTGTCAACACCTTCAAGATGCGCAGCCGCTGCATTAGTGATGACGGCCACTTGAGGCTGGGTGAGTTTGGTCAAATATTCAATTTCACCAAAGTGGTTCATGCCCATTTCAATGACGGCATAGCGATGTTTTGTATTTAAGCGTGCAAGGGTTAGCGGCAAGCCCCAATGATTATTTAAAGTTCCCTGTGTTGCTAATACTTGATGACTATCACCGCCGCAGGCTGCTGTCATGATAGCGGCAATCATATTTTTCAAGGTTGTTTTGCCATTGCTGCCAGTGACTGCTACAAAGGGAATGTTAAATTGATGTCGCCAGGCTGCACTTAATTGACCCAGGGCAAGGGTCGTATCGCTGACTTGTAATTGCATTAGGCTGTTTTCACTGGACTTACTGACAATAGCGGCTACTGCCCCTTTTTTCTGCGCTTCTTGGATAAAATCATGGCCATCCATCGCCGCCCCTTTGATGGCAATAAAAAGATTGCCTGGCTGTAATGAGCGCGTATCAATGCTAATCCCGTGAAAATAGATGGAATCGAAATTGGGCCCCTGGTTTGAGCCTAGGATTTTAGCTGCTTGTGCAAGTGTCATTTCAATCATGGGTCACAGTCCATTAAAGTGATGATTTGCCGCGTATCATAGCATTGTTGGCGGGGGGTTTATAGCGGGTGAGGGTTGTGTTATTATAGCGCAAATTGATAGATAAAGTATAAACAATACGAGGATGGCTATGTCTTCTGCGAGAGAATTAAGTGCTGCCATTGAGCAAGGCGATATTCATCAAATTAAGCAATTTAGTGATGAAGATTTAGGCGCTATTTTGTTTGATTCGCCAGCAGTTCCTATTTGGCTCCATCCTATTCTAAAAGTTCATTGGAAGAACGTAAATCAAAGAACTGCGCAGCCCATTGATGAAGAAATATTAGAATATTTTCTACATAAGATGGAAAGCTATCTTCTCGAAAAAAAATTCATGTTAAATGATTCCTTAAAAATTTTGCTAGGCCGCTTGTGCACCGATAGGATTTTTTGGACTAATAAAAAAAACGGCTTTAGTGAAGAGAAAATAATAAGTTATCTTTCTCGTTTGATTCTTTTGGGCGCTGATGTAAATGCTTATAACACTAGTGCTGAATATACTGCCTTATATTTAGCAGTAGCTAACAATTCTACTAAAATCGTAAGCTTATTACTGCTGAAGGGCGCTGATGCAACAACGAGATATTCTAGTGGAAAAACTGCTTTTGAATTGGCAGAAGAAGAAAAGAAGACTGCCATCCTTGACGTCATGAAAAAACATGCGCGGAGAATTCTAAATCAATACGCACTCATTCTCGATCCCGCAACCGGAACAATCAAATTTAAGAATGAAAGTTTGTCAGCAGAAAAAGCCATTTTAAAATACGAGCAAGCCTTGGCCTGCGATCCGAAAAATAGTTTGATTTATTTATTTAGAGGGATTGTGCAATCTTGGCAGGGAAATATTAAAGCGACAGAGCAAGATTTTGCTGCAGCAAAAGCATTTGGAAAAAGTGGTATCAATCAAAAGGATCTTCTCGTATGGGGTGCGACGTTTAAAGAGAATTTATCTGATGTTTTAAGTAATACAAGCTGCTTCATGTCTCTCTCAAGACAATTGAATATTGACATTGATCAAAGTGATATTGATTCCATTAAGAAGATGAGTGATGAGGATTTACTAGAAATCTTGAAAATAGGATATAACAAAAATATTAACAAGGGGCATCCTCTTTCTAAGATCTATAGGGAGTCTCTTGATATAGATTACCCACCATCCTCAGTTAGTGAAATGTTTGAATACTTTTTAGGTAAAATGGAAACCTATTATCACGAAGAAAAACTCACTCTCGATGATGCATTAAGAGAGTGCTTAACTAGCTTATCTTTATGCCTGATGTCTGATACTGACGTGAATAACTGGCTGAATGTTGAGAAAAGAATAAATTACGTTTCTCGCTTAATTCTTTTGGGTACGAATGTGAATACTCGTATACACCTAGAATCAGGTGATGTGTTCACTGCTTTGTATTTAGCAACTACGAGAAATTATGCTCCCATCGTTCGTTTATTACTGCTGAAAGGTGTAGATCCAACGATAGAATGTAATGGAGAAACGGCTTTCGAATTGGCAAAAAGAGAAAAGAAGACGGCTGTTCTCGATGTCATGAGAGAACACGCGCGAAAAATGATAAGGCCATATGCACTGACACTTGATACTGAAACGCTTGCAATCAAATTTAATGATGATAGTTTGTCAACAGAAAAAGCCATTTTACAATATAATCAAGCATTGAAATATGTCCCGAAGGATAGTTTGATCCATTTATTCAGGGGAATAGTACATGCCAGGCAGGGAAATGCTGATGCAGCAGATCAAGATTTTGATATAGTACAGGCAAAAGGAAGAGATTCTATAGATCAATGCTATCATCGCCTAAGGGCTGTCGCATTTTTTCATCAAAAAAGATTTATGGCTGCCCGCGATTATTTTTACAGCATCTTACCCAGAAAAGAATTAACAGATGATTATGGGATTATCATAGGTTATTCAGAAAAACAAAAGGACCGTTATTCATTTGAGTTTGGCATGATCGGACTCTGCCATCTTGGGTTAATAAGACAAAACAAAAAAAATAAAGATAAGGGTTTTAAGAAATTGTATCGAGCATTTAGCGTCGCAAATATACCATCAGCATTTTTTATGCCCTATTTTTGCGATCTTTTATTAAATGTAGAAAAGGGATATTTGAAAGATAAAGATGGAGAAGAGATTTTTGCTATCTGTAAAAAATTTCCGATTGAACTACAAAAATTACTGCTCGAAGCTTGTCGAGATCCTGGAACAGGGCTTGGTGATAGAATTCAAGAGCAAGATAGTAGCAGTCCAATGAGCACGTGGGCTTTTGGCGGTCTTTCAAAGAAGATATTTCAGCAATTAAAAAGCATCGATCCCAGTTGTGATTTTCCTATTATGCCGCGTAATTTTGCTTGTACCTATGGTCGGGTAGCGGTAGGCAGTGCCCTTGTAGAAAATCCAGACCTTCTGGAGGAATGCGATCCGAATTTTCATTTGTAAAAATAATCCTGCGCATTTTTCGAGCCTAGGATTCTAGCCGCTTGTGCAAGTATCATTTCAATCTTGGGTCGCAGTTCATTAAAGTGATGATTTGCCGCGTATCATAGCATTGTTGGCGAGGGGTTTATAGCGGGTGGGGGGTGTGTTATTATGGCGCAAATTGATAGATAAAGTATAAACAATACGAGGATGGTGTATGGCTCTTTCCAGGCAGTTATATTTTGCAATTTCTCGAAGTGATACTAGTGCAATTAAGCAAATTGATGATGCAAACTTGCTGGCTATCTTGGGAATAGCGAATAACCCAGGTATTGATTGGAGTCACCCTCTTATTCAGATTCATATGAATAATCTTTCCACAACCCATGCAGACCTCAATGACGAAGCCATATTTGAATACTTGTTATCTAAAATGGAAACCTATCTGCGCGAAGGAAAGCTCACAATTGATGACGCACTAAAAACTCGTCTCACTGAGTTATCTCTTTCTATGATGTATGAAGCTAACGCGCAAAACTGGTTGACGGATGAGAAAATAAGAAATTTTGTCTCTCGCCTCATTCTTTTGGGTACGAATGTAAATAGCCGTCTATCGTCAAGTGGTACTGCTTTGCATTTAGCAATAGAAAGAAATTATGCGGATGTCGTTTCCTTATTGCTGCTGAAAGGTGCTGATCCAACGCTGCCATGTTTTTTCGAAGTGCCATACCGATTTGCAGAAAGACTGAAAAGGACAACTATCCTTGCCGTCATGAAAAAACACGCACTAAGAATCCTAAATCAATACGCACTTATTCTCGATCCCGCAACAGGAACAATCAAATTTAAAAATGAAAGTTTGTCAGCAGGAAAAGCCATTTTAAAATACGAGCAAGCCTTGGCCTGCGATCCGAAAAATAGTTTGATTTATTTGTTTAGAGGGATTGTGCAATCTTGGCAGGGAAATACTAAAGCCGCAGAAGAAGATTTTGCTAAAGCGAAAACCTTAGGAAAAAGTGGTAGGAATCAAGCTGATTTTCATTTATGGGATGCAGCGCTTAACAAGAACTTACCCAATGTTTATCGCGATTTAAAAGATGCAATTCAGCAAAGAGATATTAATCAAATTAGGCAGATTGACGAGGAAGATTTAATTCTTATCTTAGGAGGAAGGCTTGATGACTTGAAAACTACGACTTTTGGTCACCCTCTTTATGACGCTCATGTGCACTATATGAGTCGAAGATATTCGGGGCCTGAGAGTGAAAAAATATTTGAATATTTTTTAGCTAGGATGCAAACCTATCTTTCTCAAGGGAAAATCAAAATAGAGGGCAGGTTGAAAGAAATTCTCAGCAGATTATCTGTCAATATGATGTATCAGTCTAATGGACGGCATTGGTTGAGTGATGAAAGAATAGAACAGTATGTTTGCAGTTTGATTGCTTTAGGCGCTGATGTTAATGAAAATAATGCGGGATATAATGCTTTGTATTTAGCAGTCGAGAAAAATTATGGTTATGTTGTTGAGTCATTATTACGGAAAAGTGCTGATGCGACGATAACAAGTCTTTGTGAAATTTATTCTGATACGGGTTATCTAGCTTTCCAGCAAACACCTTATGAACTTGCAGTCAGTCAAGAACGGACATCCATTCTTGATGTCATGCATAAACACGCGCTAGATCTTAGAGATGGACATGTTTTAAGTTTCAATACCTACACTGGCTTGCTTAAATGCAAGTATTATTGTGGCTTCGAAGAAGGTAATTTTCACCCTGATTATTTTTACAGACAAGCACTAGCCTGTCATCCAAAGGATGGTTTAATTCAATTATGCAGAGGCATGCTCTTATTTACCGAGGGAAGAATTGAAGAAGCAGAGCCGCATTTTGCTGCCGCATTTGAATTAGGCATAGATCAGACATATACGAATGATTTACGCTTACTGGGAATGGCTTATTATTATCAAAATAAATATAAAACTGCGTTGGGATGCTTCAAAAAAATATTAGAAAAGAGTGCTACTTTACTTGATCTAGGCATGCGCGGACTTTGCTATCATCAATTAGGAAAGGGAGACTTAGTATTTGCGGATTTATATCCCATATTTAGTAGGAAGGAGAAACCGCCAGCAATTTTTATGCCAATTTTTTGTGAGATTTTGTTGCAAATTCCGAAAGGTTTTTTAAGCGATAAGCCTCAAGAAGAAATTTTTAGCATCTGTAAAAAATTCCCTGTTAATAGTCAAAAAATGTTGTTAAATGCTTGCCTTGATTCAGAAACAGGATTGGGAGATCGATGGAAGGCCAGTTTTCCAAAAGAAATATTCCAATACTTAAAAACCATCGATCCAGATTATAATTTTCCTATTACACCGCGTAATTTTGCTTGTATGTATGGGCAGGTAGTAGCGGTAGGTAATCCGATGGTAGAAAATTTAGCTGCTAAGGATGATGGGTATTTGGAATTTGGTTTTTAAAAGAAAACCCGCTTGTGCATTTTGCAATGTAGAGGAGCAGGCCATGTTAGGTTTAGTATAGACATTCCTATTTTTTTAGACAAGATAATCGATAAAAGAATTTTTATCTTCTTGATATATTTGGGTTAATTAATTGCAATAATTAAGCCGTCATAAGGGTTTATAGCGGGGTGGGTGTGTGCTATTATAGCGCAAATTGATAGATAAAGTATAAACAATACGAGGTTGGACTATGTCTCTTTCCAGAAAATTAGATCATGCAATTGGGACTGGCAATATTAGTCAAATTAAGCAATTTAGCGATGCAGATTTACTAGCTATCTTGGAAATAGGTAATAACTCAGAGATTAATTGGGGTCACCCTCTTGTTCAGACTCACGCGTGTGCTAATACTGCATTCTTTTCAGTATACCCCGTCTATGAAGAAATATTTGAATACATGCTAGCTAAAATGGAAACATATTTGCAGGAAGGAAAACTTACTATTGATGACACATTAAAAACTTGTCTAACTGGATTTTCTTTCTCTCTGATGTTTCAAGCTAATAGTGATAACCCATGGAGTAATGAAAAAATAATAAATTATATTTCCCGTTTAATCCTTTTAGGTATTGATGTGAATGCCAGCATGGAGGGGGAAACGGTCTTATATTTTGCAGTAAAAGGAAATTATGCCAGTATCGTTCGTTTGCTATTGCTAAAAGGTGCTGATCCAACAATCGAATGCAATGGAAGAACGGCTTATAAACTGGCGGAAGAAGAAAAAAAGACCGCCATTCTTGACGTCATGAAAAAACACGCACGAAGAATAATAAGTCAATACGCATTAACGCTTGATATCGAGACTGGAATCATCAAATTTAATAATGATAGTTTGTCACTAAATGGCGCTATTTCAAAATATACTCAAGCCTTGGCCTGCGATCCGAAAAATAGCTTAATTTATTTGTTCAGAGGCATGGTTTATTTTTGGCAGGGAAATGCTGAGGCAGGAGAACAAGATTTTGATATGGCACAAGAACCAAAAATGGATCCCGTAGATCAGCGTTATTACCGCCTATGTGCTGTTGCTTTTTTTCAGCGAGAAAGATATATGGCAGCACTCAATTATTTTAAAGGCATGTTGCCCTACAAAAAGAAAGTTATAGTAAAGGATTATTCAGATGAAGAGGGTTACTCAGAAGAAGAAAAGGAGCATTATTCATTTGAGCTAGGCATGATGGGGCTTTGCTATCTTGCATTACGAAGACAGGATAAAGGATATCAAGATAAAGCTTTTGAAGAATTGTATTTGGCATTTAGTATCGCAAAAAAACCATCAGCATTTTTTATGCCGTATTTTTATGATTTTTTATTAAATGCAAAAAAGGGATATTTAGAAGATAAAAAAGGAGAAGAGATTTTTGCTATTTGTAAAAAATTTCCGGTTGATATGCAAAAATCCTTGCTAATAGCTTGCCAAGATGTTGAAACAGGACTTGGTGATAGAATTCAAAAAGAAGACAGTAGCAGACCAGTCAGTACATGGGTTTTTGGTGGTCTTTCAAGAGAGATATTCTGGCAATTAAAGGCCATCGATCCAGATTATCAGTTTCCTATTGCGCCGCATAATTCTGCTTGTATGTATGGGGGATCACCGGTAGCTAGCCTGACCTCAGAAAATCTTGAGAACGAAAAAGATAGGGATTCGAAGCTTGGTTTGTTTGATTTATAAAAATAGAGCTGTAAATTGATAGATAAAGTATAAACAATACGAGGGTGATATGTCGGTCTCCAGACAGTTAGATCTTGCAATTTGTCATAATGATATTGGCCAAGTTAAGCAATTTAGTGATGCGGATTTGCTACCTATATTGGGAAATGCTAATAGCTCAACATGTTCTTTGAGTAATTCTTTTCTTCTAATTCGTCACCCTCTTGTTCAGACCAATGACGAAATCATATTTGAATACTTGCTAGCTAAAATGGAAACCTATCTGCGCGAAGAAAAACTCACCATTGATAAAGCATTAAAAACGCTGCTTACTGAGTTATCTCTTTCTTTGCTGAGTCAAACTAATACGCAGAATTGGCTGACTGATGAGAAAATAAGAAATTTTGTCTCTCGCCTTATTCTATTGGGCACTGATTTAGAGGCCCGTCTACCGTCGCGTGGTAGTGCTTTGTATTTAGCAATAGAAAGAAATTATGCGGATGTTGTTTCCTTATTACTGCTGAAGGGCGCTGATCCAACGCTGTCCTGTTTTTTTGAAGTGCCATACCGATTTGCAGAAAGACTGGGAAGGACTACCATTCTTGCCGTCATGAAAAAACACGCACTAAGAATCCTAAATCAATACGCACTTATTCTTGATTCTGCAACAGGAAAAATCAAATTTAAAAATGAAAGTTTGTCAGCAGAAAAAGCCATTTTAAAATACGAGCAAGCCTTGGCCTGCGATCCAAAAAATAGTTTGATTTATTTGTTTAGAGGGATAGTGCATGCTTTGCAGGAAAATACTGAGGCTGCAAAGCAAGATTTTGCTACAGCGCAGACATTAGGAAAAAGTGGTAGAAATCAAGATGATTCTCGCTTATGGGATTATGCTTTACAAAAATTCAATGCGAGTAATAGTCTGAAGCGAAAAGATTTATCGGAGGTTTATCGCGAATTAACGACTGCAATTAAGCAGAGCGATATTGATCAAATTCGGCGGATTGATGATGTAGATTTACTTGCTATTTTGGGAAGGGCTGCTGAGGTCTCACAAATGACTTATGGCCATCCTCTTTATCAGACTTATGTAAATAAGGCCGATGAGGAAATATTTGAATATTTTCTAATTATGATGGAATGTTATCATGGCGAAGGAAAACTCATCGTCAACGATGAATTGAAAAATATTCTTAGCGCATTATCTACCGATATGATGTATCAGTCTAATGGACAAAACTGGTTGAGTGACTCGAAAATAGAAAATTATGTTTGTCGTTTAATTGCTTTGGGCACTGATGTTGATTTCAGATTTGCGGGATATACGGGCTTGTATTTAGCAGTACAGAGAAATTATGTTTCTGTTGTTAGCTTATTATTAGAGAAAGGCGCTGATCCGACCATCACAGGCATGGAAGAAATTTATCCCGATTATTCCGATACAGGGACTTATCAAGTTTTTAAGCGAACGCCTTATGAGCTTGCAGTCAGCCAGAATAAGATATCCATTCTTAAGGCTATGCAAGACCACGCGGCAGGTCTTAGAGAAACCTATGATCTCGGTATTGATATCATGGGCGTACACAAATGCGATGATTGTCCCGTTGAAATCTACAATCGAATTTTAGCTTGTGATCCCAACAATGGCTTAACTTATTTATTCAGAGGCATGCGTTTATTTGGTTTGAAAAAAATTGAAGAAGCGAAGTCGGATTTTGAAATGGCATTCGCATTAGACATAGATCGCAGGAATAATGATCATTTACGTTTACTGGGGATGGCTTATTACCATCAAGAAATGTATGACAGTGCTTTGGAGTGCTTCAAAGAATTATATGTAAGGACGCAATTGAGTCTTCCCACCTTTGATCAGGGTATGCGCGGACTTTGCTATCATCATTTAGGAATGAAAGACTTAGCTTTTATGGATTTATATTTTTTATTTAGTTTGCTAGGGAATCCGTCTGTCATTTTTATGCAGGCCTTTTGTGATATTTTATTAGAAATGAAAAAGGGAGAGTTAGACCTTAAAGACGATGAAGAACTTTTTCTAATCTGCAAAAAATTTCCTGACGACTTGCAGAAAATATTGTTGAAGGCTTGTCTTGATTCAGAAACAGGGCTGGGTGATCGATGTCATCAGCAAGGTTGGACTTTTGGCAGTATTTTAAAGAAGATGTACAGGCATTTGAGAACCTTAGATCCAGATTATATCTATCTTCCTACTACACAGGATAATTTGGCTTGTGTGTTTAGTCATGAGCCGACAGATACACGAGAAAATTTGGGGATAAGAGACGATTTCTATTTGGAGTTTGGTTTATAAGGTAGAAAGTCGCAAAGCAATCTTGGGCGATAGTGGTTTCGAACCACCGACCCCTACCGTGTGAAGGTAGTGCTCTCCCACTGAGCTAATCGCCCTCGATCTTTCGCTGCGATTCTAAGGAGCTTTTGCCGCGAGGTCAATAACTGCTTCTAATTCCACCCCAAATTCACGCACGTAATATTGCTTGGTTTGCAAATAAGCATCAATCAAGACTTTAGGGTCATCATTGGGCGATGCGGGTTCATGATGTAGATAATGACCGAAAATATGCAGACAATCATGCAAATAATTTCGGGTATAAAGAATATGATTATGCCAAAACTCATCAATGTGCCTGGTCGGTACCAGAAAGACAGGCGCATATTTTTTTTGTAGCCAGAGAAAATTTTTGTATAAGCTAGCGCAATGCCGCGCTTCTGCTTCTATCCAGCGGGGCAGGGGATAACTGGGCGCGCACATGGCAGTGATAATATAATTCAAATCAAGTTCTGCGAGATAGGTGCGCGCCGCTTCAAGGCTGACTTCTTTTTTTATCATGGTTATACAAATGGGTGGCAGGTACCACCGCAAGTGCCGCTGCAAGGTGCGCTCTCATCGGCAGAGAAACGTGATGTGATGGTTTGTTCGGAGGGGAGGGGTAGAATTTCTTTGAGGAGATCAGTTTGGGTAGGGTTTAATATTGTCATTGATTTTACTCCTTTGAAATTATAAAAAATAATAAGGGTTTAATGAAAAATTGAATGCTTTACTTCAATTTTTCATTCTAGCAAATTTTAAAACCCTCTCCCTCACTAAGTCAATTCAAAAGAAACCGTAATCTGATAAGCCTGTGCTTCTCTAAGATATTCTCCAACCCCTTTAAAGGGCGCAGCATTATTGACTGCCATGATCGCGGCCTCATCCAAACTCGGAGTTCCAGAGCCAGCAATGATACGTAATTTTTCAATACTGCCATCGGGATGCAAGATAAACATCACCGTTGTTTTACCTTCACGTTCCAATGCCAGTGCACTGGCGGGATATTGCTGCTGTTCTTCTATCGCCTTATGTAACATGGCTGCCAGTGTTGAAATAGGCTTGCCATTACCACTTTTGCTTTCTACAGGTCTTGTCATTTGAGAAGGTTTAATTAAAGTCTGCTGCCTTTTGCGAGTAGCAATTGCTCGCTTCACTATCTTTCTTGTGCTTGTTTCGCTTCTTCTTTGCATTATTTTTTCTTGGTAAACATAAGAAGAAATAGTTTGCGACTTGGTTTCTCCTTGCGAAATAATTTCCGAGGAAGTGAAGTGAAGCACAATCAATAAAAATAGGGCCGTATGTGTGATTAGCGATATAATCAAAGCCTGATTTTTTTTAATGCCTGTCATAGATTAATTTTCGCTGTTAAAGAAAAATTTCTACCCGCAGCGGGATAATAAATATTTTGCCCTGTGAGCGCACTATAGAAAACAGCACTCGCATAGTTTGTGTTAAATAAATTATTAATTTCGGCGCTAATAATAAAATATTTTCGACTATATTGCAGTGCGATATTATTCAACCAATAGGCCGCTACTTTTCTTCCTACATTGGCGACATTTTGTGAAGAATACATGCTGCCTGTATATAATGCATTGTATTGCGTGCCCCAATTTTCATTCCAGTTATAATCAATGCCCGCATTTGCCGTGATCGCAGGAACGGCTGGAATCAAATTGCCAGAAAAATTTCCCGAAGCAAAGCGTGCATGAACATAATTAATTTGAGCTGTCACGCTCGCCTTGCTTGTTAGGCGAGTGCGTCCTGAGAGACTGATGCCATAGCGCAGTGTATCATCTAAATTGGTGAAGGCGCCAAAGGGTTGGTTGGCTGTTTGCATCGAATTAAAGGCAATTTCATCATGCAAGGGCAAGCGATAAATACTCAATTGTGCCTGCTGCTCCTTCCTTTCCCATTTAATACCAGTCTCATAGGAGGTCCCAGTCTGCACTTGTAAGGAAGATGTATTTGCTGGCAGCCAGGTTTCTTCATTCGCTTTGGGAAAACTAAAATTAGCATCGCGCCGCAAGAAAAGAGAAAGCGCGGGTGTTGCATGAAATATAATACTCTGTTCAGTGACAAATACTTGATTTAAGGCATGCACGGATTCGCTAATACCCGATTCAATGCGATTGATTTGCCAAGCTTTTCTTGCGCCTAAAATAAAATCTAATTGAGACGTGATGGGAATAGTGAGTTGTGCATAAAGATGTTGTTGATTGGCATAGATTCGATTATCCATTTTGCTATTATTCATTTGATAATAACTCAATTGACCAACATAACCCGCAATCAATTTATTTTTTCGCCATCTGCCAATCAGGCGTGGATTAAAATATAATTGCGAATCTTCACGTTCAAAATGCAAGAAGACAAAGCCATTACCATTGGTTTTCTGATAAGACAAATGTGTTTCCAGTAACCAAGTTCCAGTCAAGGCATGTTGATTCAAGATTTGAAAAAGTGTAGTACGATAGCGGCTATAATTATGAAATTCTGTTGCCTGCTGCGGTTCTTGATCAAATTGTTCTAGTGATAAACCGCCAGGAAAATAAAGCATATCACCATAGGATTGTAAATTGAAACTCACCTGGCCTCGCGCATATTGTTTGGCAATTTGCATGGCGGCATTATTGCTATTTTGCTTATTATGATCGCGATAATTATCCGTCTTGCCCAGCAAGGCAAATACTTTATAAGACCAACCCTGTGTCCCTTTATTGCCGATTAAAATATTATCGTAATAAGTGTTGTAACTACCGACACTTAAAATAGCATGAGTAAAAAATTTTCGAGGATGTTTTGTTATGATATTCACGACACCACCAACCGCTTGATCTCCCCATAAGGAACCTTGACTGCCCTGTTGTATTTCAATGTGGGCAATGTCAGAGAGGGGAATAGAATTAAAATTGGGTGCGAGTAAACTGGGATTCGTCAAAGGAAAACCATCAATTAAAATGAGGGAATTTGCAGCAGCATTATCACCAAAGCCACGCAAGCTCAATGCAGTTTGACTGGCATCGCCTGAATTATTGGTAAGACGCACTGTGCTTTGTTCTTGTTGCAAAAAATGACTTAAATTGATGACGGGACTTTTGCTGATATGTGCTTCTGAAAATGTAGTGCTTGCAAGAGGGGCGCTGGATTTTTGCTGCGCTGTCTTATTTGCTTTTAATTTTGCATCGGGAATAATGCTTGGTGCGGCAAAAACGGGAAGAGAAAATAAGAGAAAAAAATAAATGATTTTATTATTTTTATAGGGCATGACTAGTCTCTGAACTGATCTGTTACGCAAGCGTTCGTCGTAATAAAAGCGTTCGTCGTTGCAGCGGATTATCAAATAATCCTCAGGAATAAGCAATGCTAACTTGCAGTCTGTGTACGCGTACTCAAGCTGGAGCGAAGAAATCGCAATAATACAACAATGACAGCAGCCGCTGGCAAGGCCGCTAAAATGCCAAAAAAGCCGAATAAAGTACCGCCAGCCATGATGGCAAAAATGACAGCGACAGGATGTAAGCCAATGCGCTGACCAATCAAATAAGGTGTTAGCACATAGCTTTCAGTGACTTGACCCACAGCATAAACCGCTAACACCCAAAGCACAGCGTGCCAAGTGCCATATTGCACCAAGGCGGTAATCGATGCAGTCACGACAACAAAAATAGAACCCAAAAAAGGAATGATACAAAGTAAGCCACCAAGCAAACCAATCACCAAGCCAATTTTCAAACCGATGAGGGTCAAACCAATACCATAAATTAAAGATAGGGCAAGCATCACCAATAATTGTCCGCGAAAAAAAGCGCTCAATACTTCATCGCATTCATTGGCCAATTTGATAATGGTCGCCTTGCTAGCACTTGGAAGAACTTTTCGTATATTAGCTAAAATAGAATGCCAATCACGCAATAGATAAAAAGTCACTACAGGAATCAGCACTAAATTAATAATCCAAGCAATCACAGCATGACTGGATTGAAGCACTGTGCTGATGATCATGCCTGATTTTGGCAGAATACTAGCCAAGGTTGATTTAATGGTGTCTATGTCTATCATGCCTTGCAGCCAAGGAATCAAGGTTTCTTGCATCCAGGTCACGATTTGTGGGATGACGTCAACCAGGGCTCTAATTTGCTTTTCAATGAGTGGAGATAGGATAAGGCCAAGTAGTGCAAGCAAACTAAAAAGCACGAGGAAAACCACAAATACACTCAATATATGCGGCAAATGTTTGTCCAAATGAGTGACGATGGGATTGGCTAAATAGGCTAATAAGGCGCCAAAAACAAAGGGAGTTAAAATAGGCGAAAGTGAGTATAAAAGGTAGACAGCAACGACAGTGAAAAAGATAACAAGGGCCTGGTTGCTTAATTGCTTCATATTAAAAAACTCAAATTATGGCGGGATAGGGTATATAATACCGCCTATTTTATTTGTAAGCTAGCAGGGGTTTTATCATGGTTCGTACACGATTTGCGCCAAGTCCCACCGGTTATTTGCATATTGGTGGTGCACGTACCGCTTTATATAGCTGGCTTTATGCGCGCAAGATGAAGGGTATTTTTATTTTACGTATTGAAGATACCGATTTAGAACGCTCTACGCCAGAATCAGTGCAAGCCATTCTCGATGGTATGGCTTGGTTGAATTTGGATTATGATGAAGGACCTTTTTATCAGACCAAGCGTTTTGATCGCTATCGTGAAGTTGTTGCAGAAATGCTTGCTAAAGGCGCGGCTTATCGCTGCTATTGTTCCAAAGAAAGATTAGAAGCCTTGCGTGAAGCGCAAATCGCGAATAAAGAAAAACCGCGTTACGATGGTCATTGTCGTCATCTCACACAGGCATCAGATGGCCCCTTTGTTGTACGTTTTAAAAATCCCGAACAAGGCGTGGTTGAATTTGATGATTTAATTCGCGGCAAATTAACTTTTGCAAATACGGAATTGGATGATCTCATTATTGCGCGCAGTGATGGCACGCCCACTTATAATTTTACTGTTGTAGTCGATGATATTGATATGGAAATTAGTCATGTCGTGCGTGGCGATGATCATATTAATAATACGCCAAGGCAAATTAATATTTTTCGTGCGCTAGAAAAAACACCGCCGCATTATGCGCATTTACCGATGATTTTAGGCAGCGATGGCAAGCGTTTATCAAAACGTCATGGTGCAGCGAGTGTGATGCAATATCGCGAAGAAGGTATTTTACCACAAGCCTTATTGAATTATTTAGTGCGTTTAGGTTGGTCGCATGGCGATCAAGAAATTTTTTCCATGGAAGAATTAATTCAATTATTTGATTTGCACGGCGTGAATCGTGCGCCTGCTGCTTTAAATCCTGAAAAATTATTATGGTTGAATCAACACTACATGAAGCATGGTGATGTTGCGTTCACCATGAAAGAATTGGCTTGGCATATGGCTCAATTAAATATTAATACCAATGATGGGCCGCCTTTAGCTGATATTATTGCAGCGCAAAGTGAGCGAACCAAAACATTGCGCGAAATGGCAGAACGCAGTCGATTTTTTTATGAAGAAATCGTGCTTAGCGATGAAATGCGAGCACAGATATCAGTAGAAATTATACCCGCGATTCAAAAAGTTTGTGAAAAATTAGAAAAATTATCTGAATGGGAAAAAACAAAAATACACGAAATTTTAGTCGCTGCAGCAGAAGAAGCAGGATTAAAATTGGGAAAGTTAGCGCAGCCTATACGTATTGCTGTGACGGGTGGTACGATATCGCCGCCGCTTGATCTGACTATCCAATTGATTGGGCGTGAACGTGTCATTAAGCGATTACAGAAAATTTTTAAACAAGGATAGGGAATATGCGTAGTACAGCCAGTGGGGAAGAAGCATCTGAAGCAGCGGTAAAAAAACCAGTAGAGGCGACAGCTCATTCTGATGAAACGCCCAATGATCCTTCGACAGTAGAAGAAGATGAACATGCACTTCAGCATAGTTCTTTATCATTTCAAAAAGCTTATCAATGGATTGGCGCTGCAAAACATGCAAGTTTTGTGTTATTTGGGGCGCAGGCTTCCAGTATGGTTTCTCTTTCTAATGTATTAAGAGTGCTGGCGCTTATTGAATTTACTGGTTCGGGATTGGCAACAGCTTTATTAATTAATGAAGCGATAAATCTTTGTTCGGAGATTTATGCGGGTAAAAAACCGGATGGTGTGCATGCTGTCTCCAATCAAATAAATGCAATGATTTTTCGAGGGGGCACTGTTGGATTAGGCTTTGCGGCAGGTACTCTTTTTCAAATGAGTGCTTCCGACGCATCATCTACGCCTGTTGCAAATGCGACCCTAGGTTTTAATATCACAAATTCAACTGATATTAATCTTTTGCTGAGAGGCGATACGGGTGTCTTGCTTGGCGCTGTTTTAATGGCTTTGGAGCGCTTTTTGAGCGATTACTTGAATGGTATAAAACGCCAGGCATTTCCTTCATTTCGCTTTCAACAATCGCAGCCATTAACAGAGGTGCTTTCAGAGGGTTCGCCAAACAGAGCAAATCCAGGTAGCCGCCCAGGCGGAATATAAAATTTTCGCTATTTTCATTGACAAACCATCACTTGCTTCTTAGAATCGCGTCTCTCTCAGGAGTTCACGGGGCTATAGCTCAGCTGGGAGAGCGCTTGCATGGCATGCAAGAGGTCGCCGGTTCGATCCCGGCTAGCTCCATAAGACGTTGTTTATAACGTCCCCATCGTCTAGAGGCCTAGGACATTGCCCTTTCACGGCAGTAACAGGGGTTCGAATCCCCTTGGGGACGCTTGATTTTTCCTCAGCTCATTCTTTTCATTTTCATAAAAAGGAACTTACTATGAAAAAATGTCTATTTATTGGGTTATTTGCTTTTTTTCTGGCTAACACTGCATTTGCAGGAGGGGCTTGTTGCTCTGAATGGCCTACACCTGGCTGCTTTCCAGATTGTCTGAGATAGGCTGAAGTTATTACTGCTTACACCTATCTCGAATCAGACGCATTCCTGAAAATATGGGTTTAGCAATATGCGGGGGAAAATGTGGCGGTAATATTTTACTTACCTGGTTGATAACACTATCCACTGTATCGCATGCCTCATCAATAATTTCCTGCATCACGATTGCCGGGAATTGACATCTTTCAGCCATGGCAAACCAATGGCGTGGCTGAATATTGTTCCATAAATAATGACGATTTTTTCCTTTTAACGACATGGCCATTTTTAATTTCTGCTGTTCTATTTGTTTTTTAGCAACTAAGGGATAGGCTGAAATCACATCATACAAAGGAGTGAGTCGATAACGGCCTTGAGCTTCAATATGAATACTAAAATTTTTGGCGTGGCCATCAATTGCGCCTAGCATCCAAAATAAAAATACGGATTTCATAAAATTTTTACGGTCATTGGCTGCTTCTATCGATCCTTGCAAAATACGCATGATGTCTTGAATGCCAGGGCCGCCGTTTGATTCATATTTTAAAGCAGATGGAACACTCAATGTTTGGCATAAATCTTCTTGCGGCAAACGCATTAGCCATTGTCCATTGTCTGCAAAGCGTCTATCAAATCGCTCTACTACCAAGGTTTTAACGTCATTAAATTTTATTATTTGTGTTTGATTAACAGCTAAATTAAAAGCAGATAAAATTTGCAGACAAAGCCATTCATTTTCAACGCTGTCAGATAAATCAAGACCTGAATGTTTGATCACGCCAATGGGTAATTTAATGATATGACTTGTTGGCGTTGCACCATGCGGTAAATGCCATTTATTTTGATACCATAGTAAGGCCGTTTTTTCTTGAGCGCCAGCAATGGAGATGCGGAAATCAAATTCTCTATCCATGCCAAGTGGAGCAGTTTGATAATGTTTTAAAAGTCTTGCAATACTTGTATTGTCTATGGGGTCAGCTTGAATTTTTTTAACATGACTCTTTGTTTCTTGTGTTAATAATTGTAATGCACCCACACAGTCTTTTCCAATAAATGATAGTAAATCGAAGCATTTTTTTGATGGTGCATTAAAGCGGGCCTGAATGCGTTCCCTAATTAATGCGCTATCAGGCAATAAATTATCGAAAAAATATTCGACCACTTGACCCTTGTAAGGTATTTCTGTGAGAGGCATGGATAAACTGATGGGGCGGCTATTATTCGAGTGCAGCCATTCGTGATCATAGCTAAATATGAGTTGGCCTGTAGATTCTCGGGATAATTTGCCTACAGAGACGCCATTCATATAGACATATAAGTCTTGATATTGCTTTTTCCGCGCCATTACCAATTGTCTCCTTTCTTAGTTTTGATGGGTTTTTTTGGTCTTATAAGCATTTCAAGATCAAGCGCTGCCAACATGCGAAATAGGGTTTCAAGCCGCGTACCAGAAGCGCCTTGTTCTATGCTGGAGACAGTGGTTTGGTCAATTTTAAAGGGCGTACCTACTTCATTTTGACTAAGATTTTTTATTTTGCGTTGACGTTTGAGGGCGCTGCCAAGTGATTTGGGTGAAAAGATAATTTGCTCCATTTATGCGATCTCTTTTTCAGGGGTATGTATTAATTTTATAGCTGTAGAGCCATAAAGTCAATTTATAGCTCTACAGCTATAAATTTGTTTTATGGCTTTAGGGCCATAATTGCTACTGGGAAGGAGACTTAGGCAGAGTGATGAGCAATAGGATCATTGATTGATTTGAGCGTTGGGTTAGTGCACTTCGCATTAACCCAAACTAGGTTTTGATTGTTATATTGTTATAAAACGCTCTTACCCATTTTTATTGTTTCGTGGATAAGCGCATCAGGATCACCCTCACGTCCTAGTTCAGTCAACGTCTCAACGTCACTACCTACTTCTATACCAGACCCAGTGTTTCTAAGCTCAAGCCTTGCTTTAAACTCTCGACGGTATGTTTCACAAAGAAGCATGATCTTAGCCTCAGTCATTGCCTGCTCATCATTTCGTATTTCAGGTGCAGATTTATAAGGGTCTACTGTTCCCGAGAGAAGCTCATTAGTTCTACTTAATGTCTCAGTGTAATCAAGTTTTGCATGCAGTGCCAATACATTCGCTACCATAGAACGCAAGCGTCTGCTAGTTCCAAAATCGCCACTACAAAGATCTACAAGCACTTCGGCAATTAAGTCTTCGTCTGTAAGATCGGTCATGGTTTTGCCAGCTAATTTGGCTGCATAAATTGCCGCTCTATCACGTCCCGTATCACCAATAAAATAGAACATTGATGAACATCCGCTGCCTAACTGACTATAAGATTCAACTTCACTCGCTAAAAGCTGTAATAGCACTGATCTAGTATCTGACATATTTATTTCCTCGTCTCTAATATGAAGTAAGCGGCTAGATTAGCACGGTTTTATTAAAATATTATTAATTAGCATAAGATGGCTTTAAGTTTTGCCTTATAAAATTTCCCCTTGCAATCCAACATCTTAGGCTTAAAATAAAAGCACCCCTCACACAAGGAAGGATTATGCAGCCCATCTTAATCGTCGGCGGTGCTGGCTACATCGGCTCACACATGCTTTTGCATTTGAAAACAGCTGGTTATCAACCCATCGTCCTTGATAATTTATCGACCGGTCATCGTGAAGCTGTCTTAGACGCAGAATTAATTGTTGGCGATATGAATGACGCTGCTTTATTGTCCAATTTATTTTCCCGCTATTCCTTCTCTGCCGTCATGCATTTTGCCGCCTGCATTGAAGTAGGAGAATCCGTCAGAGATCCGCTCAAATATTATAAAAATAATGTGGCTGCCACCATCACTCTGCTTGAAGCTATGCAAAAACATCAAATAGAAACTTTAATTTTTTCTTCAACAGCTGCTGTTTATGGCTTGCCTAATGCAGCCTCTATCAATGAAGCCCATCCTCTAAATCCCATCAATCCCTATGGCCGCAGTAAATTAATGATTGAACAAATCATTCAAGATCTCGCGCAGCAAGGGAAATTGCATTATGCCATCCTTCGTTATTTTAATGCGGCAGGCGCGGATGCAGAAGCAAGAATAGGCGAATGTCACCAGCCAGAATCGCATTTGATTCCTCTCTTATTACAAGTGGCAAGAGGCGAACGGAAAAATATCACAGTATTTGGCGTGGATTATCCCACGATAGATGGCACTTGTGTGCGTGATTATATTCATGTTGATGATCTTTGTGCGGCGCATTTATCGGCATTAAATATCTTGCTCGCAGAAAAACGAAATTTGATTTGCAATTTAGGCTTGGGGCATGGTTACACGGTGTTAGAAGTGATTAATAAAGTGAGGCAAATTACGGGGCATTCCATTCCTATCATCGAAGGACAGGCGCGCGCAGGTGATCCGCCGATCTTGGTTGCGGATGCCCAATTGGCGTATCGGGAGTTAAAATGGCAGGCGCAGGCTGATTTGGCGCAAATCATTACGCATGCTTGGCAATATGTTGAGATATAAGGGCTGGTATGTCCGGAGCGAGAAATATAGGAATTAATGATAGCGAATCTCATTCAAGTGAAGACGAATATAGCGGGGAATTCAATCTACAGCGCTTAGAAGATAAAGGCTTAAATCACTTTGATTTAGATCAATATGATGAATTGACCATTTATGCGATCGAACAAAATCTATATGCCGAATTTCATCATTTGATGGCGAATCGAATCAAGCAATATGATGGAAGGCGAGCTAGCATTCGTACAAATTCCTATTGGTTTTATCTGATGCCTTCAGCTTCCTACATGCTCTTTGATGTCACTGGCAAAAATGATGAAAATTATTACCGTCATGAAAATTTTAAAAGAGATATCAGGGCTTGTGTCAAAGAACAAATTGCAATTGATGCCTCATCTAATAATAAAGCGATTATTTTCTGTGGCATGATCAATCTAGAAGCTAGGTTATATTTTCCCTATTTCATTCATGGCAAGCAAAATAATCAGGTACAAGTTCTCATCGTGGATGCATCACCTCTTATTTATCCTCTACGAGCAAAACTCGATTCTATTTTTTCAGATATTTTCGATGATGAAGAATTGGTGTATGGCGGGCTAAGTAGCAGTAACAAGGTGCAAATGCTGCACGAACGAGATTGTGGTCCTTGTTCTGCTATGACCTTGAGGGATGCTTTTGTGAGCTGCACCACAAATCGACCCTTAGTCATCTTGCAAGATGATCAACTCATGCTAGATGACAGTGTATTAAGCATTGCAGAATTATCGCCTGATCTTATTAATGATTATACTGCTGGCCTTTTTTATTCTTCAGTTTTGTGCGAAAAGGCCAAGAAAAACCGCGAATTCTGGCGGGAACGGTTAGGTGGAAATCCAATCTCTGTTGAAGATGAAATTTCCCTTCCTCTTTCTATCTTTGACGTCTATGACTTAGATGAACAAATTCCAATTGAATATAACTATGATTATGTAAAAGAAATGCAAATAGCGATACGAGCTAAGCTGCGAGCAAGTTTGGAATCCAGCTATATGAGATATGCGAAGAATATTTTTATTAGCAATAAGGATTATTTGACATTTGCCAATGCAGGGGAAATTTTTTCATCAAGCAATGAATCAGGTACGGCCATCAAGTTAATACATTATTATTTGCACGCGGATGATCGTGAATCTAATTGTTCTTCGGATTTTTGTCTCAATTATATGCTGTCGAATGGAGCATATACGCCTCTCGGTGAAGATTTTCTGTGTTGGTTTCAAGCGCTGGTCAGTCATGCTTCCCTGTCCTACTATGTGTCTTGCACAATACTCAAAAATAATATTGAGCATAGTTTAGAATTTATTAATCAGATCAAAAAGAAACTTGCAAGCCAAGCAAAAATACAAGAATTTATTTTCGTCGAAAAAAAGCTGCGATCTTTAGAGCGTAAAATGGCTGAACTTGATTTGACACCTAGTAGTATCTTGCAAATCTGCCATCAATCAAACCAAACTTTTGAGCAATCTTTTCAAGAAATTCAGGATAAATTTTTTGCTAGTATTCGCATTTTTTGCAGCGAAATATATAAAAATTATTACTATTATGCCGAGGTGAAGCCAGGCTCAAACACAGCTTTGCTGCGTTCCCTATTTTGTAATTTATTACATATTCAGACTGAATTTATTTTAACTGAAGAAATGGCAAGGGAAATTGATGATGATATTAAACAGAAAATGACTTTATCTTCCCCGCCGCCCTTATATGTCATTACAGCTAAACCAAGTTTGCTTGTCTTAGAAGAAGTGAAAGAATTGCCCGCGACCTATCAAGTCGATTTGACAACTTCCTTATTATTGCAGTGCATCAGCTACTGGTATAGTCAAAGTACTTTTTCATATAAATTGTTAAATCCGACACTTTGGCTAGTAAAAACACCAAGCTTGATTCTGGCAATGATTCAATTGATCAATCATCTTGGCTATGCGGATGATGCACAATTGCAGTCAAGACAATTAAACGCGCTAAGAAAAATCATTGATGCAGCTATTGAAGATGAAGACAAAATATTTAGTTCCGACGATATATTTCAGAAAATTGTTGCTAGCTTATTACGTACTAGACAATTTTGTCAGGCAGATAAATCACAATTAAGTTTTGCAGAAATCACAGAATTTATCAGATTAGCAGAGGAAGCCGCAAAGCGGACTAGAACAATTTCTGTGACAGAAACAGAAAGAACGAATTTACATCTGGAAGTACAAAGCGTAGAAAAAACGACACAGGGCGATAAAATTAAACTCGAGCGAACTTCAATTCATAAATTTTTTAATGCTTATTTGACAAGGATAGAAAAATTATTGCTGCAGATACAAGCTAAGCATGATCACCAAAAGGATTTCTATCTTGATGAAGTTGATATCACGAAATTGTGTAATATGTTAAAAACTCGCTGGCATGAGTTAGTCGATGATTTGGGAGAAGAGCAGGCAGTTGCGCATTATTGCCAACATGAACCCTCGCGTGAAATCAGCGTTTATATTGTCATGGCTGAAATATTAGCGCTGCATTTTCGTAAACAAGGGCGTATCGTACAGCATTATGAATTATTGATGTCTGATAATCAGCATTTTCTTCCATCAAATAGTTTGGCAGCGTTTCAGCTTTCTGAAGAACATGCTAATACTTGGATGTTAGAAGGAGCGAGTAATTCCATTTCCTATATTCCTCTCAAATATTTGCTTACCTTGCAATCGGGTCATGCCGTGCATTTGCAATGGATCTGTCAGCAATATTTTTCAACCCGAATGCTTATCCATCCTTATACGGGCAAGTTTTTTACTCAAGACGAAATATTTGAAATCTGCGCTCATCCCCATGCTCGAAAATTGATTGACCAAGTTCGAATTAACTGCTCGGTCAATCTGCATACTACGCCGCGTGCTATTGCATTTTTGCGTGAATATTTAAATAAAGCTATTTTTGATATTGGTTTTTCATGGAATTATGATGATTCGCAAAATGCTCAAGCCTTTAGTGCCTATCTTAATTTTACAGAACAAATCATGACCTTGGATCCTTTTGAAAGAGAAGCCTTGTTGAATGAGAGCATACCCGATGAAGAGGACCTTAGCGTTCTTTCATGTTTTGGTGATGCAGAAATAAGTGGTCATCGAGCACATAGAAAAGGCCCCGTTTGCTTAACGATCAGAGGAACCTGCTTGGCCAAGGTTGTTATCGCCTATGAAGGTGAAGGTGCTAAAATTTTCCTCATGACAGCAGCAGAAAATGAATATTATCAATCATCTGATTTTCATCAGTTGTATTTATATAAGGAAGATGAGGCTGAGGGAATGTTTTATTATGTTGAAGAAGATGATGATCGCCGCTATTTAGAGGAATTGCCCTGTCTGCCGGATGAAGATTTCAATTCATTAGAAAGTGATAATGAAGCATTCAATCAGGCTGTTCTTGCTATTGCTGCAGAACGAGGTCATTGTAAATTAGGTCATGGTTTGAGATGCATAAAATTAGTGACTATGGCAAAAGAATCTTTTATTATCCCGCGTGCCTATCCAGCACTTGATGAAGCAAAGGAAACATCGACAGAACAGGAAAAGCATGTGCTGACATGGGCAGAATATCGGCCAAGTGTGAAGAAGGCGGCAACTATGCGAATGGAAAATAAGTAGAATTTTTTACAACGAAATGAGGTGAGATATGAGTGCCGCACGATTTTTTGACAGAGTACGTGTGCGTGAGAGCAGTGTAAAGGACCTGGCAAAAAATATTATTTATCTGATGCTTGATAAAGTTAATAAAACGAAGACAAGTAAATTAATAGAAATACAGATTAATGCTTTGGCTGAGGCAGTAGATGCTATAATTGATTATGCTGGTGAATTTCAAAATTTGCTAGATGAAGAAACCAAGACATGGATACGCGAAGCGGCTGCTGATAAAGGTATAGCATGTGCCAAAAATTTACCTACCTCTGTCGTCCAAGATAATGTATGGGATTGTCACAAGAAACCTTCCACGGTAACCTTAGTCAAGGGTATACAATATGATGTCATCATGAGAGAAGTGCTTGGTGATATGGGAGGTCGTGATTTTCATGTCGAGGCTAAAAATGCGCGCCTTCCTGATGCCTATTCAAATGCTGAATTTTTAAAACAAATGCTTTTTGAAGTATTTATAGAAGATCCACGAGATAAAGAAAGAAAGCGTGAATTTTTTATGGCATGGAAAAAAGAGCAAGCGCACTTAGCCGTCTTGCCAAAGGAATTATGCGAGCGAATTTTTGAATTGTATGATTTGTTGCCGAAAGCACAATATCAAACACAAGATAAATTCAGATTTAAAAAGTGAAGACTGAAATTGTTGCAAATTAATTATAAAAGGTGAACTCGATGAAAAAAATAATAAAATTGATTCTCTCAGTGATATTTTTATATGGCATTTTTTTAGCCCTAGTAAAAGCAGTACAAGCGCTTAGTCCTGCAACTACATCGGAAAATATTGCTAATGCATGTAGCTTAGAAACAAGTATTCCCAATTTAGAAGCTTGTCGAGATGGATTCAAATCGACTGCTTCTCTCATTAGCAATTTAACCAAGAATGGTGTACTCGAAGCCTGTGGTAGTCAATTTCCTGATTTTAGACAACTGAATGCGGTTTGCAAGGAATACTATGATAATAGTTCACTGACGGGGAGTTGTCTTAATGGCATGGTCTCTGGTGCTTCTAGCAAATTGACAGAGACTGCTATCGATTGCGCAGTAGCGACGAGAGACAATATCGTTGCTGCGACTAGCGTTTTTGCAGTCGCATGTGCAAGTCTTCTCTATCATCATGCTGCACAGACGGAAACCGCACAGAATTTATCTGATAAGGTTTTTGGCAGTGAGGAGAGTGGTGAGAATAGGTTGCTTATTTAGGGTAGGGTTGTTGTGTAGGTGATCGTTGTTGTAAAAAGGTCCGTCGTTGCGGAAGCGTTCGTCGTTGCGAAGGCGTTCGTCGTTGAGCAGGTGTTCGTCGCAAAAAGCGCTCCTCGCAACGACGAACGCCTTCGCAACGACGGACCTTTTTACAGCAACGAACATTCGAGCAACGACAAACATCGCATCACGATAAAACTAAATCACACACACCGAGGAACGAAAAAATCATGCTCAATAGACTGGCAAAAAAAATATCCTATTTAGCGACGACAGAAGAGAAACTAGATTATATCGCAGATCATCTTCCCCTGATTGCTCAAGCTATTTTTGAAGCCTACTATCTTCAGCCCTTTGATTCTCGTGAAAGCCTTTATGATAAGAAACCAGATCCCCATAAAGAAGATCTCTATGCCTTACCAGTTGAAAGAGTAGGCCATGGTGTGCAACATGCCAGTCGTGTTGCCGTTTATATTCCCATTTTGCTTGGTTTTTTACGTAGTCTTAATCTAACTATTGAAGATGATAAAATGGATAGGCATTTAATCACTCTGCTTCAATTGACTGGATTATTTCATGACTGTGCTAGAAAAAATGATAAGAATGACGATCGATGGGAGCAAATAAGCAGGCGCAACTTGGAAAAATTTTTAAGACTGGCAGGTATTTCAGAAGAATTTATTCAGCGTTTTTCACCTTGTATTAGCCATCAACAAATACAAGATGTGATATCACAAATGCTGTTTCAAGGCAGTGATAGCGCGGATATTATGCGCAGTAAAAGATCGCTGCAATTGGAATTAATGGATTTATATCAGTATTTAAGTGAATTAGAAGTTCCTCACTTGTATCAAGTTAATTTGTATAATGATGCGGATCATTATGATGACAATCGTCCCTATACCAAACCCTTGCTCGATTTATTAATAGAGATTCGCGCCTTTATTGCCTACCAGCATGATTTAAAACATCCTTGTGAAATTAAATTCGTAGATACTGTGCTCGTCGCTGGCATTCCCGCAACACGCGATCCTAATCAACCTCAATTAAAACAAAAATATGAACAGGCACCTTATGCCTATGCCTTGCAATTAGCAACTCTCGAACATTTTCCTCTATTAAAACAATATTATCTTGCCGCTATCACGATGCCTGAAATAATAAATTGTGTTGAACAAGATAATCTTGACCTTTTATTGTCTGAGTTTCATCGCTATCTAAAGGAAGTGGCTCAATTAAAATTTGCAAAGAACAGTGAAAATTTGATTCTGTCATTTGATACGAAGGAAAATGCAGAGGCTTGCTTATTAGGTATCAAACAATTACTGGGATACAAGGATCCGACTATCTATGATACTGATGTAAAAGAAGATAAGGAATTTCTTCTTTTTTCAGATCAATGGGACAAGTTAAGATCACTCTCAAGAAAAAATGCAGCGAGCCATTTGCCAGAAGATGCATTTTATTTGAAGACTATTCGCGGTGATGAAAATAATTATTATTTTCAATTCATTGATGAATTAGTTGATCCACACATACGATATAATAAGCGCTTGGGCTGGAAGCGTCCTTTCACTGTGACAGGGCAGGGTGTGTTTACTAGACGTGATATTTGCCATCAAAGTATTCCGCAAAAAACATCTCTACACAGTGAAGAAGAAAAGGCTGGTTTTACAAAGGCACAGTCTCTTACAAAAGGTTTTCCCGATATGTTTCCCTCCTTGTTTGGTGAAACAAATAGAGAAAATTTATTAGCTGGATTTATTTTTCATCCCGATCATATTTTACTGACACGCCGATTATTTACTCATGATGTCGATACGACCAATAGACACTATACTTTTAAAACAGGGGTTAAGGCAGAAACTTATTATACCAGTAGTCATAAACATAATTTATTTTCTAATAATGAATTGCAGGAATATGATGAGGCGATAAGAAAGGGAAAAGAACGCTATAGTGAACCACTGGGCAGAATTGGCTTATTAAATAAAAAACAGCCCATCAAAATATCTTCTTTTATTGGTAGTGATAATATCGAAAGCAGATTGCTTGCCAAGGCTTATGCGGACTATTTCACTTATCGTGCCCATGCAGCAGGCTATCCTATTTCTGGCGGCCAAATCCCCGTTATCTTTTACTGCCCAGATTTATATTTTAAAAATTATACTAGCACAGATTATTTGCTAGATCGCATATATGCACAGGCAATTTTTAATGATGAGGAAATATGCTGGAATAAGTTTTTCTATCATCAATTTGAATTTTTGTTTGCTCTTACTCATGAGCAAGCCAAAACACTTTGCAATAAAAATCGGAAGGAGTTGCCATTCTTTGCATCTTTAATTGCAGAGGGCTATATTCACTTATTCCGATTTTTAATGTTCCAATATCAATTAACTATGAATGAAGTGCTCGGAGATCGCATTTCAACATTTAAAGATAAGGTTCAGAATAAACTTTTATATCATGCAATCAGATGCAGAGACAGTGAGCTTGCTGACTATCTTTTTGATAGAATTAAATTGAATACTTTCGAATTTGAAGATTCTGTTCTTGAAATGGCGGCTCAAAAAGGCATGAAAGACAGTGTGGATAAATGCTTGTCATTAGGCTTGCATAATAGAGATAATCTTAAAGTAGCTTGTAAAGAAGCTATTCTTCAAAATAATGCGGCGATGTTAAACTGTCTCTTTCTTGCATATTCACAAAATTTTGGCGTACGGGAAGAATTTTTTGCTTTTTGTTCAGAAATATTGATAAGCGCTGCGCATTATGGGCATTTAGAAGTACTGCAGTTACTGACAAATGATTTTCAAGAGGACCTGCTTGATAAAACACTGCTGGCCACAGACGCAAAAAATCACACGGTGCTTAGTCTTGCTGTTAAATTTGGCTATCATAAGGTGGTGGAGCATTTACTTACTTTTTATCGAAATACGCCAGTCATGATAGAAGAGTTAGGCCATCTTTTGGTGAAAGCAAAAGAGTTGGAGTTTTTTGCAGTGGCAAATTTACTTGAGCGCAAACTTGAGGCGCTGTCTGCTACCACGGCTTTCGCACTAAGAAAGTGAAGGTTCGTAAACCCTTGCACCAGCTCCAAGGGTTTATCAATTCGAATAAGCAAAACAAGTTCGGCATACACAATCATGTGAAGCGGGATCAATAGCGCAGCCAGAACAGGAGCGCACAGCTGCACCCACAGCATCTGTTTGACCCAGCGCGGTATTGTATTGAGTCACGTCAGGATTGGCTGTGCCGCGATAACTGCTAGTACATTGAGCCGCTGTGGCATTTTTCATGACATGAACATTTTTACTGATCATGGGTTGATCGGCCGCTTGGCTTAGTGGAGAAGCAAGAATGGCGATGAGAAGAAGTGAGTAAGGAAGTACTGATTTCATGGTAGTCTCCTTTGTTAGTTGTAATGGCCCTCACCCCCTGCCCCTCTCCCCTCGCAAAAAGCGCTCCGGGAGAGGGGAGCGTCCTAAGTTACTTCGAGGAGAAAATTCAGATCTCTCCCCTCTCCCGGAGCGCTTTTTGCGAGGGGAGAGGGGCAGGGGGTGAGGGCCAAGTAAACCTTAACCCCATTCGCTTATTTTACCATAGCCATCCGCAAAACAGTGGAGTGGATAAGAGAACCCGCAGCCACAATCCCATTCACCAACGCATTTTTTTGATTAAAAAGAAAGGCTTGGCCAGCTAGATCGCTCGCAATACCGCCTGCCTCTGTGACGAGCAATACGCCCGCCGCTATGTCCCATTCACTTTTTGGCGTTAAACTAAAAGTAGCTTGAGCGCGGCCTGCAGCGACCAAGCCCAGTTTGTAGGCGATGGAACCAGTCTCTTTGATATGATGATTTTTTTTAATAGGTTCCCATCGGCCTTCACTGACTTCTGTACGGCTCGCGAGTATCGTCAATGGCTCGCTAGCGCTCTTATCACAAGTAATGCGCTCTTGGTTTAACCAAGCTCCTTGATTTTTGCTAGCATAAAATAATTCCTCTGTGGCTGGATTATAAACCGCAGCTAAGATTGGTTTATGTTCGACAACCAAGGCGGCAGAAATAGCATATTCAGGTATATTTTTAATAAATTCTTTGGTGCCATCGATAGGATCGACAATCCACACTCTTTCGCAATCAAGGCGGCTTATATCATCTACACTTTCTTCTGACAGCCAACCATCATGAGGAAAATGCCCGAGTAAATGTGTTTTCAAAATGTCATTGGCAGCCAAATCAGCCTCAGTTAAAGGGCTTTGATTTGCTTTTGCGGTAACGCGCATATTTCGTCGGCGAATGCTTTCGATGGCAGCACCAGCACTGCGCATGGCTTGCAATAAAATAGTTAACTCTCTATTCATGCTTGAAATCGAAAAGATAATAATTTTTCTTGTAACATACGTGCGCCAGCAAAGAATTTACTCATAAAAGATTTTTTCATTTTGTACTCAATAGAATACAGATCAGCATTTTTTTCTTGTTCAAAAAGATAGTCATCACTCGTGCGAATTTCATCGACTAATTGCAATCCCAATGCTTGCTCACCCAGCCAATGTTCACCGGTAGCCACCTTATTGATATCGATTTGCTGACGATGCGTAACAATTAAATTTTTAAACAGTTGGTGAATATCATTAATTTCATGCTGTAATTTGTCTCGTCCTTCTTCCGTATTTTCTCCAAACAAGGAAATCGTGCGTTTGAATTCACCTGCAGTATGCTGCTCAAAATCAATTTGTTTATTTTGTAAATAACGATGGAAATTCGGTAATTGCACTACAACACCAATAGAACCAATAATGGAAAAGGGTGCGGCAAGAATTCGATTAGCAACGCAGGCCATAAGATAGCCGCCGCTTGCTGCAACCTTATCGATGGCAACAACCAAGGGAATATGTTTGGCACGAATTCGTAGTAATTGAGCTGCAGCTAATCCATAACTATGCACCATGCCGCCCGCACTTTCTAAACGCAGCAGGACTTCATCCTGAGGTGTAGCAATATGCAATAGGGCCGTAATTTCTTCGCGCAAGGCTTCTACCGCAGATGCTTTAACATCACCATTAAAATCTAAAACATAAATACGCTTGGCTGGTGATGCTTGCTTTGCAATAGCCTTTTTTGCTGCTTTTCGATCTTTGCAAAATTGCTTGAATTGCTTGGGAGAAATTTCTTCCAAGAGTAGGGCGGTATTTTCAGCAGCTTTTTTATTGAGATTTTTAATAGATAAACGCGCTTGTAATTTATTTTTGGCAGCCAATGCAAAAAATACAATGAGTACACAAAGAATAAAGGCAAAAATAATAATTGTTTTTGAAGCAAATAATGCGAGTTCGATTAAGGCAGCTGACATAGCCCTTACTCCTTTTCTTTGATGAGTATAATAGATTGTTCAATCGATTTGTTTGAATGCAAGGGCACATTGATGCTAATCATTTTCGTGTTCCATGCAGTATGCTTTGTTTGAAAAATATAAGCAGGATTAAGCTCAAAATTACGATGTTTGCGAAAGAGCCAGCCATAGGAGCGAGGAATCATACCCAGTGTGCCCACCCATAAAGGCTTGCCGTTTTCTTTGATGCTGCGATTAGAAGCCCATAAACGTAATACCAACAAAGTTTTTTGGTCACTAGTTGGTTTTACTAAAATGAGTGCAGGTCTTTTATCTAAATATTCTGGCGAGACTAAGGGTAAATAAGCTGTGCTTTGAATGCCAGTGACACGATGCAGCGTGCTAATGAAATCACGTGCTGGCGGCTTGATCCAGCCATTAGCTAATAAACTTTGTCTGATTTTGTCTAAGTCAGCAACCCATTCCAAGTTAATACGTTCAGAGGGTAAACCAAAAAGACTGACGCGAAAACCCGGTATATTGCCGTCAGTATTCCACCATTCCTTTGATGAGATAGTCGCAGTCGGCCAATCGATTTGTGCGTAATCAATCGATAATTGTGCCATGTTTCGCTGATAATAAATGCCATAGCAAATGATAAATGCAGATAGACAGACGAGCGAAAGATAGCGCAGACGCAAGGGTTTTTCGTATTGTCGATTATAGGAAAGGATCACTAACATGAGCAGGGCAGCACTTAATAACCAGGCAGCAAGCACATCAGTGAACCAATGTGCGCCTAAATATAAACGCGACATGCCGATAATAAAAACTAAAAAAGCAGCGGGATAGTAAATGAATTTGCGATGTTGACGCGGCAGAGGGATGGCAATCATGAAAGCGATCCCCATGTAAACAGTAGCTGTTAGTGCGGCATGACCACTTGGCATGGAAAAAGAATCTGAATTATGAAAAATTCCCCAAGGACGAGGTGATGCGACTACATGTTTAATGACAAAGACACTGCCTGCGGCTAATACACCAAGTGCTAAGATATGAAAGGCTGCGCGCACACGTTTGCTGCAGAGCAACCACGCAAAGAATACCAGTAAGGCAGGCAGAATAATTTCTTTTTGTCCAAGCAGGGTGATGGCAATGACGCTGTTATCAGCAATGGGCGAGCGTATGCCGCGGAAAAAATGAAACACAGCATTGTTGATAAAAATATGCTGAGGCCCAACTAATTTGACATATAAAGCCAGTGCTAAAAATAGCAAACTGGTTAATACAAAATAAAAAGCTAATGTTAATTGACCATGATGCAGGGATTCATCATGGTGATTTAAAATCACAGTGGTGAGATGAAAATGGCGTGATTTTTTTAATTTTTCCCAGAGATTATTGAGAAATTGTTCTGTTTGGTTGCTAATCAATTGTAATAATTTATAAAGCATCCAAATGCATAAGACGATGAATAAACCAATTAATAGCAGAGTCAACATGGCATGAATGGCAATATCAGGCGGAAGTTCTAAAGAAGCAGCACCTAATAAGATGCCTGGCAGCATGTAAGCGGGAGCCCAACCAATGGCTGATGCGATATTGGCAATAGTAAAATGCATGGGTCTCATGCCAAGCATCCCAGCAACGAGTGGAACCAAGGCGCGCACTGGGCCCACAAATCGCCCTATGAAAACACTCATCACGCCATAGCGGTGAACGAAGGATTCACCTTTTCCTAATACACTGGGATTATCACGAAAGGGCCAAGAGTTACGTAATTTATCTTTGAAATAATAACCCAGCCAATAACTGATACTATCACCGACCACAGCACCTAAGATGGCCCAGATAATGGTTTGCCACAATGGAATGACACCAGCACCGGCCAAGGTGCCAATGGCTGTCATGGTGATTGAACCAGGGATAATGGTGCCAATAATAGCAACAGATTCTGCAGCTGAAATAATGAAGGTCACAAAACCTGCCCATTCTGGATTGGCATTGAGCCATTGTAACAAGGGATTCACGATATCTGTCATGAAGATTTTATCCTTAAAACATATTCACGGCGCTTTTAAATTACTT
>Ga0207084_1041_pt1 | contig 35676 bp, 29 predicted proteins | sample Alteio_BWMinHeat_55_FD_153543 | JGI IMG/M metagenome (GOLD analysis project Ga0207084, IMG submission 153543) | Enriched cells from forest soil in Barre Woods Harvard Forest LTER site, Petersham, Massachusetts, United States -... | ecosystem: Environmental > Terrestrial > Soil > Temperate forest >...
CTGCGCATTTTTTTGAAACTTCATGACTTCAAAAAGAAAATAAAAGCAACCCATAGCAGCCATAGCGGCGACAGGTGCTGCGGCACTACCTACACCAGAAACAGCCAGTCCCAATGCAGCAAAAGAAGCGATTATGCCTCCGCAAGTAAAAATAAAACGAGCGATTAATATCCCCGTTCCTATTTTTTCTATCGCTAAACGGCTAAAGAAAAGCCAGAACAATACTTTCATTACCACAGTACGTTCAGTGGATAAGTAATCGAAGTAACAGGGCCGCGTAGCAAAATTATTTTTTACTGGCTCAGGTTCAATGTAATAGTCGTCTACATTGATATCTTTCATATTCTTTAACTGATCAGCCAATTCATGCTGTTTAGCATTGAGAAAAATAAGTTCCTTTTCCATTCTAATCGTATCATCTAAATTCTTTTGCTCATTTTCTATTAACGTTCTATGAGCGGTAACTTCCACATTCGCATTCGCGCCCGCACGAATGGCATTATAAATCCCCATGACGGCACACGTGCCCACGTAGAAAAAGATAGTAGCAATAGCTCCAGCCCCGGGCAGAAAACCCACAGCAGCTAAGAAGGACATAAACATCCAAGAAATAAATCCATTCACCACGTAATAAGTGAAGAAATTACCCACACCCGTTCTCGCTACTTTTCCTACGCGATTGTGATGAAGACGCCAGAGAATTTCTTCTGTGGGAGTCAGTAAAGGCCGGCGAGTTAATAACTGCCAAGCATTTTTCATGGCTATACCAAGATGATATTGTTTTAGCGGTTGCCAGAAATCATGGTACCAATAATTATGCTTCCAAACGGGTTCTCCGTTGTCGGTCCGTGCTAAAAATTCATCTGACCAATAACGGCCGCCCACTATGGCTTGGTATAGATCACCTTTTTTCAGCGACTCCCATGAGCCTCGCCAGGTTTTATCTTTCTGAAATTCACGCAATGCCTCGTGACCGGGTTGTTCCGCGGCAGCGGTTTTATACTCCCTTATTTTTGCCAAGACTTGTTCAACAACATCATCATTTTCCTCATCGCTTGATGAGGAACCTTCTTCTTCAATGTCTTTCTTTAGTCTTATTTTTGTCAAAATATCTGCTATGCCCAGCCCGTTTGCTTCACTTTTCCTTTCAATCTGGGCGTTTAATGCTTTATTTTTTAATTTGGCATCCATTTTACTAAATACATAAATACGTTTATTGTGCTCATTTTGTAAATCGGATTTTTCTTTCGCACTAGCAGGCGCCGGATTACGAATAAAAGATAAGATGGTGCTCACCAAGTAAAAAATCATGGGAACCGCGGCTAAACCAAATATCAGTGAAGAGGCTATAAGCAAACCTGTTCCTGCTACAAAACTCAGCATGGTGGCGCCCGTAATCACCCAAAAAGCAAACCAACCTATCCAAAACGTCACGCTGTAATGATAGGGAAGCGTGAAGACTAGAGAAGCGATCAACCGAGTCCAGCGATTTTCTTCATTGGAACAATATCGAGCTAGTTTTTCGAACCAAGAAAGATTTTTGGGAAGGGTGTGCTCATGATTATGCCGCAACTCTTCTTTAAGATGAAACTCACGCAGTTTTGCATCGAAATCTCTCAGGAAACTATGCTTGCTTGCTTCATATTGTTGTCTTGCTGCTAGCAGCTCCCTATAAGTCAAGCCAGCATGTTTGGATCTTTTCCTCTCGAAAAGAACAGGAATGTTTAACCTTAAACTTAGTCTACGTATAAAACGCTTTACTGGATTTACTTTACCACTGAAGTAATACCTTACATCAGATAATTCAGCTGCATCGAAGAATTCATTCTCATCAACTTTCCCTCTTTTAAATCTGTCTCTCGCGTCCTTCAATTTTTTAAAAGATAAGCCAGCATATTTAGATTTCATGCCCAAACGTACAGGAAGTTTACGCAGAATACGCATCATTCTGCCTAGCTTGGGATTAAAGTAATAAGCTACATCTGCTAATGCACCGACTGAGTCAGAAGAAATACCATCCAAACTGAAATGGTTATCTCCACCATCTAAATAGGCATGAAAAACAGCGGCTAGAGCTGCATCTTCATTCGCTTCTTTTTCGAATTCTTTTTTATGCTGCTGACATTTCTCTAAGGCCGGTTTTAAACACTGCGTGGCAATTTGCATGCAGAGATAAGCACTACTGGCCGTTTCCGCCTCTCTTTCTTTCAGGAACCAGCGCATGATGGGACCAACGGTCGCCGTTATCAGAAAATGCAAAGCCAATACGGGTGTTAAGACAGCGGGGCTACCATTATAAAGACTAGGAGAAGGTTCGCCGTTCTGCGTGTAGTCCATGATCTTACCGTCAGCTTGCATATGGCCAGCACCAACACTGATCACCCGAGGAGGGGTAGCAGCGAGTTGATCGCCCTTGTCCGCTGCATCCCAAAGGTAAGCGGCTATTTCTGAGCTGTATTCTTCAATGCGTTGTAGCCAATTCTGATATGGCATTAATCCTCCACGTCCTCAATCCTCTCTATATATATGCTTGTTATTTTTTAAAACTTCTGTTCATTAGATTAACAAACCTAACCTTAATGATTTATTAACAAATATGGGTATAAATTGCAAAATATTTCGGGTTTTGGCTTGCATAATCTACCTCCTGTCATCCTGCGGCTTGACCGCGGGATGACAAAGTGTAGGATGACAAACTCGTTCCTTCAATTGATACAACAACATAAGCGCTTCCTTTGGCGTTAATTGGTCTACATTTAAGGCCTGTAATTGAGTGATTAAGGGATGAGGGGCTGTCTGGGCCACACTTATCCCTACCTGCGGCCTAGGAGCTTGCTCTTCCAAAGCCTGCAATTTCTGTTGAGCATGTAAAATCACTGCACGGGGCACACCGGCCAATTGGGCGACTTGTATGCCGTAACTTTGGTTGGCGGGGCCGGGTTGCACGGTGTGCAAAAAGACTAGGCGGTCGCCGTGTTCCGTCGCATCTAAGTGTACGTTTTTCACTGTAAGTAATTCTTCTTCTAAAGAGGTCAATTCAAAATAATGCGTGGCGAATAAGGTATAGGCGCGGATTTTTTCAGCTAGATAATGAGCGCAGGCATAGGCTAAAGATAAACCATCAAACGTGCTAGTGCCGCGGCCGATTTCATCCATGAGAACTAAGCTATGTGCTGTGGCATGATGCAAAATCGCAGCGGTCTCACTCATTTCCACCATGAAAGTCGACAGTCCACTGGCTAAATCATCGGCGGCGCCTATGCGGGTAAAAATGCGGTCAATGGGCCCTAGAGTAGCAGAAGCCGCAGGCACGTAACTGCCTATGTGGGCAAGCAATACAATTAAAGCAATCTGTCGCATGTAGGTAGACTTGCCGCCCATGTTGGGGCCGGTGATAAGTAACATGCGTTGCGAATCATTGAGCGCCACGTCATTGGGAACAAAAGGATGAGAAGCAAGATTTTCTACTACAGGATGTCTGCCTGCTTTGATCTCAATGCCCGTCACTTCAGTGAGTAGGGGACAGCACCACTGCTGACTTAATGCTCTCTCACTAAAATTAGTTAGCACATCTAATTCTGCCAACGCTTGCGCTGAACATTGCAACGCAGGCAGAGGCGATAACAATTGCGTTAATAAGGCATCATATAATTCTTTTTCTCTAGCTAGCGCACGGTCGCGCGCACTTAAGGCTTTATCTTCAAAGGCTTTGAGTTCAGGCGTGATAAATCGTTCTGCATTTTTTAACGTTTGCCTACGTACATAATCCGTAGGCACTGTTTTTGCTTGCAAGCGGCTGATCTCAATATAATAGCCGTGCACACGGTTATACCCTACTTTTAACGTGGATAAACCCGTGCGTTTTTTTTCTTGCTCTTCCAAAGCGATAAGATAATCACCGGCATGTTCACTGAGGGTTAACAATTCATCCAATTCCGCATCATAACCTCGCGCAATCACGCCACCGTCTCTGATGGTGATAGGGGGATGATCAATTAACGCCCGCGCGAGTAAGTCATGCAACTCAGGAAATTCTTGTATGGCATGCGCTAAGTGTTGCAAACGCTTCACAGCGAAAGGATGTAATTGTTGCTGCACGCTAGGCAATAAAGCCAAGGTGGCGCGCAAGGCTACCAGGTCGCGTGGTCTTGCTGTTTTCAAGGCAATGCGTGCGAGTATTCTCTCTACGTCGGCACACCCCCTTAACGTGTGTTGTAAAACGGAAAACCCCTGTTGCACAAAAGCTTGAATACAATTTTGTCTATCCGTTAATACTTGTCGGTCTCGCAATGGCCGGTTCAACCAACGGCGCAGTAAACGCGAACCCATGGCGGTTTGAGTATGATCAAGGACAGCAGCTAATGTGTGATCACTGCTGCCAGATAGCGTCGTCGTCAATTCTAAATTCCGTCTGGAAGTCGCATCCAATAACAGACTGTCTTCACGTCTTTCCACTTGTATGGTGCGTATATGCGGCATGGCCGCACGTTGCGTTTCTTTGGCATAGTGCAACAAACATCCTGCAGCACACAGAGCCAGTGTCATGGCTTCACATTCAAAAGGACTTAAATCATGAGTCTGCATTTGTTCAGTCAACCGTCTTACGGCGGAGGGATAATCAAATTCCCAAGGCGAACGTCGCTTTAAACAAGAGTGATACTCTTGCAATACGTCACTTGACCACGCTTCATTAATTAATAATTCGGCCGGTTTCAAACGGGCTAATTCACTTTTTAAGGCTTCTTCTCCCTGCACTTCTATTAATTGAAAACGTCCGCCACTGATATCTAATACAGCGAGTCCATAGCCTGATTCAGCAGCATGCACGGCCACTAATACATTATCGTGATGGTCTTCTAAAAATGCCGCATCACTCACCGTGCCGGGTGTCAAAATACGTACGACTTGGCGTTCCACTGGGCCTGTGGCTGTTTTGGGATCTCCTATTTGTTCGCAAATAGCCACCGACAATCCCTGCCTAAGTAATTTAGCCATGTAAGATTCCGCCGCATGAAAAGGCACACCGGCCATGGGAATAGGCTTACCCGCAGTTTGTCCTCTTGCAGTTAACGTAATATCTAAAAGACGCGCGGCTTGTTCGGCATCGTCAAAAAATAATTCGTAGAAATCACCCATACGGTAAAACAATAAGGTATGCGGATAGTCGGCCTTGATGCGCAGGTATTGTTGCATCATAGGAGTATGACCAGGGAGAATATCCATGGCGAGTTGAGACATACTATGCTTCCATTGGTTTTAGGGTAGATATTCGTTGCGAGAGAGGGATACTAAACTGACTCAAGAAGAAGGTAAAGCATATGAGTGAGCTGCTTGAAAAATTAGTGACTGTTTTAGGCCAGCAATTGAAACGACAAGGACTACGATTGGCCACAGCCGAATCGTGCACAGGAGGCGGTCTTAGTTATTGGATCACCAGTGTCCCTGGCAGTTCGGACTGGTTTGAGCGTGGATTTGTGACGTATAGCAATGCCGCCAAAATAGAAATGCTTGGCGTCAATAGCGATATCTTGAAAAAATACGGTGCAGTCAGTGCAGAAGTGGCGCGGGAAATGGCAGAAGGTGTCTTAGCCCACAGTCCTGCCGATATCAGCATTGCCATCACAGGCATTGCCGGGCCTACGGGTGGGTCTATAGAAAAACCCGTTGGCACTGTGTATATCGCTTGGGCCAAACGTGATGACATCACGCAGACAGAAATGGCCGTTTATTCTGGCGATAGGCAAGCCATACGCCATCAGGCCATTCAGCAGGCATTAGAAAAAATACGGCTTTAAGGGCCAGCCATTATTAAAGGACTGCTTTCATTAGGTAGTTTATCTTCCTCTTTTTCTTTTTCTTTCTCTTTCCCCTTCTCTTTCTCTTCCTCATCCCCACTCAGATTAGGACTCCCATCATGAGGAGTCGCATCACGAGACGAACTACTAAAACCGCTGACTACAGGCGATGTAGAAGCCTCGGGGGTTGAGTTATCGTCAGTATTTTTTCTCTTGAATGTCGTAACACAATAGTAAGCACTCAACTTCCAAGCAAGCGCACCACTCAAGAACAGAGTAAACATAATCAATGCTATGATTTTTCCGTCCGTCACTGGTCTGTCACTCAGTACAGAGCTATCGAAAGCTTGAGGAAGTGTGACTATTCCCATGCCTGCGCCGGCAGGCAACACGCGTTGGAAAATAAATTGAAGTAAATTAAGTAATAGCCACCAATTCTGAATGGAAGCCATTCTGGATCGGGTAGTAGATTGAGTACTGGTCGTAGCGGTAGACGATTCATCTTCTGAAGACGACTCTAAACTAACGTACCTCTCCTGCTCTTCTTCAGAGGCGGGCCGGCTAACGCGTTCTACTGCATCTAGCGCCAAAAGCGTCCCTACATATTTAGCCACCTCTACTTGCGGCCCACCATATCCTAGACAAAAACTACCGAAGTCCGCACCTCCTGCCGCACATATTTGTTTACGCACAAAATACCAGGTTTGCTGTTTCAAATTAGGCTGGTCTTGTTCTATTTCTATTATTTTTTCCTTAGCAGGCCAGCACAACCAACGCTTCAACACTCTTTCTAGCACAACTTCATCCAGTCCTTTATAAATGAAATAACCCGCGATACCTGCGGGCGGCAATATAATAAGCGAATTATTCAAAATCAATAATGCCCCTTCGTTACCCGGTAGGAAACTAATCAATAATCCTCCTCCAGCCCCTAGTGCACTCACTAAACTAAGCGAACCGAGTTTACGTATTAATGATCTAGGCGTGCTAGCAATAAATTCTCGCCAATTTTGATGATGCGGGGTGACTACCCAAGTGATTCCCTTTTCCAAGGCCGAGCTAAAGGCAAAACTACCTAAATAAACAATGCCAGCAAGAGGATAAGTCACCGTATTAGGTAGTAATCCTAAAATAAGGTACAAAATAAAAAAAACAGGAAGGCCAGCTCGAGAAAAATCCAAACTCTGTTTAAAACTCCAAGGGCCCCATTTTTTATAAGTCTCAACAGCCCTATTCCACCACGTTTTTACTTCTTCTTTTTTAGCAAACCTTCTGTCTCCATGCCCAGCATGAGATGGATCAGGCGTTCCCATTCCCAAGAGATAAGGTGTAGTCGACCCATCACCTCTACTGTACCGACTTGCTCCTGAAGCAGGTTGTGGTACTAATTTAGTCAAATTTAAATGTAAACTTCCCTTCTCCCATACCTTTCCCTCTAATGAGAAGGCCAAGGGAGAACCCTCATCGTCCATTTCACTCCCTCTTGGAGGGGCTACAAAATCATCCCCATCCTCTTCTTTTATGTCAATGACATGAGCATCATCATCCACTATAGGATCATCATTAAGCTCGTGCTCTCCTCTTGGTGTAGTAGGATCTTTCTCTGGAAATGGCGGCGCACTTTCGTCTTTTTTGTCTGTTGTTTTTTCTTTTGTATTTTCTATTTCTTCATTATCTTCTGTTTGCCCACTTTGTATTCCTCTCTGCATCCCGCACCCCTCCTGGTAAAGTCGTCATTTTAGGTATTAATTATTAAGACAGTCTTAAAATAAAATGCTTTTCTATAAGAATTTTTTTATCTCTTTCCCGCAACAAACCTCTTTCCTAAATACGCATTAAGAGTTATATATATTGTCTTCTCTAGTCTTAACCTTTTCGCGCGCTTGTCCATCTCGTTCACGGCGGGGAAGAAAACACCAAACAGCAACCTAACTCAAATCGTAAGGATAGATCAATGGAAGAAAATAAAAAAAAGGCACTTGCCGCAGCCTTAAGTCAAATTGAGCGTCAATACGGCAAAGGTTCTATACAACGTCTAGGCGATGAAGCCTCTGATAGGCACGACGTGGAAGCTATCTCCACTGGTTCTCTGGGATTAGATATCGCCTTAGGCATTGGCGGTTTGCCCAAAGGCCGCATTGTGGAAATTTACGGACCAGAATCCTCTGGCAAAACCACCTTGACCTTACAAGTCATAGCTGAATGTCATCGTAAAGGCGGCACCGCGGCTTTTATTGATGCTGAACACGCTTTAGATCCGGCTTACGCCAAACGCTTAGGTGTGAAAATAGATGACTTACTCATCTCCCAACCCGATACCGGTGAGCAAGCCTTAGAAATTGCCGATATGTTAGTCCGTTCCAGCGCCGTCGATATCATTATCATTGACTCCGTGGCCGCCCTCACCCCAAAAGCAGAAATTGAAGGCGAAATGGGCGATCAACACATGGGACTGCAAGCCCGCCTCATGTCACAAGCCTTGCGCAAATTAACGGCCAACATTAAACGGTCTAACACCTTAGTTATTTTCATCAATCAAATCCGTATGAAAATTGGCGTGATGTTTGGCAATCCCGAGACCACGACTGGCGGTAATGCGCTAAAATTTTATGCCTCCGTCCGCTTGGACATCAGACGCATAGGCAGTGTCAAAGAAGGCGATGAAGTGATAGGCAGTGAGACCCGCGTCAAAGTAGTGAAAAATAAAGTCGCTCCTCCATTCAAACAAGCCGAATTCGATATTTTTTATAACGAAGGCATTTCTCGTGAAAGTGAAATCTTGAATCTCGGTTCACAACCTCAAGTCGGGTTAGTAGAAAAATCCGGCGCGTGGTTTAGTTATAACGGACAGCGTATAGGTCAAGGCAAAGAAAATGCGCGGCAGTTCTTAAAAGAACACCCTGCCATGGCTCAAGAAATTGAAAATCAAATCCGTGAAAAACTGATTGGGAAACCCGAAAAAGGTAAAGTACAACCTATCAGTGACGCCGTGCTAGAGGAGGGGGTGGCCTGAGTCCGCAAGATCCTATACGGCATGCAGCACTACATTGGCTAGCATGCCGTGATTATTCTCAGCAAGAACTCACCCAAAAACTCAAGACCAAGGGCTTTGCATCCGCAGAGATTCACGAGGTCTTGACTAAGTTGGCGCAAGACGGATCAATCAATGATCAGCGTGTGGCTGAAAATCATATTTATTGGCGTAGCCGCAAAGGCTATGGCCCCCTGCGTATTAGCATGGAGTTGCGCATGCGTGGCATTGCTGACAGTCTGATTGCAGAACTTAACAAGATCACTGATAATGCGTGGTTTGCTGCGGTCGCTACAGCTTGGCAGAAACGCTTTAAAGGCCAATTGCCTAAGACCATGAAAGACAGAGCAAAACAAATACGTTTTTTGCAACATCGGGGATTTACGCAAGAACAAATTGAGAGTGTATTAGAACCACTATGCCAATGAAATCGCCAAAGAAGTCGCCAAATAAATTTCTTAGCAGTAATGCGTTACGCAGCGAATTTTTAAACTACTTTCACGAAAAAAAACATGACATCGTTGCTAGCAGTTCTTTGGTGCCCCATAACGATCCCACTTTGTTATTCACCAACGCGGGCATGGTGCAATTCAAAGACGTCTTTTTAGGTAATGAAAGTCGGCCTTATTCACGAGCCACATCTTCACAACGCTGTGTGCGTGCCGGCGGTAAACATAATGATTTAGAACGCGTGGGCTATACCGCAAGACACCATACCTTTTTTGAAATGCTGGGCAATTTTAGCTTCGGTGATTATTTTAAACGTGAAGCCATCCATTTCGCCTGGGAATTTTTAGTGCAGCGCTTACAGTTGCCCCCTGAAAAATTATGGGTGACGGTGTATGAAGATGATCACGAAGCTGAAGCCATTTGGTTAAACGAACTTAAAATAGATCCCGCGCGTTTTAGCCGTTGCGGAGAACACGATAATTTTTGGTCCATGGGCCCAACCGGTCCCTGCGGGCCTTGTACTGAAATTTTCTATGATCACGGCCCTCACATTCCAGGTGGCCCACCAGGCAGTCCCGAAGCCGATGGTGACCGCTACATAGAAATTTGGAATTTGGTATTCATGCAATACGATAGAGCCCCCGATGGTGTGCTGACTCCCCTGCCTAAACCTTCTGTGGACACCGGCATGGGATTAGAGAGAATAGCCGCCGTGATGCAAGGCGTGCATAACAATTACGATACCGATTTATTTCAACCATTGATTCAAGCAGCCGCTGCCTTGGCCGGCATGAGCCAGTTCACCGATTTTTCTTTACGTGTTATTGCGGACCATATCCGCTCTTGCAGTTTTTTAATTACGGACGGCGTGCTACCCGCTAATGACGGACGCGGCTATGTCTTGCGTCGCATTATCCGCCGTGCGTTAAGACACGGTAATAAATTGGGTATTCCTCAGCCTTTCTTTTATAAACTCGTCTCGCCTTTAGTGGCTTTGATGGGACAAGCCTATCCCGAATTAGTGCAAGCCCAATCCCAGGTAGAAAAAATATTACGCCAAGAAGAAGAACAATTCAGTACGACTTTGTCCAAAGGATTATTGCTTTTTGAACAAATGACACGTGAATTAAGCGGCGATATCGTGCCAGGCGATATGGTCTTTAAACTGTACGATACCTATGGTTTTCCCGCTGATTTAACTGCTGATATGGCGAGAGAACGCGGCCTGACCATTGATTACGATAATTTTGAAGCCGCCATGTCCAAACAAAGAGAACGCTCACGGGAAGCCCATACCTTTACGGCCACCTACAGCGCCGCACAAGAAAGTGCCTTGCCGACTGAATTTACTGGGCATAAAAATTTACTTCACGAACAAGCACCCGAAAGCGGCCGTATCTTGGCGCTTTATCGAGATGGAAAATTTGTGAATACCTTAAACGCAGGTGAAAAAGGCTCTATTGTTTTAGACCGCACGCCTTTTTATGCTGAAGCAGGCGGTCAAGTCGGCGACCAAGGGCTTTTGCGCATAGAACAACGCACCTTTTTTAAAGTATTCGATACCATCAAACAAGGTCACATGCATTTACACTTAGGCAAATTAGAAAAAGGCAGCCTAACGGTAGGTGATGAAGTCATTACCGAAGTAGACCGCAAACGGCGCGCGGCCATTGTGCTCAATCACACGGCCACTCATCTTTTGCATCTGGTGTTAAAACAAATCTTGGGCGAACACGCCATACAAAAAGGCTCTTTAGTAGATGCGGAACGTTTGCGTTTTGATTTTGCGCATGCGACACCACTCACTGAAGAAGAATTACAACGCATAGAGCAACGCGTCAACGAAGAAATACGTGCGAATTATGCCGGTTCCGTACGCATCACCACACCAGACGAAGCACTCTCCAGCGGTGCTGTCGGACTCTTTGGAGAAAAATACGGTTCCAAAGTCAGAGTCGTGAGCTTTGGTCCCTCTGTGGAATTATGCGGCGGGACACATGCCGACCATACGGGAGATATTGGTCTTTTCAAAATTACCACTGAGACAGGTGTCGCCGCTGGCATTCGTCGTATTGAAGCCGTCACAGGTGATGGGGCCCTGGTTTTCTTAGAAAAACGCGACCAAGAAAATAAACAAAAGCTAAACCAAGCCGAAGTCCGTTCACAACAATTAGAAAAAGAAATCCAGCAACTCAAAGATAAATTAGCGCAAGTGGTCAGCCGTGACCTCGCCGCCCAAGCGGCCCCCATAGGCAAAGTGAAAGTCTTGGCTATCCTTGTACAAGGATTAGATGGAAAAGCCTTAAGATTGGCCATGGACCATCTCAAACAACAATTAGGCAGTGGCGTCATTGTGCTCGCGACGGCCAAAGAAAATAAAATTGGCGTCGTTGGTGGCGTGACAGCGGATTTAACTGATAAAATCAACGCCAAAGAAATGGTCAGCATGCTAGCCAGCCAAATTAATGGTAAAGGCGGCGGACGAGCCGACCTTGCTGAAGCCGGCGGCAATGCAAGTCCTGCTACTTTAGAAAAAGCCTTACAATCCGTCTACCCGTGGGTAGAACAAAAACTGGGATAATGAACCAACCATGGCACTCATTGTACAAAAATACGGCGGTACTTCCGTCGGTACCATAGACCGCATTCAGCATGTCGCTGATAAAGTCATGAAAACCCGACAACAGGGCCACGATGTGGTCGTGGTGGTTTCCGCTATGCACGGCGAAACCGACAGGCTCATACAATTAGCCAATGCCATCACCCATGCCCCTGATCCGCGTGAATACGACATGCTGATTTCCACAGGCGAACAAGTGTCCATGGCTCTACTCAGCATGGCCTTAAACATGCATCAATGCCCGGCTCGCTCGTTTACCGGGCCGCGGGTTGGCATAATGACAGACAATATCCACACCAAAGCCCGCATACTCGAAGTCAAAACTGAATTAATTAAACAAGAACTTTCCCAAGGACGGGTCGTGGTCATTGCCGGTTTTCAAGGCGCCAATCCCTACGGCGATGTCACTACCCTAGGCCGAGGCGGTTCAGATACTACGGCCGTCGCCATAGCCGTGGCTTTAGAAGCCGATGAATGCCAAATTTATACGGATGTGGACGGTGTTTATACTACAGACCCCCACCTCATCCCTACTGCCCGCCTACTCCCCCAAATTAGTTTTGAAGAAATGTTGGAGATGGCTAGCTTAGGCGCTAAAGTACTACAAATGCGCTCTGTAGAATTAGCGAGCAAGCATAATATGCCCATACGGGTGCTCTCCACCTTTTCCAATGGTAAAGGTACCCTGGTCACTTATGAGGATAAAACCATGCAAAAACGTTTAGTATCAGGCATTGCCTTTAGTCGGGAAGAAGCCCTAATTTGTGTCTCAGGCATCCCCCGAAAACCCGGAATGGAAGGCCATATTTTAGGAAAAATCAGTGACGCCAATATTGAAATCGACATGATTGCGCAAAATGCCTCGGCCCAAAACCTGGTGGATTTCACCTTTACCGTGCATAGGCGAGAACACGATAATGCCTTAAAAGTCATGGAAAAATTAGCCGATGAACTAGGTGCTATTTCCGTCAAGACCAATGCCAAAATTGCCAAACTATCCTTAGTCGGCATAGGCATGCGGTCCCATACCGGTGTGGCCAGTACCATGTTTAAAGCACTGGGAGATGCTGGCATTAATATTCAAATGATTACCACCTCTGAAATCAAAATATCGGTGGTCGTCGATGAAATGCACTTGGAGCATGGGGTACAAGTGATTCACCAAGCCTTTGAATTAGATAAATTCCCCTCTACACCTGGAACTTCTATTGAATAAGGGCAAGGGCAAACGTTCTGGTCCCTGCTTTCGCAGGGGTAAACTCCAAGCGCGGGGTATAAATTAATCAAAATAGGCAAATCTTGTTTGCAGAAGGTTAGTTTATTGTTTACTATTGCACACCTTGTAATTCAATGCCTCATGGAACTAGCGGGGAGATGGTTTTAATGGACAAGGCGGTTATTTAAAGGAGATGGAGAATGCTCATATTAACAAGACGTGTGGGTGAGACTATTGTCATTGGCGACAATGTCATAGTGACAGTACTTGGTATTAAAGGTAACCAAGTGCGTATAGGTATTAATGCACCCAAGGATGTATCCGTTCATCGCGAAGAAATTTACCAACGTATTCAGCAAGAAAAGACGGTGCCTTCTACTACCGCAGCCGAACCGGCCGCAGCCGCCACGTCTAACACCACCACGACAACAACCACAGTGAGAAAGAAACGCGAAAGTAAATTAGATAAACCTGACAATAATAAAGAGTAACTGCAACTGATTTTGGAGAGGTGGCCGAGAGGCTGAAGGCGCTCCCCTGCTAAGGGAGTATGGGGCCAAAAGCTCCATCGAGGGTTCGAATCCCTCCCTCTCCGTTAAGTAATGTCTAAAAAAATAGTCCTCCCTTTGTCTATAGTTTTTAGAACGCGCCCGTAGCTCAGTTGGATAGAGTATCTGGCTACGAACCAGGGGGTCGGGAGTTCGAATCTCTCCGGGCGCGCTCTAAGAACTTTCCAAGAAATGTGAAAGGTGGTCTCCCTTCCCCCTGCGGGGGAAGGGAGACCACCTGAGAGTCCGCTTCTTTTTAGTAGTGTTTGGGCTTCGTTGTTTTATGAGCCGATTTTTTGTTTTTGCCCATATGTTTCTTCATCATCATGTTTCTGTACTAGTGGTGTCCTATCTATAATCTCCATGTAATATTTCATCTTTTTCGCACTAATGGTTAAATCAACTGAACCAAGAATTGCTAGCCCCCTGGAAGAAAGCAAAAAGCTTTCCAGCTTTTTGCCATTCTCATCTGTGACATTGGTACGTGTTGTGCCAATGCCTGGACTCGCATTGATATCCATAAATTGAAAAAGTAAAAAAATAGCCGTTGTTACTTCTATTGGATATTTATGAAGGTCAAGATAGGCGCGGCCAGATTTTTCTAGCGCTTCACAAGCTTTCTCAGAACATAAATATTGAATCATATATGAAAGCGCTAACTTCCAAACTATATCGCTGTCAGGAAATGTACTGAAGCTCCATCTAGAATTCTTACACATCTTGTTTAGCGTAATCATATCTTCCACAATGCAACCGAACACCACCTCATTGGTATCCTCTTTACAAGTGCGTATAAAATATAATTTTACAGTTTTATCAAAACCCATTTTTTGCAATATTTGCATATACACAACATTATCCGTTTTTAATTCGACAATATTAAGACCTGTTTCGCTTTTTCTAGCCGATACCGCTTGGGGAAAATCACCCTTTTTATCTTTTAAAAAATCTTTCCCTGCCTCTACAGCTTCATAGGGTGTGTCAAAACATTGCACATCATCACTAAGCAGTAATGATTCTGAAAACTCCTCTTTATTTAGTAGCTTATTTATTTGTGCTTGAGCCGCTTCTACCGTAATCAAGATTTTTCGTGCTCTAGCCAATTTGTTTTCCACCTCTTTTCGGTTACTAAAGCCAGAAAGAAATGACTTATTCGATTGCTCTTGATCCTTTATTAGTTCATCTATATAAGCTTGCATAATGGCATGCATTTTGTTTAAGTTATCTTCTTGTTTAGGCAACCTAGTCCTATAACAGGTTCTATAATACGCTAAAAATTCTGAAACATTTGCATAACGTAAGAATATATCAGCCGCTTGCTCAAACAAGTTAATACGTTTCTCGACATATTGGTAATCACAAACATAGTCACTGTAATCTTTCGATTCGTGTACTTCTTTAGAACTCATCATGCCGCGCACTCCTTTTCATTTTTAGGAATTAAAGACAACCATGCCGTTTATTTATTTACTAAGTTGACAAGTTGGTGAGTAACATATTATTTTATGTCAACAAATGCAAGCCATTCCTGGTGTAAAAATAATTAGGTCAGCTCATATTTTTGTTTTTGACTCAACTAACATAATTCTAATTAAAGAGAAATGAAATGCTAAGAAAGTATAATGAAAAATTACAATTTTTCTCCATGCCTCAGAAAATGAAAGGAAATGGAGACGATCCACGCATTATATATGCTATGGCAGTGATACGAAAATTATTAACTGAAGAATATGGGGCAAGTATTCATCCATCGAGTAAACATCCCATTATTATTAGAAAATTGAAGGCAGAGGAAATCAATCTCCCTCTCGAATCAGGGCATATCACTCAGCACAAAACTGAAAGAAACCATTTTTTTTGCGTGGATGCTTATACAGATAAAGAAGTCTATTTTTTATGGACCGCAGCCATGGTCTTTGGCTCCCTCTCTGATATCCGATTTAATAGTAAAGCAATACAAATTCAAGGGAATAATCGACATGGAAAAAAGTTTAATTTTAAAAAAGATGAAGGATTATTTTCCACTTTCAGTGATACATCATTATATGAAAAAAAATTTAAACGGTATCTACACTTTCCGCCAACGTATACTAAATTTATTAAAGATAGGGTTAAAATAGTTAAAGATACTCCGTTATATCCTGGCAATGGTATTGCAGGTTCTCATTCAATAGAGGAACAAAGGAAATTAAAAAAAGAACAGCTTTTATTAAAATACCCTGAGTTTGAAGCTAAAGAGCAAGAACTAGAAGAAAAAAAGAAAAAAGAATTTGAGCGTAGGCAAGAGCAACTCAAACAGGAAAGACTCGCAAAAGAAAACGCTCCACAAATTGAAATGCAAAAAGAATTTTTGCGATTGTTTGATAAACCTTCTTATGAAATAACAAAATTTGATATCCAAAGATATACTCGTCAGCACAGTTTTAACATTAATTGGCAAGATGAAAGCGGCAATACTGCTTTAATTATTACAGTCTCAAAAGGTTATGATGAACTTGCAGAATTTCTAATTAAAAATGGCGCCGACCCTGAAATCACGAATAAAAATTCCGATTCCGCAGCAAGTTTAGTTAGTAAGCAATCGATGCTATATAATATTATTCAAGATCACCTTAGAGCCAAATACCCTTGGAAATATCCAACTCAAAATGAAGAAGTTTCCCCACCAACTGATTATGAAAAAGAGCCGACAAATAATGATATGAATAGCCACTTCCAATCTGATGCTGGTCTTAAACAAGATGATCTCAAAGAAAGAGACAAAGACAACAAAGAAGAGTCTGTTTTATCATTAAATAAAGCACTTCATGAAGAAACAAATAGCATTACGCCACGAGCAAGAAAAATTAAAGAATTGCTGGATAAGGGAGCGGACATTAATCATCAAGATGAACAAGATGGCTATACTGTATTAATGTTAGCTGTAGATAATCAGCAGGACAGAATTGCTGAATATTTATTTAAACAAGGCGCAGATCCCTCAATAAAAAACAAATATGGCGAGAGTGCAAGTGATTTAGCTCTTCGCCATTCAGCACTATATGAACTTCTTAAAGAAAAAGAAAAATCAGCGCAACTAGATAAGCTTTCACCCACAATCAAACAAAGCAGGCTACTTCACGAATATGTAAGTAGACCAGATACTCAAATTCAAAAGATAGATGATTATTTAAATGCGGGTGCTGATCTTGATTATCAAGATGGAAAAGGGGTTACTTGCGTGATGGTGGCACTAGATGCAAACAATGAACGAATCGCTGAATATCTGTTGAAAAAGGGCGCAAACCCATTTTTAATAAATAAACATGGCCATACAGCAAAAGATTTTTTATCGAGTCAAACAATTATGCTGCAAATAATTAAAGGATATGAATTATTATTTGCAACAACGCAGAATAATGTTCGTCTTGCACAGACTTTACTTAAAACTGATACGAGTATCATTAATTTTCAAGGTAATTATGGTTATACACCACTCCATATTGCTGTAGAACAAGATAATGCTGAATTAGTCGAACTTTTTTTAACTTATGGGGCTGACTTAACTATACCACTCAGAGATGGTAGAGGTGTGTTTGAGTTAGTCAAGAGTGAAATGATAATTCAATTATTAAATGCGCAATTGGATAATAAGTTAAATACACATAGCGATTCACCTCGATTTTTTTCTGGTAAAAATACTTTTCAACAGGGTTTTGAAAAAGAAGAACCTGATGGAGATTTCGACCATTTATTGCAGGACCAAGGCAGCGATAGACAAAATGATCCTCTTAATTTTAGTGATGTTTCAGATTTTTATTCTTCTACAGAAAATGACAACCAAGATACAACAAATAGCTATACAAAAACCAATCCTTCCCATCAACGCATTAAAAGGTAATCTATGTTCGATTTTAGCAAGATTAATTTTCAAGCAACTAACACAGCAGGTTTTAAAGCACCCGCTACAGATGTTCAGATTACTGAATTAGAGAAATATTGTGGACACACTTTACCGGAAAACCTGAAATTTATTTTGAAAAATTATAATGGTGGTGCGCCAGCAGCATGTTATTTTGATGTGCCAGACCCCGATACAGGGATACTATTAGAATGGGAATTAAATAGATTTTATGTTCTTGATGATAACGAGGGTTCACCTATTAATATTTGGGGGGTTATTAAAAATAATTCTGAGTTTCTTGAACCAAATGCTATACCTTTTGCTGAAGATTATAATGGGCAAATTTATTATTTAAAATGGAAAAATAATATACCTCAAGTTTGGTTTTTAGGGTATGTAGATTTAGAAGAACCAGAAACTCAATTATTATTGCCTTCTTTCGATGAATTACTAAAAGGATTATATGCAAAGTAGGGATAGCAAAAAAATTAATACCTCCGTATACAGCTGTTATTTTGAGATGCGATTAGAAGAAGCTCAATTTGGGTTGAGCGATGGAGAGCATTTCACAATTTGTAATCAAAAGCTTTCAGATTTTATTAGAAATTTAAATGACCAAGGAATTGAACTGTGCCCAGAAATCACAAATGAAGATCTGCTTAGCAGTCTTCGGTCTAAAACTTCCTCACCGGGCGATAAATTATTTACCTGGCACCACTGTACTAGCGGGGAAGCTAATGGACGCTTTGGTGTGATGCGTTTAGTATCTTATACAGAACATAGATCCAATACCAAGACTTTTCACCCAGAACACAATAAACGGGGTGGCCATTATGAATGGGCCCTACCCGCAGGGGCCCCTAGTCGGGAACATAGACGAATTTCTATACACGCCAATATATCCACCGTAACTGTAGAAAATTTGCCACATTATTTTAAAAGAGCAGTTCTATCTAATTGCTTCGATGATTTTAACGCGTTATTAAACCGAGCAAAGCAAATTTGTTCACCATTACAATTACAAACAATGATGACTCAATTTTATGAGGTAGGTAAAACAGATAAAAAAGCAACTTTGTTACACATTGCAGCTAAAAATGGTCATCTTCCTATGATAAATGCAATATTAAGTTGTGGAGGTAATATTCAGGACTTTTTAAAAATAAAAAATCAGAAAGGCGACACCCCCGCTCATATTGCTGCAGATAGTAATCGATATGAGGTTTTAAAATTACTTAAAAATAATGGAAATGACGTAAGTGTAAAAAATAATAAAAATCAAACTGCATATGACATCGCTAAATCAAGAAATTATGTCGCTTGCATACCTTACTGTAACCCATATACCTCTTCTGTAATCACATACAAATCGTTAACGAATAAACATAGCTCAGTAGAGTATGTAAAACCTGAGACAATAAAGCCACTTTGTGGTAATGAGACTAATAAGGGTCGAACTCCAAATCAGACTAGATTCTCTTCTCAACAAAAAGCACCACCAAACGAATTGTCAAAAACTGCGAAATCTAAAAATCTTAAGCAAAATAACGAAGAGAGATCGAAAGACGAACAAATTAAAGAAAAACAGTTTAGAAAACAATTTCAGATGAAATCTCTCGCGCAACTTCAGCAGCAAATGAACACTAATAAAAAAAACAACTCAATGCCTGTAAAAAACAATCCATCAGATCAGCACAGTTCTTATCAAAAGCAGCAGCACTTAGGAAAGCCAAAAGATTATGTGTATCAGCAACCACCTCAGCAAAAGCCATTACATTCAACAAATACAATCCTAAATAAAATCTCACAAACACCGCAACATTATCAAACTGTAGGTCACCCGCTTGCTCAACATCAACAATACAAACAAGCAGCTCCCCAGCAACAACGGAAGCAACAACTTCAACCACAAAGACAACAACAGCTCCAGCAACAAGGTCAACAGCTACAGAAGCAGCAACAAGGTCAACAGCTACAGAAGCAGCAACAAAATCAACAGCTACAGAAGCAGCAACAAAATCAACAGCTACAGAAGCAGCAACAAAATCAACAGCTACAGCGGCAGCAACAAAATCAACAGCTACAGCGCCAGCAACAAAATCAACAGCTACAGCGGCAGCAACAAAATCAACAGCTACAGCGGCAGCAACAAAATCAACAGCTACAGCGGCAGCAACAAAATCAACAGCTACAGCGCCAGCAACAAAATCAACAGCTACAGCGCCAGCAACAAAATCAACAGCTACAGCGCCAGCAACAAAATCAACAGCTACAGCGGCAGCAACAAAATCAACAGCTACAGCGCCAGCAACAAAATCAACAGCTACAGCGGCAGCAACAAAATCAACAGCTACAGCGCCAGCAACAAAACCAACTGCAACAGAGGCAGCAACAAGGTCAACTGCAACAGAAGCAGCAACAAGGTCAACAGCTACAGCGGCAGCAACAAAATCAACAGCTACAGCGGCAGCAACAAAATCAACAGCTACAGCGGCAGCAACAAAATCAACTGCAACAGCGGCAGCAACAAAACCAACTGCAACAGAGGCAGCAACAAAGGCAATTACAGCAGCAAAAGCAATTACAGCTTCAGCAGCAACAGAGGCAATTACAGCAGCAACAGCAGCAACAGCAGCTACTGAGACAGCAAGAACAAATTCGACAGCAAAGACAACTGCTGCTCCTGCAGCAACAACGAGCTCAACAACAAGCCAGGTTACTAACCCAGCAACGTGTCTTACAAATGGCGCAGCAGCAACGGTCTGCTGCCGCTGTTAGACGCCGGTAATAAACTATGAATTTTTGTATTTCCCCTTCCGGCGCTACGCGCCACCTTCCCCCTGAGGGGGAAGGGAGGCCACCTTTCATGTTTTTTGGGAAATTATTATAGAATGCTCATTGCTTTCAATCGCTTCATGTAATGTCGGACGCTGCATAATTATTCTTAAGTTGAATAATTTAATTTGCTCTATTTTAGTACAAAAATTACATAAGTGATAAAATTTATCATTTAAATTTCTTTTTTTGTATTACAACACATTGATTCCATCACTTTATTTCTCTCGCCCTTGGTATTTATATCCGTCTGCTATACTTCCAATATGATTAAAAAGTAATCAAAACAAAGATAAATAAAACGAGGCGTGGTCATGAAAATTATTCCCGTTTTTTTAACTGAGCGTTTTGTCACTGAAAACACTGAGAGACAGCGTTACAGAGAAATAGAAACCGACGACTATCTCATTAGTAGTAAACAAGTGATTACCGCTTTACCTCTTCTTGCCCTCGCCGGCCTCGGCATGGGACATGGAGGATCCAGGCGACAAGCTTTCGAATTATCCAATTACGGCATGCATATCGCCAAGCAATGGCATAATGGCATAGCACGGCCAGGTAAACGAGAAAATTGCCAATTTTACGATGCTATTGATAGAGAAGAGCACACCCAAACACCTCCTATGCTCTCTCCCCTGCGTCCTTTTTATTTAGTCACGGACAATAGCGAAGCAGAAAAAACGCAACTCAGTAAAGGCGTGATTTTTTATAATGAATCAGAAGCAAAAAAATTCGCAGAGGACTATGCAAGCTTAGGCGCCTACCAACAATCGTCTTATTACCATAAGCCTGAAGCCCTTTCCCTCATGACTACGGAAAAAGACTACCCGCGGTTTGAAGCTGAATTATCGCGATTTTTAGATAGACATAATGCCTCCTTTACCGTGCAAGTGACCACGTTTAGAAGAGAGTTAAATGAAAATCATTTTCTTGCTTCTTATTTGACTGAAGATGATGGTGAAACAGAATTGATTGCACAAAATGGAACACGCATTTTATCCATAGATTTTCCTGAGGAAATAACTAATAAAGAATTACAACTGTATTTCCCTAAAACGTTAGGCATTAGCACAGAGATAGATAGAGAAATGGATGAGCGTCTTACTCAAGTGCTTGAAGAATTACCTACTGATTTAGAGATAGCTATTGACACTATTGATAAATTTTTATTGGAAGACGATGAATCCTTGCAATATCCCGATGAACACAGCGCCATAGAAAAAGTGGAACGCTACGTGAACACGGCTCAAGCTAACTCCGCTAGAGAAAGATTAAAATTGTTTGGCAACACGCCTAAACCAGAACAAAAAGCCCTCAAACAAGAGGCAAAATCGGATAAAGAACAGTTTAATAAAAAACCGCCTAGATAGGCCCTGAAATCCCTCACGCTTTGTGCCTGATAACCAAGTCTGTTAGGATTAGGCTTAGATAGATTTAAGTAAAGCGATAATGATCTTATGACATCTCTTCATACCAAGCAATTACACGGCACGTTGTTAGTGACCCTCTCCGGCCTTTTGTACGGCTTCTTAGGCTATCTAGGCACGCAACTATTAAGAGCAGAATTCACCGTAGAAAATATGCTGTTCTGGCGATTTCTTTTCGCGACCTTATGGATGCTCATTCCTACCCTCATTTTGAAAAAATCCTCTTCCGAAAAAAAACATGCGCATTCTGTTTTATTGAAAATCGTCATCTTCAGCACGCTGACGTATAGCGGTGCGACTGCCTTTTATTTCCTGGGAACGCGATACATTGGCACTGGCATCAGTATGGTCATCTTTTTTTCTTATCCTATTTTTGTCACCCTCTTCGCTTGGTTGTTAGGCCAATGGCGCATGAATAAAATTGCTTTGCTTTCCTTGTGCATTGTCCTCATAGGCCTCATTTGTCTCAAAGGTCAAGGCCAGCACACGCTCAATCTACTGGGTTTATTGTTTGCTATTTTATCGGCTTTGTTTTATGCCGCTTACGTCTACGGAAGCCATCATTTAGGCAAAAACATTGAAGCAAATCTAATGACTTTGCTCGTTTGCATAGGCAATACGGCTATCTTTTTTGTGCTTTCTAGTTTTACCCATAGCCTGTATTGGCCGACCACACTCAGCACGGTTGGCTATGCACTGGCCTTGGGTATTTTAGCAACGGCTATACCTATTCAATTATTATTAAAAGGCATGCAATACATCAGTCCAGTAAAAGCATCAATATTATCGGTATTAGAACCCGTTGTGACTGTACTCATAGGCGTGCTATTGCTTGCTGAAGCCATTTCTCCTCTTCAGTGGCTGGGCATGATGATTATGTTAGCGGGCGCCATCACCATACAATTTGAAAGCTTGCCTAGTGAAAAACCAGATCAAGTTTATCGTTAAATAAAGACCCCGGATCTGCGATCCAACCCTCTTCCAAACGCATTTTTTTCTTATCGCAAACTATTTCATTGACTATACTCTGTCATCTCCCTTACTATCCGCCGCAAAGCGCCCGTAGCTCAGCTGGATAGAGTATCTGGCTTCGAACCAGAGGGTCGGGGGTTCGAATCCCTCCGGGCGCGATGAATCATTAACGAACTATTACATTAAATGTTAGGACGTCTTCCCCCACGGGGGAAGACGTCCTAACTCACGCCACGTTTACTTTTTTTATTTTTTTCATTGTTTTCTTAATTTGCCGCGCCATCTCTTCCAACAATTTTTTCTTGGCCACGGAATTTCTCCACACCAACCCTATGGTACGTGATGGTTTAGGTTGGCTGAATGGAACATAGGTAATACCGTCATTGGCTTGACACGCCAAGCGCGGCATTAAGGTCATGCCCACTTTAGCGGCAACCATGTGACGCAAAGTTTCCAAACTGGTCGCACGAAAACGCTGCACTTCTGAGGCCTTCATCAGATGACAAAAAGACAGCGCTTGTTCTCGCAGGCAGTGACCGTCTTCTAATAATAATAAATGGCTATGTTCTAATTCACCGGGTTTAATTATTTTTTTACGTGCCAAGGCATGCGATTGAGGCAGGGCCAACACAAATTCTTCTTCAAATAAAGGTAGGGTAGTCAGACCGGTTTCATTCACCGGCAAAGCCAATATCAGCACATCTACTTTGCCTTGTCTTAATTTTTCAAGCAAAGAAGCCGTTTGTTCTTCCATTAAATACAAAGACAGCTTAGGAAAGGCTTGCGTTAACACGGGAATAATATGCGGCAATAAGTAAGGCGCCAAGGTAGGAAAAATCCCCACTTTCAATTCCCCACTAAAAGGATCTTTGGCTAATTTAGCCAATTCCTTTAATTCGTCCACGTGATTCAATACGGTCTGCGCTTGCGTTGCAAGCAACGCCCCAATTTCAGTCAAAAAGACAGCCTTATTGCTGCGCTCCAATAATTGCACGCCTAAATAGGCTTCCAATTTTTTAATTTGCATACTTAAAGCCGGCTGGCTCACAAAACATGCTTCAGCCGCTTTACCAAAATGGCGGTGTTGCACCAAGGCAACGAGATAGGTCAAGTCACGGATATTCATAGGGTGGGTTCGTTATAATAAATAGTGATCGTTATTATAAAACGAATAAGATAAATTTATCAATGGATTTTTTCTTGAGTCAATGGTTAGCCGCAAGGAAGCAAATCACTACTTTCCTCGTTCAAAATATGACTTAAGCCCATTTTTATGCTACGATCCGGCGGTTCTAATAAAAAATTAATAACGACGGAGAGTAAGAATATGCAATCAGGAGCTAGTCTATTACCCCCGTTCAGTTACGATTCAGACACTGAGTGGAATACGCTGATAGAACGCCATTTCCCGGATATTATTCATTGGCAGGAAAACACCGTTTCCGAAGATGAAGACACCTCCGATTCTCCTGCAGAAAAATACCGCCGTATTAGCCTTCCTAGAGAATGGATAAAAGAACAACCTATTCAAGCTCTGCTTGATCAAGGCGAATATCAATCCGCCTTTAAGCAAATCACCGCCCTCTTATATCAATCGCTTAATGCAGAAGCGACCCAGGCATTTCGCTTCATTCATGAAAACAATGAGTATGATTTTAAAACGCTTCTAGAATCCTTGGACGAGCGCACCCTTGTTGAATGTTTACAAGCAAGAGATAGCATTGGAAATACTCTGCTACATAGGGCCATTATCTTAGGGCGGTCTTGGGTGATTGAATTATTGCTTAATACGCCTAAATATAAACAAGCCCTGCCCACTTCAATTTGGCAAAATTTCAGTGAAGAATGTATAACACAGCAAGTAGGCGTATTGATGCAAACCCACTCCTTAGGATTCGAGGAGGCTAAGCAACGATGTGATGCCACGAATCACTTTGGAAGAACTCCTTTAGATGAGGCCATCCTAGCGGGTAACCTAGAGCTAGTGAAGAAATTCATTGATTACGGACTCGAATTTAAGTGTTATTGGGAGGGAAATAATTTTGGTCGATTCCTGGAACATCCATTAGTGTTAGCATTAACTCACGGTCAAATTCCCATTATCAGACTATTGATTGCAACTGAGTGGGGCAACAGTCAAAAAATGAATACCTATTGGCTAGCTTATGCCATTGATCATTATAGGTTCCCCCCACTCACCTTGGGCCTATTATGCGAAGAAGGCTCAGGCATTGATTTTACGAAACGAAACCAGAATACCGACGAAACACTGTTTGCTTGTCTCCTCAGTGTTAAAATGTTGGGTTCATTCTTAGAAAAAATACCGAATGATAGTGACTACCGATCTCTAGATGTGGGACGTCAGTTACTGAGTAAGATTGGAGATTTTAACTTTTCCAACGAAAAGAAAATTAAGTCCCTCCGTTTAGTTTTTAACTTTTACGGACAACCACTCATCACGCATCCCAATCAACAAGGTCAGACATGGATACGTGAATTAGCCTCTCAAAACCTAGATTTACTGGATTCTGTCGCAGAAAAACTGTTCTCGGTTGCAACGCAAAGCTCTCTCACTCCTGCCACCATTAACAAAGGCAAGCGTCAGCGAGAAGAATCCCCTTCGCGCACACCTTCTACTCTTTTTTCAACACCGCCTGCTTCTCCTTCCGCGGAAACACAGGGGCCAGAAGAGTATCATCAGCCCGAAATCAAAAAAAGAAAAGAAAACCCGGTTACAGATAAATCAAATGTGTTTAAATAAGAGGAGCATTTTTATTCTAGAAAATAGCGATAATTCGTTCCAAACACTTTTTCAATCCGTTTAGCGATAGTCTTTCCTATTGGCCGCCGACCGTTTTCCATATTAGATAAATTGGCTTGCGTCACATCAATTTTCTTTGCAAAAGCTACTTGGGACAATCCTTCACGAACGCGCAAGCCCTTTAACAAAGCCCCCGCTTTGGTGAACTGCTTATCCAGTTTTTCAAATAAAACGTTTACCGATACAGGAGCTTTCTGCCCTCTCTTTGCTTCCTTATTTTCAATCACATAATGTTTAACAATATGTTTAGGAATCGCATAGGTCTTATGATGATAAGTGACATATAATGCTGAACCATGTTCACGCGCGCTAATAGGGTGCTTTTTCGTGTGTTCCGACATAATATACCTCGATTATCTTTTCTTTTTTATTCACAACTTCCCAACAGCAAACATACGTTGGCTTTCCTTTTTTAAGATGACAGTGATATTTATCCTGCCCACTTTTACCATGTAGCTTCCCATAATTCGGCCAATCATGGATCGTCGGGCCTCTTACAGTCAATTCTTCCACCAAAAACCGTAACACTAATAAAATTGCTTTATTTAACTTAGTTATCTGTTTGGTAGATGCCTTTGTAAATTGAATTTTCCAGGTAATATTCATAAGTATATTTCTTAATTTGATATATGTCAAATATTGATATTATTTTTCTTATCTACTCTTCTAGTTATTCTCACTAACCGGCTGCAAATAATCGACAATAAGCTGCACTTGACGGCGGCCTTTGTATTCATTGACATCCAGACGGTAGACGGCGTGTACGGTTTGGCAGCGGTGGTTAGGCCAAGCATTGGTGTCTATGAAAAAGGCGACGGCATCCAGGATTTTTTCATCTTTGGCCAAGGTCAGTTTTAAATGTTTGTTGCCGACTATGCGTTGTTCCAATATACGGAACACGCCGTCAAAATGCGGTTCGGGAAAAGCTTGTCCCCAAGGACCGGCGTCACGCAATAAGCTGGCTAATTCTAAATTCAAATCGTCGGCGTGTAATTCACCGTCACTCAACATCACGTGTTGTAATTGCGCTTCAGTCACTTGCTGGGACACGACTTCATTAAAAACATGTTTGAATTCTTCAAACAGCGTGTTAGTGATGGACAAACCTGCCGCCATGGCATGACCACCGAATTTAAGAATTAAATGCGGATGCTTGGCATCGATCAAGGCCAAGATATCGCGTATGTGCAATCCCGCAATGGAGCGTGCCGATCCTTTGAGCTCAGTATGTTGTCCAGGTGCGAAAGCAATCACCGGCCGGTTAAATTTATCTTTAATGCGGGCGGCGAGTATACCTATCACGCCTTGATGCCAAGTTTCATCAAATAAACATAAGCCTCGCGGTAAATCATTCGTTTGCGGTGTGAATTTTTCTAAAGCTTGCAGAGCTTGCATCTGCATGTCTTGTTCCACATGCTTGCGCTCATCATTTAATTGGTCCAGCACGCGGGCGATTTCTCTTGCGCGCAAAGAATCATCCGTCAATAAACATTCTATTCCCAATGACATATCGTCCATACGCCCGGCGGCATTCAAACGCGCGGCTACTGCAAATCCTAAATCAGCGGCGACTATGCGACTAAAATCACGGCCGGCCAATTCTAGCAAAGCCACTATGGCCGGCACACATTGGCCGGCACGAATGCGGCGCAATCCATGTTGCACCAAAATGCGGTTGTTTTGATCTAAAGGCACTAAATCAGCGACTGTCCCCAATGCTACTAAATCCAGCAACTGAGACATATTGGGTTCAGGCAAATGCTGTTGTTGAAACCAACCGCTATCCAACAAATGTCGGCGCAAGGCCAACATCACATAAAAAATGACGCCCACACCGGCCAAATGTTTACTGGGGAAAGGATCACCGGTTTGATTAGGATTAACCATGGCATCAGCCGCTGGCAAAGTCGCTGCAGGCAAATGATGATCGGTAATGAGTACGCGAATGCCTAAGTCTTTGGCCGCTTGCACACCGGCATGATTGGCCACACCATTGTCTACAGTCACAATGAGATCAGGCGCAAATCGTTTTGCTTCTGCTACCAGTTCAGGTGTTAATCCATAACCATAAGCAAAACGATTAGGCACGAGAAAATGCACTGATTTAGCACCAAAAAGCGTTAAAGCCCGTACAGCCACTGCCGTACTTGTCGCTCCGTCTGCATCAAAATCACCAACAATGAGTATGGTTTGTTGCTGGGTAAGCGCTTGCGCTAATAATTGCACCGCTTCTGAAATACCTAACAACGATTCATAAGGAAGTAAATGCAATAGCGCATGATCTAAGCCTTGAGCAGATTGCACCTGCCGCGCCGCATACACACGACGTAACACAGGATGCCATTCAGTAAATGAGGCCGCGATGTCTTCTTGGTATTCCCGTCTAATTATTTTTTTTTGCATAAGGTCCTTTTATTATATGGGTCCCCGCCTTCGCGGGGATGACGGGGAAAATTACTCCGTCATTATTTTTTTATTGTACGATTCCACCGCCGCTACAGCCCACACGCAACACGTGATCCAAAACACGGCAATAGCAAACAATAATTTGCTAGAAATGACGATCAATCCTATCACCAACATGGTCACGCCTCCCCAAAAAGACGCGTACAACAACCCAAGCGGACCTAATAGCACACTAAAGAGCAAAGCCACTGCCGCACTTTTATAAGGCAGCCCAGACATAGACGTTGCCGGTTTGTTAATCATATAATGCCCCTCTCGTAAAGTTCAGCGGGAACCGCTTAGCTTGTTACCATAATCAGCTGACAGAGAGCTGTCAATTGATTGATTAATCCATTCTCAGGAGAAGGTCATGGCTAAATTAGAATTAGATAATAGTAGCGCCGCTTACCTTATCCGTTCTTACCAGCCTGGTCGCATACAAATTAATGAAACCACTTTCACCCATAGCCTGATTATCACCCCCACTCAATTAATTACGGATTGGCCACCGCAAACCCACGCTGAATTAACTCCCGCCCAGCTCTCCCCTATCCTTACCTTAAAACCCGACGTGTTACTCATAGGCACAGGAGCCTCCCTGGTATTACTTCCCGTCTCTCTTTACGGCGATCTCATTAATTTAGGAATTGGTGTAGAAGTGATGGACACTAGCGCTGCCTGCCGCACCTTTAATGCCTTGGCTGCCGAAGAAAGAAGGGTCGCTGCCGCTTTAATCATTAGCTAAAAATCGATTGTCTGTCCTTCAATGGCGGAAATATTCTAGCCATTTTCACGCGGTTAGTTTTAACATGCACAATTTCTATGGGATATCCTGCAATCAATACTGTCGTCCCCACATGCGGCAAGGCTTGCAAATGTTCCACTATCAATCCATTAATCGTTTTAGGCCCGTGCAAAGGAAGTTCCCATTCTGTATTTCGATTAAATTCACGCACTGTCGTCGCCCCATCCACCAAATAACTGTCGTCAGGTTGCTTTTGTATGAGTTTCACCCGCGTCACACCGGAAGTAAAATCACCTACAATTTCTTCTAAAATATCGTCCAGTGTTAATAACCCTTGAATTTCGCCGTATTCATTCACGACAAAAGCCACTTTGTCAGGATTTTGCTGAAAATGACCCATCTGAAAATGCAAAGACGTTCCTTCTGGAACAAAATACGGTTCTTGTAAACAATGTTGGAGTAATTCTTTAGTCATGGCTTGTTTAGCCAAGAGCGCGTGCAATAAATCATGCGTATAGACCACGCCTATTACTTGATTAATGTTATCTCGGTAAACCGGTATCCAATCTTGATGATAATGATTCAGTTCTTTCACTATCACATCCATTGGCAGCTCAAGATTAATGCCACGTATTTCATGCCGCGGCACCATCACATCATCGACAGTCAACTTACTTAAATCCAAAATCCCTAACAACATATTTTGATAACGACGGGAAATTTTTCCGGCCGTTTCATACACCATACTGCGCAATTCTTCGCGGGAAAACGGTTCGCTGGCATAACTGGTGACACGGATTTGCAACACGCGCAACAGCCCATTCGTCACCATATTGGCAACCCACACCGCGGGATACAGCACGCGCAAAATCCAGTGGATAGGAAAAGCGACCCATCGTGCCACTTGATCGGGATAAATCGCCGCCAAGGTTTTTGGTGCAATTTCTGCAAAAATTAACACGATAATAGTCAACACCAGGGCGGCCAATAACGCCCCTTTATCACCCCAGAAATGATAGGCCAGCAAAGTCGCCAAGGAAGAAGCCAGCATATTGGCAAAGGTACTGCCAATTAAAATCGCCCCTAATAATCGGTCAGGCCGCTTTAATAATTGTAATAAGCGCATGGCATATCGCTTTTTCATACGCGCTCGGTGACGCAAGCGATAGCGATTGACCGCCATCAATCCCGTTTCTGCACAAGCAAAAAAAGCGGCCAATAAAATCAACAGCACCAATAAGAAACTAAAGAGTGTAATTTGAAAGTGGTCCAATGGATTCCCTTTGTATTGAAATGACGGGTCAATGTCACTTTCTAGCGCTTAATGGAATAGACTGTCAACCCTTCATTTCACCCTTAACATTTTTTCGGTATACTCCCCTGCGCTTATTTATTAAATGATTGAAGGAAGCCCATGTTTAATCAACTCTCTGAACGCTTACATAGCATTACTAAAAAACTGACCGGCCAAGGACGTTTGACCGAAGATAATATTGAAGCCACTTTACGTGAAATCCGTATTGCGCTTTTAGAGGCCGATGTGGCCCTGCCTGTTGCCATTGCATTTATTAATGACATCAAGCCCAAAGCCATTGGCAAAGAAGTCATGGGTAGTTTGAAACCCGGCGAAGTATTGATCAAACTGGTACACGATGAATTAGTGTCCTTGATGGGTAATTACAATGAAGACATCAATCTACAAACCACCCCTCCAGCCGTCATTTTAATGGCAGGCTTGCAAGGATCGGGCAAGACCACTACCGTGGCCAAACTGGCTAATTTCCTGCAGAAAAAACATAACAAATCCGTCTTAGTGACCAGTGCCGATATTTACCGCCCTGCGGCCATAGACCAATTAGCTTCCTTGGCCGAATCCATAGAAGCGCATTTTTTTCCAAGCGATGCTTCGCAAGATCCTGTACGCATTGCACGTGATGCGATTCAAGCGGCAAAAAACCAAAGTATAGATGTAGTCATCATTGATACCGCCGGACGCTTGCATGTAGACACCCAAATGATGGATGAAATTAAACGCTTACACCAAGCCGTTAATCCTATAGAAACTTTATTTGTAGTGGATAGCATGACTGGCCAAGATGCCGCGCAAACCGCTAAAGCATTTAATGACGCCCTGCCCCTGACCGGCGTCATTCTCACTAAAGCCGACGGTGATGCCCGCGGCGGTGCCGCCTTGTCCATACGCTATATCACAGGCAAACCCATTAAATTTATAGGCATGGGTGAAAAAATCGGTGCCCTAGAACCCTTTTACCCCGATAGGTTGGCTTCCCGTATTTTAGGCATGGGCGATATCCTCACTTTGGTGGAAGAAGCAGAACGTACGCTGGACAAGACCAAGGCTGAAAAATTAGTTAAAAAAATGAAAAAGGGCAAGTCCTTTGACTTAGAGGATTTTCGCGATCAACTCAAGCAAATACACAACATGGGCGGCGTCATGAACATCATGAATAAACTGCCTGGAATGAACCAATTACCGCCACAAATTAAAGATCAATTTAATGATAAAAAATTAGTAGAAATCGAAGCCATTATCAATTCCATGACCCGTAAAGAACGGCGCTTCCCTGACATCATTAAAAATTCACATAAACGCCGCATTGCCTTGGGTTCAGGCACGTCTATACAAGGGATCAATCAACTATTAAAGCAATTTTCACAAATGCAAAAAATGATGAAAAAAGTGAGCAAAAAGGGCGGCATGATGAAACTCATGCGGGGCATGCAAGGCCGCTTTCCTTTTGGTGGGGGTATGCCCAACCTACCCACAGGATAAGGTTTGCAACCATTAAAAACTAACGTATAATCCAGCACCTTTACGTTTTACTAATCTTTTTAAAATTGATTGTTGTTCAGAGGAAAATAGAGACCATGGTAGTGATTCGTTTATCCCGAGGTGGAGCAAAAAAACGTCCTTTTTATTATATTGTTGTGGCTGACAAGCGCCGTTCACGCGACGGCCGGTTCATTGAGCAAATTGGTTACTATAATCCCATTGCTGCCGGCAAAGAAGTGCGCTTGAACTTAGACTTACAGCGTGCTGAAGAGTGGATTGCCAAAGGCGCCCAAGCCTCAGACCGCGTGAAGCATTTAATCAAGCTTCATAAAGAAGCGGCTAATCAAGCCACCGCTGCTTAAGCAATACGCGTGAAAAAAGCAGAAACCACCTACGTCACCGTAGCTCGATTGGGTTCTACCTACGGTGTCCACGGCTGGCTCAAAATTGACGTCTTTACTGTGTCCAATACGAATTTGCTTGATTATCAGCCCTGGTATTTGGCTGCTAACGCACAAGAAGCAAGACGTCCACTCCTCGTTGAAGAAGTCAAACCTCATCACAATGGATTGATTGTCAAATTAGCGGGCATAGCCTCTCCAGAAGAGGCGCGTTTATTGACTGGAAGATTGATAGAAGTACCGCGTTCACAACTGCCCCAGCTTAAAAAAGACGAATATTATTGGTCTGACTTGGTAGGCCTTACGGTAGTCAATAAACAGGGAGAACCGCTAGGAAAAGTCATTTACCTCCTAGAAACAGGTTCCAATGACGTACTCGTGGTCAAGGGAAATAAAGAAATAGCTATTCCTTATTTGGTGGATGAAGTCATTTTAAGTGTGGACTTAGTGAAACAAGAGATATGCGTGGATTGGGAACCTATCAGCTAAACCTTACGCGATGGGGTGTGCCTAGAGGGGAGAATCGCGATTCTCCCCTCTAGGTGCAAGCACAAGCTTTGCTTGTGCGCAGCATATAAATAGTTAAGGAGTTACCGCGTTTTTCAGCGGGAACTCCTGGGAGCCTATATAATGTGGTTTGGTGTGGTGAGCCTTTTTCCAGAAATGTTTCAAGCATTAGAAGCCGGTATTACTGGATTCGCAATGCAAGAAGGCTTATTGACTATTCAACACTGGAACCCTAGAGATTTTGCAACAGACCGCCGTCTCTCTGTAGATGACAGCCCTTACGGCGGCGGCCCAGGCATGGTGATGCTGGCCCACCCTTTACAGGCTGCCTTAGAGGCTGCAAAAAAAGCAGCGAAAAAACCCCCTACTGTGGTTTATCTCTCCCCGCAGGGAAAGCGCTTTGACCAAGCGGCCGCCATGGCCTTCGCGGCCCAACAGTCCGTGGTGTTATTGGCGGGACGTTATGAAGGCATTGATCAACGCATCATAGAGCAAGAAGTGGATGAGGAGTGGTCTATAGGAGACTACGTTCTCACCGGTGGCGAATTGGCTGCCATGGTCATGATAGATGCCATCACGCGGTTTATACCCGGGGCTGTGGGCCATGCCCATTCAGTCAGCCAAGATTCTTTGGCCAACGGCTTATTAAAATACCCCCAATATACCCGTCCTGAAAATTTTCAAGGCAAGTGCGTTCCTGACGTCCTCTTAAGCGGGCATCATGAACAGATTGCGACCTGGCGTTTGAAGCAATCTTTGGGGAGAACGTGGTTAAGGCGGCCTGATTTATTGGCCAAAAAAATACTGACTGAGCATGAAACCGCCCTCCTGAACGAATTTATTAACGAATTCTTGCAATAAATCCTCGAAAAGTTCTTGGATTACCGCTAGAATGGCGCGATTTGCGAATAGTATTGTTAATTGTTAGAGGAAAGAGACAATGAGCAACAAAATTATAGAATCCTTAGAAAAAGGGTATGTGCAATCAGCTAAAGTCATGCCCGCTTTTAAAGCAGGTGACACTGTCGTCGTTCAAGTCAAAGTGACTGAAGGCGAGCGCGTGCGTTTGCAATCCTTTGAAGGCGTAGTCATTGCTAAGCGTAACCGTGGCTATCATTCATCGTTCACAGTAAGAAAAATTTCTCATGGTGTTGGTGTGGAACGCGTGTTCCAACGCTACAGCCCCACTGTTGACTCGGTGGAAGTCAAACGCCGTGGTCATGTGCGTCGCGCTAAGCTGTATTACATGCGTGAATTAAGCGGCCGTGCAGCTCGCATCAAAGAAAAATTAATTGCTAAGGTCGGCGATTCAGCTGCGTTAGTGGTACCTGTGCAAGAAGAGAATAATAAAGAGAATACGGATTCAGGTAAGGCGGAATAGACGTTTTGAGAAAGACCTGTGGTTATTCCCATTGAGATAACCTCTCTTCATGATACTGAAGCATTGTTGCGATTGGAGCATCAGTGCTTCACTACTGACCGTTTAAAACCCCATCAATTCCGGCATTTTATTCGCTCACCGACGGCTTGTGTATTTGCTGTTAAACAAAACATTCTCATTACAGCCGCCGCTATCGTTTTATTCCGTAAAAGTTCGCGTTTAGCCAGGCTTTATTCCATGGCCGTTGATCCTTGCTATAGAAAACAAGGTATAGCCCAAGCACTATTGGAAGCGATGCAGGCTCCTGTCATCAAACGGGCCTGTACAGAAATGCGCTTAGAAGTTAGATCAGACAATACTGCCGCTCTCGCTTTTTATAAAAAAAATGGGTATAGCGTATTTGGAGAATATCCCGGCTTTTACGAAGACGGCGCGCCTGCTTTACGCATGAGTAAACGACTTTAGACCAAATGAAATTGAAACAAGGTGACCATGATTTCCACCACAATCAAAATAATGATAATGGTCTCTAACATACTGGAATGGCTGTGCTGCACCTGACTATTCAATATGTCTAATAATTCCTGCAACACGTCTAACTTTTGATTCAATGCCATCACGCGGCTTGGAATATCCAAAAATTGTTTGGTCATCACATAAAACGGTTCTAAATTAGGATTGCGCCAAAAAAATTCAGGGGCATCTAAATATTCGATATTGAGGTTAATTGAACTTCTTGCAATAAAAATTTCGCCCATGCGCTTAAAAATAGCGCGGCGCGATAAAGAAATCACGCCTCTTTTAGCAATTTGTTCGGGCAATTGCGCATTGGTTTTAATGGCCAGTTTAATTGCTTCTTCAAATCCTTCCAATTTGATGGACTGGGCCAGTCCGTAGGAAATCGCGAGTTTAATTTGCGGATCGGTAGAGGCCAAGGTAATAATATCAATCCGCATTTTTTCATGCGTATCAATCGTGGTTTCCTCACCGTAACAATAGTAAAAGTAGTCGGTTTCTATGATTTTTAAAGGATGCAAAGAAAATTCTTTGACATACTCAAGCAGCTTATCTTCAAAAAACTTTTTAAAGCCAAAAGAGACAAAACACCCCGAATTGAAGAAAAACAAATCACCTGACCGCTTTAAATTAGTCACATGCAACACATCACGCAATAAGCGGGTCACATACCCTTTTTTCTTAAAAAAGCTGGTTAATCCCAATAAATCATAGCCATCGGCTGTACAAAAGGAGACACAGCGTTGATAAGCACTGAGGATTTTCGCGTTGTTCATAGTCTTATTAACATACAAGAAGCATGCTTTTTTGTCATCCTTAGCTTTTTTCTTGACGCCCCAAACCACTTAATGTCATATTTGCTCAAACATAACGATTAGCCTCTCATCCATGCAAAGTATTGTTGTTGTCAACAGACCCAAGGACTGGAACTTTCAAATTCCCGGTGTTGAAGTCGTCTCTGCAAAAGCCTACCTGACCGATAGCGAATATTCCGAAATCAGTAATGCCCGCGTATACAATCTTTGTCATTCTTACCGTTATCAATGTATGGGATATTATGTCTCGCTACTCGCTGAAGCCAGAGGACACCGCAGTTTTCCTAATATCACTACCATACAAGATTTAAAATCCCAATCCATTATCCGCATCATTTCTGAAGAATTAGATAACCTCATTCAACGCAGTTTCGCTCGCTTACGTTCCACACAATTTGAACTTAATCTCTACTTCGGAAAAAGTGTCGCCAAACAGCATGAACAATTGAGCCGTCAACTCTATAATCTTTTTCC
>Ga0207084_1031_pt2 | contig 35421 bp, 35 predicted proteins | sample Alteio_BWMinHeat_55_FD_153543 | JGI IMG/M metagenome (GOLD analysis project Ga0207084, IMG submission 153543) | Enriched cells from forest soil in Barre Woods Harvard Forest LTER site, Petersham, Massachusetts, United States -... | ecosystem: Environmental > Terrestrial > Soil > Temperate forest >...
CGTATTTCTCCCTTGATAATAGGGGTCATCATCTTCAACATAATTTGGCTCGCTAATCTTCTCTATGAAGTACAGCCCTATAGCTAAAGATAAAAAATGCTCCATTGACCATTCCAAGACATCCAATGAGCACGTCAAAAGAGACCTTAGTTCTGTATTTATTTTTTGAATAAACTCGACCGGAACACTACTTTCATTGATAGATCGATCTAATAAATCAAATAGCGATTTTTTATTTAAAAAATGTTTTGTCACTATCAAACTCCAAATATTTTTGCGTTCATATTTGCGACAACTTTACTTGTATGTGCTTCAGATAAATGTGAATATCGCTTTACCATCTGCAACGTTTTATGCCCAAGGATTTCAGCAATCTCAGCAAGACTCGCGCCATTCATTGCGAGGTATGAAGCCGCGGAATGTCTCAAATCATGGAAACAGAAATCACTTATCCCCGCCCGCTTCAAGGCAGTTTCCCAGGGGGTGCGTATATCAATAGGATTTTTGGAATTTTTGCCAGGGAAAACAAGATCACAATTTAGTTTGCGCACTTTGGAATGTTGTTTAATTAACTCCAAAGCATAGCCCGTGAGAGGTAATACTCGTCGTTCGCCGTTCTTGGTCTCATGCAATGTGATGACACCCCGCTGCAAGTCGCAGCTCTGCCAGCATAATCCTAATATTTCCATTCGGCGTGCGCCCGTTGATAACGCAAGCACAACGATAGTATAGAGATATGGGCTTTCGCTTTTTTTACATGCCTCAAGCAAATTCTTGCGTTCATCGTCAGACAGAAAACGCACGCGACCACGTGGCTCTTTCATTTTGGTGACTTTAAGAATTGGATTTTCTTCTACCCACCCCCACTCCTTCATCGCAACTGTAAAGACATGGCTTAAGATAGCAAGGTATCGATTAATTGTAGCAGCACCACGTGGCACCCTCTCATTGTTCACTACATCCCCCTCTGCCAGTTTATCGCGATGTTGTGCAATCAGCGCAGGAGTGGTTTCAGCAAGTGAGTAGTCACCCAGATTGTCTTTCCACCATTTGATCTGGCATGTCTGGCTACGTAGGCTCTTGGGTTTCATCGGCATGACATATTGCACATATCGATCAATCGCTTCGGCTAGAGTATGTTTTTTTGCTTCAGCGGTTTTAAAGTGCCGACCCTCGCGAATAGCGGTCTCGGTTTGCTGTACCCATTTACGCGCATCGGTTAGTCGTACAAAGGTTGCGCTCTGGACTGGATAGCCCTTGAGTCGAATTTTTACACGGTAGGTTGTTTGACCATCTTTTGTGGTTCTTTTTTCAATATTTGCCATACCAGACACTCTTTGATTATGGTAGTTTTTATAAGTGGGGGTAAGTTACAACAGATGCTAAAATAAGGCAACTGATGATTGTCAATAATATGTAAATATCAATTAAATATTTAATTAATATTAATTTTAAACGTATTTTTATGATTCATGGGGCAGTAGAGGGGCAATTTCAGGAAAAAATAGTGATTATTTGATCTAAAATTAGCCAGCTTATGGTATGGAAAAGGACAAAATAAAATGGATTTTACCCAAAATGATCAGGCAGCGAATGATGCAAATAATTTCAACAAAAACTTCACTGAACTTTTCTCACGCACTTCTGATGACATCCAAAAACTTCTCCGCCAAAATCAGCCAGATAAAGCGCTAGAAAAGTTCATGACCTTCATCTGGACTGCTAATTCATACGCCCAAACTACGGCTACCATCATAAACAAACTGATCGGCATAATTGACAAACTAAAACTACCCCTCGAAAACATTGCCCAAAAAGTCAAAGCGGCTTCATTCAGCATAGCGATATCAACTCCAATAGGCATATCAATCAGCGTCACATGGGATGTATGAATAAAGAAATTGAAAGGGATGTTTGTTTATATGCCGCATCAAAATCAGATTTTTTTGCTGCAAGAAAAGCCGCTGAAATATTAATCAAATATATTCAGGAACAAAAATTCTCAGACATCGATTTTCATCCTGACTCAATATATGCAGCCATACATTGCGCTATTGTAGTTTACTATACGAAACCATTCGGACGAAATAATCCTGAAATAAAATTGAAAATTGAGGATTTTAATGAATATTTAAATCTTGAACAGAAAAAATTGCATGATGATTTAATACACATGAGAGATACATGCATTGCACACAGCGATCACGAGTTTAGAAATACCACTATCTACCCACCAAGAACTTATCATGATAACGAACACTTTTATTTTGAAATAACAAACAAAACATTCGTTCCAAGCAAAATAATTGACATCTATGCTCTAACAATATCAATGGAAAAAATAATCGATTATATATATGCAAGTGACATAGAGATTCTCTACATAGAAAAGGGTCGACCATCTAAACCCTTTAAACTCATACCTTGAAATTTTTATACATCTTTTTTAATTTTTATACTGCATTGGTATATGAATAATCTTCCCATTCGCCTTCTGGATTTTCTCAGACAGCAAACTATTCTGAATATGTCCTTCTGTCAACTTTGAACATGTACCATCGGGTTTCACAGCACTCAGCAAAGAATCGTGTGTTTCAAGTGTCGGGGGTGTGAGCAGTTTAAATCGAAGCGCGCTATTTTCACTTCTTGCCATCTTCACCGCTGGAACAATATCAGTGTCATTGGTTACCAAGATAAATTTATCAAACTTTTTCTTCATCGCGTCCCTTACCATATAAATGGAAATATGAACGTCCGTTTCTTTTTCTTCATGCTTCTTCCATTTAATTTCGATATGATTGTTTTTATACTGAAGCCATTTCTTTTTGAAATTCCCTCCAACAAACTCAACGCCATTGGCTTCCAGCGCTTCGATATAAGTCTTATGTCTTTGCACAGTATCATTATCCATATGCGTGGCAATTGCAGAAAAATAGTAAACTTTTTCTATCGTCTCACTAGAGCGATTAATAAATTTCTCTGCCAATGAGCGCAAATTCAGCCATTTTAGGTGCGGTTTTTTTAGGTTTTTCAACCCGTGATAAAGATTAAATCCATCAACATATACAGCTACTTTTTTCTTATCATTCATAAAAAGGACATCCCTAAAATAAAAAGCCCCGGGATATACCCAGGGCGTCTCTTGTGCCCTGCTAAGCTAATAGCAGAAGCGGCAAGCGTTTATCTACATATTAAGTATAAGACCTTAAGGCATAAATTTATATACCCAAGACCCCACATTATTCGATTGTCATTGGTTGAGGAATGTTGCCATTTGCTACCTTTAACTGCCCCACCAGTGCCCCATGTGGCTATATTTACCATTTTTCGGGGAAGATTAAAAATTGTTTTTTAACATTTTATTTCAATTACTTGGGCCGCGAAGGGATCGAACCTTCGACCCGATGATTAAGAGTCATCTGCTCTACCAACTGAGCTAGCGGCCCAACTTAAGGTAACACTAGAAAAACCAAGGGGTGAACGACGGGGATCGAACCCGCGACAACCGGAATCACAATCCGGGGCTCTACCAGCTGAGCTACGTCCACCATACAACTTTAAATACTCAACAAAAACAAAAACACGCACATTTTTTGCGCGCCCGGCAGGACTCGAACCTGCCACCCTCGGCTTAGAAGGCCGATGCTCTATCCTACTGAGCTACGGGCGCAGCATCCGCTAATAAAGCTAAGTCAAAAAAACCTATCTTTACATTCTTTCGGGGTAGAGGGATTCGAACCCCCGACATCCTGCTCCCAAAGCAGGCGCGCTACCAGACTGCGCTATACCCCGTTGTTTTGTCACTTAAGAACGCTGCAAACGAAGAGTTGCGATGATACTCAGTGCTAGGAAAATCGTCAATGTCTTTTATGTCTAACTTTGCATAGACCCTCTTACACATCTTTGTTAAAATGCCTTCAACATTTTTATTGAATACAATTGACTATAAACAATAACGGAGTTTCCTTATGAACAAACCTACCAATGAGAAAGTTGGTTTAAATGAAATCATGAAACGCGCACAAGAAATGCAAAAAAAGCTCCAAGATATTCAAAAACAAGTCGCTGAAATGGAAGTCATCGGCCAATCTGGCGGCGGCGCCGTTAAAATTGTGATGACTGGCCAGCATTATGCGAAAAAAGTGACCTTGGATCCCAATTTATTGAAAGAAGAAAAATCCATTATTGAAGATTTAATTGCTGCAGCTATTAACGATGCTACCGATAAAATTGAACGCAGTCTGCGCGATAAAATGGGCGGTCTAGCTGGCATGAAATTACCTGAAGACCTGGGCGACTTACCTAAATAACATGCGCTTCAGTCCTCTACTTGAGCAATTAATTGAAGCATTTCGCTGCTTGCCAGGCGTTGGCCCTAAAACCGCTCAACGCATGGCACTGCAGTTGTTAGCGCGCGGCCGCGATAATGGTCGAAAATTGGCTCAATGTTTACAGGAAGCTATGCAGCATATTCGTCATTGCGAATCCTGTCGCATTTTCAGCGAGACAGCCTTATGTGAAATCTGCGCCTCACATCATCGCGATGCTAGCCTGCTGTGCATCGTAGAAAATCCTATCGATGTGACTGTCATTGAACAAACAGGTAGTTTTCGCGGAAAATATTTTGTTTTATTGGGACACCTCTCTCCTCTTGATGGCATTGGCCCTGAGGAAATTGGCATTGCGCAATTAAAACAACACTTCGAACGTAATGAAATCAAGGAACTTATTATTGCAACTAATCCCACTGTCGAAGGTGAAGCAACAGCACATTATATTTCTAGTCTAGCAAAACCCTATTCGATTAAAGTCACACGCATTGCACGCGGCGTTTCTCTTGGCAGCGAATTAGAATATATCGACCCTAATACGCTTGCACATGCGCTTGCAGGCAGAGAAATACTGTAAACCACCATGCGCGCCCATTATTTTTTCTTCATCATTTATTTTTTTCTTAATAGCTTTGCTTGCGCTGATGAATTGATTATCGAACCCGACATGGGGCGAGAACCCATTATCAAAGCGCTGCAGCAAGCCAATCATTCCATTGATCTTGTGATGTATGGTTTCACAGACAGCACTTTGCTCAATAATTTATTGGCGCAGCAAACACGCAGCAAAAAATTGCGTGTTATCTTAGAAAATAAACCCTATCGCGCTGAAGATGAAAATCAAGGAACAGTCGCGCAATTACAGGCAAGGCATATTGCCTGGCAAGGCTCTATTCCGCCCTATCGTTTAATCCATGAAAAAACTCTGATTATTGATCATCGCAAAGCACTCGTCATGACCTTTAATTTCACCCGCGCTAGCTTTAACAAAGAAAGAAATTTCGCTTTAGTGATTGATGATGCAAAACGCACGAGTGAAATTGCTGATATATTTTCTGCGGATTGGAAGCATCTTCCTGTTCATTCGCCATCAGCGCAACTACTTTTAAGCCCCGAAGATAGCAGAGTGAAATTAATGAATTTGATTGCAAATGCGCATCATTCTATTCAAGTCTATGCGCAAACTCTTAGTGATTACGACATCACGGGTGCTCTAGCAAAGGCTGCAAGAAAAGGCGTAACAGTACAATTATTATTGTCCACTCATCTCAAACAAAAAGTTTTTGCTTATTTAACACGTGCAGGTGTTGCCGTGCATTATAGTAAAGTCCTTGTCATTCACGCTAAAGTTTTTATTATCGATGAGGAAAAAGCGGTGTTGGGTTCAATTAATTTAACAGCGTCTTCTTTGGATGATAACCGCGAACTTTCTGCTATCACCCAAGATAGGCATGTCATTCAGTTACTATTAGCTACATTTAACAAGGACTGGATCAACACGCCGTGAAGAACACTGGTTAATTGTGATTTATTTAAAAAAATCTGCTTCTTCTACATAATGATGGAAATAATCGAACTCACGCAACGCCTTTTCAGGACCAAATCTTGAGATTAATGCTGTTTCAAGCGTATATCCGCGCGGTACATCTATCAGTGCACATTTCTTTTTCACTTCGTGCATAACAGAAATAGGTACTTCACTGTCATAATATTTCATTTCACATAGCGTTATGACCTTATCACTGCGCAAATAAATTAAGTCAATTTGAAAACCTTGGTCACCTCGTTGAAAATAGGGACCCCATTGTATTACTTGATCTTCAAAGCCCATGATTTTTGCTAAATATATTGCATTTTTAAGACAATAATTTTCAAAAGAAAAACCTAACCATGAATTCCACAAAGGCTTGACTAGCTGGCCAAATAGATTTCTTGTATGGTTAACAGCAATAAGTTTAATGTGCGGCTCAACATATTTAAAATAAAAACATAAATATTCATCAGTTAATTTATATTTCTTTAATTTACTATTTGATTTTTTATTATAGGGTATATAACTAGTCACAAATAATGCCCTTTCGAGATTGTCCAAATAAACTTTTACACCGCCTCCCGATGGAATTTTTAGTTTTAACGCTATCTCATCCAGTGTTTTGGGCTGATCTTTTAAATATCGCACTATGTTTTCATAAGTTTTATATTCCTTGAATTGACTATAGAAGATTTGTCTATAATCATTTACCAACATGCCCCTGGCCGTAAACAATAAGCTATTAATATTTTGATCAAATGATTTACTAATATCAATTTCCCTGAGATATTTTGGAATCCCACCCAAAATTTGTAAATATTTAAATACCTCATCCACGCTTCTTTTTCCATCTAAAAGTTGATACGATTCCAATGGATTTAATGGTTGCAAACAACATTCCCAATGAATTCTGCCATAAAGCGCTTTCGATGAAATTACTCTTTTTGTCATATAAGAGCATACTGAGCCACATAAAATAAGCATCACATTTTGCTTACTCCAATGTTGATCCCAATATTTTTTTAATATACCAACTAACTTTGATTGATTCGCTGCAAGCCACTGAAATTCATCCAGAAATAAAATATATTTTCTTTTGCTTCGTGAAAAAAGCCTGGTCAAATAATCGAGTATAGGCTCCCAAGAATCTAACTTAACTTGTTTAAGGAGTTCGTCATTGAGTTGTTTGCTTAAATCAAACACAAATTGAGTTAGCTGTGCTTTTGTTCTCCCCTGCTCTAGCCCTTCAAAATGCAGATGTTGCTTATCCCGCATAAAATAGGTGACTAAACAGCTTTTGCCCACTCTTCTTCTGCCATATAGGACTGCCAATTTACTTTCTTTGGCTTGATAGAGTTCTGCCAAATCATCCAGCTCTTGTTTGCGACCAATAAATTTCATTGAACACCTTCCTCTTATCCGCATAAATAGCTTATAAGGTTTAATATGCGGATAACAGATTTATTTTCAATCATATCCGCACACTAAGTATATATCATTTTGTGTGCGGATAATAGATTGCAACAAATAGTCTAATAAAATCAATTAGAAAATAACAGTCACCGTATAGGTTCGGTTAACCCATTGATTGCACAAGACTCGGTGTCGTCCCGCACGAAGGCCGCCCTGTGTCATTGAAAGGATCACTGGTATTTCGCGGCCGAAGATGCGGGATCCAGTAGCGGCCTTAAAAGCTTCTTGAAACCCTTGCAAACTCAATCCAAAACAAGCTAAGCACGAGGATACTGGATGAATCAAACCTTTCTTATTCAAGGCCGCTACTGGATCCCGCATCTTCGGCCGCGAAATACCAGTGATCCTTTCAATGACACAGGGCGGCCTTCGTGCGGGACGACACCGAGTCTTGTGCAATCAATGGGTTAACCGAACCTATACCAGTCACCTAACGCCTCTCAATCGCCGTCAATAACTTATCATGCAATCCCCCAAAACCTGAATTACTCATCACCACCACATGATCACCCGACTGCAAACTGGGCGCGAGTTGTTTCACGAGGGTATCAACATCACGATATAAGGCCGTTGGCTGCTTAAATTGCTCAAGAATAGCCTGCAAACCCCACTCTGCCTCTGTATCTTTACACACAACCATATCCGCCGTATTCAATGCTTCTTGAATTCTCGTTTTATGAACACCAGAACGCATCGTATAAGAAGCAAATTCAATCACGGCGATTATTCGAGCTTGCTCGCCAATTTTTGCGCGCAAACCTGCTAAGGTAGTTGCAATGGCCGTTGGGTGATGAGCAAAATCATCATAAACAATAATGCCATTTGCCCTGCCCTTGATTTCCAAGCGGCGTTTCACATTCTTAAATGATGACATGGCAGCAATGGCTTGTTCCGGTTTAACACCAATATGATCAGCCGCTGCAATCGCAGCCAAGGCATTATTCATATTATGTTCTCCTAATAAATTCCAGCGCACTTCACCAACAGCATGGCCATCCTGCAATACCTCAAAAACACTACCATCTTTTGCTATGCATTTTGCCTGCCATTTCGCAGCTTCTTTACTACTAAAGCTAGAAACCGGTGTCCAACAACCCTTTTCTAAAACTGCTGATATGTTAGCATCATCCGCATGACGCACAATTAAACCATTACTTGGAATGGTGCGTACAAGATAATGAAATTGTTGCTGAATTGCTGCTAAGTCAGGAAAAATATCTGCATGATCATATTCCAAGTTATTCAAGATTAGCGTGCGCGCCTGATAATGAATAAACTTGGAACGCTTATCAAAGAAGGCGCTATCATATTCATCTGCTTCAATCACAAAATAAGGCGATGTCCCCACACGGGCAGAAACCGCAAAATTCTCTGGTATACCGCCAATCAAAAAATCAGGCGCTAAGCCCGCATATTCAAGAATCCAAGTGAGCAAGCTGCTTGTCGTTGTCTTACCATGCGTACCTGAAACAGCTAATACCCAGCGATTTTTCAAGACATTGTCAGCCAGCCATTGCGGCCCAGAAAAATAAGCTATGTGCTTATCTAAGACGTATTCCATCGCAGGATTACCACGTTTAATCACATTACCCACAATGACAGCATCAACTGAGTCATCAATGTGTGAAGCATCATAACCCTCCTTCCAAGCAATCCCTTGGTCCGCCAATTGATTGCTCATGGGAGGATAGACATTTTGATCTGAACCTGAGACTTCATGGCCTAATTGCTTGGCTAACACTGCAACACCACTCATAAAGGTGCCGCCTATTCCTAGGATGTGTAAACGCATTTTATCTACTCCAATATCAATCTACTAAAGCTAACCGAAAATGTGCTATTATTAACAAATTTATGTCATCCCGCAAAGGACAAAACCAAAATGGATGGTTTGGGATTATTTGAAGCAATTATGGATAGCGCCATTTTACTGGATAAGGCAGGCCGCATTATCAACTGGAATAGCGGCGCAACCACGCTTTTTGGTTATACCCGCAGAGAAGTCTTGGGCCGCTCAATCAACCTCATTTATGATAGAAATTATCCCTTCCCCAAGTTAATTCAAGAAGTCCATTCTCAGCAAAAAAAATGGCAGGAAGATACCATTTTTGTCAGAAAAAATGGAATAAAGGGTCAATGCAAATCTCATCTCTGGTCGACCCCGCAGCAAGAGCAGCACAAGATGGCTGCCGTTCTTATTCATCAAAATTTAACAAATTATAAAAAAACCGAGACAGAGCATCAAAAAACAAATCATTTTCTTTCTGAACAAGTACAACTTGCCTTAAGTGGTTTTTGGCATGCAAGCAGTATGCTCGTTGAAAATATTAATCACTTAGAACAAACAGAAAAAAAATTGCGAGAAAGTGAATTGCGTTTTCATCTACTCGCTGCCAATGCAACAGATGTTATTTCACGTCACACACCTGATGGTACCTATCTTTATGTATCACCTGCATGTAAAAGTTCTATTGGCTATAATCCAGATGATTTGATCGGTAAAAACATGCATAAATTGATTCATCATGATGATCTCATCAAAATTAAAAAGGCATTCACTAGACGCCGCGATCCTCTTAATAATTCTTCTGTTATTTATCGTATTAAGCGTAAAGAAGGTGAATTTCGCTGGTTTGAAAGCAATGTGCGTTTAATCATGGATGAAGGTTCTAAAATCATTAATGAAATTCAACTTGCTTCTCGCGATATTACCGACAGAGTGTTAGATAAAAAAGCACGTTTACGCGGCCAGCAATTAGCCCATATTTTTCGTTTAAGCACCATGGAAGAAATGGCCTCAGGCATGGCACATGAAATTAGTCAGCCGCTCACAGCCATCATCAATTATACGCGTGGCTGCGCGCGCTATTTGCAAAATAATGATTATGATAGAGACCAATTACGCAGTGTCATGGAAAAAGCAGTCAGTCAAGCTGAACGTGCGGGTGAAATTATTCAGCGTTTAAAAAACTTTTTTTGTAAGGGACAATTGGTAAAAACGCCCTGCAAAATGAATAATGTCATTCGCGAAACAGCCAGTCTGATGAAGAATGAACTCAGCCAATCTAAAACTAAAATTGATTTTGAATTTGATAAAAATACTCCATTTATTTTTATTGATAAAATTCAAATTCAACAAGTGCTATTGAATTTAATGCAAAACGCCGTGGAATCGATGCAAGAAAATCATACCAAGGAAAAACGAATTCATATTCAAACAAAAACGACTACTGATATAGTAGAAGTTACCTTGCATGATACAGGGCCCGGTTTTTCTAAAGAATTAGTCAATAAAGTATTTATGCCTTTTTTCACCACAAAGGCGCATGGACGCGGTATGGGCTTGGCAATTTGCCGCTCGATTATAGAAGCTCATGGCGGACAATTTACGATTAATCCCAAATCCAATAGCAATAGTAATAGTTGGATACGGTTTTGTTTACCGATTTCGATATAACTTGTTTTTAATAAGGAGCCAAAAAACGTGGTCAATTCTACACTAGAGCCTATCGTGTTCATTATTGATGATGATCAAGCCATGGTTGAGTCACTCTCTTGGATCATTGAGTCAATTGGTCTAAGGGTAAAAACCTATGTCAGAGCACAAGAATTTCTTGAAGAATACAATCCACAACAACATGGCTGTTTATTATTAGATGTGCGCATGCCTGGCATGAGCGGGCCAGAGTTGCAAACTCGATTAAATGACGAAGGCTTGCCGACACTTCCTATTATTTTTATTAGTGGTCATGGCGATGTTCCGCTAGCTGTTCGCGTGATGAAGGCGGGTGCCATTGATTTTTTAACCAAACCCTTTAATGATCAAGTTTTATTGGAAAGTATTAATAAGGCATTACGCTTAGATAAAGCGAATCGAGAAAAGCGCCAAGAAAGCGCGCAAGCACGTGCCAAATTTGCCCTACTCTCACCACGTGAAGTTCAAGTATTACAAGGTATTGTTGCGGGTAAACCGAATAAAGTTATTTCAGCAGAATTAAAAATTTCCCTTAAAACAGTAGAAGCCCATCGTGCCTCTGTGATGAAAAAAATGGGGGCAAGATCGGTCCCCGAATTAGTCAAACTGGTACTCACAAATAGCATTCAAGAAGAAACAGTTGAGGAAGAATAGATCAAACATAGATTATTTGATTGTTAATATCACAAAATGGGCATTTTATGCTGGTGTAAACCCTGAGTTCCGTACGGGCATCTAAGTAGATTTCTATGGTTTTCTCCCAATTTTTATCAGCGTTTATTAGTGAGATGATTGGTATCCCTCATTAATAAAGATTGGTAAAGGATTAAGCGGTTAAGGAGAAGCAGCCATGAGTGAAAGGAAACAAGTATTAATTGTGACAAACGCGATTACTGATGAAGAAGTAGGCCAAATCAAAAATGCGCTAGGTTCACAATATAATAAACCAATTGATATTCAAGTCAGCCTTGTGCATGTGATTCCCCGTTTACCTACTTGCTATTTTAATATCCCTTCAATGGGTCTGCTTGTTGAAAAATACTATGATGAAGCAAAAGAATCTTTATCACAGGTAGGCAAGCTATTAAACGTCGCTAAAAAAGATCAATGGCTTATTTCAGGCAAGATTCGCACTGAAGTATTACGTTTAGCGAACAAATTAAGCTCTAGCTTTATTTTAGCTAGTGCTCAGCAAATCCAGGAATTGCAGCGCTCACTTTTTTTTAAAAATATTCACCAATATGCCTTGATCAAGAATATTAACCAATTGAAGCCACTACAATAAGAGTACAATGAACGCGTAAATCTCCTTAGATAATATCACGGATGTAACTTTTCCCTGTATGACGCTTCCCGTCATACGGGGATTTTTTTGTTGATCTCTGTAGAAAATCAGGATATTTTTAGGCGGATTTCTTTGATCAGATATAAGTTATAAACCCTTCGAGACGGCGTGCGCTTTTTGCGCGCCATCTCGAAGGGTTTATAACTTACATATTACTAATGGAATAACATATGACGGAAAAATTTAATGCTCTATACGCGCAATCTGGCGGTGTCACCGCTGTGATTAATGCCTCCGCCTGCGGCGTCATTGAAACCGCACGCAAAAACAGCGATAAAATGGGCAAAGTCTATGCCGCCCGAAATGGCATCATTGGCGCATTAACAGAAGATTTAATCGATACCAGCTTGGAATCCGATGCCGATATTCATGCCTTGCGTCATACACCAGCGGGCGCCTTTGGTTCTTGCCGCCATAAATTAGGTTCATTAGAAAAACATAGAACGCAATATGAACGCTTGGTTGAAGTATTTTCAGCGCATCATATTCGTTATTTTTTTTATAATGGCGGCGGCGATTCACAAGATACCGCGCATAAAGTGTCGCTTATTAGCAAAGAATTAGGCTACCCCATCACTTGCATTGGTATTCCTAAAACCGTCGATAATGATTTACCCTTCACGGATAATTCACCAGGTTTTGGTTCCGTTGCTAAATATGTGGCTGTTTCTATCCGTGAAGCGGGTATGGATGTCGCATCCATGGCACTCACTTCTACAAAAATATTTGTGATGGAAGTGATGGGACGACATGCAGGTTGGATTGCAGCAGCAGGCGGCTTGGCGGCTGAACGCGATGGTGATTCCCCGCATATCATTCTTTTTCCTGAAATTCCGCTGGATACAAAAGCTTTCTTACAACGCGTACAAGACTGCGTAAAAAAATATGAACATTGCTCCATTGTTGTTTCAGAAGGAATAAAAAATGCTGAAGGCAATTTTATTTCAGAACAAGGCTTGGTGGATGCCTTTGGTCATAAGCAATTAGGCGGCGCAGCACCCGTCATCGCCAAATTAATCAAAGAAAATTTAGGCTATAAATATCATTGGGCACTCGCTGATTATTTGCAGCGTGCCGCACGTCATATTGCTTCAAAAACCGATGTTGAACAAGCCTATGCTGTCGGCAAAGCGGCTGTAGAAATGGCGCTCGCGGGAAAAAACGCTGTCATGCCCATTATTGTGCGTGAAAAAGCTGAAGCCTATCGCTGGACGATTGGTGAAGCGCCTTTGGAAAAAATTGCCAATGTAGAAGTGAAAATGCCGCGAGATTATATTAGTGCTGATGGTTTTGGCATTACACCTGCATGCAGAGAATATCTCGAGCCCCTAATTCAAGGTGAAGATTATCCCCCTTATCAGAATGGTTTGCCGGTTTATGTTAAGTTGAAAAATAAGTCTGTAGAGAAAAAATTACATACTCCTTTCGCAATAACATAAAGAAACGAGATAAGGTGTTCGTTGTTGATGCGGCCTGTCATTCCCGCGTAGTAAACGTTCACGCTCTAATATGTAACGCCATTTGCAAGGACTCTGTCATGCCAGCCGCACGCTCTTTGTGCGAGGTGGCATCCAGGAAATTGTCTAAAACCGTAACAGATCACGTGGGATATTCTTCACAGGCATCCGCCGTTGCTTTGGCCTGTCAACCCCACGTGAGCTGTTACCTAAAACCCTGGATGCCAGCTAAAAGCATGCTGGCATGACAGCGTGGCGTGAACGCTTACCCCGCGTAGGCGGGAATGACAAGCCTACGTGAGAATGACAAGCCGCATCAACGACAAACACCTGCTCAATCAAGCAATATCCCCTTCCAACCCCTGCTTCTCCAACACTTCCCGCAGCGTCTTCAAAGCATGCATTTGAATTTGCCGCACACGCTCGCGTGTCAATCCCACCGCTTGACCAACCTCTTCCAGAGTTTGTCTTTCATAGCCTTCCAATCCAAATCGTCTGCATAATACTTCGCGTTGTTTGTCCGTCAATTCATGCAGGCATTTTTGCAAACTATCATGCAAGCGTTCATTTGCTAAAATATCCGCGGGATCAAGCGCATTTTTATCTGGCAAGGCTTCCACTAAAGGTTTACTGGTTGAATTTTCATTTGAGACTTGCATGTCCAAAGAAATCATATGTTCGTTTAATTCCATCATCCTCTTAACATCATCAATGGATTTATCTAAGGCTTCCGCAATTTCATGATAAGTGGGCTCATGATTTTGTGTCTTAATTAATTCACGTGCCGTTGACAAATAAAGATTTAATTCTCTTAAGACATGAATGGGTAAACGAATGGTACGCGTTTGATTCATGATGGCACGTTCAATGGTTTGACGTATCCACCAGGTCGCATAAGTAGAAAAACGAAAACCGCGTTCGGGATCAAATTTATCAACTGCTCGCAATAAACCTAAATTACCTTCTTCGATTAAATCAGAAAATTCAAGCCCGCGGTTATAATAATGCCTTGCAATTTTTACAACTAATCGCAAATTACTTACTATCATTTTTTTACGCGCTAAGGGATCACCCGTTTTTGCTAAGCGGCCATATTTCACTTCTTCTTCCGCGGTCAATAAAGGTGAAAACCCAATTTCTTTGAGATAAATTTGGGTAGGGTCTAAAGCAACGCTTTTAGCTTCTTCGAGTGTATCATTTTTATTTTCTTCAGACATATGCCACCCTAGCCAATTTGTAGAGGTTGCACCCACGTTGATAACTCATCCATTACTTTATAATGCGTTAAATCAAGATGTAAAGGCGTGACAGAGACATAGCCCGCATTCACTGCATAAAAATCCGTACCTGGCCCTGCATCTTGCTCAGGGCCCGGCTGACCCACCCAGTAAATTTTTCTACCTCGAGGATCAGTCGCTTTGATAGTAGGTTCAGCTATGTGACGCGTACCAAGCCGAGTGACTTGTATCCCTTTTAATTCTGAAAATGGCACATCAGGCACATTGACATTTAAAATCGTATCTGACGTTAAAGGCGTTTCACGTAATCTTTCAACTAATAATTTGGCAATTTGTGCGGCCGTATCATAATGCACACAACGCGGCCCTGAGAGTGAAATCGCAATGGAAGGAAGCCCTAGAAAACGACCTTCTGTCGCTGCCGCAACTGTTCCTGAATAAAGGACATCATCACTTAAATTGGAACCTTCATTAATCCCGGAAACCACCATGTCTGGCATTTCTTTTAAAAGGCCAGTGACTGCTAAGTGTACGCAATCAGTAGGCGTACCATTTACGCTATAAAAACCATTGATCGCAGTAACCACACGTAAAGGATTTTCCAAAGTAAGTGAATTGCTCACGCCGCTACGATTACGATCAGGCGCAACCACCGTCACATCTGCGAGTTTACCCAGCATCGCAGCGAGATGTGATAAACCAGGCGCATGAACTCCATCATCATTGCTAATTAATATTTTCATCGTAGCCTCATCATCATTTAACGATCTGATAGAAAGTTTCGCCCTTTTTTATCATGCCTAATTCATTTCTTGCACGCGCTTCTGCCTCATCATGACTATTTTGCAAGCGCTTAATTTGAAATAGCAATTCATCATTGCGCTGCTTCAATTTCGTATTTTCATCTGTTTGGTTTAGCAATACTTGTTTGAGTTTAGCCATTTCATTAAGACCATCAGGGCCCAGCCATAAACGATATTGCAAAAAACCAATCATCGCTAATAATAAGGTGATGATTAAGATATGCGTTCTAAAACCAGGCATCATAGGATCCCATCTTTTTCTTTCATATCTTGCAGTTTAGCAAAAACAGCCTGCCCTGCATATTCAGCATTCCGTCCTAATTGTTCTTCTATTCGCAGCAATTGATTGTATTTTGCAACACGATCTGTTCGGCTTAAAGAACCTGTTTTAATTTGACCTGCATTCGTTGCCACTGCCAAATCAGCAATGCTGGTATCTTCAGTCTCACCAGAACGATGTGAAATAATAGTGTTGTATCGCGCAGTTTTAGCTAATTGAATGGCTGCCAATGTTTCGCTTAAGGTGCCAATTTGATTTGGCTTAATTAAAATGGCATTTGCTACATGCTGATCTATTCCTTGCTGTAATAGTGCTGTGTTTGTCACAAATAAATCATCACCAACTAATTGCGTATACTGACCTAAACGCTTAGTTAATACTTGCCAACCCTGCCAATCATTTTCAGCCATACCATCTTCAATACTGATAATGGGATATTGCGCCACCAATTGCACAAGATAATCGACAAATTCATTGGCCGATAAATGACGATTTTCACCCGCTAAATGATAGCTGCCTTCACGATAAAATTCGCTGCTAGCCACATCTAATCCCAGCCAAATATCTTTCTGTGTTTGATAACCCACCTGTGATATGGCTTCTAAAATCAATTCAAGAGCGGCACTTTGACTCGGTAAATCTGGAGCAAAACCACCCTCATCGCCCACATTGGTAGGATAGTTTTTTTTCTTCAATAATAATTTTAGACAATGAAAAATTTCCACACCAGCACGCAAGGCTTCAGAAAAAGTGGGCAATCCTGCTGGAATAATCATAAACTCTTGAAAGTCGAGATTATTATCTGCATGCGCACCCCCATTAATAATATTCATCATGGGAACAGGCAAGATATAATTTGTTCCCTGTCGTATTGATTGATAAAGCGGTACTTGACGGTGAGCTGCTGCTGCTTTTGCTACTGCAAGTGATACCGCTAATAAAGCATTGGCACCTAATTTTTCCTTATTAACGGTGCCATCTAAGGCAATCATGGTGTCATCAATTTCTTGCTGATGCGTGACATCAAAACCTTGCAAAGCCGGTGATAATTGTTGATTGATGCACTTGACTGCATCACGCACACCTTTACCAAAAAATCGTTTCTGATCACCATCACGTCGTTCTAAGGCTTCACGTGAACCTGTTGATGCGCCGGATGGAACGGCTGCGATAGCTTTTTCGCCTGTCGTCAAGATCACTTCTGCTTCCACTGTGGGAAAACCGCGCGAATCTAAAATTTCACGCGCTTTAATCACTTTAATTTGAGACATGAAAACTCCTATATTTCTAATACTTCTTTAACAAAGGGAATCGTTAAACGCCGTTGTGCTGCAAGAGATGCTTTATCTAAGGCATCAAGTGCTGCAAATAAGGTCGTCATATGCCGTGGACAATGTCTTAAAATATAACGCCCTACTTCTTCTGATAAACTAATGCCGCGCCGATTTGCACGCATGGTCAGAGCAGCTAATTTTTCATCGTCTGCTAAGGGATGTAATTGATAGACGATCCCCCAGGATAGACGCGAAACTAAATCTGGCAAAGCAAGCGCTAAAGATTTTGGCGAATCTTGTGCAGCCATAATAATGGTGCCGCCCTGATCATACATTCGATTGTACAAATGAAAAATCGCTTCTTCCCATTCAGCATGACCCGCAATGACATGTAAATCATCGAGACAAATAACGCGTAGAGATTCTAAGCCATGTAATAAATCAGGTGTCACGCTGCGATTTGATTCAAGTAAATGTCTAAAAGGAAGATAGACTGAAGTGATTTTCTGTTGATGGGCATCATGACAGCAGGCTTGCAATAAATGACTCAAGCCCTGCCCTCTATTTCCATATAAAAAAATGACTTTTTCACCTTGTCCACGCACTGCATTTTTCAATACAGCAATAATTTCTGTATTCTTGGCAGAATAAAAATTATCGAAAGTGGCTTCATCTCTTAGGTTTAAACCAAGCGTCAGTTGCATCAGCTTCAATGCACCCATTCATAATATAATTGATTCGTCACATCCGTATTTGCATCTTTCGTTTTCAGAACAAGATGCTGGCCAATCACAGCGCTTTGCTCAAATCCTTCAAGCGAACCTTGCACTAATACTGCAATCTCCACCGTATCACCATTAATTTGCATCAATCGAACTTGCTGCACGGGTGTTAGCTGTTGCAGGTATTGCATCAAGCTGGTTAAATCAGTTCCCTGTGTCACATCGCTGATAATTAATTTCAACCACAATGTTGTCGCAACTGAAGTTGTCTTCACTTCATAATGCTTGGCTAGCAGTTGACTAATTTGATCAATAATACCCGAAATAACTGTATCAGTTGTTGCATCACTTATTTTCCACGTCCATTCATTCTTACCCAAGATCAACTTCCATTGACTTTGTATGCCATCCTTTGTTGCTTGCATATGACCTAGTAAAAGTGCATCAGGTGAATAGCGTTTTGCCGCTTTGTTTAATGCAGGAAGATTCATTTCTGTCACATCATTGTCTGTCACCTGATTAAGATCAGTGAAATCCATCACGGGAAAGATTAATGGCAGACCATATTTTTTCCCCTGTTGTTTCATCAAATCTAAGATATTGCCGGGTGTTTCATTGCCAATAATTTCTGTTTCATCCTGATTTTGATTGGCTAACCATACTAAAATAAGAGGTCGATTTTCTCGCCAATAGGGAATCTCTGCTTTTCTTAGTAAACGCAAAACATCTTCTGGTTCATAACGAATTTGCAGAATATATTCTGAAGAGGAAGTCGTGGGCTGTGAATAACTATATTCTTGTACGTAGTAAGACGCTTTTTGCAAGCCTGCCTTAATCACGGGATTATCTCCCACTCCTGCATCACCGCTTACTTTGATCAAGACTTGCAAAAAACCATCTTGGATCGCCTGTTCTTTTAATTCTTCCGTTTGCGATGCCATGGGTACTTCTGCTTGATATAGACTAGACATTTTGACAGCCCATACTGACGTGATAGGAATAAAAAGTAAAATAAATACACATAATAAACGCTTCATATAGGATCCACCCGCCAGGCAAAATCAAGTCTTATTATAACGTGAGAAGTGTGATAAATTCTGCATCTTTCAAATCAGCAAGTGAAGAAAATTCATGCTCGCATCCAAGTTCAACTCTCATTCCCGCACCTCATGGTGGATAGATAGTTTATTTCTGCTCATTTTTTTGGGCGTCATCTTCTTTCTATGGCTCGGCAGCCGACCATTATTTGTGCCTGACGAAGGCAGATATGCAGAGATTGCTCGAGAAATGGCGGCATCTGGCAATTATATCACCCCCTACCTCAATGGCATTAAATATTTTGAAAAGCCCGTTCTCTTTTATTGGCTAGGGGCTTTCGCCATTAAGTTTGCTGGTTTAAGCCTGTGGACTTTACGCAGTATCAATGCCTGCCTTGCCCTGGCGGGCTGTCTTCTTACTTACTGGGTCTCACGTCATCTCTATGACCGTCTCACGGGCTTACTTGCCGCCTTGATCTTGGGAACAAGCACGCTATTTTTTGTGATGAGCCATATGATAGGCCTGGACTTACCCGTTAGCATTTTCATCAGTGCCAGTCTCTATTTTTTCTTGCTGGGTAGTAAAGAACCCTGCCGTTCTTACTTTTGGGCAGCGGCAATCAGTGCAGCCTTGGCGGTACTGAGCAAGGGTTTAATTGGCATTGTCTTTCCTGCCATCATTGCAGGCATGTGGATTTGTCTTACATCTCAATGGAAAATACTAAGACAGGCCTATCTCCTTTCATCCTCACTCATTTTTTTAGTAATCGTAACGCCCTGGCATTACTTAGTGAATTTATATAATCCCGAGTTTTTTCATTTTTATTTTATTGAACAGCATTTATTACGCTATACCACTAAAGACATTGGACACTATCAACCTAGCTGGTTTTTCCTGCCTTATTTAATGTTGGGACTCTTTCCCTGGTGTGTATTCCTGCCGCAAACAATCACTCGCCTGCTGCCCCTTATCTGGAAGCAGCGGCAAACTTATCAAAAGGAATTATTTTTCCTATTATGGGCTGTCTTTATTTTTAGTTTTTTTTCTTTTTCAAAATCTAAATTAATTCCCTATATTTTGCCTGTTTTTCCACCTCTTGCAGTTTTGATCGCCCGTTATTTATCTACTTGCCTGCGTCAAAAACAAGTTCTCGGTCTTCGTCTTAGTTATAGTTGTCTACTCTTGCTGTCCCTTCTACTCTACGCCGCCTATCTGTATTTCATGCCTCATAATAGCTATTTAAGCGTGGCCGCCTGTATTTTAGTATTTGGCGCACTCATCGCTAACGTGCTTATTTATTGGAATGCAATTTATGCTTACGCTCTTACCATCATCACCGCAGGCTTATTTCTATCTTGCTCACTTGCTTCCCTGTCTTCTCTTGATAGCCGCACTATTTTACCCTTGGCAAAAAGTTTAAAACCCCTATTGCGAGCTCAAGATGAGGTCATTACCTATAATCAGTATTATCAAGATTTACCCTTTTACCTGCAGAGGCGAGTTAGCATATTAAACTGGCGCAATGAATTAGGTTTTGGCATGGCACATCAAGACACCGGCGCGTGGATGATCCAGGATAAGGTCTTCTGGCAGCGCTTTCATAGTGAGCAGCGGGTTTTTGTGCTGATGTCCATAAGTGAGTATCAAACTTTGCGGCAAAATCGGCCTAATGAGAAAATTTATTTGCTAGCTAAAACGCCGACGAATGTATTAATCAGTAATAAAAATAAGCCTTAATAATATATTTGACATTAAATTAATCTAATTTACCCCTAGGTTCAGGGAGGCAGTCAAGTCCCCTCTTGACATGCTAAGCCGTTGAGTTATATTGGAAGAATGGTTCAATGAAAGGAGGCGGCTGTACCAATATGCTGATCAAATCACAACTTATCGGCGAACTCAGCAAGCACTTTCCACATCTTCCTGAAAAAGACATCGCCACAGCAGTAAATCATATTGTAGAACATATGAGTGACATTCTCAGCCAAGGTGGCCGCATTGAAATTCGCGGTTTTGGCAGTTTTAATCTTCATTTCCGCCCCCCACGCCGCGCTCATAATCCCAAGACAGGTGAAAAATTAGTGACAAGCCCTAAGTATGCTGTTCACTTCAAGCCTGGTAAGGAATTACGTGAAAAGGTGAATGCTAGCCGGCATATTCCGATTGAAGCGGTGAGTCAAGAAGAGCTGGATGACGAAAACGATTGATTCTGGCTTTAATTATTTAACCCTCTCGAGACGGCGCAGGCCTTTGTCATTCCCGCGCAGGCGGGAATGACAAAGGCCTGCGCCGTCTCGAAGGGTTTAAGTAATGATTCTTAAGACTACATTAATAAATCCCGCACCCAATCCTCTATAATAAATAGCATAAAATTACACAAAATCGAGGATTAACTTAATCATGCTACATAATGAAAATCTCTCTAATCTACTTGAGCTATGCCATTATATTAACGATGAAGCCAATCGCTTCATCCCCTATAGCTCAAATATCCCCAGCGTCACAAATCAGCCCGCTCATCGTTCTTTTTGGTTGAGAGCAATGCGGGCACCTACGGATAGCCAAAAAACTCGCAAAACTATTCTCGCGAATATACAAGTCAATTTAAGCAAACCCGATGTCGAGACCAATTTCAAAGAAATTCAATTAAAAGAATTGAAAAAACAATTGCCCAAGGGAATTAATACAGTGGGTGGCTTATCTAATTATTTTCATGAATTAAAAAAAACAACACCCGCGAAAAAACAGCATAAAGATGGCTCTTCTTTTACAGTTTTGAATGGGATAGAAAGCAAGGCAAAACGTGCGGTTCAATTTGGCATAGGAAATTGCGATGAAAAAGGCAGCGTCGCCTTTGTATTACTTATTCAATATCCACAAACACACGCTGATATACGGGTCGAATTAGTTAACGTATATGGCGAGCCAGATCATTGCTATTTACTCATTAACCGCGATCCCAGCACGATACACACTGACATGAGTTCATGGAATTCAGATACCATCATATTGGATCCTTGGATGAAGGAAACCTTAGTCATAGGCGATAAGGAGAAACTTGAACAATCCGCTTGGTATGCGTGGGCAAAAAAATATGAAAAAGATATGACGAATACAAAGGTTACTAATGGTTTTATTGGCAGAGGGTATTCAACACATTGGATAGCTCAAAGAAATAAAAAAAACCAGCCCCTCAATTTACGCGACTGGCAGCCTTATCGTAATTTATTTTCTCTCGCAGAAACAGCCGAGCAAAAAGAAAATCGCGAAGATCAAGTCACAGGCAACGTCACACCACGCTGTCCCTGATACTTACCTCCTCTATCTTTATAAGAGGTTTCGCATTCCTCATCGGATTCAAGAAAAAGTAATTGTGCGACGCCCTCATTTGCATAAATTTTTGCAGGCAAGGGTGTCGTGTTAGAAAATTCAAGCGTGATATGCCCTTCCCATTCCGGCTCAAGCGGCGTTACATTGACGATAATGCCGCAGCGCGCATAAGTTGATTTACCCAAGCAAATCACTAAGACATTTCGCGGAATACGAAAATATTCCACACTGCGCGCGAGAGCAAAAGAATTAGGCGGAATAATGCAGACATCTGCATTTACATCAACAAAACTTTCTGGCGCAAACCGTTTAGGGTCAACCACGGCGGAATTAATATTGGTAAAAATTTTAAATTCACTGGCACAGCGAATGTCATAACCATAACTCGAAGTGCCATATGAAACAATTTTACCTTGGGCGTTTTCTCTCACTTGCTGCGATGCAAAAGGTTCAATCATGCGATTGATTTCTGCCATGCGGCGTATCCATTTATCTGATTTAATACTCATATCATTTCCCTTTTTAGGTCACCACGATGGGTGGAAATTGTCTGGAATAATCTTTTCGTTGTAAGGCAAGCTTGGCAGCAATATGACGTGCAGCTTCTGCAAATTTTCGTGCGATAGCACCATCGGGTGCTTGCAAAACAGGCGGAAAACCTTCGTCCGTCATTGTTCTGATTTGCGCATCCAAGGGCAGGCTTTGCAAGACAGTAAAGCCAAACTCTTTTGCTAATTTTTCTGCACCATCTGCACCAAAAATTTGTTCTTCATGACCGCAGTGCGAGCAAGTATGCACACTCATATTTTCGATCACACCTAAAATCGGCACTTGCAATTGCTGAAACATCGCGCAAGCGCGTCTTACATCGAGCAAGGCTAAATCCTGCGGCGTCGTCACCATGACTGCACCGCAAACCGGTATTTTTTGACAGAGTGTTAATTGGATATCACCTGTGCCTGGCGGCAAATCAACGATCAAATAATCCAAATTCTCCCAGGCCGTATCATGAAGCATTTGCTGCATGGCCTTGCCGATCATAGGTCCGCGCCATATCATCGCAGCTTGCGGATCAACCAAATAAGCGATCGACATGGATTGAAGACCATGACGCATAATGGGTTGTAATTTTCGATCCTTCACTAGCGCTTTTTCATTAGGAGCACCTAGCATGGCGGACTGACTCGGGCCATAAATATCAGCATCCAAGATACCCACAGCTGCACCTTCTTTAGCCAAGGCCAACGCTAAATTAATTGCGATAGTCGATTTACCTACCCCACCTTTGCCCGATCCCACGGCAATAATATTTTTTACCTGAGGAAGGCCTGGAATACTTTGCTTGCCTGCATGCGCTTCAATTCGCTGAGACAGCATGATATTTAATTTTTTATCAGCAGCATAGGGCGAAAGCCAAGCATGCAATGAAACGAGTATTTCCGCCCTAATTCTTGCATGCGGATAGCCCAATTTTATTTCAACTTGAATGGCATCGGATGATACAACTACCTTGCTAGCCACTTTTGCCGTCAAAAAATCAGTTTGTAGATAGGGATCATAGTAAGCGGCCAACCTCGTCTCAATCTCTTGTTGCAACACTGTATTCTCTCCAAGAGCATAATTTTGCTATACTCTATCACTTTTCATTGTCAGTCAAAACCCGGGAATATATATTTATGCCAGCAAAACGTCAGATTCTTGTCACAGCCGCACTTATTTATGCCAATGGCCGCGCCCATTTAGGTCATTTAGTAGGCACTATTCAAGGAGATATTTGGGTGCGCTTGCAAAAAATGCTGGGACATCAATGCACTTACATTAGCGGCAGTGATAGCCATGGCGCGCCCATTATGATTCAAGCAGAAAAAATGGGAATCACACCTGAGGCATTAATCGCTGATACGCATCAAAGCCATTTACAAGATTTTGCTGATTTTCATATTGATTTTGATAATTATGATCAAACCCACTCGCCTGAAAATCGTGAATTAGTCGAAGAAATTTATCAACGATTATTGGCCAACAAACATATCAGCAAACACCGTATCAGCCAATTATACGATCCAGTAAAAAATATGTTTTTACCCGATCGTTATATTAAAGGTGAATGTCCTTTTTGCGGCAGCAAAGATCAATATGGTGATAATTGTGAGTCTTGCGGTAAAACTTATACGCCTACTGAATTAAAAAATCCGCGTTCTACTTTATCGGGCGCAGAACCCATCGAAAAAGAATCCGAACATTATTTTTTCCAATTAGATCATTTCACGGATTTTCTCAAAAGCTGGACCCGTCAAGGTCATTTACAAGATCAAGTCAGTAATAAATTAGATGAATGGTTTAAAGATGGTTTAAGAGAATGGGACATTTCACGCGATGCGCCCTATTTTGGTTTTACTATTCCAGGTGAAAAAGATAAATATTTCTATGTCTGGCTTGATGCGCCTGTTGGCTACATGGCAAGTTTTGAAAATCTTTGCAAGCGCCGTCCAGAATTAAATTTTAATGAATATTGGAATAAAAATAGCGAGACTGAACTTTATCATTTTATTGGTAAGGATATTATTTATTTTCATGCCTTATTTTGGCCAGCTATGTTAGAAGGCGCGTCCTTTCGCACGCCCAATGCTATTTTTGTCAATGGCTTTTTAACCATAGACGGACAGAAAATGTCTAAGTCGCGCGGCACTTTTATTCAAGCACGAACTTATCTCGATCATTTGAATCCAGAATATTTACGCTATTATCTTGCGGCTAAATTAAGTCATCACATTGAAGATTTTGATATTAATTTTGAAGATTTTATTCAACGCATTAATGCTGATTTAGTCGGTAAATATATTAATATTGCAAGTCGTGCAGCGAGTTTTTTAAATAAGCATTTTGCTAATCACCTAGCTGGGGTATTAAATGATGAGGCACTTTATGCCGAATTTGCCAAGGCAGGTGATAGTATTGCAGAAAGTTATGACAAATTAGACTACAGTCAAGCGATACGGCAAATCATGGCGCTCGCTGATCGTGCTAATCAATATATCGATGAACGAAAACCCTGGGCCTTAATGAAAGATGCGACGAAAGCAGGAGAAGTCCAAACCATTTGTTCCATGGCCATTAATTTATTTCGTCTATTAACCATTTATTTGAAACCCGTATTGCCGCACACGGCAAAGCAAGTCGAAGCATTTTTAAATATTACTCCCTTGACATGGCAGGATAAAGATAAACCCTTGCTGAATCATGTCATCCGCGAATATCAACCCTTACTCACTCGTATTGATCCCACGCAAATAGAGGCAATGAAAATGGCTACCAAAGAAGATAGTGCAACGACTGCTACATCAGCAGACGGCGCTAAAGCGGGAATGAAAGTGAAGTAAGATGAGCAAGTTCAGTCAAGTTGCAATCATTAGGGAAGCAGAATGTATAGGCTGTGCGAAATGTATTCCGGCTTGTCCAGTCGATGCTATTCTTGGCAGTGCAAAACACATGCATACTGTGATTAGTCGGGAATGTATTGCCTGTCAATTGTGTATTCCTGCCTGTCCGGTTGATTGCATTGATATGGTTAATTTGGCAGAGCCGCGAGAAGATCAAGATCGTATTGCCGCACAGGCGCGAGAGCGTTTTAAAGCACGTAAGCAGAGATTAGCTGCAGAAGTGTTTGTTGTTTGCGAGGATGATAGTGAGTTGAGAAGAAAAGCCTATATTCAAGCGGCGATTGATCGGGTGAGGATGAAGAAAGGGTGAGAGTATGTGCAGGTGTTCGTTGCTGATGCAGCCTGTCAACCCCACGTGAGCTGTTATCTAAAAACCCTGGATGCCAGCTAAAAGCATGCTGGCATGACAGCGTGGCGTGAACGCTTACATATTTTCTAGCAGCCTTCTCTCATCTTTGATGATTTGGAAAGCGTGAGCCATTGCCTGAATGCCGCTAGGCAAATCACCATCCCATAATTGAGTATCCCTACACATGCCATTAAGGATGGCAATAAACTTTTTTATTATTCTTCGCTTAATCAAATAATCAATATATTATTCTTGTGATAAAGGAACAAGAGCATTCCTTCGCATGGCTGATATCCTTTATTTTTTTGCAAGCGCGGCAGAAAATTTATTTATCACACTGTTAACATCTTGATCTAATCCTTGAACTTCTCCCTCTTCACCCGTACCCGAGAAAAACATAAATTTTAATGTATATTCCCTTATTTTTTGCTCAAAAAGACATTTCATCGGTGCACGATGATTAACGCATTGATCACGACATTTTATTAAGAACTGATAATTCAATTGGCCAGCCAAGGGATGAGAAAGCAGATATCGTAGAAGATCTATACGATTATCGTTGATGTACTGATTCACGGCGACAGAATAAACTCGTTTAGGATTTTTGTAATTAATCGTTAGCAGAGATTCACTCAATTCAAGATGATTACATAGGCAAGCCAACTGAAGCCCTGTTCCTTCATTGCAAGTAAGAACCTTATCTATTCGAACTAGCAAATTCTCCTTTTCCGTCTCACTAAAAGGAAGTATTGGCACAATATCATTTTTGAATAAGGCAACAAGAATAGGCATGCAAGACTTTGCAAAATGAAAAACTTGAAATTTGTCCGTCCAACCAAAGGCTTCACTAGCGAGGCATTTGACGATGTTGATTGTATCTTCGAAAGGAATACTTACATCTCTGATGACCTTATCATAGACTAACTCGCAAGTTGTCTTTATCTCTTCTATCATTAGCTTATCAAATGATGCTCGTTTCTCATGGCATAATGCAGCCAATTTTTCTAGGGCAACTAAATCTCCATGTTGACTGACATGGGGCAATAATGAAATCCTAGATAGTAGGGTCGCATCTGAATTGAGTGGATGAGAAAGTAAGTAATGACATAGCTCGCGTCGATATCTATGTTGTTCCGACAATAAATGCATGGCTCGATTGAGCAAGGCAATTTTCTTTGCCTCATTAAATGACCTTGATGAAAGCAAGCTTTCCAATGCATTGCTTCTATCTAAATTGACATTAGCTAAGTGAAAACAAGTGATTAGTACTCTGTCGTAAACCTCAGCGGGTTCTTGATATTGAATAGAAGTGAGATATTCTATCAAGTCATGATGGGCACAGACACAGGCCATTTTAAGGGCTGCCGCTTCAGAGTAAGAACTCGAGTAAAGACTCTCGTATACGATATCGTCGTATATGCGACTATGCTCCGGGTTAATCAGAGAAAATAGAATAGCCAGAGGTTTTGGAGAATCTATTACCAAGGCAAGCGTTTCATTGATATGCCCCTCTGCTAAGCGATAGAAACAAGTCAACTGATCATTATTAAATGAGCTAAGGCGCCGAATCATCGATTTTATGATACTCATGACAAGCGAAGTTTCTCGACATCGTTCGTCACCACGCATAAGATCGACTATTTCCACGCGCCCCTTTTCGCAGGCATCCCATAAGCAAGCATGTAACATAGCTGGTGTTAAATCAGGATTTTGTAAGAGTCTATTAATGAGATAAACTCGATCCTGTGTCTGTACACGAAATGAAGCGATTAGTTCGCGAATAGCTTTGATATAGTAGGCTAAAGCTTGTTCTCGATGCGCCTCATTAAAATGCTTGCTCTCTTCGTCATATTGCGAAGTAATATTGTCAACTAATGTAATATCAGGATATAAACCGGCGTACTGTAATAAAGAAAGTTTTTCCAAGTAATCTAATTGTGAAACAAAGGGTGAACTCAAAACAAAGGAGCACATCGCCACATGCATCGGTGAACCACACCCATAAACGAAAGATTGCATTTGGGATACTAAGCATTTAAATAAATATATTTTTCTCTTTTCTTCTAATCCTGCCAGCGAAAGGATTTTCGTGATTGCATCCACATAATGACTTGTGCAGGCAAATCTTATTAAATCTTCATCATAATTCTCAGGTTTTTTACAGGGTAAAGACAATAATAAGCCGAATAATTCAGTATTATAATGGTGTAAGGCGTAATTAATCGCCTTAGAAAATAACTCGACTCCCCTATTTTCTTTAGCGATTTTATCAGACAGAAGCAGTGCTGCCACGACATCATTTTGTCTTGCACAAAGGGCAAATTGCATGGCGTCAAAGCACATCTCACGTGATAAATCAAAGCGATCATCTTGCAATAATATATTCAAGGATAACTGACAACCTGATTGACAGACAGCATAGAAAGGCTGTTTCAATGTTTCAATTGTTAAATGCGGATTTTGCAACAGGCATGAAAGCGTGATTTGCTTAATCTTGCTAAAACCTGCTTTCCGCTCTAAAATAAGCTTTATCATGACCTCTTGGTAAATAAGCAGGGCTTCAACTCTATTATCTTCAGTAAATTGCGTGCATTCTTCCGCATATTTATTATGAAGACTAATTACTTTGTCTACATCACCACTCATTGCCATCATTTTTAAAAATGCGAGCTTGTTGAGATAAGACATGCGCTTATCATTCATCAGCATGTCAATGATGTCAGATGAATAATAATTCATATGAAGTAAATAGGATAAAACCTGGGTCCAGTTTCCAGAAGCCACGCTAAATAAGCGATCATCCTCGAGCAGCAGCATAAGCTCTTCACTGCATGCTGCATCCTTACATGCCGCTACGAATCTTCCATCAGCATTAAGCTCAGCATAGGCCACTACGCCAATTAAGCTTGCTGTAATGCTAGGAAATTTTTCTCCTAATTCACTGCAAAGAGCAGTCATCATTTGCTGATTATCGAGCAAGCCAGATAAGGGATAGCGATTAATGATTTCATACAAGAGGCTTGCGTTAGCATTAGGAGAGATGCCACGTCTTACTTTTTTAACGAAAGAAGAAAAAAACTCTTCATCGGGCAATGGATATTTTTCACGGGCGGTCGTCCAAATGTTTTCTAGCAGCATTCTTTCATCATTGATTTCTTGAAAACAGGAATGCATTGCCTTGATGCCGCCAGGCAATTCCTCCGCCCATAATTGAGTATCACCGCAAATACCATTCAAAATGGCGATGAGTCTTTTTACATTTCTTCTATTTATCAAATAATTAATATAGGTTTCTTGGGGGCTAAATGATGAAGGCGCAAAACGTTGCATGCTTGATATCCTCGTTTGTGATTTTTTTATAAAGTTAGGGCAAGGATAATACTTTAGATTGGCATTTCGGTCAAGTTGTGCTCATAAACCGAATTCTATTGAAGCTCAAGATTCTTATAAAAGCGGATATAAGCAATTACTCCTCATTTCGCTATGGTCAAAGGCGTATACTCACTCATTGTCGTGTCTGAGTCTTCAACGAGAGTAGGAAGATTTGAGCTAGCTTCATTAATACCATCTTCAATTATTTCAGCTGCGCTATCGTTATTGTCATCGATTGCTTCATTATTGGAATTACATTCACTTCTTGTTGGACAAAAAGCATCCGCCAATTTAGATAAACCAAACTGCCACATCAACATAAATAAGAGCAGAACGCTGACTAATGCCATCGGATTTAATCCATATTTTCTCATCTCACAATCATCATTACCTAGATCACAAAGACTACTATTAGCAGAGGAAAGAAGAGTGCCCAACATATCCACAGTCGAAACTGCCACCATAAAACGTAAATAAGATTTTATTTCTATATAATCACTTGGAACAAATTGCGCTAGAGTTAATGCAAATAAATTCCAAATGCATGTCATCATATCACCAGCAGCTAACATAAATGCCATCGAGTTATTATAGCCAAGTCTTGCGCCAAATTGAGTATAATTAAATGTATTGTTTGGCAGGTTCCATGAAGTAAGACCTGATGTAACTAGATAACCAGATTGTAGGGTTATATTTGGTTCCGCATTTCGAGCAATCATTTCCATTGCAGTAAAATGTCCTGATTCATGGATTAAAATACCGCGAGTGATGAAGTCAAGATAAGCAAATATCAGTGCACGGGCATTGCGCCTGTTCAAAGCCCAACAAGGACTTGGTTCTGGTTTTAAGCGTAATAAAAGATTAATACTTTCTATTATGACTGCATTAACATAGGGCACGTGTTTTGTATTATCGCTTGAAAAATGTGCCGCTGCGGTAGCTGATACACTTGCAATAAAGCCTTCCAATAAGGCTTTGGGAATAATATTAGTAATAGAGTCGAATTTAAATTTGCTAAATATAGTAGCAGTACTAGAATTGGAAGGATGATCTACTCTTGTTAATGCCATGATAAACCTCGTTTTATTGCTGGACGCCAAACAGGCAAGTCCCATTTATTTTATAAAAAATGAAATTAAGCTGGCATTGTGCAGATATTCGGGATGGCTTGCAATTTTATTTGCTTCATCAGGTTTGCAAAAGCCATTGTCATTGCACAAAACTTATGGCTGAGTCACTAGGACTTAATCACTAAGATTGATAATCTGATTGAGTAACTCACAAGCTTCAGTCAGGACTTCAACAGGCGCACGTTTCCAGGGATGTAGTCTTGCACCTCGTTGTCGCCAATCAAATGATTTTGGCTGGTGTGTGAGTACATAGCTAAGCACACCTCGCTGCCCTTTGAACTGAATAGCAAAGGGATTAGTACTATTATACTCAGCAGTAGTCATGGGTAAACCAATGACTACCCCAGTTCTCTCATTAAATTTTATGGGTGATAAAACTAGCATAGGATGCATGTCACGCATTTCCCGTCCACTTTGGGGATTGAAATCGATCCAGATGATCTCGCCGCGATCGGGCGCCCACTTATTTTTCTTCGGCATCAAACTTCTCCAATCCAACAAGCTTGCCTGGCATGGCTTCACCACCATGCTTTTTGGGATCAAAATGAGCAAGCCTTTCATCTAGGGTTAATTTCCGTTGACCTGTGGCCTTCACAGTAAGATTTCCATCATGCGCATCAAGCTCAACTATTATTCCAGCGTAAAAATGCACGCTACGAGCAATGGCCGCTGGAATGCGTACCGCAAGACTATTACCCCATTTTTGCACGGTGAGGGTAGCGGTTTTGTGTGTCATAAAAAATCCTCTTTGATGTATAGACAAGTATAGACAGCGTAGGTTAATGTGTCAACATGTATAAACATGTATTTTTACAACATCTTAAAACGCATAAAGTGATGTTTGGAATATGCTATACTTTACAAATACATAATTAATATAATAGATTGCTCTAGCCTTGATTCTTCTATCTGCGAAAATCAAGAAACTAAAATCTGGTTTCAATCAGAATTAAAAAAACTGCTGGATAATCCTGGGCAAAAATCTAGAAATTTCAATCAATTCTTTGTCAAGGACAATGAAAAATACAAAAGCATTGATGCCATGCAATTAGCTCGAGCGATTGAAATAGGCGATATGGAATTTATAAAACGATACCCTCAACTCAATAAAGTGGAAAATAGCACAGGGCTACTGCCATTGGCAGTAAAATTTGGCAATCTAGCCATTTTACAGTATTTGCAACAACAAACAGGAATAAGCAAATCTGAAACTAATGACGATACTTTATTAACAGCAGCAGTCCACTATGGACAAATTGAAATAGTAAGCTATCTAATAGAACAAGCCTACCCTCTTAATAAATATGATAAAAATAAAAATACACCACTCATGCTGGCTGTCATTTACGATCAACCCGAGATAATGAAGAAATTAATCGATGCGAGGGCTGATTTTAAGGCCCAAAATTATGCAGGATCAACTGTTCTACATCATTTATTTCTTGTATTGAACTTTTTTTGCAAGCCTTATTAAAAAAACCTGCTAGCAAGGATTCTCCAGCCATCCAAAGAGATTTAACAAAGTCATTAACCGATTGTTGTAATAATAAAGACTTCCCAGATAAACTCTTTGCTAAATTAGTTGCAATCTGTGATGCGAACATGCTTAATCAGACCTACAGCAAATTCGAGGGACGAGGATTATTAACGATAGCATTTAATCAACGTCAAATAGAAAAAATGGCTATTCTATTAAAAGCTGGCGCCGATCCCAATCTTTTAGTGAGGAATAATCGTAAACGTTCACGCTCTAATATGTAACGCCATTTGCAAGGACTCTGTCATGCCAGCTAAAAGCATGCTGGCATGACAGCGTGGCGTGAACGCTTACGAATAATCAGTTGTCCTTATTGTCTGCTATTGGCAACTTATCTACCGAAGACAAAAATTTATTTCCCTACCTTCATCTTCTTCTTGAAAATGGAGCCGACCCCAATTTAAAGGGGACGGATGGAAGATCCTTCAAGGACATGGTTGATAATTCCAATGATGAAGAACTTAAAATGATTTTAGCTAAACATCTTGCTAGTCGTACAGATCACAGTACCACGACAACATCGGCAATAAATCCTGATACGAGTACTTACAGAAAAACAAAATGAATTCTACTTCCCCTGCTCCGCCTTCCACACCGGATTATCCCACGTCCCCGTCACAGAATAATAATAAGTCGCAGCCTTTGACACTTGCGAGCCAATCACCGTATTCACTGCAAGCGCAGCAATACCTGCAATGGGCCCACCAACAACCGCCGCAGCCACAGGCAAGCTTCCCGTCACATGGGCTGTCACTGCCAGCATAAAATCATAATCCTTATTCTTTAAACCAATGCGGCCATCAATGCCCACTCGCGCAACCGGCCCATCAAAATGTAAATTATTGGTATAAGCGCTGCCCTTTTGAAAATTGAAATCCCCTTTGACAGAATCAAAACTATAGCCTTTTTGAAAGACATCACTAAAATCCAGTGATAAACGACGCGGTATGGTTTGCAAGCTAAAGATACTCAGCATGCGGCCCAAATCCATTTTCGCTCCATTACTTGCGCCAATATCCACAACACGGCCAGGGCCCAAATTAAGTGAGGCACTACCATTTAAACCTGCCAAGCTTGGCGCATAGGGTGCATCTTGCCAATTCAAATTAAAAGTCAACTGGCCCTGATCAGAAATAAAATTATGCGCATCAAAACCAAAACTATTAATTAAATCACTCACCTTGGCAGAAATAATTTTTCCATGCAAATGCGTGATACTCGTATTTTTTACTTGCTTCCAATCACCATCTGATTGCAAATCCATACGCGGAGAAACAATATGAAGATATTGAATATTTAATCCATTGCTAGTAGGTAGGGTTTTAAATGTGATTTTGCCTAGCCGCGTATCATCATATTTAACATGGTTGGCAACAAAGGCAATAGCTGGTAATGAAGCCACATCAATCATTGTTTTTGCAGGTGATGCTTTAGAATTCAAACTCATTTTATCCAAGTAGACATTGATTAATCCTTTGCGATTAAAATTGACAGGAATTTGTAATCGACCGCTGACTTGTGAACTGGTGATATTAATATTCCAATTATTTTGCGCTAGTGTTAATTGCAAATCGACTTGTGTTAATTGCTGCCCTAATACTTGCACGAGATCAGCACGCACATCAATACCGCGCAAATTCAGCTTAGGCATCATGGAGTTACTAGATTCTGACAAATAATTTTTTACATTATCCCAATCAAGTTTTGCAAATTGACCCGTGATATATAAACCAGGCGCTGTCGGCCAAGTAATATTGCCCTTGCCTAAATTCAGGTTGACCCCAATCACTTGATATTTACTATGCTGATATTTGAGGGTGAGAGCGCTACTCAGTAAATCACCATAATTGATTTTTATTTTTGTCGCTTGATCATTTGCAGAAGCTGCAATGATAGACAGCATCATATTTCTTTTTTCTGCTGCCGTCTTGCCATAGCCATCTGGCAATTTGATTGAAACGCCTTGTAAATTTGAATTCACACGAATATTCATTGGTGTTGAAGATAAATCGATCTCGCCATTCAGCGCTATATTCCCTTTCAAGACAGAGGTAGAAGGTAATTTCAACCAATGCTCCACATCTGAGATATTCACAGAATTTGTAAAGATTGCTCGTATCAATGAAGTATTTTTTCCCGTCTTGATGGTTTGCAAACTGATTTGCAAAGGTCTTGTCAACCAGGTTCCTGTCAACTGTTTGGCTGATACCGTACTTTCTGTAAATTGCACTTGACCATTTAAATGACTCAAGGCTAAATGCCAAGCAGCGGCATTTAATTCTGCATTATTCAATTGAAGATTAGCTTGTATTTTTACTTCATCTGGATGGCTCACAGGAAGCGTCAATCCTAATTGCAAGACAGTCTTGCCTTGCAGATTCACACCATCAAACATCTTACCCAGTGTTTTTTCTAGTGGACTGCTATGAATAAAATGCAAGCCTTGAGAAAGAGAAGTCTGGATATTTTCAGCTTTGACTTGCAGCAATGAAGCTTGATCATCCGTTAAATGAAAAATTTCGGCATGCACAGCTTGCAGAGGAATATTATCTATTGCTGCATGATCAAGATCGATCGTGATTTTATTATCAGCAAAAATCAAATTGCCATTGGCATGATACATCATCGGCCATTTTGGCGCATAATTAAAATCGACATTAGTCACCTGCCCCTTCACTAAAAATTTTCCCTGACCTTGATTGAAGGGAAAATCGGCAAGTGCACCGCGTAATTCTAAATGCCCTGAATTTATTTCGCCGGCTAAAAATGCTTGCTGTAGCCAAGCCGAAAGGGAAGCATCAAATATTTTCTTGATCGCCGCATTTTTAGCAATGCTAATACTACCATTTACATTGGCGGCCATATCATGATTGAGAATTTGCAATGAGGAAGTTTGCAAAACCCAAGCTTGATTTTGATCTTGCTGCCATTGCAAAGATCCAGACAATTGATCGATGTGTAACGCTGAGATAAATAATGCTGAATCTTGAAAAGTAAGATGGTCGCTATCGAAGCGAAAACCACCTTGCGATCCATCCCATCTTAATTCACCGGTGAGATTTTCTATACCAGGATAGGTTTTAATCGCCGCAAAACCAATCCCTTTAAGCTTGGTCTTGATATAATTTTGCTGCCAATTCGAGCCATTGTTTGCAAAAACAATGACTGTATTTTGCAGACTGCCTCTTAATTTTAAGGAAGTCAGTAATTGATGCAGCGCTTCAGATAACCATGTTGATGAAAGTAAAAATGATTGTGCATCTTCTAAATTGAGATAACTGAAATCAATCATTTTT
>Ga0207084_1042_pt1 | contig 35236 bp, 28 predicted proteins | sample Alteio_BWMinHeat_55_FD_153543 | JGI IMG/M metagenome (GOLD analysis project Ga0207084, IMG submission 153543) | Enriched cells from forest soil in Barre Woods Harvard Forest LTER site, Petersham, Massachusetts, United States -... | ecosystem: Environmental > Terrestrial > Soil > Temperate forest >...
GGATATTGCACCAACACTACTTTATTTAATGGATATTAAAGCACCTAAAGAAATGACAGGGAATTCTTTAGTAAAACTGGATGAATGATATGTTGAAGAAATGGATTTTTTTAATTAATTTTATTTTTATTTTATTTGCATCGTGTGCACACGCAGCAGAAAAAATAAAAACACCTAACGATGAAACGAATGAAGAACGACAATTATTAGCAAAACAAATTCGCTCTGCTTATTTAATGTCATTAAAAGAAAAAGATGAAAATCGTTTAACGCGTTATCTAACTTACCATCATTATCTTGCTGAAAAAAAATTACAGCGCATTAAAATATTAAACACACTCCCTGTACAAGAAAAAATTCCACCAAAAAAAGTGGCGCTCTCTGTCTCTGATCAATTACGCGGAAAATTACATTGGCCTGTGCGCGGCCCGATCATGAGACATTTCGGCAGTTCATTAGGATTAGGGCGTCAATCATTTTCAGGCACATTAATTAAAATACCGATGGGCACACCGGTGCATGCGATTTATCAGGGAAAAATTATTTTTGCCAATGAGTTAAGAGGATTTGGTTTGCTGGTCATTGTGAATCATGGTGATGGATTCATGAGCTTATATGCACGAAATAAAAAACTTTATGCCAAAGTAGGCGATCGTGTCAAAACGGGTGATGTGATTGCTTTAGCTGGAAATATCAAAGACTTCGCTCGCTCTGCATTGTATTTTGAAATTCGACAGAATGGTTTTCCTGTGAATCCTGCCTCCTGGTGTATGGCGTAGAAACAGCTCGCATTAATCCGCACTAAATTTACGCTGTACTAAAAAAGGGCCCTCTTTTTGTACTACCAACTCTGCACCAAAAACGCAAAAACCACCCAAAAATGATGCTGTTTTTCATACCCCACCCCTGTGAACCTTGTAAAGTAGGCTATAATTACAGAGTGAAAAGGGTTTTTTAATCACTATAACTTTCAATTCAAAGGAACCCAGCCATGAACCGAACATTCTTAAACATTTTTCGAGTGGCAAGTTTTTTAAGTTTTATTCTTTTAAGCTTATTCGTTTTCTCAAATGCATTTGCCGTTTCAGATAAAGACGGTGATTTGTTAACGCATGGGAAAATGGAATCACTCGAAGATAAAGATATTTCACGATTCACGAGCGCAATTAATGAAATTAAAGATTTTTATGTTCAACCTATTAATGATAAAAAATTATTAGAAGATGCGATTCGTGGAATGCTCAGTGGCCTTGATCCTCATTCTGAATATTTAGATGAAGAAGCGTATAAAACATTATTGATGTCAACCAATGGTGAATTTGGTGGATTAGGAATAGAAGTCACTCCTGAATTCGGCGTATTAAAAGTAGTGAGTCCCATCGATGATACTCCTGCTGCTAAAGCAGGCATTAAAGCCGGTGATTATATTGTTGCACTCGATGGAAAACTGGTGAATGAAATGACATTACGTGAAGCCGTTGAAAAAATGCGTGGAAAAAAAGGCACGCAAGTCACATTAACTGTTTTGCGCAAGGGAGAAAAAAATCCGATTACTTATAAACTCACACGCGCAACCATTCAAATGACAAGTATTAAAAGTAAATTACTCAATAATCAATTTGGATATATTCGCGTGAGTCAATTTCAACAACCTACAACTGAATTATTAATTTCTGCCATTGATTCATTGAAAAAATCTGCAACGAATAATCAATTAAAAGGACTCATTTTAGATTTACGAAATAATCCTGGCGGTTTACTTGAAACCGCTGTGCAAATTTCAGATGTATTTTTAGATAGTAAAAAACTGCAAGAATTTAATCGCGTCATTGTTTACACAGAAGGACGTTTACCCAAAGCACAATACACTGCTAAAGCAACCGGTGGTGATGTTTTAAATGGCGCGCCCATGGTGATTTTAATTAATGAAGGTTCTGCCTCTGCTTCTGAAATTGTTGCAGGTGCATTACAAGATTATCATCGCGCAGTGATTGTCGGTAAAACCAGTTTCGGAAAAGGTTCTGTGCAAACTGTTTTACCTTTAGATGATACACATGCTATTAAATTAACAACCGCACTTTATCACACACCTTCAGGCCGCGTGATTCAAAATGTGGGAATTATTCCAGACATTACTATCGAAGATTTAAAAGTATCGGGAAATACTAAAACAGATTTAGCTGCATTAGAACCCATTAAAGAATTTGAATTGAAAGGTCATTTAGCAAATACTTCAAAAACACCTTTACCTGCAGATGATTCTTCAAAAGAAGATTTAAGTAATTTAGCGCAAGATGATTTTCAATTGTATGAAGCATTAAAAATTCTGAAAGCAATGTATATGTTGGGACAAAATAACAAGATCACTCTTATTCCTGAACAAGCAAAACAATAACGAGGAAACAAACTGTCATGCCAGCCGAGCGTTTTTAGCTAGGGCTGGCATAACACAAAGATTTTTATTTACACGATTCCGACGACTTGCAATACATTTTTCCACAGCACTTCGCAAAGAAATTATAGAAAAGCGCAACGAGAATTCCCCAAATAAATCCATCAACGAATCCCCACATCAAACCCCAGAATCCACCTTTAAATGTTGCAGCATAACCATGATAAACAGCAGCCATTTGATCTACCATCATCACACCGTAACCGAACATCCATGCAATCCACGCAAACGCCATCATGCATAAACCACTGACAATACCAATTGCTAAACCTAATCCAGCAACACACAAACGCGAACAGCATTTATTGTTTGTCATCTCAATCTCCTTGGTTAAATTTCATACTCAGCAAATTATACTAACATAGGTTGAAAAAATTTGTTAAATTTACGCATTCGATTTTTTGGGAGAACATAAAGATGTATCGTTTTTTATTATTGATCATTGCATTATTAAATGTTTCATTTGTTTACGCGCAAGAACCTAAAAATTTAGAATCATTAAAAGAACGTTATATTAAATACAATACGTCAGGTGAATATTTAAAAGATCAAGCAAAAGTGATTGATCAAGCGATGGATTATTTAAAATGGCGTCTTGCGAATTCAAAATCTTCTTCTGAAAAAAAATGGGCTATCGTATTAGATATCGATGAAACTTCTCTTTCAAATTATCCCGATATGTTAGCGATGGGATTGGGTGGCTCACTCGCACAAATTATTGAAGCAGAAAATAAAGGAACAGATCCCGTCATTCCACCCACTTTAAAACTCTATCGTTACGCAAAAGAAAATAATATTGCTGTATTTTTTGTCACGGGTCGCACAGAAAGTTCACGCGATGCTACCACAAAAAATCTTGAAGCCGTGGGTTACAAAAACTGGGATGGACTTATTTTAAAACCAGAAAATTATCACGAGAAATCCGCTTCGATTTATAAAATAAAAACACGTGCAGACATTACAAAACAAGGATTTGATATTGTATTAAATATCGGAGATCAAAAAAGTGATTTAATCGGCGGATATGCAGATAAAACTTTTAAATTACCAAATCCGTATTATTTAATTCCGTGAGATGAGAAACCACTTTCGAAAATAATTTCTCATCTTCACTCTCAAACCATTTCACTTCATCCTTCCAGTGTCGAAGCCAAGTGAGTTGCCGCTTCGCCACTTGTCGCGTTGCGATAATTCCTCTTTCACACATTTCATCAAACGTATATTTTCCTAAAAAATACTCCCAGATTTGTCTGTACCCAACAGAACGAATCGAAGGCAAATCTAAGGATAAATCTCCACGTTCATATAATTTTTTCACTTCATCCACAAATCCCAAACGCAACATTTCAGTAAAACGTTTTGCAATACGTTCATGCAACACAGCACGTTCACTCGGCGCAATAGCAATATTATAAACTTGGTACGCGTGAGAAAGTTTTCCTTCTTGTTGCCACGTTGTTAAATTTTTTCCTGTTAATTGATACACCTCTAATGCACGTTGAATGCGTTGACTATCATTCGGATGGATTCGCTCTGCTGCATGCACATCAATTTTTTTTAATTGCTCATGCAATGCAGCCCAACCCATTTTTTTTGCTTCATTTGAAATGTTTTCGCGAATATGAATATCTGCGCGCGGTAAAATAGAGAGCCCTTGTTGTAAAGAACGAAAATACATCATCGTTCCACCAACGAGTAAAGGAATTTTCCCTTGTGCAGCAATATCGGCAATGGCTTGCCATGCATCTTCACAAAATTGCGCAGTAGAATAAATTTCTTTGGGATCACGAATATCAATTAATCGATGCGGTGCAATTTTTAAAATATCCGCAGTTGGTTTTGCTGTTCCAATATTCATTTCGCGATAGACCATCGCAGAATCCACACTGATAATTTCAAAGGGAAATTGCTGAACTAATTGTACTGCTAATTGTGTTTTGCCTGATGCTGTCGGGCCCATTAAACAAACGATCGGAATAATTTCTTTCATTAACGACCACGCAAAAATAATTTATCTAATTCTGCGAGAGAAAGTGCCATCGTCGTAGGACGACCATGATTACATTGTCCACTGTGATCTGTATTTTCCATTGCGCGTAATAATGCATTCATTTCGGGAATCGTTAAATGACGATTCGCACGCACAGCAGCATGACAAGATAATGTTCCTAATAAATGAAATTGATACTCTTGCAAACGAGAACTTTTTTCATGCGTTATTAAATCTGCAGCAATATCACGAATTAATTTTAGAACATCTGCATTGCGTAATAACTCAGGCACTTCACGCACAACAATATTTTCTTTTCCTAAAATTTCAATATGAATTCCCATTGTAAGAAATAATGCAGCTGTATTTTCAAGCGCATTTACTTCTTTTTCACTCAATTGTATTGAAAGTGGAACTAATAAAGGTTGTGAAATAATTTGTTTCTTAGAAAAATTTTGTTTTAATTTTTCATACAGCACACGTTCGTGTGCCGCGTGCATATCGACTAACACTAATCCTTCTTCATTTTGAGCAACAATATAAACACCGTGCAATTGCGCTAATGCATAGCCTAACGGTGGATTTATTTTTTCTGCAACAGCTACTTCTTCTTGTAATTGCTGATATACAGCCATTTGTTCTTGCACTTTTAATGGCAACGTTTTTTGCGGCGTTGTGTTGTTTTCATAATGATGATGAGCAGGTGCAGCAGCAATTGATTTTTCTTTTTCAAAAGAATGCGCCGCAGCAGAATGTGTTTGCGCTAACGCATCATGCACACTGCGTAAAACAAAATCATGCACAAGTCGACTTTCACGAAATCGCACTTCATGTTTTGTCGGATGCACATTCACATCCACTTGATCAGAATTAATTTCAAAAAATAAAACATACGCAGGATAACGATTACCATACATCACATCATGATACGCTTCACGCACAGCATGACTGACATATTTATCACGCACTATACGAGAATTCACATAAAAATATTGCATGTCCGCTTGGCTGCGCGAAAAAGTGGGCGTTGCAATCCAACCTGAAATTTTTAATCCTGCCGCGATAGATTCAATGTGAAGTGCATTTTCAATAAATGCAGCGCCACATAAATCTGCAACACGTTGTTGACGTTCTGCATTTGATTGCGCAATACGATAATGTCGAATTATTTTTTGATTGTGTTTTAAAATAAAATCCACTTCGAAATGACTGAGTGCAATTCGTTTGACTGTTTCATGAATGTGATCGAATTCAGTTTTTTCTGAACGCATAAATTTTTTGCGCGCAGGCGTATTAAAAAATAAATCGCGCACTTCAACTGTTGTTCCACGCGGATGTGCAGCAGGATTCACTGCCGGTTGACTATCAGTTCCTTCTGTGGAAATTTGGTAACCCGATTGATTTTCTAATGCAGAAGAGAGTGTGAGTCGTGAAACAGAACTGATACTCGCTAATGCTTCACCACGAAATCCTAATGTCATAATTTGTGTTAAATCATTTACCGTTTGAATTTTACTGGTGGCGTGACGATTCACAGCTAACACTAAATCATCTGAATGAATTCCATCACCATTATCACGCACGCGAATTAAACGTGATCCACCTTGTTCAATATCAATTTCAATTCGTGTGGCGTGCGCATCTAAACTATTTTCAATGAGTTCTTTTACAACGGATGCAGGACGTTCAATCACCTCACCTGCTGCAATTTGATTAGATAATAATGTGCTTAATGCTTTAATGCGCGACATATTCATTTCCTAAATATTTTTTGCTGTACTCTTGTATGCCTTTAAATAAAGCCTCAGCTAATTGACTTTGATGATAACGACTGCGCAAACGTGTTTCTTCTTTTGGATTTGAAATAAATCCTGTTTCAATTAAAACAGAAGGAATATCCGGTGATTTCAATACAACAAAGGGGGCTTGTTCTACATGTGAATAATGCAAACGTGTGACGTGATTGAGCGAATCTAATAATGTGGTTCCAAAACGTAAGCTATCGGTAATCGTTGCTGTTTGCGAAAGATCAATTAACACAGAACGTAATAAATAATTTTGTCCGACTTCACTTAAATCAGCGCCGCCTAATTCAGAATTATTTTCTCGTTTTGCAATCCAACGCGCTGCTTCACTTGTTGCACCACTTTTTGATAATGCATAAATAGAAACACCGCTGGATTGATTATCAAAAAAAGAATCGGCGTGCACAGAAATAAATAAATCTGCATTTCCTTTATGCGCTAATTTCAATCGATCGCGTAATGTGACAAATGAATCATCGTGTCGTGTTAACACAGCACGCATATTCGATTGCGCATTAATTAAATTTGCAAGCTGTTGTGAAATTGCCAGCACAATATTTTTTTCTTCAATAGCTGAAGGTCCTAATGCACCTGGATCTTTTCCGCCGTGTCCGGGATCAATCACAATCACAACATCGCGTGTCACAGGTGTTTTCACGATGACTTTTTTCTTTTTCGGTAAAGAAATTTTTCTTGCGCCGGGTGCGCGTGTGATTTCGATAATTAATTTATTTTTTTCAACAACAATTTGATGCGTTGCCATTTTATCTAAATCAAAAACGAGGCGTAAGGTATTGGGAACAGGATGTCCACTGCGTAATAATTTAATATTTGGATCAGAAAATGAAATGGTTTTTAATTGTGTAATGAGTTGTGTATTTTGCAAATCTAAAACTAATCTGGGTTTATTTTCTAATGAAAAAAAACGATAAAGTGTTGGCTGTGTGAAATTTAAAATAATGTGTGTCGTTTGTTTTGCTGGAAAAATTTCGATTGCGGTTAATTTCGATGCATACGCAAACGTCATCAATGGAAAAAATGTGATGAAGAAAATTAATTTTCTGAAAAATTTTTGCATAGTATTTCGCCACGCTCTGAAAATGATTTAAATAAAAATTCCCGCCCTTCATTTTTCGGGACAATATAACAAGACAAATCTGCTTTCGGCAACCATCCTTCGCCTTTTTCTGGCCACTCAATCAATGCAATATTATTTTCAGAAAAATAATCTTGAATGCCAATGAATTGCAATTCATCGGGATGTTGAATGCGATAAAAATCAAAATGACACACAGAAAAATTTTCAAACAAATAACTTTCGACTAATGTGTATGTTGGACTTTTCACATGACCCGCAAATCCTAATCCTTTTAAAAACCCTCGCACAAAAGTAGTTTTTCCTGCGCCCAAATCACCATACAGATAAATCACTGCATTTTCCCTACAAACACGCGCGAGCGATTCACCTAGTTTTAAAGTACTTTCTTCATTGGGAATAAAAAATGTTTTGTCCATAGCTTATTCTTCTGTTAATTTGCGCGAGATGAATCTTAACGCATGCGACAAGAAAATGACATTAGACTTAAATAATTTAGCTATCACCATCAAAACCCTCGGCATCGAACTCGGCTTCGAACAAATCGGCATCACCGATATTGATTTAAGTGCGTATGAAGAAAAATTCCTCACTTGGCTTAAAAATAAATTTCATGGCGAAATGAATTATATGGAAGCGCATGGCAGCAAACGTTATAAATTGGATGAATTGATTCCCGGCACAATAAGAGTGATTTCTGCGCGCATGAATTATTTACCGCCTGATACACGCATGTGGGAAGTATTAGAAAACCCTTTGCTAGGTTACATTTCACGTTATGCACTCGGACGCGATTATCATCGATTGATTCGAAAACGTTTACGTTTACTCGCGCAAAAAATTACAGCACTCACAGGACAATTTAATTATCGAACATTCAGTGACAGCGCGCCTGTTTTAGAAAAACCGCTTGCTGAAAAAGCAGGACTCGGTTGGATTGGAAAACATACGATTCTTTTAAATCGTGATGCAGGTTCGTGGTTTTTTCTCGGCGAAATTTATACCGATTTACCTTTACCGATTGATGCGCCAATAAAAAATCATTGCGGAACCTGTAGTGCGTGTATTGATATTTGTCCGACACAAGCTATCGTTGCGCCCTATCAACTCGATGCACGACGTTGTATTTCTTATTTAACCATTGAATTACGCAGCAGTATTCCCGTGGAATTTCGCAAAGCCATGGGGAATCGAATTTATGGATGCGATGATTGCCAACTCATTTGTCCGTGGAATCGATTTGCAAAAACGACATCTGAAAATGATTTTTATCCTCGACATGAATTAGGTGCGCCGCAATTATTAGAATTATTTTCATGGAATGAAGAAACATTTTTGAAAAAAACAGAAGGTTCTGCGATTCGTCGAATTGGTTATGAATGTTGGTTACGAAATATTGCTGTGGCACTGGGCAATGCACCTAGTGACGAAAAAATTATTTCTGCATTGAAAGAAAAATTATCTCATCCATCAGAATTAGTGCGCGAGCATGTGCAGTGGGCGTTGGAAGAACAGCGTCATGCCAGCATGCTTTTAGCTGGCATCCAGTGTCCCTAAATAATAAAACACACTGGATGCCACCTCTCGCAAAAAGCGCTCGGCTGGCATGACATACTTATTCTAATTTTAATAAATTCGCGCGATAGTATTTTAATTCTTCAATCGATTCGTACACATCATCTAACGCTAAATGTCGCGCTGCTTTTTGCACTCCATCATACACACGCGGCGCCCAACGTAATGCTAATTCTTTTAATGTGCTCACATCTAATAAACGATAATGAAAATATTTATCTAACGCAGGCATATAACGTGCTAAAAATTTTCTATCTTGATAAATCGTATTTCCACACATCGGTGATTTTCCTGCGGGAACATGTTGCATTAAAAATTCAATTGTTTTTGCTTCGGCTTCTGTTTCTGTAATGGTGCTTTCGCGCACGCGCGTCACTAATCCTGAAGAATTATGTTGCGCTGTATTCCACGCATCCATCTTACTTAATAATCCATCCGATTGATGAATCGCCATCGCAGGACCTTCTGCAACAAAATTTAATTGAGAATCCGTGACCACCGTTGCAATTTCAATAATTCTTTCTTTATCAGGATCAAGCCCCGTCATTTCAAGATCGATCCAAATAAGATTCTCTGATGCTTTCGCCATAAGTGACTTCCTAACTATTTTGAGTTTAAAATGCAGGACTCATTTTATGTTGTGAATTTGAATATGACTATCATTATTTATTTTATTGCTTGCGTGCTGGCTTATTTGATTGGATCTGTTTCCAGTGCAATTGTTATTTCTAAATTATTAAATTTGCCTGATCCACGATTAGAAGGTTCTAAAAATCCCGGCGCAACAAATGTGTTGCGTTTAGGCGGAAAAAAAGCAGGAATACTCACTTTATTCGGCGATATTCTTAAAGGTGTGCTACCTGTGTTAGCTGCAAAATTATATGGATTTAATTCTGTTGGATTAAGCTTAGTCGCGTTTTCTGTTTTTATCGGACATCTTTATCCTGTGTTTTTTCAATTCAAAGGTGGAAAAGGCGTTGCGACTGCATTTGGTTTTTTAGCGGTATTAAATGGAATGATTGCTGCTTCACTTGCAGCTGTGTGGTTAATTGTTGCAATTTTATTTCGTTATTCTTCACTCGCCTCTTTAGTCTGCGCTGTATGCGCACCCTTTATTACGTGGTATTTCACCGATTGGAATTATACTGTTTTAATGATTGCAACAAGTGCATTGCTAATTTTTCGACATCGAAAAAATATTCGAAATTTAATTGCGGGGAAAGAAGGAAAATTATTTCAACATTAAAGATTTCCTCGCGAAAAAACTTTTATTGCTAAATCACTGGATTTTCCCGCTAATAAATACTGACATCCGACATACGCAATCATGGCACCGTTATCGGTACAAAATTCTTGTCGAGGAAAAAAAACATTTTCACTTAGCATGTCACGCAATGCAGAACGTAATGCGTTATTTGCACCAACACCGCCAGCGACAACTAAACGTTTTAATCCTGTTGCGTGCAGTGCGCGTTTGCATTTTGTGACTAAGGTTTCAACGATGGCATCTTGAAATGCGCGCGCAATATCTGCGCGTGTTTCTGCATCATTATTATTTTTTTTAAACGTATTTACCGCGCATGTTTTTAATCCGCTAAAACTAAAATCTAAACCAGGACGATCTAACATCGGACGTGGAAATAAAAATCGTTTTGGATTTCCGTGTTCTGCTAATGCAGCTAACTCTGCACCGCCTGGATAATTTAATCCTAATAATTTAGCTGTTTTATCGAAGGCTTCGCCGACTGCATCATCAATCGATTCTCCTAACAATTCATAATTTCCAAATGAAGTAACACGCACTAATTGTGTATGACCGCCTGAAACTAACAATGCAATAAAAGGAAATTCAGGCGGATTTTTTTCTAACATCGCTGCAAATAAATGTCCTTCCATGTGATGCACGCCGACCGCTGGAATAGTTAATGCATAACTTAAACTGCGTCCCACACACGCGCCGACTAATAATGCACCGACTAATCCTGGCCCGATGGTGTATGCAATTCCATTTAAATCTTTTAATGAAAAATTTGTTTGAGATAAAACATTTTTAATCAGTGGAATAATTTTTCTCACGTGATCACGTGAAGCGAGTTCTGGAACAACACCACCGTATTGCTGATGAATTTCTGTTTGCGTATAAACGGCGTGCGCAAGCAATCCCAGCTGTGAGTCGTATACAGCTGTGCCTGTTTCATCGCATGATGTTTCGATGCCTAATATAAGCATTTTTTTACTCTCGTTCAGTGTGTCATGCCAGCATGCTTTTAGCTGGCATCCAGTGAATATTTAAAATAAAAATATTCAGCTGTCATGCCAGCGTGCTTTTAGCTGGCATCCAGTGACTTTTAAAAAAAGCCACTGGATGCCACCTCTCGCAAAAAACGCTCGGCTGGCATGACAGCTTAAAGGGGGGTTATTCTAGCGCATTATTCTTTGCATTTCATAATCAGACGCTTTAGAATCAGCACCCTCAAACTATTACTTAGGAGTTGTGTCAAAGTCATGCCAAGCATACGTGTTAAAGATAATGAAAATTTCGAAGTCAGCTTAAGACGTTTCAAACGTCAATGCGAAAAAGCAAGCATCCTTTCTGATTTACGTCGTCATGAATTTTATGAAAAACCTACCTGGAAACGTAAACGCAAAAAAGCATCTGCGATTAAACGTTATCAAAAAAAATTAATGCGTGAACAAGTGTCAATGGAACGTGATCGTCGAAAAACCTCAAAAGGCAAAAACGATAAAAAAGAAGGAAAGTCTTCAAGACATGACTCAAATTTCAACGATTAAAACGCGTATTCAAGATGACATGAAAGAAGCGATGCGTGCACACGAAAAAGATCGCCTCACCTGCATTCGTTTAATTTTATCTGCATTAAAACAACGTGAAGTCGATGCACGCATTGTGTTAAGTGACGAAGAAATTATTTCTATTCTCGATAAAATGACAAAACAACGCAGAGAATCCATTACACAATATGAAGCAGGCAATCGTCCTGATCTTGCAGCAAAAGAAAAGGCTGAAATTGAAATCATACAAAAATATCTTCCTTCTCCTTTATCAGATTCTGAAATAAAAAATTTAATTGAATCCGCAATCAAAGAAGCTGGCGCTACTTCTGCAAAAGACATGGGCAAAGTGATGAGTGTATTAAAGCCAAAAGTCCAAGGTCGTGCGGATGTTGCAAAAGTCAGTCAGCAAGTCAAAGAACGTCTCGCGTAAATTCTGTAGTGTATTAAATCATCAATTTTGTTCAATGCAACACAGAGCGATTCCGAGCCGCGCGCGTTAGCAAGCGTGTACAACCTTTTAATTACCGAGAAATTATTTAGAGCATACACGCTTGCTGACGCGCGCGGCTCGGATCCTATCGCAAAAGATTTTTACTAATTTTTTCTGTTATACTTCTGCGCTATGACCACCATCCCGCGTGATTTTATTGATCTAGTATTAACCAAAACCGACATCGTCGATTTAATTGACGCGCGCGTTCCTTTGCGAAAAAAAACCGGCAGTAATTTTTTTGCCTGCTGCCCTTTTCATCAAGAAAAATCCGCCTCATTTTCTGTCAGCCAAACAAAACAATTTTATTATTGCTTTGGTTGCGGCGCGCATGGCAATGCCATCGATTTTTTAATTCAATTCGATCGACTTTCCTTTCCAGAATCCATTGAAACACTCGCAAAACAAATTGGAATGGAAGTGCCGCGCGACACAAATTCTTCCGAGAAAAAAATCAATCACGCCGCGTTAAATGATTTATTGAAAAAAATTTCCGACGATTATCAAATGCAATTACGCGAACAACCTCGCGCCATTCAATATTTAAAAAATCGCGGACTCACCGGTGTAATGGCGAAAAAATTTGAAATCGGTTACGCACCTGCCGGCTGGGACCATGTGTTACAAAAGTTTTCTGCAGAAAAAAAACAATTATTTGAAGTAGGAATGTTAATTAAAAAAGATGACGGCGGTGCGTACGATCGATTTCGCGATCGCATCATGTTTCCCATTCACGACAGACGCGGAAAAATAATTGGATTTGGCGGACGCATCATTGATCAAGGCGAACCTAAATATTTAAATTCACCTGAAACGATTTTATTTCAAAAAGGACATGAACTTTACGGTTTACATCACGCCATGCAAGCAAACCGCGAATTAAAACGCGTTTTAATTGTGGAAGGTTATATGGATGTGATTTCACTTTTTCAAAATGAAATTACATACGCCGTTGCAACATTAGGAACAGCGACTACAGCGAATCATTTAAATCGATTATTCCGTTACACCTCTGAAATTATTTTTTGTTTTGATGGCGATAATGCAGGACGCACAGCTGCATCGCGCGCATTACACGTCGTCCTTCCTGTGATGCGTGATGGAATACAAATACGATTTATGTTTTTACCGGATGGAGAAGATCCTGACACATTAGTTCGTAAAGAAGGAAAAAATGCATTTGAAGAACGCATGCAAAAATCAGCAACATTATCGCAATTTTTCTTTCAATCGATTGCAACCCAAACCGATTTAAATACAACCGATGGCCGCGCACGCTTTGTAAAATTGTGCACAGAACAATTAAAACAACTTCCAGAAACTTTTTTCAAACAACTTATGTTTGATGAACTTGCAAAAAAAGCGCGAATGGATGTTCAGCAATTACAGCAATCTCGCACGACAAAAACAATTTCATCTAAAACCACTTCAAATAAAAAACCCCCTTCATTATTGCGATTAGCTATCACATTGCTGATACAAAATCCTGCATTAGCATTATCGTATGAAGACACACTGCCTTCACTTGAATCACCCGGATTTCAATTACTCACGCAATGTTTTGCCATTGCAAAAACCAATCCACAAATGAATACCGGCATGATGTTAGAATTTTTTCGTGATCAACCGGAAGGAAAATTATTAGCGCAACTTGCGCAAGTGGAACACATGATTCCCGAACATGGAATTCAAACAGAATTTTTAGGCGCATTGAATCATTTTAAAAAATTATCGCAACAACAAATTATTGGTCAATTATTAGCTAAAGCCGCGATGGGAGATTTATCAAAAGAAGAAAAATATGCGTTGCAAGAATTGGTAAGTGCAACAAAGTTGTGATAAAAAGATTTTATTATTAAAAACGAGGTGGGTCATGCTAGACAGAAAAAAAGATACTTCCGAAACACATCATCATTCAAGTGAAGCACTCATCAAGCAACTTCTTGCTGTTTCGTCAGCAGCATCCGAGCCACTGATACCCGTAGAAATGACACGAAATGATTTGAAAAATGATGCTAAAAAAGCAGCTGTTGAAGTCATCACTGCACTGAATGAATTAGGTGTTACTGATACTGCGATACCCAAAGTTTCTGCCTCTGTTGAATTAGGTCAACATGAATCTTCTGCTTTAGCTTACTTAGAAAGAAATGCAAGAAAATTACAATTAGGTGACTATAAACATTATGACGAATGGGTAGATACTGCAGAACTTCAAGAGTATCGCCGCATTTTAAAACCTAAAAACGCAGATGAAACGAATGATGCACACGGACGTCGCCAATCACTCGGCTCCATTATTTCTTCTTTAGCAATAGACACTGCTGAAGGTAAAGCAATGTGCGAAAGTGTAGTGGATGAAGATTTTCTCGCGCAATTACTTAGACTGAATTATTTACAACACTTACACCCTTTCGCACATATATTAGGTTTAATACGAAATAAATTTAATCTTGAAGAACAGCATGTTCGCATACTTTTATTGTTATGCAAGAAGGAAGCTCCCACATTGAAAGACAGCAAAAGCAATACATTCCTTATCGAAATATTCAGAGATGCATTAAACAAATTAAGAAAATTTGACATGCTTTGCACAGAAAATATTGCTGCATTATTTAATGATACTGCATTAGCTGCAACAATCTGTCGCGCGCCTTACACTAAATTAGCATTTGCAAAATTAAAATTAAAATACACGCTCAAACATGAAACCGAATTAAACGCAGTCAATGCATTATTAGCTGAACATAAAATTGATCTCACACAAGATCAAAAAGACACGATTACTTTTATGATGACTGAAAATAATGTTCCTAATTTATTTCCTATCACTCCTTTTATTACAGCATTTAAAAATACGTTACAAGCACTCAAGGAATTAAAATCTTTAACAAAAGAAAAAGTAGAAAAAATTCTTGATCGTTATAAAAAAAGTAATCATATTCTTTCTGCAGAACAGCTTGAAGAAGCCGCAGACGCAAAAGATGAACTTCTTATAGCAGAAAAAACATGCTTGTTATCAACAAAGCAAACTTGCGTTTTATCTTATGTGAAAAATGAAAAAAGATATCGGCTAAAAATTTTCCCTGCTACCACTGATAAAAAAGAGGATGTGCTTGCTTTAGAAATTAGTGAAGCAAGTTTTAATGAACTCAGTACGGAGACTATTTCTGCTCAGACGCTTTTAAATTTAGATGAGTTTAGCTCTGATAAAATTGACCTGATTGCAATTTCAGATAATCTGATAGAAAAACAACGCTGGGAAATTTATTGCTTACTCACTAAAAGCTCGGGGTTTGATTTAACTCCTGAGACAATAAGAAATTTTACAGCGACTGCGTGGGTAAGAAAAGGCGGAGATCCCGCAAATCTTCAATCACCGACAAGTTCTAAACCGCCTTCAGCAGCACACTCTTCACCCCCTAAAAATAAAGATGGCTGCTGCGTGATGTAAAAAATAAAATCATTTCACTGGTTTTACCGTATTAGCTGCAGCTGTTGATGGTTCTTTTGTGTGTTTACTTTCTAAGAACCAAAATCCTGTTCGCACCGCTGAGCAAAGCTTATAATGCATCTCTTCCGTTACAGATTTTTTTATTTTCCATTGCGCCAAAACATATTCAAAACTTTCTTTGCTCATTAGCGTTGATGCGGCTGTAAATAATCGATGCGGTGGTAAAAACTTTTTGTAATTCACAAACTCTTTTGCAACAAGTAAACATAAAATATCTGCTTCAGTGATAGATGTTTTCGATTCTACTTTTTGATCCATCATAGAAAGTGAATGCATTATCAATCGATGTGATTTTTGAATTGCACTTGCACTTTTTGGTTTGTCTTTTGTGGGCCCAACCGGCGGAAATAATAAATCAAATATTTTTAATTCTTTTAATTTAAGATAAAACGCAACACCTTGACCTGATATAAATCCTTTTACTAAAATTTCCCAACATTTTTTTTGATTTAAATCTAATAAATGAACACGCGATTGAATTTCTTTTGAAAGCGGTAATGTTTCGTAAATATGCGAATACACATCGTCTAATGCTGCAGAATGTTTGACATTGGCAGATTTAGAATCATGCACGGAATGATTTGAAATTACATTCGCAGCAGTGCTACCGTTAGCTGCAACTTCTTTTTGTCGTGAAGCAGCGAGTAATTCTTTCATCTTAGGTTCAAATAAAATAGCTGATTCATATTTTTGAACTTTTGCACGTCGTAATAATTCTTCAGCAGAATGCCCTGTTTTTATATAGTCTGCAAAAAATGTTTTTATTAACCCTTTTTCTTTAAACATTTCAGAGAGAATAGCAAAGTCTTCTTTTGTTAATTCAAATGCAATTACTTTTTCATCATGCGTCGTCACGCGTATTTGATGATTCATTTGATAAAACATAAATCTTTTATGCGGAATTAAACATAAAATCACAGAAAAAATAAATAAAGCTTGTCTCTCATCCGATGCAACTGCTTTTTTCATCCAGTCTAATGCGGTTTGAATATTTCGATTTTGTCCTTTGCTTCCTGTTGCAGTAGCTGCTGCCATTAACATTTTTGCACGCACATATCCGCCTTCTGCTGCTTCACGAATATATTCCATTGCTTTTTGCGGTGATTCTGTAAGTAACATGGTTCCTAAATCATGAGCGGCAGCAATAAAACCGTTATTTCTTGCTTTCTCAAACCATCCTTGTGCTGTTTGTCTCAGCGATAACGTCGTAGAGCTACTTAATTCATTTTCAATAGCAGCATCCCACGTATTCATGCCTGATTCTATTTGAGCCAACGCGAATTTTTTATTTTCTGCAAGGTCCCCTAATACTCCGCCTGCTTCATTTTTTTCTGAAGATGTTGTTTTAGCATCATGCATAATGAGGAAGGATTCAAAATATTGTCTTTCAACAGACGTTTTAGGGATAGGATGCAACCATTTTTTGATAACATCAGATAAACACAATTTCTGAGCATCTACTTTTGTTCTTGCTAATAAAAGGCGAGCCATTAATAGAGGAGGAAGTTGATCGTAATTAGAAAATGAAATACCAAAATCACGTTGCGCTTTTTTTTGGCGCGCGTCTGCTTCATCTATTTTCTTTGAATCTATTTTCTTTGAATCTATTTCAATCCAATAAGCTAATTCATCGACTCCATGCTTCCATGCAGAAACAATTTGGGGTTGTGCTAAAAAAAGATTGCCTTCGTTGAGTGCTTCATTTGGTTTATTTTGCGCAAGTAAAACAAACATGAGTCCTAATCGAGCGGCAAAATTGGAAGGATATTTTTCAATAAAAATTCGATAACATTCTTCTGCTGCACCGTATTCATTGTTGAGTGCAAAATCATCGATGTAATTTAATGCTTTTGTTTCATCAAATTTATCAAATAATTTTTTAAATAATTCAACTCGTTTTGCTGCGGGTGCAAGTTCAGTTTTAACATCTTTAACAGCGTGTTTAGGTTCCGCAGGTTGCGGCGCAGCCATCTCTTTTCCATTTGCTGTGGCTATTTCTTTTTTCGCATCGATTGGCGCAATAACAGGAACTCTCGCAATAAATTCTTTCATCACTTCATCGAGTTTTATTGCAGGCTCGTAGTGTTGCACAACAGATCGTCTCAAAATGACAGCAACACTCTCACCTTTTTTTACATATTCATAAAAAAATTCTTTCGTTTTCTGCCATTGTGATAATAAATTAAAAATGACAACAGCAATCGTTTCATCTATTTTAAAAATAATTTTTGTTCCTTTGATTTTTAATTGTTTCTCTACAATGTCATACATAATTTCTTCAGAAAAAATAATGCACAGCATGATTGAAAAAATATAGGAAGCGAGAAACTCATGAGACTCAACTGCTTTTAACAACCATTTCAATCCTTCATGCTTTTGATTTTCGTTGCCCGCACTCATCAACATATTAGCTAACATTGTTTTTGAAGCGGGATGTCCTTTTTTTGCTGCTTCGGTAATATGTCTCATCCCTTCTCGATCTGAACCGTTTTCCACTAACAGCGTTCCTAAATCATAACCTGCAGGAATGTAATTATTTTTGATGGCTTGTAGAAAAAAAGTTTTTGCTTCTGCTTCGTAACGCTCTTTTTGTAGATCTGCTCGCTTAAATCTTTTGGCGGAATTCCAAGCTTGCAATCCAACTTGTCTTTGCAGTATTCCAAATTTTTTTTTGCTCGCCATTTTTTTTAACCAGTCTGATGCTCCTTTTCTAGCAGAATCGGTTGCATCAGAATCAAATGTTAATGTCCATGCATTTTCAAAAAACTGTCTTTCAATAGAAGACTCAGGAATTCTTGCAAGCCATCTTTTCATGATCACGATTGAAGTTTTATTTTTAATATCGATTCTCATTGAAGCAAACCATTGAGCTGCTAATGTCAGGGTAAGAAGTTTATCGAAATTTGAAAAAGTTATTCCTAATCTTTCTTGTATTCGCTTTTGGCGTACTTCTGCTTCACTTTTTCTATCTAAATCTATTTCAATCCAATAAGAAAACTCTTCTACTTCACATTTCCATTGATGGACCACGTCAGGGTTAGATAAAAAAATGTCTCCTGCTCTCAGTGCATCTTCAGGTTTTTTTTGCGCAAGCAAGGCAAACATCAAACCTAATCGTGCTTGATGATTAAGAGGATATTTTTCTGTGAGCTTTCGGTAACAGGTTTCTGCGTCCGCATATTTTTCATCGAGCGCAGTATTCTCTGCAAAGTGCAATGCAGACTCGAGCTGATTGAGTAACGAATCAAAAGAAGATTTAGAATCTGATGATGATGACGCTGCCATAACCCCTCCTCATTTTTATATTTTTATCTGGTTCAAAGTAAAAACTGTGGGTATAATACCAGGTTTATTATCTTTTTGGACAGGCCAAGCCCTTATGGATCAACAAGATCAACAACGTTCCCGCTTAAAAGAACTTATCGCACGTGGTAAAGAACAAGGCTATCTAACGTATGCCGAAGTGAATGATCACCTTCCTGCTGATATTACTGATCCCGAACAAATCGAAGATATCATTAGCATGATCAATGATATGGGCATTCGGGTATCTGAAGAAGTGCCTGACGAAGAAGAAATGCTGCTTATTAATAATGAAACCCCTGATGAAGTGGCAGAAGAAGAAGTGGCGACAGCGCTTGCTTCTGTTGATAGTGAATTTGGTCGAACCAGTGATCCTGTTCGTATGTATATGCGTGAAATGGGTAGCGTTGAATTGCTTTCTCGTGAAGGTGAAATTGCGATTGCAAAACGAATCGAAGAAGGCATCAATCAAATGCTCACTACCCTTGCTTATCAACCTCAAATGATTGCTGATGTATTAACCGATTATGATCGTGTTGAAAAAGCAGAATTACGATTAAGCGATGTGATCAGTGGTTATACGGAACCCAATTTCTTAGCGGATGATGAAGAAGGTGGATTTGGAACAGGAACAAAAGTAGCTGCAGCTGCAGCGAAAGAAGAAGATGAAGAAGAAGGCACTACGACTACCGGCGGCGCTGAAGGTGGCGGTGATTTTCTTGAAGAAGAAACCGGGCCCGATCCTGAAATTGCAAGAGAGCGTTTTGTAGAATTGCGTCGACTGTACGATGAAGCCATCAAAACAGAAAAGAAACACGGACTCACTCACAAAAAAACCATCGAAAAACGCGATGCGCTCGCAAAATATTTTATGGATATTAAATTAGCAACACGCCAATTTAATAAATTATCTCGCAAAATGCGCAGCATGTTAGATGAAATTCGTTCGCTTGAACGTCACATCATGAATTTATCCGTAAACAAAGGACGCATGCCACGCAAAGCTTTTATTTCTACTTTCTTACATAATGAAACGAATTTGGAATGGCATTTACAACACAAAGGAAAAAATTATTTTTCTGATGTTGAAAAAAATCTTTCCGATATTCAACGCGCGCAAAATAAATTAATTGCGCTTGAAGAATTAATGAAAATGAAAATTTCGGAAATTAAAGAAGTGAATCGCCGCATGTCGATTGGTGAAGCGAAAGCACGTCGTGCGAAAAAAGAAATGGTTGAAGCGAATTTACGTTTAGTGATTTCGATTGCGAAAAAATATACGAATCGCGGATTACAATTTTTAGATTTAATTCAAGAAGGCAACATTGGATTAATGAAAGCGGTTGATAAATTCGAATATCAACGCGGTTATAAATTTTCAACGTATGCAACATGGTGGATTCGTCAAGCGATTACACGCTCAATTGCCGATCAAGCACGAACAATTCGTATTCCTGTTCACATGATTGAAACGATCAACAAATTAAATCGTATTTCACGGCAATTATTGCAAGAAACAGGTGTTGAACCAACACCAGAAGAATTATCAAAACGCATGGAAATGCCTGAAGATAAAATTCGAAAAGTGCTTAAAATCGCGAAAGAACCCATTTCAATGGAAACACCGATTGGCGATGATGAAGATTCCCATTTAGGTGACTTCATTGAAGATGTGAATATTGAATCACCGATTGATGCTGCAACGAATAGTGGATTGTCTGAAGCAACACAAAAAATTCTTAATTCACTCACACCGCGTGAAGCAAAAGTGTTACGCATGCGATTTGGAATTAATATGAATACCGATCACACATTGGAAGAAGTTGGAAAACAATTTGATGTGACACGTGAACGTATTCGTCAGATTGAAGCGAAAGCATTGCGTAAATTGCGCCATCCTTCACGATCGGAACAGTTGCGTAGTTTTCTTGAAGAACAAGAATAGAATTGACGTTGTTACTTATTATAAATACTTCGCGCGTACGCATATAGCGCAGCGGTAGTAGCCGGCGATGTTGAAGAAGCAGCTGTAGCCGCCGCAGCTGTAGAATTTACAGGAATCGCTGCGCTCGCACTCGCAGAAACACTCACAGATGAAGAAGATGTTGCAGCTGTCGTCGCAAAAAGATTCATCCCAGCAATAGCCGTTGCCATTTTAACAGGCGTTTTAAAATACACTGGAATTCCCGTATTTTCTCCATCAAAATTTTCCACTTCAGAATCTTTTTCATCTGTTTGAGCGGCATTATTTTTTTCCGCATCCAAACTCAGCAATGCTTTGACTAATCCATTTACATAAAAAATATTATTAAATGCAGGTTGATTTATTTCGAGCGCATCAAATTCAAATGTAAATGTGCGATCAGGTGTGATGATGTGGCAATCTATTTTTTTAAGAATCTGTGTACTTTTACTTTCATTTTCTGTTTTTGAATTAGCCGCTTTCTCATCGTCTTCTTCCGTCATGAAATGACCTTGAACAAAAAAATCAAATCCTTCTGGATACGCATCTAAAAAATTGGGGACTTGTAAATTAAGAAATTCCATATTGGTGTTTGCGTGAAAACTTGCATCTCCCATATTTTTATCTGTTTGTCCTGTTGGGCCCATGAGCACCCACGCAAGAAAATGTGTCCATTCAAATTTAAGACCAGGATATTCGAATCCTGCTGCTGCAGCATATTTTTTTGCAGTCACTTCTTTTGCATTCGCTGCAGATTTCGACATCACTGCATTTTGATTTCTACTTTTTCCTAATGCTTTTATTTTTTCTTTTACTTTTTTAATGTGTTCTGGTGTGATTTTGATTTTTATTTCTTTTACACTTAAATTATTTTCTTTAGTAAGTTCGTAAACTTTCGAACTTAATAATTTTGCTCTATCAAATAATTTATTTAATGAACCAGCGTGTTCATGTGCTTTTGTAGAAAATCTTCGCAGCGGGCCTATTTTATCTGTTTTGTGAAATTCTGTTCTTCTTCTTTTTGTAAATACTTTTACTGGCGTTCCTGTTTCAGGATCATATTGAACTTCTGCAATCGACACGTGTGAATCTTTTAATTGCGGAGTTGCAGAAATGATTTCACTCATTTTTTCAGAAACTAATTTTGCTTCATCTTTATTTTTTATTCCGACAGGACTTCCGTGAACAACAACTGCATTTTGAATGAGAACTTCTTCTCCGTCTTTTTCAATAAATTTTGATGTATCCGCTCGCATTGGTAAAAATCCATAGCGATTTCCTGCAGGCCTTTGTGGTGTTTGAGGTGAACACGATCGACTGTCAGATTTTCTGCTCCATGTTGCATCTCCTGTTTTACGTTTTCTTTTTTGAGGCGTTTCAAATTTTTCTAGCGCATCATTAATGATTGCGGAACTGCTGGGGGTAAAAGATTGCACCAACGGCGGTGGTGTAATGACTCCAGAAATGAGTGGAATTGTTGGAGATAACGAAACTGATCTTAACGTTGGCGAAACTGAAATCGGCGAAGAATTAGAAGACGATGATGCAGATGCAGTTGGCGAAACCGAAATCGGCGAAGAATTAGAAGACGATGACGCAGATGCAGTTGGCGAAACAGCTGTAGCTGCAGTCGCTGCAATATCAATGCCTTCTAAAAGAAGGTCATCGTCGGATAATAAACTAGGCGAAGAAGGACTCTTGCCAGAAAAATCTGACACAGCCACCCCCTTACCCAGCTTACGCTGTGTAAAGTCTCGTTTTGATCTCATTTTGCGTGTATTTTCTATTATTGTTTATTTTTTAAGCTACTTGAGGCTTTATGCTAAATTAAAAAACCCAAAAATGCAACGATATTATAAAATTAGATAGAAAAATGATCATGTTAGGGGTGATATTGCGAGACCCAGCTAGACATTGCAGGAAAGATGACAATCACAGAAAAGCTTGTATAATTTTCGGTTTCGCCCATCATAAGGGCCCATAGCTCAGTTGGTTAGAGCAGAGGACTCATAATCCTTTGGTCCTAGGTTCGAGTCCTAGTGGGCCCACCAAATTACTCTCTTTTTATCACCCTGTTATCAACTACCAATAACCTACCAATTTTTTGGAAATTGGTAGTGTGACTGATTTAGTTATTCATCAACTTGATACTATTTTAGAAGCAATAAACTCATTATATGAATACATCAGTAGACAGAAAAAGAAATTAACTAAATTGAAAAATTATTATCTTCGAATAAAAAATTAAAAAATAAATTAAATTACCGATCTAAAAATTATTTTTTTTCATTTTGGATGGTAAAACTTTTTGCGGGGCTTTAGCTGGCTGTTTTTTATATCTTCTACAAGCAAAAAATCCTAAAACAAATATTCCTATTAAAGCTGGAAATTTATTTGGCAACCCTGTTGGAAAAAGTTTGCTTATTATATTGTTTTACATCTTCCACATCAGAATGAATTTGCTGCAAAATAGTTACGATTATCACGCTGTCTCCTAATAATAGAGCGATATTTTAATTCACTCAACTTTAAGAAAAAAAGAACGGGGCCAAGTGTTATCCCACTATCGAAAATATTGGCAATGAGATAACACTTGACCCCGCTGTTTCATAACCTTTTATATTTTTTATTCTGTTGTTTATTTATCGAAACAACAATAATTGTTATCAAAATCATACTGATCGCCGATATCAATTGCATACTAATAATGCCGCATAAGAAATTAAAAAATTCCGAAGGAGAAGGAGACGCTGGTTTCATGAGCTTAGCAAGTTGAGTTCCTATGATGGAAACTAAAAAACATAACCACCACAAAATAATTAATGGCGAAGATGAACCATCTTGCCAACTCACTGTTTCACTAAAACTCCCTTTCCAAATTTCTTTAATAGCTTTATATGGCCAATACAAAGATAAAATAGGGATAAAAAAACTACCCACCGCTAAAGAAGGACTAAATTTAAGATTCACTATGCCCAACATACGTGTATTTTTATTTGCTCGGTACATCCAAAAACAAAAAATCACTGCACAGAGAATATAAATGCTTGATGAATACGAATTGACTAAATCATAAAAACCAAGGCTATCAATGAATCCTGTTTTTAATTCTTCTGATTTCACCTGAATTAAATCATTCAATATGGAAAGTGAATGAATTCCCATTACGACCAAACTTAACTTAAAGATACTGAGAATAGAAAAAAACAGGATGATGAATGACACAAGAATACTATTCGATGAAAATTTTATGTTTGTATTTGTCATAATTTTCTCCTAAAAGCGACCGTATTAAATTATCATGCGTGTTCTTAATAGGAAATAGGGGGGGAGAAAAAACACGAGTCGCTGTAAAACCAAATATAGAGAAAACGGGGTCAAGTGTAATCCTAACGTACAAAATATTTACGTTGGGATTACACCTGACCCCATTCCCATCAAATAATATTCAAACTGAAAAAATAAACTACAAAAAAAATTATTTTCTTAATATTTCCTTAATCTTCAGATGTTATGTTTTTATTTAGAAAGAAAATAAAAATTTAAATGGGAGACCGTATCATGTCATACATTGGTTACGATAAAGCAACAAAATCTTTCTATGTTATTAAACGCCCCACTAATCAAAGCACTCCTGAAGTTTTAAAAAAAATTGCTAAACGATTAGAAAGATTAATCGCAGAAAATCCCAATATTGAATTAACAGAACTTCAAAAACTTTTTATAAGAAAAATTAAAAAGCATGCCGCTATTCAATTAAGCAAAAACAATATCGATATTGCACACAACATTGCAATCAGTGTCATCATGGATGCTATCGTCGATAGAATGAATAATCCTTTAGATGAGGAAGATATTGACGCAAATGAATTTGTCGATGAAATTCTTTCTACCGATGATGAAGATGGGAAAATTAGAATAAAAAAATTTTTTAGTGATTTACAAAATCCAAACATTTCTCGAAATGAAAAATTAAGACAAGCAAATGAAGCAATAGAACATTTAAATCGCGCATCAAAAAATTTAATTTCTGGATACAGTGGGCCGAATCGAAGCCTTCAAAGTAATCGCGATCTACATTTAATAGTAGAAAATAATGAATATAGAGAAACGCCCTGGGCTGAAGAAATAAGCAAAAAAGCAGATGTTTTTTTAAAAAAAGTATACCTCCCGAAATCGAGAAAAACATCTGATGGAGAAACAGAATATCAATCTTCTTCCGTCAGCAAGATAATTAAAAAATCCTGGACACCCGGTTTATTTAATTACACAGCTGTTGAAAAATTTAATCATGGAATGAATTTATTACACTTTGTGCTTGAGCAAGAAGAAGCAGGAAAAAATCCGCTTGATATAAAAGAATTTGAAGAGCTTTGTGAAACCATAGAAGAATTACGCGAGATGGAGCCTGTTGCTTTCTATAACAAACTTGCGGAAAGAGCTGCTTCATTACAAAGAAGAGTGGTTGAGGAAGAAGATGAGCGGCTTGGTATGCGCCGATAACAAAACGGGGGCGAGTGTAATCACAACGCAAAATTTATATTGAGATTACATCTAACCCCTCTCCTCTTACCATTAGACATAATTGGCTTAATTCATTAAAATAGTACCGGGAAAATTAGAAAATTTTAAACATCAATAGGCTATTTAAAAATGAATAGATATTGGTGTGAGTTGATTACGGAAGCACGTTTTTTACAAGGAAAGTCGATGCTTAATCGAATTTACAGTCAACTCATTTCAGGCCATCTCAAGCATGACATTATTGCCTATGCGAATGCAAAAAACATAATTAATGTAGCCGTAATATCCATTATTGCTATTCCTTTCTATGCACTCATCTATTACTTTTTTAACGACCCAAAAGTGTCCTATCTACTTTTAGTTTTGAGTATCTTTTTTTTGTTTTCTATCTGGATTATTCAAGCAACCGGATCATTAACTATGTCACGAGAAATATTCGTGGGCTCTTTGTTTGTATGCCTATTTTGGATTTCTTATAACACAGGGGGATTCCATTCATCTGCTGCAATTTGGTTAGCTTTACCTCCTTTATTAGCAATTGTCTTTGGAAATATATACTCTGGGATATTTTGGGGAGTTGTTGGCATCGTAAGTTTTTTAGTATTATTTCTGTTGAGTGATTACAATGTTCCATTACCCAATTCTCACATTTCTAACAGCTTGTTATTAGACGTATATTCTCGCAGCGGTTTAGTCATTGTCATGTTTCTTTTGGCATACTTTTTTGATCTTGGAAAAAGAGATGCCATATTAAAACTTGAACTCGCAAAACAAGAATCTGATTATTTATCTCAAAAAGCACAAGAAGCTGTTCGTGCAAAAAATGAATTCTTAGAAAATATGTCTCATGAATTGCGCACACCTCTGAATAGCATTATGGGTTTCGCAGAATTAATGACGAGTAACAAAATAAACCCCGAAACCCACAATGAGCTAAACAATATTATTTTATCTAGTTCAAAAGATTTAACTAAAATGATTGAAAACATGCTTGATATGTCTCAAATAGAACTGGAGCAAATAGAATTTATTCCTACAGATGTATCCTTACCTAAATTAATCGATGAAGTTAAATTGATACATAACGATTTAATTTCAGGAAAAAATTTGCAGCTTAGCATTATTATTAATCCCACAATTAAAATGATCAAAACAGATCCTGACAAATTAAGACTCATGCTATCCTGTTATTTATCTAACGCAATAAAATTTAGTGATAAAAACAAAAAAATAGAAATACGTGCTTTCCCTTTATCAACCAATGAATTCTGTATTGAAGTTGAAGATCAAGGTATTGGAATCAAAAAAGAAGATCTTAATAAATTGTTTACACCCTTTACGCAAATCGATATGAGTGCGACAAAAAAATATCAAGGAATTGGGATTGAACTTGCACTCACTCATCGTATTGCTGAAGCTCAAGGTGGTAGAGTGGGTGTTAAAAGCGAGATTGGGAAAGGAAGTATCTTTTTTATTATTCTACCTAAAAAAGAACAGAATCAGATGTAATCGCAAAAGAATGGGGTCAAGTGTAATCCATCATTCTAAATGCAGTAATAAATCCCGCTATAATCAGGAGCACTCTCACAAGCCATCCGATCATATTATATCTCCCGCTATTTTGATTTACTGATTAATAAGATCTTCCCGAAACTCATCAATATAAGCACGCACACCCGCAATTTTTTTAAAACTCGCAACATGAAAAAGCGCATCTCCTTCTGTCGCCATTGCTTTTAATGCTTGCCCAATCACGATGCCTTCAAAAGGTGCAATGACTTCGATAGAAGGATTGATAAGAAATGGATCATGAATATGAGCAAGAACATCACCTTTTTTAACATATCCTGAAATAATATCGCGAGAAATAGGTTCAACAAGTCCACTCGCGGGTGCTCGCACCCATCGACTGGTATTTGTAATAATTGATTTAGATTTTTTACCGATGTGTGGATCACTCGATCTCAGCATTTTCAAATGATGTAATACATTTAAAATTCCGTTCACACCTGCGCGAATGCAAAGTTCATTAAATCGTAATGCTTCTCCACCTTCGTAAACAATTAATGGAATCCCTAAATCACTTGCTGCATGTCGCAATGATCCATCACGTTGTTTTGCATCTAATATCACAGGGGTATTAAAACTTTCTGCCAATTCTTTTGTTCCAGGCGCACTAAAATCTGCACGCAGCTGTGGCATATTGATACGCTCATATGCGCCTGTATGTAAATCTATTCCATAATCACAATGCGATACGACTTCTTTTATTAATCCGTGCGCTAATCGCGCCGCTAATGTTCCTTTTTTTGCACCTGGAAATGAACGATTTAAATCACGCCTGTCTGATAGATAACGCGTTTGCATCATCACACCGTGAATATTTACAACAGGAACGGTAATGAGAGTTCCACTGAAATTTTTAATTTGAATATTTTTATGCACTCTACGAATAATTTCTATGCTATCTAATTCATCGCCATGAATCGCGCTCGTAATAAATAATGTTGGGCCTTCTTTTTTCCCATGAAAAACATGCACTGGAATATCAATTTTTACTTGCACATTAATATTCGGAGCAGGAAATAAAATGACTCTTTTAGTGCCTGGCTCAATTTCATTTCCAGCTATCACAAATGCTTTTCTAGTCATTTTTCATAATCCATTTTATATGTGTGAGAAAATTTTCAAAGAATAATACATATATTCATTCCTTGAATTGATATGACTTCACACTAAGACTATAAATCAATATGAATATAAAAACGAATATTATTAATTAGACAAGAAAAAAATAAAATCATTTCTTTGCGCTAAAGGTTGATTCAGCGATTTGATGTAATGCAACTAATTTTTCATTGATAGCCATTCGAAAAGCAATTTGTTTATCGCTGTGTCTTACATTGGGATCAAGATGTGAAAATATCATATGAATCTCCATCAAAGATTTCAACAAAGAGAAACAAATGGGGCCTTGAGCTGTGTGAAACCCAACGTCACGGAATTCATGCATCAATGACGCCATTCTTTTACTTGACCAAACGCTATTGACCCAATCATTTACAAGATCATTCACCGTACGATTTTTACCAAAATATTTTTCAAATTCTTCTTGATCCACTTCATCTTTAAACGAATTTAAACAACTCACCACTTCATCTATTTTTTGTTTTACAAGATCTAATTTTTTTTCATCTTCTTTTGAAAGAATTTTTTTATCTATCACTGCTGCAGTTTCTTTCGGTTGTGCCATCTTGAAGCCGATTAATTCCCCTAAAAGATTACCCCATTCAGATTGAGCGATTGTAATTCTTACTATTGCGTCAGAAATATTTTCTGTTTTGCATATAAATTGTTTTTTTGGAAAAAAATGTAACATTTCATTATTTTTAGAATCTTTTCTAAAATTTATTAATTCTCTCCACTGCGTACGATTTATTTGGAATAATAAAGTACTTTTCATTTCTTCATCGATGTGAGTTGCTTGAAATAAATCTGATTTCAATGTTGTCATTAATTCACGCTTGATGGCTTCTGGATTTGCTTTTCCTGAGTCTGCTACCACACCGTTGCTTACTGTTTTGATAGCGGATGCAGCTGCCGTGGGCAACTGAGTTGTAATCGCACGCGTTGAATGAGATTGAGATACTATTTTTTTCATATTTTTATACTCCACGTTTTTTTATAATTCATAATTAAATAATAGCACAAAATTATTTAAAATAAGCTGAAAAGAGCAGAAAAATTACAACTAACAGATTTTAAAAATCAAAGAATTTCTCGGATGATGATATGCGAATCGGTACCATTGCTAAACTTTCTGCTCTAACGAATTGAAAAATTACTCTTCATCAACAATAACTTTTTCAATTAAAACATTCTCAACAGGGACATCTTGATGTCCTGATTTACGCGTGGTTGAAACCATTTTAATTTTATCGACCACATCCATTCCTGCAATGACTTTTCCAAATACACAATAACCCCAACCATCGGGTGTTTTTGATTTGAAATTTAAAAAATCGTTATCAACAACATTAATAAAAAATTGTGTAGTTGCAGAATGGGGATCTGATGTGCGTGCCATTGCAAGTGAATAACGTTTATTGAGTTGAGATTTATCGGCTTCATTTTCGAGTGGCTTTCCTGCTGTTTTATGCTGCATCTCAGCATCAAAACCACCACCTTGAATCATAAATCCTTTAATCACACGATGAAAAATAGTTCCTTCATAAAATCCATTTTTTGCATACGATAAAAAATTTTTTGCTGTGTTGGGTGTATTTTCAAAATCGAGTTCAATACTAATATCACCGTAATTTGTTTGCAATGTAATCATGCGATGCATCCTTAATTTATAAGAAGATCGCTAACATACCTGAATAAAAAACGAGGTCAAGTTTTCACTTTCTAAAAGTGAGACTTGACCTCATTCATTTATCTGCAAACACGATGTCCTTCATGCCAATATCCATATGACCAATATCCACGTACCCAACCACATCGATAAGGATAAGGATAATCGTCATAATAACCTCGGTCATAATAACCCCGGTCATATCCAGAATAATATCCGGGACCAAAATAAACACCTACACTCACACCACCACCTCCACGTCCTCCGTGTCCTCCTCCGTGATAATAAGCATACGATGGATAGGTTGCGATGAGAGTTAAACTGAATGCAATAATAATTCCAATTAATGATTTCTTAAGAAGACTTTTCATAACACAAACTCCTGCCAAATTTTATTTGGCTTTCATTCGTCTTACTTTATTAAAGATCCCTCCTGCGAAATCTCATGATTACCCTTTAAGTATACACCTTATTTTTAATGGCAGATGACCACCCTTTTCTTGAATTAAATACAATCGATTACGAAGGGGCTGCATTATGTTTTTGAAAGTTCTTTATATTTTCCTTCGTTATCTTGCCCTGAATTAAAGAAGATTAACGATAAAAAAATAACCCATTTCTACTCATAACCGCTTATAATCCCCGCCAATTTATCGCGGGAGAAAAATATGCTAAGCACACAAGTTACTGCAAAACCAAATAAAGCCCCTACAAAATTAAATAAAGTAAACAGAAAATTAAAAGAAGCTGTGATGAACAGAGAAGCGGATGAAGTAAAACGGCTTATCTCTGAAGAAAAAGCAAACGTCAACGCGATTGATGCAAGTGGTTATCATGCATTTGATTGGTTGCAAGAACCACTTGAAGATGAAGACGATGATTATGACGCAGCAACCCAAGATGAAATAGCTTGCATTCTATTAGACCGTGGCTTCGATGCTTTAAAAGAAAATAAAGATCAAGAATATCCTTTAGAATTTATTTTACGATACAGCTGGCGCGATGCATTCGGAAAATTTTTAACAAAATATACAACACAACATCGACTTGATGATTTCAGATTAAAATATCGAGGGGATCGCGTTCCTTTTATCACTTATGTCATTGCTTACGGCGACATGACTCTTTTCGAAAAAGCAGCAGACGCATTCGAAACTGACAATTATAAAAAACAAATGCGCATCGAAAATATAAGATCACTTCTCATTGAAGATGATCAAGACCCACCCTACGAGTACGCGCTCTGTTTACTCGAATTAGATTTCATGAAAGTACAATTAACCGATGACGATGATCAATTTTATTTCTTAAGAAAATTTATAGAATCAAATGACATTGATTATGTAAAAAGATTTGCAGCGATTTGTGATTACGATGTCACAACAACAGATGAAGCAGGTGACACTTGCCTTCATCACGCCATCATTACAACCAACGACATTAAAATCATCGAGCGCTTCACAGACGAAAAAATCATTGATAAAAAAAACAATGCTGGCAATACACCCTTATTGCTTGCACTGACTGAATTAATAGACTTACAAAAAGAAGTGGGTATGGGAGATTTAAGTGGTGGAAGAGAAATAGCAGGAGATGTCAGCGACATAACAGACGGAGATGATAGAAAAAAATATCGTACACTAGTAAAAACAATTAATCGATTATTAGCTGCGGGGGTATCCGTACGCATGCGCGATGATGATCATAAAAATGATGATCATAAAGATGCTTTATCTTTATCAAAAAAACTGCATAGCTCTGAACATAGTCTCGCATACACCATTTCAGAACATGCCAAAATAGAAATGATTTCAGCCGAAATAGGAAAACATTCTTCTGTCTTAGATGAAAAACAAAAAGATGCCATAAAAAAATACACTCAAAAAAAATATCGAGACAATGCAAGCCGAGATGAAGTCGAGATGAAAGAAGAGTACGATGCTGTCGTCGCTATTCAAAAAACAATTGCTGAAAAACCTTATGTTCAATTCGAAGAGTTGAACATTTATGAATTAATAGAACGTCTAAAAGAAAAAAATCTCGAGTACAAATTAAAATGTTTCGCAAGATACAAAGAAAAAACTCCTTTATCTGCAGATAGTTATTACTACACTTTTCTAGACAACAAAGTCTATCGCTTAACCAGAAAAAATAATGCAGTGAAAAGTGAAGATGTTCCACAACATATTGCTTACCAATTGATGACAACGCTCACTTACGAAAGAAACCGTCATGTGTGGACAGATCGCATATGCCAACTGCATCATAAATTATTAACGAAACTTAATCCTCAATATAAAACATTCACCACTAAAAAATATGAAAAAACAATCACTGCTGCGGAAGAAAAAAATGGTGATTATTACGGTGAAAATTTATCAGATAATTCCGACAGTGATGAAGAAGAAAAATTTCAATCATTGCCGAATAGAAAAAAAATATTATCAACTTCAGCAATTACACCTCTTCTTGCGCGTGCACAAACAGAAAATTTAATGACACAAAAAAGAGAGCTCAAAAAAAGTTTGCCTGTTTACGACAGAGGGCTTCGCCAAAAAATTATTCACTCTGCTCCACTTCCCGATCAAGCGCATCGTGATTTAGAAAATTTAAATATTCTCGCAATAAAAGGAGGATTAGATGAAAAAACAATAAAAACAATTGGCACACGTTTTTTTGTCGCACAATATCGCGGCGTGTGTTATCGCACAGATGAATGGAACCGAATGAGTCGACAACAACATCGCTCAATACGCGAAGAAAAATTGCCGCAATACAGCCGCGCCGTATTAGCAGAATCAGGATCCACTACTTTTCATGATCATTTTAAAAAAATGCAAGCAGCGTCATCAAATCAAATTCCGAGTGCTTTCCACAGGCATTTTAATATAGCTCAAGCAAATCCATCTCATCAATTTCATGAAAAATTAATTGCTATTTCAACTCATTTACAAGATCAATTATTTCAATTAAGAAATAGCGGTCCTGTGAAATTAAAATTAATGGGAGGGACAGAATATTTATTTGATAATGCACTTCACGCATTACAAGATTTATATACAAAAGATTATGAACGTTTTCATGAAACATTAGGAGGTTTTGTAAAAGCATTCACACACCCTGAATTAGATGAAAAAGGAGAAGCCGTTACAACCGTTAACAGCTTAGATAATTTAAAACACGCCATTCTACTTAGCATTAATAATGAATTTAATTTTTTTGTTTCAACAGCTGACACCCCTGATCAAGCATTAAAATATGCGTATGGAAAAGCTTACAACAATTACAAAGAATTTCGTCTACGTCCTCGTTGGCGAAAAACGGGATTAGTTGAACGACCTTATTCAGGAAAAACATATATTTCTCTTCATGATCCCTTAGAATTATTCGCGCGCACACATCATCTTGTCTCAATGAATCGTGAAGGAAAAGTGCGTATTGATTTGCAAACAATTAATGAACGTGAAACCAGTTTTATGGCTTATATTCCGCCTAATAAAGTCATTGGACAACATATTGCAAAATTCCCTTCATTCGAAGGTGAATACAAAGAAATTTATTTTGAAAAATATGGATTAACAAAAGAATTATATGAAAAATTTAAAAATGAATTATTAAAACATGCTCCTCACACTAAAGAACGAAGACATATCGTGCAATTATTAACAGAACATTTAATCAGCTATTATGAAGTCTGCTTAATTGAAGAAGCACGCGTCACCGCAGAAAAATTAGGTGGCGTGCTTATTTATCGTAACGACCAAGGAGGATTTAGTTTATTTCCCTGTCTCCCAAAAGAAATTAGCCGAAGTAATGATGCTGCACGCAATACAGCCGCTCAAGCGGTTACTGAAGAAATACAAGAAAGACGTAAAGCAAGACAAGAAGCAGCTGCACCCTCTTCTGGATTTTTTACGCATCAATTAAATCAATATCAAATTGTTCCAAGTTTTAAACAAGATACATTGATCGAAAGTTTAGTGATGTTATTAAAAGTACCAGAAAATGAATTAAAAGAATTAGAAGAAAAAACAAAACCAGCGCAGCACAATCCTACCTTGTTTGCAGCTGTAGGAAATTCTTTTCGTCATCATTTTATTTTTTTAGACGCTGTCGCAAATAAATATAAAAAAAATATTGTGATACATGGCTCCCAATTTAATGCAGGAAAACTTTTAATTAAACCAAAAGCAATCACCCTCGACCAGGAAGACGATACACATCATCTTTATTACGTGGGTGGAAAAAAATTCTTAGCGATGCTGCCGCGTCATCATGCGAATAATGCAAATGCTCCAGCTGCTGCTCCCTCTTCTTCATCGAGTGCATCGAGCGCTTCTGCTGCATCCAATACGCCTAAAAGAAAACCTTCAGCAGCGACTTCTCCGACTTCATCAGAAGAAAAAGATCAGCCTTCCCTTAAAAAACAAAAAAGATAAATATTATTTTTTTTTACATTAGGGGCTGTTTGAAGTATTCGTTTGCAGTGCAATCATGCTAACCACCTCATTCAAAACGAGGTGGTTAACACACAACAACTTTTTTATCTCCAGCAAACTCTATGCGCTGGATGATAATATCCGTAAGCCCAATATCCACGTATCCAACCACATCGATAAGGATAATTGTAATAATATGGACCGACGTAATAATTTTCATAACCCATCGAAGGACCATGATTAACTCGATAATAATATCCATCAGAATAATAAACAGGACTTCCATAATAAACGACTCGTGTTCCGTGATGATACGCATACGATGGAGAAGTTGCGATAAGAGTTAAACTAAATGCAATAATAATTCCAATAAATGATTTCTTAAGAAGACTTTTCATAACACAAACTCCCGCCAAATTTTATTTGGCTTTCATTCGTCTTACTTTATTAATATCCCTCCTGTGAAATCTCATAATTACTCTTTAAGTATACACCTTATTTTTGATGGCAGATGACACACCCTCTTCCTGAATTAAACGCAATAGGTGCATTATCTTTTTGAAAATTCTTCACATTTTCTTTTGCATTTTTCATATGATTTTCTAATAAAGTGCGATAAGGCCATGTCGAATAATTTTTTGCGAGCATTGCATTACGATAAATTTTTATTGCTGTTTGTGAATCACCTGATTTTACTAACATATCACCCATGTTAAGAAAAAATCCTTCGAAATTATAAGGTGCAATCCACGAATTCCAACACGCGCGTTTATTTCCTTCCGTTGTTTCTAATTTCATATACCTATAGAAATCAGGATCTTGTCGATTCACTTTTTCTTCTGCACATAAATCAATTGTTTTCCATTGCCAATCTAATCCTTTTTTAAATAATTCAGAATTTGAAGGCAATGTCGAAAGCACATAACCGCCCGTAA
>Ga0207084_1043_pt1 | contig 34639 bp, 23 predicted proteins | sample Alteio_BWMinHeat_55_FD_153543 | JGI IMG/M metagenome (GOLD analysis project Ga0207084, IMG submission 153543) | Enriched cells from forest soil in Barre Woods Harvard Forest LTER site, Petersham, Massachusetts, United States -... | ecosystem: Environmental > Terrestrial > Soil > Temperate forest >...
CGGAATTAACTTCATTTAAAGAAATATTATTTCTTCTAACTGTTCTTATTGATCATTCAGCTCTTAAAAGATGTACATTTTACGAAGAAAGCACCTATATTACAGGGCCCCCTGACGAAGAAAATCATAAAATCCATCTCGGAGATGGATTTACTAAATTTATTGATAAAATGAGTGAACTTATAAAAAATATTGGTGTAAAATTAGAACACATAGGCACATCCGTTTATAGAACGGGTGAAACACGAAAAAAGGATTTGATAAAGCTCAAAAAACTTAAAGAACTCTTGAAAAAACTAAGTGATATAGAAAGAAAACCTGATATTTCAAATATGAGCAGAGATGAAGCGAGAGCCTTGTTGTTCGATATTTATGATTTATATCAACAAGTTATATCTGAATATAAATTGCGTGCTGAACTCATCCGCGACTATACTGGCGAACCCATTCTTGAGTTGGAAACTGATAATCAGGACGCTGATTCAGATACTAAAGCAAATGCAGAGTCAAAAAAAGATGTAGAAGCTTCCAGTGTTGAAGCTTCTAAAGGCACAGTAGCCACAGTAGCCACAGTAGATACAACACCTGAATCAGATACATCATCTGCTTCAAGCACTAGTACCTCTAGTGCCTCTAGTGCCTCTAGTGCCTCTAGTGCCTCTAGTGCCTCTAGTGCCTCTAGTGCCTCTAGTGCCTCTAGTGCCTCTAGTGCCTCTAGTGCTGATACTGAAACAACTGCAGCAGAGGCAACAACTGCTTCTTCAACCGAAATATCTTCTCATTATGCTCCAACAAATCCCGAGCTTACACTTAAAGCCAAACAACTGGCAGCACAATTTCCCGTAAGCGGAGCTCCGGTACCCGTACAAGCTTCAGATGACGAAAGTAAAGAAAAGGGTGAACCTAAATCAAAAAAGGACCCAAATTCTAAGTCTTTATTTTTTGATTTTAGCAAACACGAACAACGTTTAGCAGAAAGCTATGGTGGTTTAGGAACTGGGCATCTCCAAACTTTAGATGCACTATTTAAAGATGAAAATCTCAATGAAAAAATCCCACTTTCTGAAATCTTCAACATTATTTTTTCTCAAAAGGGGGGCAAAGAAAATGGAAATGGATCGAGAGTTCGATATGTTATTAACGATACAATACGAGATATTTCGTTAACCATTCCTTTGCATAAACGTCACTCTCGCCGAGATTCTAGAGAAAGAATGGCAGATTACCTAACTGTCTTGCAATTCCGAGAATTTTTTGAAGCTGCAGGTCTAAAAGAGAGATTGGATCAATACAAAGCAGATCAAAAAGCAAAAGCAACACCTAGTGGAGCACCCAGCGCTATCGCCACTGCGCCCGCTGCCCCTAAATCTCGAAAACCTAATGGTAAAAAGCGTTAATCCCATCTTTACTATTTAGTTTTTTTAGCATCAGTTTTGATGTTTTCGACACTCTAGGGATATGATATGTTCGCTTCGTCAGCCTTTATACTAATTCCAAATGTAGGGAATTAATAATTTTTGAGCTCATAAGATCTAAGGTAGCCATTGCTTCCTCATATTCTAATGCGCCTCTATTATCGTATACCATTGTTTCAATAAATTCTTGGTAGCGTTCCTTCCACATTGGCTTACTTTTAAGTATTGCCAACGATTGCATAATCTCAGATCGAGGATCATCAAAATATTCAGGATGTTGATTTTTAAATTGCATAGAGTCATGATTAACAATGGCTTTTGCTAAACTAAAAAAATCATCGCTAATCTTATTAGCCTGCCTTATAGCATTTAAGTCATAAACATGCCGTATTAGAGTTTTATCGTCATGGTGATATCCACGTTCAATCGCCATTATACGCCTAGTAAGCCCCACCCATTTCTCGATGGCTGTTTCAACCACAGATATACATACCGTTTTTAGTTTTGGAGAAATTACTATATTTTTTAAAACCTCCTCGATTAGTGTTTCAATAGATAGAGATTCAATTGAAAGCCGGATTTCTGATATTGTAAATTCTAATAAAATATTTTGCCTTAACCTTACGCTCGGTTGAAAAATAGTAGGATACTCAATCTCTATCCTTGAATATTGTCCTTCATTCCGAACAACAGGTTCATTAATTACTAAGCCCGTGAGCATCAATTTTGATTTGATATATACTCTAAATTCCTTAAGTTCTTTTAAGATACGTGATTTGGTAAAATTTAAACTGTCGCCTTTGAACTGAATTTTAAAATCCACGTCCTCTGACATACGTCTTACAAGTTTGTGAGCTTTAGCCAAACAGGTTCCACCGCAAAATACCAAATTGAAATACTCATTTTCAATATTTGATAATTCATGGATAACTTGGGTGACATAATAATCTTTTTCTATAACTGATTCTGTTAAACTAATATGCTGCCGTGCTAGAGAAACTAACTCTCGAACATCCTTACTACTTAGCATTTATATTTCCTTCAAATACCAACTGGCTATTTTTATAACCAATATAACGGCGGCATCGACTTTTAAGTCTCACAATATTCCGTACAGGAACTTGTGTCGTCTTACCCTCGTTATACTCCTTTTCCGCGCTCCCTGGCTCATACCCAATACCTAAACGTTTTAACGCTTGCCTGAGTGCAAAATCTGTCCCACTCTTAATTAACGGTTCGCCAGTATACCTCGAAATATAAGTCTTTGCATAAATTCCATTCCCTATTTTAACTATCTTTTTCTCTAGAATGAGTTTCTTCAAAACACGACTTATCTGCCGATATGAGCCAAGAAACTTAAAATCCTCACGCAATACAATATCGCCTCGAATCGTTTTCAAGCGATTCAATGCCTTATACTCGATACTGTCTGTGTATTTTACCTTCATCATTTAACGCCAATTTAGGACATATGAATAGCATAACCCAGTCTGGTTTTATAGTCAAACTAGGACATAAAAATAATCCATCCAATTGTATTATATACATTTTTTATTTTTATGATTAATTAGGCCTTGTCTCAACCCTATTCAAAGTGTTATTCCAATCTATAAAAATAATGCCAAAGGGCCAAGTATTTAACTAAAATATATCAATTAACTATTTAATGATAGTTCGATTGAGGGCTCGGTATCATTCTGGCTACTATACTTTGACTTTGACTGACAAGAAGTAATGAAATTCTATCTTCAACAATTGGATGAACTTATTGGAGGTTCAATTGAGTACTCATAATCCCAAAAGCGGTCTTAGCGCTTTGCTCACACCAGACAATTGTGCACTCTTACTCATTGACCATCAGCCCTTTCAATTCGCAGGCCTGCGTAGTCATGATACCCAGACAATAATTAACAATGTCCTAGGGTTGGCTAAAAGTGCGAAAGTTTTTAAGGTACCTACCCTTCTAACTACCGTGGTACAAGATCGCGGCGGTTACATACTTAAACCCTTACAAGACCTCTTCCCTGAACAAAAACCAATTGATCGTACATTCATAAATGCATGGGAAGATCCAAAAATTGTCGACTGGGTAAAGAAAACCGGAAAAAAGAAGCTTGTCATAGCGGCACTTTGGACAGAAATATGCCTTGCAATGCCAGTTATTCAGGCGCTTGGGGAAGGATACGAAGTATTCATTGTTACCGATGCTTCTGGCGGTGTTAGCCTCGAAGCACATGAAATGGCAATTCATCGTATGATTCAGGCCGGGGCCATTCCAATTACCTGGACAGTTTTTGCATCAGAGCTTCAACGCGATTGGGCGCGTACAACCACCGTACCCGCTCTCGCAGAAATACTTGTCGCTCATATGGGCGTTGTCGGCACCAGTTTTACATGGGAACAACAACTTTTAGCAACAATGCCGCCCAAATGAAGGACCCAGGATTAGTATGTTCGTCAAAATACCTAAACTCATTGTAAAAAGGTGATTCATGTCAAAAATATTAGCGCCTAAAACCCCCGCTCCTGATTTCACATTACACGTTACTGCTGATCAAACACTTTCATTGAGCGAACATAAAGGAAAACCAGTCATTCTTGCCTTTTACCCTGCAGACTGGAGTCCCGTTTGTGGTGATCAAATGGAATTGTTAAATGCTGTACTCCCCCAATTTCGCAAATATGGCGCTGAAATAATAGGGATTTCTGTCGATGGAGCGTGGTGTCATGCTGCATTTGCTCAAGCCAGGAAATTGCATTTTCCTTTGCTCGCCGATTTTGAACCTAAGGGAGCCATTGCAAAGCAATACGGCGCATATCGTGATAAAGATGGCTATTGTGAGCGCGCCTTATTCGTCATTGACAAGAATGGCATCATCTCATGGGGTTATCTTTCTCCGGTAGGAGAAAATCCAGGAGCAGATGGTATACTTGATGCATTAGAAGCACTACCTAAGTAAGAGGTCAAAACGTATCTATGTTAAAAGTCCCCGTTACTCCTGAAGATCATATTCAAGGCACAGAAAATGCTCCTATTACACTTGTAGAATATGGTGATTATGAGTGCCCGTACTGTGGGGCTGCTTACCCTATTGTAAAACAGATCCAAAAACATTTTGGGAAACGTCTCAGATTTGTATTTCGAAATTTCCCTATAGTTGAAAGTCACCCTCACGCAGGTATTGCAGCAATGACGGCAGAATTTGCATCAACTCATAACAAATTTTGGGAAATGCATGATCTTTTATATGAGAATCAAGAATATTTAGATATGCCCAATCTGCACACCTATGCTAAATCGCTTGATTTATCCACTGCAGATCTTCAGACAGCAATCGAAAATGAAACATTTGATAATAAAATAGAAAGTGATTTTATAGGCGGAGTTCGAAGTGGTGTTAATGGCACCCCATCATTCTTTATTAATGGAATTCGTCATAATGGATCTTTTGAATATGAGGCACTGTTAATCGCTCTCGAACAAGCCGAGAAATAAAACTATGGAAATTCTTCGAAAAAAAACGTATTAAAAATCGTAGGTTAAACGTAAAGTGATCCTGTCCATCATGCATATGGAAAATTATACTGGTCTGGGGAGCCACCTTACTACTTGACCAGTTGAATTCACAACAGGCATTGGATCAACATAAACCACAACTTGTGGCGCAGTAACTTGTGGAAAAACTTGAGGCATAGTAGCTTGTGGCACAAGTTGTGGTTGTGCATAATACGGGCCAGATAAGTTTGAAGAAACATAATTAACCATTGGCTGTAGCTGTGACCGTTGCAGGTATGCTTGGGGCAACATAGATGGCGCTATAGGTGCTGGTACCCTCGGTTGTGAAAGTACTGAAGATGTCGCCATAAAAAACATAGGTGTCATATTTGGTATAGGTGCCATGGGTGCAGGTGCCATAAGTGCCATGGGTGCTGACACGGATGCCGTAGATGTCACAGGCCCAGCATGATAAGATCCCACCTGTTGTTGGTACGCTGCAGCAACAGCACTAAACTGCGAATTTATAGTATTTGATCTGATGGCAGTTGTTGAAATACTACTACTTAAATTAGCATTTAAGGACTGTTTCGCAGAATAATCTGAAGTAGCATAATTTTGTGGCACCACAGCCATTGCGCTATCTGAAACCTGGTTCGCCTTTTGAGTAGTTTCAAAGTTATCCTTTCTTTTTTTCGATTCTTTTTTCTGCTGTTCTATTTGACTCATCAGCTCACCGCTAATCCCATAATTATTTTTTTTCATTAATTTATCGATGTCGGAATATTTATAGGCGATATTTTGAAAACCACCCTCAGCTAATTCTAATGTAGAAATTTCACTTAGTATCCCTCTTATTTTTTGCTCCAATTTTTCCATTTTCATTTTTTCATCTTGCCCTTGTTTTTTTTGCTGCAATTGCTGTCTCTGCATTTCGCTATACTGTCTTTGTTGTAGCTGTATTTGCAAACTTTGGTTTTTTAATTGTTGTTCTAATTCATAATTTTGGGCATTTAAACCAGCTAATTGTTGCTGTTGATGCATCGTGTGAGCATGTAACATCTGTGCCTGTTGATACATTCTTTGTGAAAATATATGTTGTTGGTATCTTTGCGCATGGCTCTCAAATCCAGGAGGTATCCCAGCCGTCTGTGTTGGGACTAACATTGGTGCAACAGGAGTTAATGTAGAACTAGAAGCAGAAACAGTGATTGGAACTAACGATGGCATCACAGGGATTGGTTCTGGGACGGGTGCAGGATCTGGGACGCGTATAGGTTCTTGGGTAGGTACAGGTTCTGGGATAGATATAGGTTCTACTACCGGTATAGTCGGTGATCCAAGTGAAGCTTCTGATACGGGAACCCCATTCAATGCAGCTATAGTTGCCGATACAGCTACAGGTGCCGCCGTTGATAGAGCAGCCAATACAGGCACTGCTGCTAATGGAGGTACAGCTTCTGATACAGGCACAGCCCCTGGTATAGGTTCACCTGCTGGTGAAGATGCTTGCGGTACTAGCGGGTCAGTTTTTGTGACAGATTTTACAGCTGGCTGTGCAGCTGATTTCGCTGTAGGTTGCTCTGAGGTATGCTTTGCAGCTGGTTTCGCTGCAGGTTTTACTGCTGGTTTTGCAGCAGGCTTTACCGCAGGGTTTGATGTTGCCTTTGCAACCGGTGTAGTCTCGGGTTTTTGTGGCGCAGATTTTGCCCCTGATTTCACGGCGGGTTGAACCGCAGGTTTTTGTGGCGCAGATTTTGCCCCTGGTTTCACGGCGGGGTTCACAGCAGGCTTTGCAACAGGCTTATCTTTTTTAAATACGCTGGATGAAGCTTGCTGCATTGCTAATGCAAAACTTACATCATCTTCTTGTTCTGTTTCTACATCCTCTGGAATATCATTTGGATCAACACTTGATGAGCCATCCTGGGTTTTATTATGATCTTTACTTGTGCTATTCTTAGCTTTTTCCTTCTTGCCGGCTTTTGCGCCTTCTGCTTTTTCTTCTAATTTCACAGCGGGTTTAGACCGAGCAGTGAGATCGGCATCTTCTATCAAACCAACAGAAAAAACAGAAGTTGGAGCACAACCACATAAATCTACCAACCCATTAAGACTATACAACGTTCTAGTAAGTATTCGTCTAAAGTCTTGAGTTAAATCACTTAAAATACCATAATATTCCGATGATCGTTCCATGTTAGCCTGAATCTGTTTCATTTTGCTGATGTTCTCAACAAATGCTTTCATACAATTATCACGTACAAAATTAGATAAATTTTTCAAACTGGAGTCCTGAATTATTATATCTCCAGAAGCGTCAAAACCATTTCTTAAGAACTTTTCCATATTTTCGTTAATCAGCAAAATATAATCACATTGCGCATCAAGATTGCTTGCAATATAGATTTGATCTTCAATAGAAACATCTTTTTTTAAAGGGTATTTTTTTAATCGATCTTGTGCTTTTATCTCAAAATAATGACCATAAAAGACCGCAGCATAACATTGAATAATTATTAAATAATGGTGTAATGTTCGAGATACTTTAAGTTGCTCCTTTTTAATTGTTTCCGTATCCGTAATATCTTGATCTTGAATCGTACAATTAACGAATTTTGTTAACACCGTTTGCCCATAGTCACCAATGCGTTTCAATGCTTGATTGTGTTTCTTAAACAAAGCGCTATATTTTGACTTGTTTACACTTTTTCCATTTTCTTTTAAACGTTTAATAAGCTCTTGTACATATCTTAAATGAAAATCAAGATATCGTCTTACCCCATCTACTTTTACGACTAACCCCAATTCTTTCATTGCGTCTTTATAAAAGTTATCAACGACAGGTGATGAAGTAAAATTATCTTGAACAGTAACCGTTAATAATTCATCTAATGTCTCCAAACTTGATTTATTCCATTGGGTTTCCTTTGAATAAATATTAAACCTGCCTGCTTCTTCAAGTAATTTCTTATCACTTTGAGACACAGAATCCGTTGTGGCAGGCGATAAGCGACTAGAAGTAGCGACAGAGGAAGATCCAGACATACTGGCAGTTGTCGTGGCGTCTGTATTCGCACTAGCACTTGTAGATTTTCCGGGTGTCGATAAGGGAGATGATGTCGTTTTTTCTGATCGTAAAGAAAGAGAACTAGAGCTAGAACTTGAACTTGAACTTGAACTTGAACTTGAAGTTGAAGCTGAAGCTGAAGTTGAGCCATGGGCGGGTAAAATACTCGGTTTTTTAGAACCATCTCTCGACTTAGGTGTCTCTACGTTCTTTTTATTATCTGTTGATGTGATTGTCGGAGGTCTTAAATTACTCAGTAATAGTTCAACTTTATATGCTACTGAATTATCTTGATTTGGACCATTATCAACAATGATAACCTTAGACAGATATAAAAGGTATCCACAATAGAAATCTAAAACCAGATTAGCAAATGATTCTAATTGTTGATCTGAAGGATCCTCTTGAGCTCTCAGTTCACACTGATCCCATTTTTGTTTAGCCATAGCAATTCTTTGTTCTAACGTTGCTCTATCTGCTCCCCTTTTAAAAGTTAATTTACCCTTATCCAGATAAGGTTGAATAAACTTTTGGGCTTCCCTATAAACAGAGTCTCCCAGCTCAATATATTTCGCGGCTCCATGAAATTTTTCCTTATTAGATAGACTGGATTTAACAAGAAAAGTTAATTCATATTGCTTTAAACGCAAAATAATACAAATATTTTCCAGTTGAGCACAAAAACAAAACTTATTGTTAACATAGTTTCTAGTTAACCTTGCTTCTGCCAAATTATGTCTATTTATTTGTTCTGCATATTCAAATTGTATTATCGTAAATGTTTTCCTTGAGAGCTTCTCGAGATCATTGCTTAATATTAGCCTTATATTCGACATAAAAGTACTATGAATCATTAACCAATATGTATCAACGGGATCTTTTCCTAATGATCCTTGCAATCTATCAAACTCATCAGAAACTGACTTTACAGCTTCTGCTATATTTCGCCTTTCGAACATTTCTCCTAATTTATTTAAAAAATCGTCCATAGGTGTTGTAAATGATCTACGTTGAGAAATGATATATCTATGTACATTGGTTTGTGGCGCCCCCTCTGTCCTGCCTAAAGCGTCTAACATGATTGCTAGTAATGGATTATCGTTTACCATAATATTTCTCCTCACAATTCAGATATAAGTTCTCTTTAAATAAATGTTATTTCATAGCTCAATAGAACTGTTATTAACTACTTCCTTCGCTTGATCTTTTTCTACGCTGCCCACTTCATATTCTGCTAGCCCGGTGCCTATAATTAAATTCAAGTCTTAAATATTTGTTGATGATATATTAGGCATCTTACTGAATATTTAAAGGGATGTCAATAATTTAAAGAGTAAATTAGCTAGGAATACATAAGTTAGCATTCTTGTTAAATGTGTTTATTTACTATTTGAGCCTCGCCAATCATTAATATTCTCCTCAGGTATAAAGTTAAAAACTTATTACAATTTTCGGGTTTGGAAAAATTGAATTTAGCTCATAATTGAGTAAGCTATGTAATTTATTAAATGATACCTAAATAAGAAATCATCAAAAAGCCAAATTGAGTATATTTTCTAGCGGCTACTATTTACCCATTTGAGTTTTTAAGGGTAAAATAAGCGTACAACGACACAATAAATGAGAGCCAGGTAACTTTTATTGCAAAGTTTTATGTATCACGCCTGGAAAACGACAAAATTACTTTAAACAGTTTTCATTTACATTTACAGCAGAGGAAGAAGTTATGTCAAAACCAGCAGAAAAACAAGCTGTAGAACTGAATTCTTTAGCACAGCTAAACCTGGCATCCAATGCATTGGTTGCTGCTGAAGAACGTCCCAATCCTGACCTCAATCCATTAAGAGCCACCACCAGCATATTTGTTTTCTTAGTAGGAGGTCTAGCAGGTAGTGGTAAGACGAGCCATCTCCGTCCGTTAATCAAACATTTTACTGAGGCTCTAGCATTTTCCGTAAAATACTTAGATAAAGACTCGATTGGTAAAACCATGCCTGGTGCAACAAGTCCAGAAATATACGAAGCAATGATGACCACAGCAATGCGGGCAAAAGAAGATGTTATAGTTCATGAAGGTAATATATTAGGCAATTTGAGTTTATTTAGGGATTATATTCGTTCTCAACATGCACTCGGCGTTAAAGTAATATGTTTAGACTTTCAATGCGGAGGTGCCAAGCTGCATCATGCCCGATTGGTAAAGAGGGCAGCGGTTGACCCGGATGCAAAGCTAAGAGATCTTAAAAAGTTAGACTTTGATTATTATACAACAACAGATAGACCTGGGGAAATAGCCAAACGTGATAAGCAAATTGCTTCGAACCAGGATTTGATTGACAGCGGGGCTCTTGATCTTAGAATAGTTGAAACCTCGTCAGCATCTATTTCAGAGAATGTGGATTTGATTGTGAAACATTATAACATTGGGCGAAGCCATATTGTATGCACTGACGTTAAAGAACGGTCAGAAATGACTGCAAGTTCCAGCACATCCGGTTCACCCGCTGTTTCGTACGCACCTGACGTATCACAAAATCAATTTAAATTAATGCTAAAGGCTAAAATACGGTTTGTTTTTCAAACTGATTTAAAATCAACATTACCCTCCGGCGGTATGTCAAATCGTTTTTTTAATATATTATTTGAATATCTTGATTTAAACAGCAATTCATACAAAGAGGATACGGCTGATATATCTGCAATGACGCCAAAAACCTTTCCAAGATTACCTAGGGAAGTTATAGCATCTCACATAAGCGAAGTACAAAAAGGTGTCGACCTGCGGGTTAGGAAATACCTTCCGGTTAGTTTCACTTATTGGTCTTTCGGTGCTCCAGAATCAGAGAATTTTGAAGAATATAATCGCCTTAATCTTTGGAGAAAAGAACTTTGGTATGATTGCGTATATTCCCCCACACTTCAATCGCGCCCTGATTTCATGATTTCTCAAGAATTGTTGAGAAATGGAAATTACAGAAAAGACCATTTGATCGCGTTTTCCTATAACAACACAGATCCCAGTTATAACTGCAGTACCATTAGAATTAATGGACATACCTACCTTGCTTTAGAAGCTCCTTCTGCAAGTACAATAAAGACTTTTAGAAAGCTATTGCATAATTATAACGTTGGTACATTGGTATGTTTAACGCCCGCCTTTGAAGGTGACGTGGAGAAATGCCACGATTACTGGACAAATAATTTAGGGCCCAATAATACATTAAGAATCCCTTTAGAAAGTGAAAGGCCGGATGACCCACCCTACACAGTGAAATTTGTTCAATCTAGTGAATGGGTAGATAATTCGGCTGGTGATCCTGAACAGACACTTGATTTAGTATTAAAATTGAAAAACAGTTATGACCCCTCTTCCATAGTGGCTGTACATTGTCATTCAGGTGTATCAAGGACAGGTTTTTACATTGCAGCAAATGAATTACTTGTCGACATCGATCGCCAAGTCTTTAGAGGAGAAAAACCTAAAATGGTGGTACACCCGAAAAGAGCGAAGATTAGTCCTGAAAAAACTGTCATGCAATTATCGATGCAGCGATTTTCTATGGTGGGTCAAGCTGCCCAATATCATACTTTGCATAAATTGATCGATTTCTACGTAAAAAGGCTGGGCAATTTAGAAACCAGCCCTGCTCTCGGTTTGCCTAAACCTTTAGGCTTCTCACAAGGTATCAAACAAATATCAATGAAAAATGCTGCCCCTGCAACCACGGTAACTGCGAGACCTGCAACCGGCAAAGAAGAAGGCAAAAGGGGTAAAGTTCCAGGAAAACAGGAGTAAGTGGCCTTGGGCACCCTAGCACATGATGCGATATTCCAGGCTTGCCTTGTTGCAAAGGGCTGCCCCCAAAATATACCCCAGCTCGGTATTATTGCCGCAGGTATACCTTCAAATCATTTCCACACTGACAAAAAGATTATTTCTATTATATGGTTGTAGTTGTGTCCCTTTGATTGTATATTCACCTTTCTTGCCCTTTCATCCCATTGAAAAAAATAAGAGATTAGTATAAGCTAATCGCTCTAAACGTTAATATTATTAGATCATATTGTTTAGGAGATAATAGAATGCCGAATCACCTATCAGAAAAATATCGTCCTAGCATTGAATCCACAGAAGCAAACATAGTAAAGTTTGCCAAACATCTGATGATCGAATTAAAATTGTTACCTCATGATTTTTTAAAATTCTTATTCGACGATCATGTCTTAGAGTACGAGCGCCCTAATCTGACCCCCAAATATTATTTGCTTTCTTTAGAACGCCATTGTATATTAGTGGACGCTTTTAGTGACTTTCTCGATAATGCAATCAAAACTGCCGAATCCTATGTGGAAGCTAAATATTATCGCGAAATGCAAATAGCTGTGCTTAAAAAGCTGGAAGCCTTCTTTAAAATATTTCATGAAAAAGTTAAAGACTTTTATGGAAAGACCAAAATCTCCCTGGAAGAAGGAGTGGATTTAAAAAGCATCTCGGGAGATTTTTCATATTTTGTCGCACAATATTATCCCAATTTATACGGAAAATGGGCGGATTGTACCGCAGATTTTTTAGAACTCTGTTTTGACAAAGATGAACCTTTAATTCCATGTTTCGTGGGGGAGTCTCTTGAAAAATATTATGCCTTTGAAAAAGAAATAGAGACTTTGATTGACAAACAACGTGAGGTCATCAAACATATAGAATCAGCAAAAAGACAAGAATATGAGAGCAAATTGAAAAAAACAATTGGTGATTGGGAAGGCGTAAAGAAAGATTTGCGTCAGAATCTTGGAATAACCGCTAAAGGACGAAAGCAACCCTTAAAACAGACTAAGACTGTAAGATTATTATGTGAACAGTATGATACTTTCAAAAAGGAATTTGAGGACTTGAAATATCAGGTCGAGAACTATTTGATGAACGGAAGATGTCGGGATAAGCCCTATCCTCTGGATAAAGGCAGCGAGCTTATAAAAGCCATTGGAAAACTTGAAAAAACCATTGAAATCTGTCGAGCGGCTGCTGTTAACTTTCACACCCTCTTCCACGTAGAGTTGGATTACGCAGAAAAAGTTATTCAAAAGCTTCAAACTGAATTGATTTCAAAATGCCCAGGGTTAACAACCCCCGTTGTAAAGGACAAAACAAAGGATAAAAAAAGCAAATCACGAAACGCAACTAAAGATAAAACGGCCGCCACCACCGGAAATGAAGATGAGACTCTAGGAAAAAGTAAGGCTGAAAAACGAAAATCATCCGGCAACAAAAAATCAGATAAACATGTCCAACCGGTTCAGCCCCAAACATCCACTGATACACAACCATCTTCAAAAAAACATAAGACCGGTCCAGCACCTGAGCTGGTGGATCTCACGGGTGTTGAAGAATCTTTTACTGCTCAACCACTCAATAGTTCTTCCATGCCGTGTATTCCGTCTGAAATCATCGACCTCGGTGACAATGTAGAGCCCACTTTTCCCGTGGCTCTCAATCATCCTGGATGTATTACCGCCTCTTCGACAGATCCCTACAACAGTTTAAGGGAACAAATCCAGCACCACCAACCCACCCCACTATTATATCAATGGCCCGTGCAGCAATCTGCTCCACTACTGCCCAGCAGTACTTTACCTTCTCTGCCTGGAACATCTCTGCCCGGACCTGCGCCCTCACAGACACTAAATAACGGTATGTTATCTTCCCCTCTACCCGCACCCGTGGATCCACCACAGACTTCGCAACCCCTGCTTTTACTTTCAAATCCCTCTCATGTGAGACCTGATTTTTGGAGTACTTTCACCTCGCTATTGTCAGAAACACAGAGGACATCATTCACATTTGACTAATGAATCATTTTAAATAGGTTTTGTGGCGGATACTGGGACTGCAATTGAACCCAGATGGTGAACCGCCAAACATAAATCACCCAAAGCTGTTCTGATGTTCTTTACCTCAGATTCAAATTGTTTTACCCAGTTCTCATTGTAAGGCACAACTTCTATAGGCTTTTTTCCATTAAAATTAATCATGATACAAACCTTTCATCACTGGTATATTCTCATCTATTCTCTCAAAACAGATAAAGAACCTTACTTATTCCAAAACACGCTAAAATCGCTCATATCTATACTTTTTTAGATAAATGATGACAAATAAGTTTAAACCCGTTTTTCAAATAGAAACGATGGGCATCGTGACGTTGAAAACCAGTATCTAAATGAATTTCATTACAAAAAGCTGTTTTGCTTGTTCGTCAATATATTGGAATAAGATATTTGCATAGCCTTTGCCTCTCGCACATTCTCTTGTTATAAGATCATCAACGTAAATAATTTTTCCCCAGGCTAAGGTATCTAAAACTCTGTAACCAACACATGCGTCTGCAAATTCAGTTCCTTTAATATAGTTCAACTTAAATCCTGCTTGCTGTTGATTTCGAACTCGTTTTAAGAAACCCCTCTCATCATCTAAGTCTGGACGTAGCTCCTTAAAAGCAGGAAAGCACGATAATGAATGATAATTTTTTTTACCAAACTAGGATTCAGTTATTTACATAGTATAAGAAAAGTAATATTATAGATGATTAGCTTAAAAGATATAAAAGTTATATAACTAGCGTATATCAAGGAGAAACAACATGAGTCAAATACCAGAAGAAGCTTTAGAAAAAAATTCAGCCAAGGCTGATCTCCTATGGCAGGAATTCCTACTATGAAGGCTATTGATGAAAAAGTGTTTCATGAAATATTAGATGCCCTTAAAAACAATAAAAGCCAAACTGCATATAATCTAAATGGATTTAATATAGGTGATGAGGGAGCAAAGGCGCTTAGCATGGCCCTTAAGCATAACACAACCCTGAAGCATTTATATCTTAATAACAATAATATAAGCGCACAGGGCGCTATGTGGATTGGGACGGCCTTGAAAGCAAATGAAACGCTGGAGAGTTTAAGTTTTGCACATATAGAAAGTTTCAAGGGCGCACCCAACACATTGAGTGATGAGGGCGCTACCCATTTTGGCGCAGCCCTCAAGAAAAATAAAACTCTAAAGTTATTAGATCTTTCATCTAACAACATTAGTGATAGCGGCGCTATTGCGCTTGCCTATGGTCTCAAGGAAAATCAGCGCCTACAGGATTTATTTCTTAGCTTCAACAATATTCATGATGCAGGTGCTATTGCACTTGCCTGGAGTCTTATAGACAATAAACATTTGAGAATGCTGTTAACGACTGATAATCCGTTTTCTCCTGATAGTTTCCAAGCATTCGACAGAATGCTTAGTATAAATTGCATTTTGTACGGAATGAGTTGGTGGCACCACCCGAGTGAACGAAAGTCTTTTAAGCCAGAAACAGTAGCAATAATAGACAGCACAGCCAAGAAACTTCTTAACAATCATGCACACTGTCAGCGCCTTAAACCTTCAGATGCCGACCTTAAACCTTCAGATGCCGACCTTATAAGGAGCGTCCGGACCTGGTTTGCACAGAAAGGATATGGCGTACCCGAAGGCACAGACGTTGCTAGTGGGACCACAATAATCAGCTCAGCATCTTCATCTAGCAGCATGTCCCCTGGTATCACTTCAGGAGGATCTTTGACTTCTGTCCTGACACCGCCTCCTGTTCCACAAACGCCATTAGCCACTAAACAACAAGCAGTGCAAGCAAGCACAGCAGCTCCTGCTGCTACAAGTGATTCACATACGCCGCTGCTTTTAAGCGGGCGACATTCTTCTTTAGTTCTACCGCCGCCACCAACCGCTACACGGGCAGTTCAAGGTGAAGCAACCCCTGCTGCAGCTCAAGTTGGCGTATGTGTCCAAGGATATGGCGTAATTCCCGAAGGCGCAGGCGTTGCCACAACAATCAGCTCAGCATCTTCATCTAGCAGCATGTCCCCTGGTATCACTAGTTCAGGAGGATCTTTGACTTCTGTCCTGACACCGCCTCCTGTTCCACAAAAGCCATTTGCCACTACACAACAAGCAGTGCAAGCAAGCACACCAGCTCCTGCTGCTACAAGTGATTCACATACGCCGCTGCTTTTAAGCGGGCGACATTCTTCTTTAGTTCTACCGCCGCCACCAACCGCTACACGGGCAGTTCAAGGTGAAGTAACCCCTGCTGCAGCTCAAGTTCGCGTAAATGTCCGAAGAAGAAAAAAAAAGCACTGAAGCACGCAGAGGAGAAATACAAGCAAGCTCTCGTAAATTAATTTGAGCCATTCGACTCATTGATCAAAGGATGTGATGTGAACTCGTTTCCCCTGACTACTTAGTGTTAGGATGGGCACACATCACACTCAAGCTTAATGAAGCTTTAAAGAAGATTCTACCTTGGCAATTTGACTACAGCAGTTCCGCTATGTGCATTGTACCAAAGTTGCCCCCAGAAAATGAAACTCTGGTAACGCTAGATACAAAAGCGCAAAAATTGCGCAAGAAATTATAATTAAACACATAAATCTATAATTTTGGCACATTACTGTGTGTCTGATGTGCAACATCGGGCGTAACCTGTTGCTTGTAGATTCACTATTGTTTGACGTGGATTGCACTGGCCCCCCTAATAACTTTACGAGGATATAATTAAAGTAAAGGAGTCAATGTAATGACAAATGCAAAACATTCAAATAATGTATATACAAGTTCTGCTTCGGCACACCATCACGCTGCTGCTCATAATCATGTCCACCACTCTAGTCTAGAGAGGAAAGCCAACAAAGTGCTAAAAAAAGCATTCAAAAAAGCAGTGACGGCTGTCTTAATCTGTTTCACTCTATTCTCTGCAGTTCCATTGACCGGTTTTGATACCCATGGCAATCATTTTACCCCTATAACTACTTCCCAAAATGTGAAGCAGGGTCAAATCTGGAACAGGGTGAGAAGCAAATTTAGATTCAAAAAATCCTTAAAAAACTCAGGTCAATCCTCAACCAAAAGTAATTCACGGATAGAAAAATTCGTGAAACAATATCACAACAATGCGTCTGCCGTGCAAAAATTCGCCAATGCTTCGCCTTACATCTACTACATCATCGAGGAATTGGAAAAACGTGACATGCCCGGTGAACTCGCTTTGTTGCCAATGCTTGAAAGCTCCTACCAACCAACCGCCACCTCTCCCACAGGTGCAGCAGGACTTTGGCAATTTACCAAAGGCACAGGTCGCCACTTTAATTTAAAACAAAATGATTGGTACGACGCTCGAAGAGACATTCAAGCTTCAACCCATGCTGCATTGAACTATTTAGAATATTTACATAAAAAGTTTCATGGTGACTGGATGCTCGCTTTGGCTGCCTATAATGCCGGTGAAGGAACGGTTCAGAAGGCCATTTCACATAAAAAGCGCGCCGGTGGGCCTGTTAGCTACTGGTCCTTGTCCCTGTCCAAGGAAACCCAGGCCTATGTACCCAAGCTTTTAGCCATGGTAGAAGTTGTTGAGCATCCAAATCTGCATAAGATCTCGCTTCCCCGGATCGATAATCGGCCATATTTTGTCGAACTGGATCTCAAGCAAGCCCTTCCTTTAAAACAAGTAGCTAAACTTGCCGAATTAGATGTAAAAGATGTCAAATGTTTAAACGCTGCCTACAAAAAAGGTGCCACTCCTCCCAACGGACATCAGCATCTCTTGTTACCCAAAGACAATGCAACCACATTCCTCCAGAATTTGGGAAAAGATGTTTTGGCTTAAGTTAAAGAACCGCTCTCCGTCTTTTTAAGCTGTTCGTTTCACCACAATTAGGATATCAGATTTTAGAAGGTTATCTTTTCTTATTCTTACGTAAAAGATTCGAGTTAGCATACCACTCCGGTGGTTTGTGACCTCTTGAGCCATGCACTAACCAATCCTGTTGTGCCTGTTGCTTTTGATTGGCCTGAGTTGCTTTTTTGGCTGAATAATGACTGAGCATAGCAGGGCTGCTTTCGAAGGAATCGTGGCTTGTAGAGCTATCAGCTTCTTCTTTCAAGCTAACCGCTGCGACAGAATCTGAGGCAGAAGCATGCGCAACAGAAGTAGCGGTACCAGAAGCAGATGACAAGGAAGATAATGATAATCTCGATGAAGGCGATGATAGTGATGATGATGAGGAAGAGAAGGAGGAAGATATATCCCTACTTTGAGACTGAGCATTACTGCTGGATGAAGAATTTTGACGGATTGGGAAATTTCTATTCAGCCAAGTTAGACGTAATTCGCTAGCCGGCCTAAGGGGCATTTTAACTGCAGTTCTATCATGAGAGGGATTTTCTAGTTGTCTAGTTGTTTCATCAGTCCTTTTTAATTCACTGCTTGAGGCCCTGTTTTTAACAAATTGAACTTGCAAACTTTCTAAAATTTGAGCTTGTGAAAATTGTTCCGAGAGTTCCTCAAAATCATCCAAAGATTTGACTGCATGTCTTAACCTTATCTCTTCTTCCCCGGATTTGATTTCAATATCCTTGTTGTTTCTGATTTCAAGTGTTCTTCTTTGCGCTGCAGTTTGAATTTCCCGACTATTATTAGCTTTATCAAAGGCTCGCTGAATGAGACCTTTAGCTTGCGTTGTAGTAGCAAACACAGGACCAGAGCTTGAATCCACCATTCTTGGCGTTTTTGACCACAACCAAGAAAGAACGTTCGGGATAATATCCAAGGGTATCAACCGTTGTAGAGAAGGATCTCTAAACCCCCGTTTTACGCCAAAAACGCCATGATTGATTTGCATTTGAATGATATTCATTAAAAGAAAAATACTGGCTTTATTATGATGAAGAACCGCAAGATCTAGAGGGGTGTGTCCTTTATCATTTTGTTCTGTTAAGAGGAAACCTCTGTCTAATAAAAATCGAATCATCTTGGGACGATTACCTAGACAGGCCTGGTGTAAAAGAGTATTGCCAGATTGACATAAAAGAATATTATCCTCATAATGGCGAAAGGGATCAAACCCTGTTAAGAGGTTTAAAAGTGATTCTGCCTGCCTACAATCATTGGTTTGAACTATTCGAAATAGATTATGATTTCCTTTTATATTTCCCACTGAGCGAAGGAATTGAATCATAGCTATAAAACCCTGTCTTCTTCGATATATATTGTTCAGAGCAGATTGACGTTCTTCTTCAGTCTGGGGGTAGCCCTCATTTTCATCAAGTGCGTCCCTTTCATGTCTTTCATCCAGGACCAAGCTAACTTCAGCGGTCTCTAAAATAGTACGATTTTCTCCTTGATACTGAACAAGCAGATCTAATCTGGCACCTGAGATAATGAGTAACTGGGTTGAAAGTGCATTAACGGAAAGGCCCATCTCACTAACAGCACCGGCAAAGGCCATATCAGTCGAAACGGTAGTATATAGAGCTCGTTCATCAGGCTGATTGATATCATATCTCGCGTTTAAAAGAATTTTCAATAAGGGAATATTTCCATACGCTTGAAAAATAAAGTTCGATCCTCGAAAATCAGGGTTTCCTCTTTGAATTAGTTTCTGGACCACTTTATAGAAAGTGTTTGATTTTTCAACCTTTTTAAAACACCAGGAAAGAGCGGAATGCTGCTCATCGACCACACCTCCTATGACTGGGTTTACAAGATTAAATTGTTGTTCATCGGGTAAATCAAGCACGCTATTTGCAACACCATATTCAGCTTCAAAGCATGCAAGTAAAAGAGGAGACCAGCCGTCTCGAACAACATTAATCGGATCAGTAGCTTGAAATTGTGGTATTCTATAACGTTCAAATTTTGTTAAGAAGGAAATGACAAATTCTGGTAAAGCAGAAATTAAGGTATTAGTTTCACTAGCGATCTTGCTTTCTTCGATTCGTTTTTTTCCGTCTTCTATACTGGTCATCCTGTATCTCCTCTCGAAAAGGTTCTAATTAAAAAGCCCTACGGGACCAAGTCTTAACAGTGACGAAGAGGGTTGTCAATGTCAAGATTTGACGCCTCGACTTTTTGCAAAAAAGTATAATTGACACTGAGTCTCCAGGGAACAAACAGGATCTAAATAATTTCGTTTCAAAACATCCAATCCAATTCAGGTGGTTGACCTTCTGGCTTTGAAATGGTAAATTCCCTACAATATTAACGTTTGAGGACTAGTAATGGCCAAGCAAAATCCATTTGAAAAAGATTTAGTATCCCGCTGGACAATTCAACCCTTGAAATATCAACCCCGCCAGGAATATTTGGGTCTGATATTCGGTGGCAGTATTGGCACTATAACAGTACCCGCAGCAGTTACAGGGTTAGACGATGATGAACGCAAAGACTTCAATGAAGCTCATCGAATAAATGATCCTAGCTCCCAACCTACAACAGCGGCATTGAAACCAGACACTCAGTCCACAACCACAGCATCAAAAAAGGTATCACGCTAAGGGCAATGCGATATGCAATTAATCACTAATTTTATTAAGTTAATTAACTAATAATTTATTCAAAGCCTATGCTAAACCCCTTTCCTTAGCTCACTGATTATGGTAGAGTTCAAATCTGAAAAGTCAACTTTAAAACTAAATTTGACCACTGCATAACAACAAGAATTATGAGATATAAAAAAGGTGAATTATTATGGCTACTAATCCCAAAGAAGATGTTATTGCTGGTACCTCGATGAGTACTTTGAGTCCAATGGCTGCCCCATCCCCGGGACCGACAGCCCCAGTGGTTTCTCCTGCAGAAATAGCTGCACATGCACCTGTCTCTTCAGCAGCCTTAAGCTTATCTCTGCCCTCCGCAGCTCTTCCGCCGCCGCCTCAACATTTACAAGTCCCCTTTCCCCCATTTTGGAATCTTCAGCCATCAGCACCCGTGGCATTGGGACGAAGTAGTACTTATCCAAGAGATATCTATACAAACCCGCCAGCTCCAGATTCACTATCAGCATCTCCATTCCTCTCTATTTCGCGTAGAAATTCAGGTAGCCAAGGTGGCCAATCTTCTTCTGCAGGCGGTGTAGGTCTCGCTCATCACACACCGGAGTGGAGTTTAATAACTCCGGTTTTATCCGGTTCCCATGCTGGCTCAAATGCACCTGACCCAACTGGGTATGCAGCAGAACCCGTTTCAGGATCTCATTACACAGAATCTAATCGTTCTGACTCCGTAGCAGTTCCTTTGCTGACGATACAACAGCAAGCGCACTTCAGAGAAATCTCACGTATAAGAAAAAGCTACGAAACTATCATTAGTAAATTGAAAGCCAGCCACGAAGCGTATCTCAAAGACGTAGAAGCAAAGCTTGCCACAGAGATATCTGGCGTGGTTAAGGACAAACTAGAAGCCGTTGCGGCCTTGACAGCAGAAAATCAACGGCTTCGTCAAGAAAAAGATCAGATCCAACAAGAGATTGCCCGTATGACTGCTGCACAGGCAAGCAGCCAACAAACCGTTGCAGCTTTGACAGCAGAAAAACAACGGCTTCATAAAGCAATGGATCAGCTCCAACCACAGATCACAAAATATAAGAACATGCTGGAGTTGCAACCAATATGCATCCGCAGTTCAACACATGAAAATATTGCGCGAGGAGCATCTTTTGAAGAGGGTTGGCACGATGAGAGTGAGCACAAATCTCAAAGTGAACATCTTTTGAGCAGCAGCATAAGTGCAAGTAATCATGTCACTGCAAGTGCAAGTAATCATGTCACTGCAAGTGCAAGTCAATCGAAACGATATGTTCCTCCAAGACTAACATCGCCGTTTGTACCGTTTTCTACTGCTGCTGCCCCCTCAAGTGCTACCACCTCAGATTCTCAGCGCCAAGGCACAGCAGCGTCTCCACTTGTGTTTTCTAGGACCAGCCCCAGTAGTACTAAACCTCCGATGGCTGAAGCAATGACAGATGCAAGAGGCATCGATCAAAAAATAATAGCTACAAGAGATTCTTTGAGGTATAACCCTGACACTAGGGAGTGGAGCTTTAGCTCTACCCCTGGGGATTCTAGTGCAGCGCCACCACCCTCTGGACTGTTAAGCGCAATTTGTTCCTGCTTTAAAAAATGTTAAAGAAGCTAAGGGATCAAGTCTTGAGATTAGATATTAAAATTATGAATCTAAATCAAATATCGAGACTTTACCCCTTGATTGTGCATGTAAAACAACAATTGGACAAGTGGACGACCCACACTAAAATTAAATTGAGTCATAAAAATTCACATGTGGTTACACTATAAATTGGGGAAAATTCATGTCGAAAGCAATATCTGATTGGTTAGATGCAAAAACAATTAGCGAACAAGAATTCTTTCTAAAACAAAAGGATCATCCCGACTTATATGACAAAGCTAATGAATTATATCTCAAGTCACAAACGGACACGTCGTCGAAAAAATTTCCTCAACCTGTTGAGCAATTGTCCCCGAAAGGTCTTGCATTAATGTCCTATTTATATGCTGAAAAAGATAAAAATGAATCCCAACCATTAATAGCTTCCTCAATTGAAGATTTCATTCACTTAATAAAACTGATAGATAAATCTCCTGCCGGAACAAGTCTAGTCATTATATTTCAACCAACTGATTCTAGAGCGAAGGATACTGAAGGTGACTACAAATATGGGTCGTATATAGCTGAGTTTCCTACGGCGCATAAAACTGTTTTTAAAGTTGAAAGACGTGATTCAGATATTTTACTACTTAATATGGATGGAACTAATAAAGAGCTTTATGGTAGTGTTGGTCAAATAGTGGCTAAAAGTGCTTTAAAACCGCATTCTAAAGAATCAATTCCGAAAGAAAGAAAAGTTACAGAATTAATTTATGCATATCAGAAAAATCCAAAAGTACCCAACCCTAAAGATGGCGAAGAAATTGCGCTTACTAGGCAGATAGATGAGTATCAGTGTGGAGTATTTGCCCATAAAGATGCAAGACAGTTAACGAGGGATGAAGCAATAATGACTAATGCATTTTCTCCAGAGTCTGCTGTTAAATTTAGAAATAAAACAATACCTGATTTACATCACTATGATCTTCCCCCTGAATACTTTAAAGGAACCCAATCAAGTGTTTATACGGATTATGCTGATAAATTGCACGGTGAGAAAGTCGTGAGTCGGGGAGGAAAGACCTTAAAACAAGTTCATGAAAAACATGGGCCTGGAGGCTACGTTCAGCATTTTGCTCAAAAATATCATGATCAAGTTACTAATTTTCTTGACAAAAACAAAGAGCATCCTGATGTCGTTAGGGAAGCGGTTGAAAAATATGATGCTGGTAAAATGACATTAGAAAGGTTAGCAAAAATTTATGCCCCAAAACAACGAAGACATAAATTCAGATGAGGGACGTGTCACTCACATTCAGGTCTAATCTGTAGTCCTTGCTAAAAGTACCCACAAATTATTCAAACGAACCGATGAGCTGCTAGCTAGCAATGACATTCTTGCAAGCAACATATAGGTTGCTAAAAAGTAAAAAAGAAATATATTTGATGCTTGCACTCTGAAAAGAAACAAATATATTGCTTAATATTAAAAAAACAACTAATATGTTTCCTATATATGTTGACGGGAATGGGTAGGGTCATGAACTATATACTTAAACAGCTCAAAAAACGACGACTTGAATTGGGTTTTAAGCAAAAAGATATGATGTTGCGTATTGGCCTCTCTCGCCAACAATACCAACATTTAGAATCGAAGGGGAATCCAACATTGGATACATTGGAACTGATTGCTAAGGGCTTAAACAGCGAACTCATGTTGATCCCCAAAGAAAAAGTTACTGCTGTTAATGCGGTGCTTGAAAAAACTAAAAACGAACAAGATAAAAACCTGCTAAAAGATCCATGGCAAGATTTGTTAGGAAGTGATAATGAGCAATGACAAATCCGATGAAGCAAATGTGCTCAAGCTGACTCTACATGATAGGCTTGTGGGATACTTAATGGGTTTTCATGATGGGCGCAATGTGCTTATTTTTTCTAATGAATTCAAAAATGATGCAGCACGGCCCACTTTAAGTGTAATTACTAGTCCAAGATTTCATAACTCCCAAAGGATCATGGTTGAACCGTTGGTGACAAGGCAAAGATTGCATCCCCTACTATCAAATTTGTTACCCGAAGGAGCCATGAGGGAGATGATAACACAAGGACTTAAAGTTCATATTGATAATGAATTTTATATAATGTCATATCTTGGTGGAGATTTGCCAGGAGCTCTAGTAGCAGATCCTATGAATCCAGACGATGTCCCAGAACTTGGCATTGCTAATTATCGTAAAGTAAGGCTAGTAAAATTTGATAGGATTATAAGTGAAAATAAATTCTCTTTAGCTGGTGTGCAAATTAAATTTTCTATGAAAAAGCAGGATGGCCGCTATAACCTGTCTAAAGGTAATGTTCTTGGGGATTGGATCATAAAAACCCCATCAACTAAGCATAATGACGTGCCATTAAATGAGTACACAGGAATGAGCTTAGCTTCGTTAGTTGGTGTAGATATACCAGAAATAAAATTGGTCGAATTGAATAAATTGGACAACCTTCCAGATATAAAACTACCGGATGAAACCATGGCATTTGCGATTAAGCGTTTTGATCGAGATAACAATATTAGAGTTCATATGGAAGATTTTGCACAAGTACTAGTAAAATATCCTCAGGAAAAATATAACTCCACCAGCTATGAGCAAATCGGCAAAGTAATCTACGAATATTCCAATGATGGATTAGCGGATATTCAACAGTTTGCAAGAAGATTGCTTGTTAACATTCTTCTTGCCAACGGAGATGCGCACCTAAAAAACTGGACTTTGATATATACGGATAAAATAAACCCCAGACTTTCACCAGCATACGATATTTTAACAACTAGCGTATATATAAAAAATGAAAGGCAGTATGCTCTTAATTTGGGAAAAACCAAAGATTGGTATGAGGTTTCATATGCTCATTTTCAAGCTTGGGCCAATAAAGTAGGCGTTCCATGGCGTGCAATCAAACCTCATCTAGATGATACATTAACTAAAGCTAGAAGCCTATGGCGTGATGAATTAAAATCACTTCCTATGAATGAGGAGCACAAGAAAAGTCTCCTAATTCATTGGGGTAATCTACATTATGATTTTAAGATTAAATAAAAGGTGGTCATTCAGGTAAAGACTTCTTTTGTTTTGTTATCATGATAAAATCCTAAACTAAATAGGTTCCTAAAATTTATAAGAAAGCTAACAGCAAATATCGATTTTCTCTTCATGATGTTCAAGCTGGTAAGGATTACCTTGTAGTTTTGGGCCAATGACTTCACCTGCTTGTTCTTTATCATCCTCTATCAATCATCTAGAAAATATTGGAAAGTACTGAAGGGCAGATTAAAAAAGAGGATAGTCAAGTGAACAAAATGTTACCAGTTGAAAATGACCGCAGAAGACGGTAGGTCGAGGCTAACAGATGTTGCTAAGGCTACAACAAGTTTTCCAGTTAATAGATGCCATTAATATTAGCACTCCCCTATATGCTCGTTATAAAATAATGACACTCCTTGTTTGGTTGACGTGACCAATATCACTCGTGATGGAATGATATATTTTACAGGGAGTGTCAGATCTTGTTCAAACTTTTACACTTAATGAGGAGGCTTGCCTGCTTTAGTAACATCAGCTGGGGCATCAACACCAGTCTTGTTGCTGATTGAAGATCTACTTGCAGGCGTTGCAGATGAAGAAGTAGGCGCAGTTGCTTGCGCATCGGCAGCCCACGTAGTGGTTGCACCCATAGCTGCAGCAGCTTCCCGCCCCTCTCGTTGCGCTTCTGCATGCACCGTGGCCGCAGCTAAGGCTTTTTTGTCTCTTTGTGGTTCTGTAGAGACGGATGATTTTAAAAAATTATTTATTGTTTTAGTCAACCAAGTTATCCTGCCATTCAATTCTTTAATCATTCCTTCCTTTTTTCTTATTCCAGATTCTGTATTTTTCGCTTTCTCTTCAATAGATGGCTTTGTAACCCTGTTCAGTGACCAATTTAACAGCTTCAACCTTAAATTCTCTCGAATAAAATTTCCTAATTGACTTAGTCATGGATTTTCCCCTTAGCTAACTCTCTCACATTGTCTCAGAGTTGCTTTTCGAAGGCTCCACTAAATCGGGGAAGATCAGTTCAGGGAAACAACTCCCACGACCTGATCGATATTTGCGAATTAACATACTTACCGATAGCTTCATTATATCCATTCTCAAAAAAAGTTTTTTCGACAAGTTCTTTCAAATGATCACCTTTAGGCCAAAAACTACCTGAACGATTGTCAATTGAAGCAATTTTAATTCCGGTATTAGTCGACGTTAAATATATATCACCCGCCGCAAGCACAGGTTCTCCTTTTGCGAGATAAAAATGTTCTATTTGCTCATTCCCAATAATCAGTTCTTTTTTTTGATTGATTACGTATGACAAAGTCGAATCCTTAAAACCAACTCTAGCATCTTTCAATAATGATCTCTGGGTTTCTAACATAGCCCGATTTTTTTTCATTACATGAGTTTCAAACCAAAAATAACGAGGCTTGAATAGTATGGATCCATTTTTTGTCATCGTCCTAGTACCCACTTTATGCCAATACCAACTATCGGCATGCGCTATTGGTAGGAAGTCTGTAGCCTTATCAAAGCTGCGATGTAAAACATTGGCTGTTGCGTCCTTTAGTTTGGGGGACAACGAATAACCCAATTTTTGACCCGTAAATAACAATTTTCTACCTGCATGATTGGCTGCAGGAAGCAATTTACTTCCTAAATACCATTCTGTGACAACTTCTGAAGCCATTTCTACCTGTTTAGGAACTTCTGCACTTTTAAACGTATTCATCCAGTCATTTACGGCATTAAGACGTTGGTTAAAACGTGCTACACATGCATTCGTAGGGATCCCGGATACTACGCATGCAGTATCTTCTGCTATCGTTGCTAATCCTGCAGGTAATTGTTCTAGATGGGTTACTAGATGGACAACGCGTTTACCAACATTACATGTCCCTTTTACAACCCCGACGCCCATAGGTTTAATATAATCATTAACAACGCGAATACCACCATGTTCCACACCTTGGCCAGACATTTGAGGTTGCGATAATGATAATTGTGGGCGCATCGCATGTTGTTCAGATCTCAGAATGTCCGGGATATTCGTTGCAGAAAATTGATTTTCTAACTGAGGATCATAAGAGATTGAACGTTCAGGCGCATCGGTATGAGCCGTACTCTCTCTTATCGTGTCGCTTCTTGGATGGGTAGGCGTAGCTGCATTTTGAAAGACTTGAGGTTGATAGTTCAATGTAGGACGTCTATCTCGTAAAGCTGCACTTTCCCTAAAAGATGTGCCTTGAATATCGTGAGTCCTATTTTGTGATGATTGGCCAGATTGAGCTGTAGGAGAAACATCACTAACCTGACTGGCCTGTGCTGGCCTTCGCAGTGCATTATAACGAAATGTCAAATCACGAGATCCTTCCGCTGTAACAGCTGCTTGCTGAAAATCTGTGGTTCGTTGTCTTAACGAGGCTAATTTATTTCCGCTGACGGCGCCCAAGTGGCTTGCGCAAGCGTTCACAGCACTTAATAACCCAGTAGTTAAACTGCGATCCAATTTTTTTCCTCTCATCAGGGCAGCTGTGGTGGCTTGCGCAGATTCGCTCAAAATCGGTAAGGGGATTTTATTTGTGGCGAGACTAGAAGCGAACGAGATAAAACCTTCTTTCCAAGAACTTTTGCCATCCAAGGCTTGGGGAACACTCATTTCAAACGCATGTTGAGCGGCTCGTTGAAATGAACTGGGCAACCTAAAGGCAGGCAACTTTAAGACGGTGCTTGAAATTTGCCCCACTATAGATTGCAGAGCCCCAATCAACCCTCCTCTAAGGCCATCCTGAAGGGGTTTTCTCCCTGCCACAGCACCGCCTACCCCTCCTGCAATGATCCCTTTTGCTAGCGCTAAGGACGTGGCTTTAGACAGGAAGGCTGACGCCTTAGCCATAAACCCAGCCAAGGCAGGTCCAGCAAAAGCGGCGACAGCCATCCCTGCGATGGTTCCACCGATCCCTCTAATCATCGCCATCCGTTTATTCTTTTTGATCTTTTTTTGCATCTTATGAACCGCTTTGTCATATTCAGCCTTTTGCTGATTATGTTTTTGAATCTCTTCTACGTGTTGATTGATAGCACTGATACTACGTTCTATTTCTGCACATATCGTTGCTTCTACAGCATTTATTTGATCACAATTTTGTTGATATGCCTCGGTGCTTTGACGAAAATACTCTTGAACTGTTGTCACCACATTATTAATCATTGTTGAGATATCATTTTGAATCCTGGTATAAAACTGATGGACTCCAATGATTGCTTGATTGAACTGATCCAGTTGTTCTTGTTCAATCCTGTCTAGATTCTCTTGCTCATGATGATATTTTTGATCTGCCTCTTGGCCAATCTGTTCTATGTGTTGCCTCCTTATCGATTGACGCTCAAAGAGTTCCTTCGCTTCTTGGCCCATGGCTTGAAAAAAATCTTCAGTTTGTTTAGAAACCTCTTGGAATACTTCTTCGAAAACATCAAAAGCAGGTTGTGATCGTAAGTCTTGCAGGGCAGTAGACGAATTTCTTGGTTTTACACTAAGACTCAAGCTTTCAGCATGTTCCTCTTCATCACTAAACGTTTCAGGGTTCGTAATCAACAAATCCATTTTAACATTCATCGCAGTGTAAAAATCTAGAGGAATAGGGATTTCTTCTACCTCATCTTTAAAAAAAACTACTGATCCTTCGTCACATTTCAAGGTAACCATCACATTCAAAGGACATTTAAACTGAAGTTTAAATGGTTCCCCAGCATTTATTTCGGTAGGCGGCTGGACTTTAAAACAATTTCCCGGTAAGACTTCTATTTCTGTTTGATAAACCCTTTTGAGGGGCTTTTCGGCATCGAAAACTAAAGTGGCTCTTCCCACTTTGGTCAATGCGCACTCAAAAGGGGTAGCATCTGTTAGGTTTTCCCAATCAGAAATAGGGTCTCCGTCTCGCTTGAGCCATACTTTTCCTGTAAAAGGAGGATAAAATCGAAGGGATAGTTTTTCCCAAGCCGGAATGGTTTCGGGCACCCAAGCCAAGGGAGGCAGCTTTGCCTGGAACTCATGTTCATGCCGACGTTCTATTTTGGGATTCCGTCCTTGGGAGTAAAAAATACCCTTTACTTTATACTGTCCCTCACCTTCTATCTTGATGGATACCTTATCTTGTGCATTTAGATCAATTGAAGAAATGACCGTCCCTTCACGTGACACTTCTATTTTACCAAAGACTGCACTTCTCAAATTAACAACACATTCTTCTCCCACATAATATTGTTTTTTAAACGCGTTACGATAAACAGTGTTATCTACCACACGAATTTGGTGCATAGGGTTACAATTGGTTTCACTCGTCACAATTCGTAAATGTGTGAGTCCGGGCGAGCACAAAGGCACATCCCAGAGAGTGCAGAAGACATGGTTCTTAAAAAGCCAAGCCTGATAATCCCCTTCTGCCAACTGATAATTACTTGTGTCGAAACTGTAGCGCGTTTTATTTGTTGGATCTTTTTGCCACACTTCTATGACACCTTTTCCTTTACGTACGGGCATTCTATAAATTTCCCAGGCATCCATTGTGGGTATACCTTGATCAATAGAGAACCAACTTTGATGAGATCCACCTAAAGCGCGAGGGTTTACATTGACAGTGGCACCATTATCCATAAATCGTCTAATTTTATGCCTAATATCTTCATTATTATACTTATAAAGCTGTATTTTTTCAGCTTTTGAATAGCTACAAAACATCTTGTAAAAAGGATCCATTTTATAGTCCTGTGGGAGATTAAAATCTGACGAAATAATCTCTCTGGGAATCATCGACTTTTCAGACAATAACTTTTCGCAATACGCATGCCCACTGAGTCTGGCCAAATCAATTGCCAAATGACCTTTCCAGAGGCCATCCATAAAGCCTGCCTCAAGTAAAAAGGCAAGAACTTCGTCATGTCCATAAAAAGCTGCGATATGTAAAGGGTACCAGCGTGTAAGGGGTTGTTTTAAAGGAGAATCAAAAGATAATAATTCTCTGATTTTGGGTAGATCACCTGTTTTGCAAGCCTCAATAATTAGTTTAAGATCTCGAATCTCACGATCTTTGTTATAACATTCAAACAACATCCTGTTCAAAGCATATTGAACATCCCTATCTAAGGCTTGACGCAAGCCATGAAGACCATTCGCTTGGTGCCAGGCATCCAGCGCTTGCCGTTGAACCTGTGCTTCTCTTTCAAATGCTCTGCGGCCCTCTTCCAGCTCATCGAGTTCTCGATGATATTTTCTTTCAAAGACTTCTTGTTTTTGCTGCGCGTCTATTCTAACCGCAGTATACTGGTCTCGACCACTCGAAAGCTCTGACAGATGAACTGATGCTTGTTCAACCCTGTGGACAGCAATATCATGTCGAACAGAGAGTCCCTTTAAAGAGAGATCGTCTTTTTGCTTTTGGAGCTTTGCAATTTCTAAATCGGGGTCGTTCATCATGATGTTTATTCCTAGGTTGTCTATATTATTAATTTACATTTCAGATCTCTTCTTACCAAACTGATGTAAGTAGAGAAAATCGATTAGGTCAAAAGTAGCTGGAGCTGCTTGCTGTGCCTGGTATTGTGTTAGAATGGCTGCTTTTCGCGCAGCTTCTTGCTGTTTGGCGAGCAATACGGCTTGTTGTTGCTGGACGAGTAACGCCGCTTCCTGCTCCCTTGCAATTAAGGCGGCTTGTGCTGCGGCGGCTTTTTCAGCTGCGATACGGGCCTGTTCTGCTGCTGCCTTTTCTTCTGCCGCGCGTCTTTGTCGCTCGGCCTCTTTTTTTCGTTCTACCTCCATTCGTCTTTCTTCCTGAGCTTTTCTTTCTCTTTCAAGGGTCTGTTGTCTGGCGATTTCTTCCTGACGTTCTCTTTCTTTTCTCATAAGATATATTTGTTTTGCGGCCTCTCGCCGTTCTCTTTCTTGACGTTGCAATTGTCTCATTTTCTCTAAGCAAGCTTGTTTTTGTTGTTCAGCTGTGCCTGAGTCTACAAATGATAAAGAAATCCGAGGCTCTACCCCTAACGAGCGCCCCTCCAGCAATTCTTTTCTTTCCTCTAACTCTTTAGGTGCATTGACTATCATGATTTCTCCCCTTGCTTTCATTCCGTTTGGGTATTAGCTTATAGGAAAATCATATAATACAGGGAAACTGATAAATATAGGTGAAAAGACCTAAGCATATTGGCTAAGTTAAATAGACGCGTTGTTATCTATAAATCTATTGTTAAACTCAAAAATAAGGGGCACCGAAATAATGCTATTTTCAGCGCTTCAAGCGTCTTACAATTTGTCTTCGATCGAAGATTCTCGAGATGTTTATCGACTGTCCTGGGGGAGATTCTTAAATTTTTAGCAATATTTTTCGTAGCGTATCCCTGAAAATAGAGGTTCAACACTTCAAATTCTTTTTTAGAGACTGAATGATTAAAGGGGTATCCTAAATAGTATTTTCGAATTGCAAAATCTAGCGCCATCTGCGCTTTTGTGTTGTTCGGTAGGATTTGAGATTGCGAGTCAATCTCATTAGCACGCGGTTGTTTATTTAAAAAATTTAACTTTTCTTGATTAGTCAAAAGCTCTTTGTTAAACACGTTTGGTGCATTTTCCATGAGATATAATATATATTTTTTTAATGACTTATTATTTTTAATTTGTTGTAATAGCCACATAGGATTTTCGGAATGGGAAAGGAACAAAAACGTCGTATTTCTCTTTAAAAATTCGTCTCGAAAGTTAAAAATGATGCTGTTTCTTATGCCGTTATGAGTATAAATTTTATGATATAAGGATTCATATAGGGTCCCTTTCACAATATATTCCTGATCATTCCAGGTATAAATTGAGGTTTGGCGTGGAAATTTATGATTTTCAAAAAATGCATTTTCAGGAAATTCACTTGATACATTCAAAAAGGTTTCAGCTAAAAAAATGTCGGAATATAATACGGTTTTCCTTATTTGTCTACCATTTCCGATATCTTCCGTGATGTTGTAGGTAAAACTATCAATGTCCATTTCTTGCAAAGGCTTTTTCAAAGCCTCAATTTTCTTGCAGTAATGCAATCCCCTGGGCACGATTAATTTAATGACTTCTTTGGCAAACATGTGACAAGCTCCTTCTTAAAATTAGCATTGTTATTTGTTGTCTTCAAATTCAAATACATGTACAGATTAAGATTATTTACACATCACTGCATTTTACAGCTAAAATGAACTGAATAAAATATATGACAGTTAACTATATTGTTTCTAACCCGCCTATCTCTGTAGGTATTCATTCCCCTAAGTCTCGTGTACCTCTAACATACCCCCAATCTGATTGGTCTACAAGAGGATGTTCTTGGATCTTCGTGGCATGCTCTAAAAGCAAAAACTCAAGGTTTGTGCGGGTTTTTGGAAGAGTTTGAATTATGATGGACATCCTAACAAAGCATATACTGTCAATCCAATAAGTTTTTGATAGTGTGCCCCTTCCCAATCGGGTTATTTTTAAGTATTGCCAAACATGAGATAATCTCTGCCAACATCTTGAAATTATTAATTTTTATAGCAAATTTGCTACCATCACTTAGGGGTTCATTATTTGCTTTAGGGATAAAATATGGTAAGTTCACTTTTAATACAGGCCATTTGTAGAGTATATCATGACAGTCAATCAAACCAATCATGCCGAAAATATCATTCACGAATACTTGTTAAATAAAAGTAACCATACTTTGCTAAGAAGATGGGCAGCGCACTGGATAGATTCCGTGATGATCATGCTTTTTTTATGTATCCCAGATTATTTTTTAGGAAATGATTTTTATCAAAAAACATTGTATATTTGGATACCCCTTGCGCTTCTTTATCTCCCTTTAAGTGAATGGTTAACTGGATTTACTTTAGGAAAGTATTTTGCAGGAATAAGAGTAATAAACTTAAGTGGAAAAAATCCAAGTTTGATGCAGACCGCCTTACGCATGTTTACAAAACTTTTTGAGGCAAACCCTATTCTTTTAGGAGGAATGATTGGCTGTGCTAAAGAAACTAACTCTCGGATATCCTTACTACCTAGCATTTATATTTCCTTCAAATACCAACTGGCTATTTTTGTAACCAATAGAACGACGGCATCGGCTTTTAAGTCTCACAATATTTCGTACTGGAACTTGTGTCGTCTTGCCCTCGTTATACTCCTTTTCCGCGCTGCCCGGCTCATAACCAATACCTAAACGTTTTAACGCTTGCCGGAGTGCAAAATCTGTTCCGCTCTTAATTAACGGTTCGCCAGTATACCTCGAAATATAAGCCTTTGTATAAATTCCACTCCCAATTTTGATTATTTTTTTCTCTAGAATGAGTTTCTTTAATACACGGCTTATCTGCCGATATGAGCCAAAGCCCTCAAAATCCTCACGTAATACAATATCGCCTCGAATCATTTTTAAGCGATTCAATGCCTTATATTCAATGCTATCGATGTATTTTACCTTCATTTTTTGACCGCCAATTTAGGACATATGAATAGCATAACCCAGCCTGGTTATATAGTCAAACTAGGACATAAAAAACGTCTATCCTATTGTATTATATGCATTTTTTATTTTTATCATTAATTAGGCTTCTTTCAAACCTCATTCAAAGTTTTTTTCAACGCTTAAAAATGGCACTATCATGTAACTAAACCGTTGAAAAGCGACGGTTAAAGGACATGAACCGTTTTCAGATTACTTAAAGTATATAATTAAGTTTTGTCGCCATCTGCTTGGATGCCACAGGCACGCACTAAAAGTAAAAAACCCGCTATTTACGCGGGTTCCTGGAAGATTTTGGATTTGGATGGTCATCCTTAGAAATCGTCGATGGGGCGGTGTCACTCACATTGGGGGCTAAAAGCCGCGTCATACTTGGGTTTTACTAATTCGGGCGAGGCGATGTACCCCAAAATATACCCCATCTAATCTAATATTTCCTAACGCTTTAAAGTTATCTTTCAAAATTATTATTCACGCGTCCTTATATTTTCATTTAATCTTTTACTCTCGAAATACTCTTCCGAGGTACCTGACCACGGCAGGCATCTTCGGGTTGCCTTCCGCCCTCCACTAACTCGTCAAAGATGGTGCGAGTTTTATTAAATTGAGTAAGCATTTGAGAAGTACTATTCTTGGGAGTTGAAAAATTAATATTCCCTGCTGTAAAAGGATGTTTATCGGTACGCTTAACATCGGATTGAGACGCGTTGATAATTGTTTGAGAAAACTCTTGGATGGCTAACGTGTCTCGTCTCTGATACTCTTTTAATTTTTCCTTTGGAATTCTGATATGCTCACGACAAATATTTCTAAAAAATGAGAAACAAGCTCGCAACCCACTTTTTATAATAAATAAAAAATTTTTAAGCGATGGTCTTTCAAGTTGTATCATCAAGGTTTTAATATCTACATTTTCATCCGCGCTCCCTTCGTTAGGCTTAGATTGCGTCTTGTCGACCACATATCCAGTATAAAATCTTGACACCTTCGTGCCTTGTTGTCGACATAAATAATCAGCAGTTCTTTGTTCAGCAAGTAATTGTTTATAAT
>Ga0207084_1044_pt1 | contig 34471 bp, 32 predicted proteins | sample Alteio_BWMinHeat_55_FD_153543 | JGI IMG/M metagenome (GOLD analysis project Ga0207084, IMG submission 153543) | Enriched cells from forest soil in Barre Woods Harvard Forest LTER site, Petersham, Massachusetts, United States -... | ecosystem: Environmental > Terrestrial > Soil > Temperate forest >...
TAAAAGAGTATAAAGCACCACGTGTTGCTTCTCTATGACGACCTGCGTCACTATCAAAAAATAACGGCTGAGCACCGTCAAGCGTTTTGCTGTCATGGCATGATTTCTCACTATTTCTCCATTCACAAAACTGTCGACTGAAGCCAGAGGCTGAGTGTTGCGCCATTGTTCTATGGCTTTTGCACTTGCCAAGGACAGGGTCTTACTGAGTGTCATCAGCACGGGAGCGGGTGCGGTTTGTACATTAATTTGTGTGTCTGCTGGTAAGGCGCTCACATAGGGCTGTAAGGCTTTGAATAAAGCCGGCGTCATGCCTTGAACTAATAACAGTTCGCTCACTAACAGGAGAGGCCTATGCGCGGCACGGTAAGGAGAAGGTAAGTGAGCATAATAATTGCTAAACGAATTAGACCTAGCTCCCGGTGAAATCCAATCGATTACCGCCTTGATGATTCCTTGCGCTTGTTCTGGAGTGAGCTTAGGAGACACCGTCAACAATAAACGCTTGAAGGCTTCTTGCGATTCCGCCTCAGTCAAATTATTGATATTAAAACGCGCTTGCATGTCTTCAATAGTACTGGTGATGCGATAGCCTTCTATCACATTGACGGGCGAAGTCAGAGGCAATTGATCGACACGTTGATTCGCTTTCTGGTTTTGCACATTTTGACGTAATTGATCCATAGCCCAAGCAATAGAGCCTTGCGCTAAAAACTCAGCTTGAGTATCCCTTAAAATTAAAGTCGTGCGTCTGATGTCACGCTCTACGCGCGCCATCATCATATAAGACATGGCTGCAACCAGCGCGACCATAAACAAAGCGATCACGAGTGCAACGCCTTGTTGCCGCTTAAGGCTTGGGCGGCGGCGATGGAGCAGGTGTGGTGGTAGTTTTGGCTGAAATGACATAAAGCTGACTCAAAGTCCCCCAATGAGCAAGTGTGAGATGCACGCGCACCGCGCGCGGTAACGGTTGATTAGTCTGTCCTTCTACTGGCCAACGTGTATGAAAACGACCGTCTTTATCCAAATATTCCATATAGCCGCCTTCCACATTATCTAATAATTGCCGTGCATGAGCAGGCGTTTTCGCCACTTGGTCTAAGGCTGCAAAACGCTCACGTATAAAATAATTTCCTTGCACCGCATAACGGGTGCGCTTCAAAGAACTGATGGCCACCGTCGGTGTCATACCAGCGGCCCCTACTTGAGTAAAGGTAAAACGCCGCGGTTCGCCAATAAAAGCAGGTTCTTCTTTGCCCCCAGCCGCGAATACGGGTCTATTCACAATTTGCTCCACATCCCGTGAGAGTAATAACAACGTAATTTGGACATCATGTAAGCGTGTCGCATTTTTTTCTGTGCTACTAGAGGCATTGATCACACTGCGTAAGGCGCCTACTAATATTATGGAAATAATCGTGAAGATAAACAGCGCAATGAGAATTTCTAATAAGGTGAAACCATTCTGATGTTTATTTTTCATCATAAAGGTAAGTCTCTAAACGAATGAGAGGCGTGGCTTCTTCTTGTTCTTCTTCATGATTAAATACCTTGACCTCTATTTTAGAAATACGCTTATTGGGAGTCGTTTCTTTAAACGCTTGCCAATACCAGGGTCGGCCTAACAATACCGTCTCTTGCTTCAGTGAGCTTGCGCCATCAGGCAACACTAACACCCCTGCGCGCACTTCGTTTAACACATTTTGCCCTACCCACATGGCCATGGTTTTTTGCTGTAAATAATCCGTCTCTCTAATATTTTGCGTGGTCGCTTTAATCACTGCCGTCATGGCAATGCTGATGATGGCTAAAGCAATCAAGACTTCTATGAGAGTAAGCCCTTGCATCTTGATTAGATCAAGATAAGGAAGTCGTCGTGATTTTTCCATCTGCCTCTCCGCTAATAGCATAACGAGGTGCTTCGCCCACCTTGCCCACATAAATAGTAAACGGGGTCATGTCTCCGCTAGTGGAAATAATAATGGGAGGAACATTTTTTTCATTGGTTTCTGCTTGATCATTTATTTTCACACGCACTTGAATGCCGGTTGGAATGCGGTAAGTCCCAAACAGTGCATCTTGCCAGGGCAGCCAGGCCTTTCCTTGAAACTGACTAAATTCTAAAGCATGTCCATTCACAGCCAACCCCACGACGGCCGGTTGTAACAAAGCTTGTTCTTCAGCCAACCTCACCATTTGCACTATTTCTTGGGTAAACGATTCGATTTCCTTATTTTTATTTTGTCCCATACTCAGCAAGGCCACACTCGTTACTATGCTAATGATGAAAAGCACCATCAAAATTTCTATTAGCGTATAACCGCATGTCTTAGGGTTGAGGCGCATTCATATTCCAATTGCCAATTTCGTTATTACCCTCTTTACCTTTAGGGCCGTAACTAAAAATTTTGGCTCTTTCATTTTCATTGATGTACTGATAAGCATCTCCCCATGGGTCTATGGGTAACTCTTGCAAATAGCCTTCGGATTTCCAATTACGCGGCAAGGGTTCAGTCGTCGGTTGAGTGACTAAGGCTTGTAATCCTTGATCGGTTGTGGGATAAAACCCGTTATCGAGTTTGTATAAATCTAGCCCGCTTTGAATAGCCAAGATATCTTGTTTGACTTTAACCAAACGTGCTTGCTCAGGACGACTCATGATTTTAGGGACGATAATGGCCGCTAGAATGCCTAGAATGACGACCACTACCATCACTTCTATCAGGGTAAACCCCGAATTTTTTCTATAATTGATTGATTGGAATTGCTTTTTCATATTAATATCCTGATAATGAGAGTGTGCTAAATTGATAGAATGTATGGAATTTAACAAAAATTGTATAAAACGTAAACAAATCTTTTGCGTTATTAAATTTATATCGTTATAGATGATCCATTTAAGCCGCCGCTAAGCTAAGGCGCATATACTTTAAGTTAAAGAAACACTGAACAATTTTAGAGAGGAGCAACCCACATGACAACTCAAAAAAAACCGGAGATCAAAGAAGCTGCTGTTAGACCACAAGCAGAACTGCCATTGAACCTCAAAAGACCTTTGACAACGGAAGACATTAAATTATTAAAAAATGATTTATCTCTTATCAAAGCGCAATTGAATACGATTATTGATAATTTCCTTAAAGAGAAAAAGTTAGAGAACAAGGCGGCAGAGGTAAGCAATAAGACACCCACCTCTAAAGGTCCTGGCAGATAAAAGAGGCTAGCAGGAGATAAGCGCTATGCCCATGTTTGAGCGCATGCAAAAGCCTTTCCTGACCGTAGAAACAGGCGAAGCTTATCAGCCTATTCGCTTGGTGTATCAATTAAATGAAAAAGATGATCTGGTTAAGTCTTTAGAACAACTTCGCTGCATAGAAAAAAAAACTCACGAGAATAGTTGGAATTGGTATTGGAAAGAGGAGTGCGATGATTTGCATTTTGAATCCCTAGACTCTTACCAAAAAAGACCCGATTACCCTTTACGTCTTGGAACACTCAGTTTGCGTGATGGCGCACTTCATATTAATTTGCCTTCCTTCAAGCGCGCTTGTTTAGCGGTTCCCTTTTTTTATAAAGCCATTCAACCTAAGATTGCCCACATAGAAAAAGCCGATTTCGTTAATAAAGTATTTGGCCTAAGCGAAAGGTTGCCGCATGGATTTGCTGAATTATTTAAAGAAGAAGAATTAGAACATATCCTGCATGATAGACTGGCCGAGTATGAAAAAGTACAAAAACGTTGTGAAGATGCGGCTACTCCCGAAGAAGCCATGAAAGTTCTTGCGGATTACACTGAAAATGAATCCCACAAAAAACTACCTTTTGCAGAACGCTACTCGTTTGAATCAGAAGAAAGCTTAGACCCCGATATTATCTTTCTTAGTTTTTATATTTTCCTGCGCAGCCGCGAACTCGTTGCTATCCGTCGCTGGTATGGCGCAACGGGATTTACCCTTTCAGATGCAGTAGATGAAGCAGTGGACCAAGTGTTTGGTGGCATGGATATTGATATCATCGAATGATCACTCTTATCAATTTAATGGGTATTCACTTCTTTTAATCACTCGTGTCCTTACCGGCTCCTGGACGAGGTGGTTGATAATCAGGATTATTTTGACGTTGAGTGCTCTGCTGATTAAGAGAAAATAATCCTCGATTAGAAGACCTGCTCATTAATCCGGGATGCTGAATAATATAAATACACTTTTTAATCACTTGCCCCACATATTCTATCCATGAAAGCGAATCCCTATTTAATGGCATGGCTGTAGAACTCTCTGCAGAAGAATAAGGAATAACCGCTTTATTGGAGACTTCTCTATCATAGGCCTCTCTTCTGGACGGCGCGACATTTACGCCTTGTTTCATATTTTTTATCATTTCCTTTAAGTGAATTAATTCGGGCGTAGGCGTTGCATTATATTCGTAAGCACGTTGAATCCATGGCCAAGCGCGTTTTCCTCTTTCCATTAATTCTTCTTGGCTTAATTCTTCCACACTCATTTCTTTTTCATTCGTGCAAGAGGGCGCACCAATAATGATATCCACAATCTGCAAACAAGCTTGAGCACGCACACGATCTGGCGTAGATTCTATTTGCACAATCAATTCATAAATACGTAACGCCGCTTCTTCATCGCCACTTTGACAGCACTGTGCAATCAAAAATAAACTTTCTGTCAGTGAAAATTGAACACATAAATCAGTGTACCTTTCCAGTAACAAATGAAATTCCTCTTCTGCTATACCATTCTCACTATTCTTATTAATGAGTGTTACTATCATTTGATCCAGTGAAAGTGAACCTAATTTATATTTAGTAATGGAATCAATTTCCTTTGTCTCTTGTGGTCGCTCATCATCAGGATGATAATCAATACACCCATCAAATTCGCTTAGTAAAGTCACCACTTTTTCAAGATGATTGATTGCTTCTGTAGTATCTTTTGCATGATGTACACTTTCTATGGAATCCATAATTTTTTGACGAATGTCCATATCTTGAATAGCTTTTTTTGCTTTTTCATCCTGAGTAGAATGCCAGCCTGCATAGGAGGCCATGAGATCAAAACAACTGCAATACGCATTATAAGCTGCTCGTAGATAACCCTTTTGTTCATAACAAGCCGCTATCTCAAACAATTTTTCTTTGTGATTAAAGCAGCTGGCCATATAACGATAATTTAAAGCAGCCATGGATGACAAATGGTAATCCGTATCCTCTTCCAGACGTAAGTGATGATCCTTTAATAATTGAAGAACAAGAGCGCGTATTTTCTTATCAATTGCAGCACTCACTTCTTGCGTGTTTTCATAAAAATATAATGCGTGACCCTCTAATTGCCCAATGAAACGTTCGCCTACTTTTACACTTTCTTCTATTGCATCGCTTTCTAAATAATATTGAAAAATTAATTTAGCCAGGGTTAGCGAGTAAGCAGCCAAAGAATTGTTTTCTTCTTTGTCAGAACTGCTTTCTTCTTTTTCAGGGTTCTCAGCTTTTTCTTGCTCTTGCAGCGCTTGCGCTATGCAACGATATACAATAGAAGCGACCAGAGGAATAGCTGGAATATGTTTTCCTTCATTTCTTTCATTTCTTTCATTTATTTCAGCGAACAACGCAGCACTCATTTCTTCAGGAGCGACCCGTGTAGAACACACTTCAAATACTCTTTTAATAATTTGTTTGTGATGATTAAATTCCCTAATCTCCCAATCTTCTAAATCTGGCGCACCCTGTGGTTTTCTCATTTGGCATTCATGCAATAAAGTCCGCTCAAATGGAACGAATAATAAATGAACTATATCATCAACATTTATTTGGCCTTCAGTTTTTTCCAATTGTTTAAGCAGACAATCAATAATCTCCACTTCATTCGTCTCATCTCTACAGGTGTCTGCTTCTAACAATGCAGCGGATAGTTCATCGACTGTAAAATCCAGCCTGTCCAACAGCACTTTCACCATGTTTACATCAGAAAAACGAGCAGCAAATTTCAATGTTGTCAGTCCATCTGCACGTCGTCCTTTAGGATCGCTGCTATGCTCAATAAGTAGTTGCGCTATGGCTAAACGTGTTTCTTCATCTCCTTGTTCTTCTTTTAGTATTTCTGATGAACTCTTTTGCTTAATCAATTGCCAAAGTAGAGGCATTTTTCTAAGTGGTTGATCAACTAGCGCGGCTTTTTCTTCTAGAGAAGAACAGGCGCCCAATACTCTTTTTACTTCATTAATATCCTGAGACCAGGCGGCTTCTTGAAAAGGAGAGCGTTCTGATTGTGTTTCTGGTTGAGAACCTGAAAAAAATTGAAGAGGGGCGCTAGCACGCGGGCGCCTTTCTTTCATTTTGCGTTGCATAAATTGTATCCTCTAATGTGTTATTTTAGTTTTTTCAGCAAAACCGTATGATAAATCATAATTACGTCTAATCAAATAGAATTGGTAAATTTATATCCAATTTATATAGGTTATTGATTTATAAAGTGTACCCCCTCCCTATCCCTCCCCCGCAAGGGGAGGGGACTTTCTTTTTGGGGGATCACATAGAATTTAATAACCGTTTTTTGTTTTCACCCTGTGAATTGATTCAATTGGAAGATGGGCAATAATACGGCTAAAACAATAAATAAGACGATCGCACCCATGATCAAAATAATAGCGGGTTCGAATAAAGCGAGGGTGACGTCTACGAGGCGGAGAATTTCTTCTTCTTGGTTTTTAGCGACACGTTCCAACATGTTTTCCAATTGTCCGCTGGCTTCACCGCTGGCAATCATGTGTATGCTCATGGGGGAAAAGTATCCCGTGTGTTTAAGGGCTAAATAAATGGCGCCGCCTTCGCGCACGCGGTTAACGGCTTCTTCCACGGCACGATGAATAGGAATAGTGGTGATGAGCTGCGCGGAAATAGTCATGGCTTCGAGTACGGGGACGCCGGAGGCGGAAAGAATAGATAACGTTCTCGCAAAACGCGCGGTATTCGCCGTTTTTAGCGCATAGCCTATGAGGGGCAAGCGCAATAAAAAACGGTGATTTTTTTCTCGTAACACCGCATTATTTTTTAATGCGTGTCGCCATAAAAAAATACCGACCACTAAAACAATCAAGACGTATAGACCATAACTTTTTACAAAGATACTAATCGCAATCAGCACTTGCGTTAATCCAGGCAGGTCTTGATTAAGATGACTGTAGACCGCAATCATTTTAGGTACTACGTATTCTAACAAAAATCCCACTATGCCCAAGGCCACAAACACAATCATGCAAGGATAGATTAAAGCCGTCCTAATTTTTTGCCGCATATGCCATTGTTGCTCAGTGTATTCGGCAAGACGTAACAGCACTTTATCTAAGTGTCCCGATTTTTCACCCGCTGCGATGGTGGCACAATAAAGTTCGGAAAAAGCTTGCGGATATTCACGCAAAGCAGATGCAAAAGCATGCCCTTCTACCACTTTGCTGCGCACAGAAAGAATCAGTCCTTTAAGATGGGCTTTTTCTGATTGTTCAGCTACGGCCAATAAACATTCTTCCACGGGCAATCCTGCAGAAAGTAAGGTGGCCAATTGCCGTGTCATGAGAGCAATTTCTTTACTGCTGATGCCGCGTGTTTTCTTCCATGTTGAAAAGGAATGCAGTTGTACTGTACCCTTTTTATCTTGAGAAAGACGCAGCTTAAACGGAATCAGTCCTTGATCACGCAGCAATTGCCTAGCATGTTTTTCGTTTTCACCTTCAATGACGCCTTTTTGTTCGCGACCGCTGGTGTGAATAGCAATGTAATGATAAGCCGGCATAACATTCAATCCTCACTAGTAACGCGTAAAATTTCTTCCAGTGAAGTGTCTCCCATTAAAACGCGACGGAAACCATCTTGCCTTAAACTTAAAAATAATCCGCGCGCGTATTTACGCATTTGTTGTTCAGACACACGGTCGTGAATCATAGTGCGTAATGCTTCATCGATGAGGATTAATTCATACACACCGCTTCTGCCCGCATAGCCCACGTGTCTACACTGACTACACCCCACGGGATGATAGATCACGGGTGGATTAGTTTCGGGAATCCCTAATACAGCGCATTCGCTTGCCGTTGCTAACAGTGGCTTTTTACAGTGTTGGCATAACAAACGCATTAAGCGTTGCGCTAATACGCCCGTCACGCTAGAAGCCAGCAAAAAAGGTTCTACACCCATGTCATCTAAACGCGTAATTGCACCTATCGCACTATTGGTATGCAAGGTAGATAACACTAAATGACCGGTTAAACTGGCTTGAATCGCAATTTGCGCTGTTTCTAAATCACGAATTTCACCTACCATCACCACATCAGGATCTTGCCGCAAAATAGCACGCAAGCCTTTGGCAAAGGTCATGTTAATTTTATTATTCACTTGGGTCTGACCAATGCCCACCAAATCATATTCAATGGGATCTTCTACCGTGAGAATATTACGCTTTTTATCATTAAGCACCGTGAGTGCGGCATATAAGGTCGTGGTCTTACCTGAACCCGTAGGGCCCGTCACTAAAATAATGCCGTGTGGATTAGCGATGAGTTGAGTTAATTGCGCTAGTGGTATGGCTTCCATACCGAGTTGCGCCAAATCAAGGCGTGCACTTTGCTTATCTAAAAGACGCAACACCGCACGCTCACCATGATTGGTTGGCATAGTAGACACACGCACATCCACGGCCCTTCCACCAATACGCAAGGTAATGCGTCCATCTTGCGGCAAGCGTTTTTCTGCAATGTCTAATTTGGCCATGACTTTGATGCGAGAAATAATGAGGGGCGCTAATACACGCGGTGGTTCCAATACTTCGCGCAGCATACCATCTACACGGAAGCGTATAGTGACGTGATCTTCAAATGTTTCTATATGCACATCAGACGCTTCTTCTTTGATGGCTTCGCTTAATAACGCATTCAATAAACGGATAATAGGTGCATCATCTTGCTTCTCTAATAAATCTTCGGCTTTAGGCAACACGTGCATCAAATCAGAAAGATTGAGAGAATCCCCTAAATCTTCCGCCATTTGCATGGCCGTAGAAGAATCTGTTTCATAGGTTTTTACCACGGCTGCATTAAATTCAGCTTCACTGACTGCTTCTAAGACTAGGGGCATTTGTAATTGGCGACGGATTTCAGCCAGTATAGACACCGGCGGCATCTGATAATAAATGACTTTGGCGACTTCATTTTCCGTTCCTGTCACCAACACGCCGTATCGTTTAGTAAAAGCAAAACGTAGCGGACTAATCACGGTTTAGTCTCAAAAGGCTTGGGTAAATCTTTTGTATTTTTCCATGGCGGCATGGTATTCAGCATGGGGTCCTTGCCTATATTTTCTAAATCTTCCGTATAATTTCCTTGTATGCTTTTCATCTCACCGTATTTGGTATGTGTAATGGCCATGGCATCTTCACCCGTGTGCAAAATAATAGGCTTGATAAATACCATCAGATTTTTTTTCTGTTGATTGGTGACCTTTTGTTGGAACAATTCACCGATAATGGGGATAGAAGAAATCAGTGGCACTTTATTAATATTTTCATTATTACTCGTACTGATTAAACCACCCAACACTAAAATATCATCGCTATTAATAATTACTGAATTTTTAATTTTGCTGGTATTAATTAAAGGTGTGACGCCAGGATTTTGAGGATTTTGTAACGTGTCATTCTTTAAATCCAATTGTAAACGTACCGAGCGGCCTAAATTAATTTGCGGCGTCACGTCCAATCTCAAGGTAACGTTTTTATATTCATTAGTCGTGAATGGGGTCGGTGAGGCAACACCGGCATTGGACGTAGCATATTGGCCTGTCTGTACTGAGACCATCTGTCCGATTTCTATAGATGCTTTTTGATTATCTAAGACGACGATTTGTGGGGTAGAGAGAATATTCACCCCATTTTGATTTTGCAATAAATTGAGCACTGTCCTAATTTGCACATGAGGCATAATGCCAAATACACCGGCACCCAAATTGGGAAAATCAGTGACTGCTCCTGTCGTTGAAGGAGGAATATCCGCATTGCCTGGCGTCACACTTCCCCATTGAATACCTAAATTGGTCAAATTACTTTCGTCCACTTCGGCAATAATCGCCTCGACCAATACTTGTGCCGGTCTAATATCCAGCTTGGCAATCACGGCTTTTAAGGCACGCATCAAAGCCGGAGGCGCGGTAATAATGACCGCATTAGTACTGGGTTCGGCTTGAATATAAGTAGAATTAGTAATGATTTCTTTAGGCACGGCGGAAGTCGTCGCATTGTTAGTGTTGCCCATAGCATTCGTATTATTAGAATTAGAAGAAGCGCCGTAATTAAACGTGGTAGACGAGCTAGGGGCACTTGATGATACCGTGCTCTCATGACGACTGATCCCACCGACTTCTCTGTTCCCTTCTTTGCCAATAATATTTTGAGCAATTCTTCCTAATAAAGGCGCAAAGGTTTTGGCTTCCAAATAACGCAAATAAACCACTTCGGTGTTGCCAGACGGTGTCGCTGAAGGTGCGTCCAAATGAGCAATTAACACGCGCATACGTAAACGTAAAGCCTTGGGCCCACCTAATAAAATACTATTGGTACGTTCATCCACCGCAACAGACACGGAAGCCGTCTCTCCAACCGCGCGTCCAGCAGATTGTAAATTGTTAATCACTGTGGCGACTTGTGCAGCAGAAGAATGGCGCAAGGAAATAATTTGAATCCCATTATTAGCGGCCGTATCGACATCACGGACAATCTCGTATAAACGACTGATGTTAGCCGCCCGTCCTAATAAAATAATGACATTGCCTGGTGTGTAAGCAGAAATATTACTCCATTGCGGGAGTAGGGGACGCAAAATAGGAATCAGTTGAGTAGCCGATATATTTTTAAGTGGAATGACTCTCACTACCACTTCATCGCCTTTGCCTGGCGTGAAATTAGTCGCAACTCGCGTGGCTTGTTCTCCACTTTCTAAATTAGGAACGATTTTTATGACATTGCCGCTGGGTATAGCTGAATAACCTAAAAGCCCCAACACAGAAAGAAACACTTGGTAAACTTCAGATTTTCGTATGGGCTTGCTAGAAATAAGCGTAATTTTACCCGTGACTCTTGGGTCCACCACAAAATTTTTACCTGTCTCTTGAGACACTTCATTAATCACACTCAAGATATCGGCATCTTGCAAATTCCATAATCGTGAAGAAGAAGGTCTTTCAGGTAAGGGTGGTAAAGATAAAGAAGGGGTGGGCACTATCATAGGAGCAGGTGGGGCAACAGGTTCAGCACCGCTGAAGGATGCGATAAAAAGTAAACTCGCTGCTATGAAAAATGAGAGCCATTTCATGTTAGGTTGAAACCCACTTCTATCTATCTAAAATAAAAATAGGGCGTCCACCTGGGACGCCCTTATAGCTCATAAGTATCACCCACCAACGAACTTAATTGGTTGGAGGAGTCGTACTGTTATCTGTTGCTGGAGGTGCATTCGTATTCATGCCATTGTCACCGCCCGTAGAAGCAGGTGGAGTGGTGTTATTTTGCGTACTACTATCAGGCGCTACATTGTTGTTGGAACCAGCACTACTATCCGTTGGCGCAGTAGCAGAAGGAGAGGTTTGTGTATCTGGGCTAGCAGGCTGCATGCTATCAGCCATTTGGTTAGCCTGTGGCTGCGCTTGAGATTGTGGTTGAGCTTGCTGTGCCATAGGCTGAGCTTGATATTGAGATTGCTGCGCATCTGCTGCTGGTTGATTTTGGTTATTGAAAGAAGCGTTGTCCGCCGATGATTGAGGAGCAGCAGCGGGTTGAGCTTGTTGCTCAGCAGGCATACCCATCGCTGTTGAGGGAGTCGTTTGGTCCTTGGCCTTGTCTTCCCCTTTAGAACAAGCCGTGACAGCTATGGCGCATAATCCAGCAAGAGTAGCGATGAGGAGATGTTTACGCATAATTGATTTTTCCTTTTATCAAAAAAATTAACCCACAAAATGACGATTCGCCGCTTCCACATTAAGCACTGACAAGAGCACTAGGTGCAGAAATATACTTGGCTACAAGGGAAGTATAAGCCCCTACATGAAAGAGGTATCTTATCGTAATTCAATACGAGTGCAAAGAGCGATATTACTGAAATAATGTCATCCCCGCGAAGGCGGGAACCCACCATTTCAACGCCAAGGTAACCGCTATGCCCAACACAGCCAAGAGACCCATCAATTGCAGTACGGTCAACCCCTGTTGAGAGCGCTTGGCTTTTCGTTTTGTAGTTTCGTTAAAATAAATTCTCATTAAAAATACCTCTGTCTCATGGCTTCTTTAGCTAACTGAAGCGTGTGGTTGGCGACTTCATTGGCACGTGCAGTGCCGTCACGCAAGACGGCATTCACATAATGAAGATCTTGTTCATATTGCAAACGTCGTTGGCGTATGGGCTCTATGAGTTCCACCAACACCTCAATGAGCCGCTGTTTACATTCCACGTCCCCAATAGTCCCGGCCTGGTAGCGTTGTTTGGCCGCCGCTACCCAGGCCACATCCTTATTAAAGGTCTCATGAAAAATCCATAATGGATTATTTTCAATATGGCCTTTGTCTGTCGCTTTCAAGCGGCTGGGGTCGGTATACATAGCCATGACTTTCTTTTTAATGGTATCGGGATCATCGCTCAGAAAAATGGCGTTGTTTAGCGATTTAGACATTTTTAATAAATTACCGTCAGGCCCCGGCCCTCCTATACCGACTAAACGACGCAAGCGACCCAATTTCCCTTCAAGAATAGGAAATAGTCCGCCTTGTTTCAGATAATCTGCATCTTCAGTATGAGGATCGACATGACAATACATTTGATTAAAACGACGCGCGACTTCACGAGTGAGTTCAATATGAGGAAGTTGATCTTCACCCACAGGCACCAAGGCCGGCCTAAATGTCAAAATATCGGCGGCTTGACTGATAGGATAAAGTAAAAAACCAAAGGGATAATTTTCTCCTAGCCCTTTATCGCGGATTTCATCTTTGATAGTCGGATTACGCATCACCCTAGGGTAGGGAATTAACATACTAAAAAATACGGTGAGTTCGGCAATGGCAGGAATTTCAGATTGGATAAAGATAGTACTTTTCTTAGGATCAATACCTGCCGCTAAATAATCTAAGGCAATTTCTATCACGCTTTGATGCACTTCAGTCGGTTGATCTGCGCGTGTCGTAAATGCTTGCACATTAGCAATCAAGAAAAAACAATCATATTCCGTTTGCATCTGTAAACGATTTTCTAATGAGCCTACCCAATGCCCTAAATGCAAGCGTCCCGTTGGCGTGTCCCCTGTCAATACGCGTTGTTGCGTTGTGTTTGTATTCATTCTGCACTCACTTTACTTACGTAAGGCCAAATGATAATACACTTGGCCAGCGTGTTGTTTTTTTATCAACTGCCAGTTGGAAGGCAGGTCATTATCCTTGATTATTTGATTAGCTTCCAGATAGATATGCGACTGACTCGCTAAAAATCCATGCGTTTCCAAATACTGACAACAAGTGAAAAGTAAATCGCTCTGATAGGGTGGATCAAGAAAAACAATATCAAACGGCTTTTCTACTTGATGCAATTGCAAAGGGGCCTTGGCCTGATAAACACAGGCATTGCTAGCGCCAAAGCGCAATAATTCTTGCTGCAATAACCCCACCACCGCTGCAGATTGGTCTACCATTTCCACATAAGCCGCGCCGCGCGAAAGCGCTTCAAAGCCCAGCGCTCCGCTACCTGAAAACACATCCAGGCAACGTGCATGAGCAATGGTGGGCGCCAACCAATTAAATAAGGTTTCTCTCACTCTATCCGGCGTAGGCCGCAGCCCTTCACCTTCTAATACTTGCAAGCGCCGCCCGCGCCACTGCCCTGCAATAATGCGTACCCCACTCTGTTTCATTGTCTATTCCTGTTTTATGGAGGTGACTATGCTAACATTAACCCCCATTATTTTAGGGGGTAAAAAGTGAGCCATGTTTGACTTTCTTAAGCGAAAACAAAATACTGAAGAAACACCCGTCCCTCTCCCTTCCGAAACCCCTCAATCTGGAGTATTCGCCCGCTTAAAACAAAGTCTAGCCAAAACGCGCGCCGGCTTTACCCACAGCTTGGCCCATCTCTTATTCGGCAAAAAAGAATTGAATGCCGATTTATTTGCTGAAATAGAAAAGGTATTACTCACTGCCGATGTAGGTGTTAAAACCACTGACCAATTGATGCAAATCCTCACCACCAAGCTAGCGCGCAAAGAATTAGATAATACCGAAGCAGCTTTTCACTGTCTGCAAGAAGAAATGAAACGCATTTTACGGCCTTGTTCACAACCCTTCTCTATTCCCAATACCATTAAACCCTATGTCATTCTCCTAGTCGGTATCAATGGTTCAGGAAAGACCACCACCATTGGTAAGTTGGCCCATTATTTTAAACAAGATCAAAAAAATGTTTTACTCGCCGCTGGCGATACCTTCCGTGCTGCCGCTATTGAACAATTACAACGCTGGGGCGAGCGTAATCACGTGCCTGTGATCGCCCAACAAAAAGGTGCTGATACTGCCGCCGTGATTTACGATGCCATGGCCGCCGCCCAAGCCAGACAAGTGGATATCCTCCTTGCCGATACCGCTGGTCGCTTACATACCCAATCTAATTTGATGGCTGAATTGCAAAAAGTAAAACGCGTACTCACTAAAATTGATCCCACGGCCCCTCACGAAGTCCTCATAGTCTTGGATGCAAGCCTTGGCCAAAATGCCTTAAACCAAGTGAAGCAATTCCACGATGCCATAGGCCTCTCAGGCATCATCTTAACCAAATTAGATGGCACCGCTAAAGGCGGGGCCATTTTTGCTATTGCCCAACAAACTCAGTTACCTATCCGATTTATAGGTGTAGGAGAAGGTATAGAAGACTTACGCCCCTTTCAGGCCGATGAGTTTGTGGATGCTTTGTTCACCGATTGAGCACCACACTTTAAGTTGAAGACCCCCCTCATATTTAGTAGTATGTGCCTACAACAAACAAGAGCGCCTCATGAGCAAAAACACTGCTTTACAAGTCATTGATCTCCGTCTGCCCGTGGGCAGTTTGGAAGCCTATCTTCATTACGTCAATCAAGTTCCTTTGTTGACTCAAGAAGAAGAATTTGAAATGGCGACCCGTTTGCAGGCCAATAACGAATTGGCTGCAGCTAAACGGTTGATTTTAGCTCATTTACGTTATGTGGTACGTGTCTCTAAAGGTTATTTAGGGTATGGACTGCCTTTGGCTGACCTCATTCAAGAAGGCAATATAGGCCTGATGAAAGCGGTCAGGCGCTTTAATCCAAATATGGGCGTGAGATTGGTCACATTTGCTATGCACTGGATTAAAGCTGAAATCCACGAATACATACTCCGCAACTGGCGTATTGTAAAAATTGCTACGACTAAAGCGCAACGTAAACTGTTCTTCAATTTGCGAACCCTCAAAAAACACTTAGGTTGGATGACCAATAGCGAAGTCAACGACATTGCTAAAGATTTAGGGGTAAAAGCCCAGACCGTCAGAGAAATGGAAATGCGCCTGTCCACTCAAGACGCTTCGTTAGACGTGGATTACGACGACGATGAAATGAGCTTGAATCCCGTGCTCTTTTTAGAAGACCCCCGTTTCAACCCTGCTCAAGAATTAGAAAGCTCAGATTGGTCAACCCAATCCAGTGATGCTATTCATCATGCCTTGGATCGCTTGGATGAACGCAGCCAAGACATCATTCGCACGCGTTGGTTAGATGAAAACAAAATGACTTTGCAAGATTTAGCCGACAAATATCAAATCTCTGCCGAAAGAGTCAGACAACTTGAAAAAAATGCCATGAAAAAGTTGCGGACTGCCGTAGAACAGCAAGTGGTATAAACCATCACAGCGATTTTTCTAACTGATCTGCGCGGATTCCCCGCCTAACAATTGGTTAGCTTCACTAATTAAAGCCAAACGCACTGCCTCTAGTTTGGACATTTTAGCCGCGCGCAATACTTCATACACTTCGGCTAATTTAGTGAGTAGTTGGCCTTTTCTGGTTTTTTCTAACTTACCCACTTCAGGAAGTTCTCTGATTTCATGCAATACCCTAGCGATTTCTTCCCAATTGTAAGCCGCCGTTTGATCGCGTGGGGTGACGCGCTTAATCGTACCCTTTTCACTAGGCGTAGCCGTTGCAGCACCCGCCGTCCCATCCAAAACCACCGCTTTATAACGATCAGCTGCTTCCATCAATATCTCTATCCTATCGGCGAGAGAACCTTTTTGGGTATCATCCGTGTGCGGATAAAAAGTAAGCGTCATGTGACTCCCCTTATTTTTATGGCTATATCATATCTTGTTATCATTAGAACCACATCCTCTATTCCCAGTATAAACATTCTCCTGCTAGGCATGGCGATAATTATGTAAATAAATGATCAATAACTATTATTTTGTTTATTTATTCTGTCAAAACACCGGTAATTTAAGGCTTCTCCTAGGTGAGTATCATTGATGGTCTCGCTGGCAGCATGGTCAGCAATGGAGCGGGCCACCTTGAGAATACGGTGATAGGCCCGTGCCGATAAATTAAATTTAATCATGACTTGATGCAATAGCTGTTCCGCTTTGTTTTCCATGCAGCTAATACGGTCCAATTCAGGAACGGTAAGCGCATTATTATATTTACCTTGTCGCTTCCATTGATATTCGCGTGCTTTAATCACTGCTTCTCTTACGACCTGGCTAGTTTCCTTTGTCTTGTTAGCTGTTTCCAGCAAGGCTTCCGGAGGTAAACGCGGGACTTCCACGTGCATATCAATGCGGTCCAATAAAGGGCCGGATATTTTTGCCAAATACCGATTAATTTGTTCGCGACTACAGTGACACACGTCCATGCCACTGCCAGCATACCCACAAGGACAAGGATTCATGGCGGCGATTAATTGAAATTGGGCAGGGAAAAGTGCTTGGCAAGCGGCGCGGGAAATGGTGATACATCCTGATTCCAAAGGTTCACGTAAACATTCCAACACGTGTCGATTAAATTCCGCTAACTCATCTAAAAACAACACTCCGTGGTGAGCCAAGGAAATTTCCCCAGGCCGCGGCGGACGACCGCCTCCCACTAACGCCACGCTGGAACTACTGTGGTGAGGTGCCCTAAATGGAATGCGTTTCCATTGCATTGGATTAAATCCACTACTGCTCACTGAAGCAATAGCGGCTGTTTCTAAAGCTTGTTGTTCACCTAACTCCGGCAAAATCGTAGGCAGTCGACTGGCCAACATGGTTTTTCCCGTTCCCGGCGGCCCTATAAACAAAATACTATGCCGCCCCACTGCCGCCACTTCCAAAGCGCGTTTAGCCTGTATTTGGCCTTTGACATCCGCGAGGTCCATGCCTGTTTCAGCAGGCAAAGCCATTTCCACTGACGAGCACGGTGATAATAAAGATTCACCTTTGAGATGGGCGCATACTTCTAACAAATGTTTGGCCTGCAATACCTTTGCTGATTTAACTAACGCCGCCTCTGCTGCATTTTGTACAGGCACAATTAACTGTCTACCTGCTTGTAACGCGCCCAGCACAACGGGCAACACGCCACGAATAGGCCTTAATTCACCGGATAAAGCAAGCTCCCCCACAAATTCATATTCAGCCAAAGCGTGATAAGGAATTTGCTTAGAGGCCGCCAAAATACCTAATGCAATAGGTAAATCAAAACGTCCTCCTTCTTTAGGCAAATCAGCAGGCGCCAGATTCACAGTAAGATGCCGAATAGGAAATTCAAAATGCGTATTCAAAAACGCACTACGAATACGATCTCGACTTTCTTTCACCGCCGTTTCCGGCAATCCCACAATATAAAACCCCACTGTTCCCATAGAAAGATGCGTTTCCACGGTAACTAAAGGGGCCGTAATTCCTGAAGAAGCACGACTATAAACAATAGCAAGCGACATAACATAACTCCTTAAAAAATTAAAAATGAGGTTGATACCCCCCTCCCTAACCCTCCCCCGCAAGGGGGGAGGGGATTTATTTAGTTGGCGCGTGAAGCAGGGAGAGGGGATTTATTTAGATGGCGCGGAGCAGAGAGAGGGAATTTATTTAATTATCGCAGAAGAGAGTGAGAGGTTAGCATGCTCTTGGGCGCGCAACTGGGCGTCTTGCAAATCCTGGGCTGTGCCAATGTTATACCAGCCTCCCTGATAATGCTCACCCGTTACTAGTCCTTGTTGTATGGCCTTGACCATGACTTCGCTCCAGCGCAAAAATCCTGGACGGCATGAGGCAAATAACTCAGGGGTATAAACACCTATTCCACCAAAATTGAGTTTAGGCCGCGCCTCTAAACTCACGTGACCCGCTGACAAACCAAAATCACCTTGGGGATGAAAGGGGGGATTATCCACCATCACCAGATGGGCTAAACCATTGAGATGACGAGGCAGTTGAGTAAAAGAATAATCCGTGAGCACATCGCTGCTGACCACAATAAAAGGTTGGTTACCCAACAAAGGCAGCGCATGCAAAATACCTCCGCCCACTTCCAATCTTTCTTTTTCTTCTGAATAAAGAATAGAAACACCGTAGCGTGAGCCATCACCCAAGGCCGCTTTAATTTGCTCACCTTGATAAAAAACATTAATAACTATTTCAGTGATTCCCGCCTGTTTAAGACGTAAAAGAGGATATTCAATCAGATGATAATCCGCCACCGTTAACAAGGGTTTAGGCATGCTTTCCGTCAGCATTCCCATTCTTTCACCGCGACCGGCTGCTAAAATCAGGGCTTTCATTGTCATGATGCAGACACCTTGGCCCATGCCGGTTGCACGGTCTGTTGTAAATAAGTATGCAGCGCATGATATTCAGGATAACGAGCACTGACCGTCAGTAAATAATGCAAGGTGCGTGGCACATAATTTAAGTAATGCGGTTGCTGATCACGCACGGCTTTTCGTGCAAACGTCAGTAAGGCTTTTAAATGACGTTGCATGCCCATACCATCAAACCAATGTAAAAATTCTTGCTGAGAAACGTTAGGCAACACGCCTAACTGAGATAATCGTTGCCAATAATACTGGGCCCAATCTTGTACTCTCTCTGCGGGCCAATCAATATAACAGTCTCGCAATAAAGACACTAAATCATAAGTAACCGGCCCTATAAACGCATCTTGAAAATCCAATAATCCCACTTGTTGCTCAGGTAAAACCATTAAATTAGCTGAATGATAATCTCTATACATAAATACGTGAGGTTGCGCGTTAGCCGATGCGATCAACGATGCCATGCAATCATCCAAGGCTTTTTCTTCTTCTACAGAAGGAGTTAATCCCAAGAGTTTGCGCAAAAACCACTCTTTATGCCACGCCCATTCTTGCCACATGATGTCAGCGGTAAAAACTGGAATGTCCATGCCCTTCACTTCACGTATGTGTTGTAAATGGCTAAGCACATTCATGGCCTCGGTATACAGTGAGTCGGCATTCTCGCTGGTTAGCGCTTTAAGATAAGTCATCTCACCAAAATCACTCAGCAGTAAAAAACCCTGGGACAAGTCTGCTGCCATAATCTCAGGAGCGAGTAATCCTTGCTCTCGCAAGGTCTTGGCAATGGCAATAAAAGAATGGCAATTTTCTTTTGTAGGCGGGGCATCCATGACTACGAAAGAACCTTTCTTGGTTTGAATACGAAAATAACGACGAAAACTGGCATCCCCGACCATGGGTTGTAGAAAAGAAAACGATAAGCCGCAATCGGTCTTTAACCAATTTAATAATAAAGCGATGCGCTGATCAGTTTTTAATGTGGGTGTTGATTCCATTACCTAGACCTTTTCGTTACACTTGCTCACAACTCAGTTTAGAGCATGTTCATTTCGATGGGTTGAAGGTCCCAGCGGCCAGCCGCGGGTAAGAGTAATGTAGCTTAGAGACTGATAAATGTCTGCAAGAAAAAACAAGAAAGCTCATGGCATTATCCTGATTTGCTTGCTGCTACTTCTGCCTTTATTTGCTTTTTCTAAGACTTATGTGAATGATGCCAGCACCCCCTCTTTGATGCGGGACAGCATTGCTAAAGAATTGGGCTGGGTTGGCAATGAAGCCTCTTTTTGCGGGGGGTACTATATTGATCAACCCTTTATTTTTCCCGTAAAAGTAGAAAAGGAAAAAGAAAATAGTATTGAAATCACCGGCAACCGCGCTCTCTTGGCACAACATGGGACGTCCATTTTAGAGGGTAGTGTCTCTGCCACCCGTTACGGACAACAACTTACCTCTAACAAAGCGTTTCTTTACCGCAATGCCGCAGGCAAATTAATCGCCATGGACATGATTGGTGATGTGCATTTGCGTGAACCCAATACGTTAGTGATAGCCAAACAAGGCCTTTATAATTTTGAGACTAAGACCAAATCACTGATTAATGTGATTTACCGCACTTCGATTAACAGCAGTAAGAAGATAGTGGGGGCCACTCAAGTCACCGATGAAGAAATGCAAAGAGAAAGAAAAATCACTGACCTGACAGCTTGGGGCAGTGCTTACGAATTTTCTCAAACACAAAACAATGTCTACGAATTTGAGAAAACCAGTTACAGCACTTGCCCACCCACTCATCCCAATTGGGAAATGAAAGCCAGCCACATAGAGTTAGATAAAAATACGGGGCGCGGTTACGCCACTAACGCCCGTCTTTTGGTAAAAGATATTCCGGTGTTTTATACCCCTTACATTAATTTTCCTATAGACAGCCGCCGTAAGTCCGGCTTTCTTTGGCCCTCATTGGGCGTGTCCAACAGTTGGGGACCGTATGTGCTTGCTCCTTTTTACTGGAACATGGCACCTAATTTCGACATGACGCTGACCCCTGGATTACTCACTAAGCGTGGCTTACAACTCACAGATAATTTCCGCTATCTCACGACGACCAGCTCAGGCCAAATTAATATGAGCATTTTACTCAGTGATAAAGCGTTTTCAGAATTCCAGCTTGCTGAACGTGACGCGTTTTCCAATTCGACTAATCCCACTATACAAGCTGAACTCAGTCGTTTATTAAATAGCAGCACCACGCGCAAAGCGTTTTCCTGGCGCGATACGTCGCAATTTGACGAGCACTGGTCCAGTCGTGTGGATTTTAATTACGCGGGTGATGATTATTATTTGCGGAATTTTGGCAGTAACTTGAATGACATTTCAGACAATCAATTATTACAACAAGGTGAATTGAATTATAAAGGACAACATTGGGATTTTACGGGCCGTTTGCAAACGTATCAAACACTGCATCCCATAGACGAGAATCCCGTGCAAAATATTTATAGGCGTTTTCCTCAATTAATTTTGACGGGTGATTATCCCGATCAACCCTTGGGACTGGAATATTTTATCAATAATGATTTAACACATTTTGATATACGTAATACGCCGGGCACGTTGGCTAATCAACCCATTGGTAATCGTTTCCATGTTCAACCTGGTGTAAGTTTGCCGCTCAATTTGCCGTATTTTTATATTACGCCACGCATACAATTGGCGTTTACTGATTATAATCTTTATCAGACCACGCCTACGCAAACACCTAACAGCATACAACGTACCTTGCCTATTTTTGATATCGCTTCGGGGTTAGCCTTTTCTCGTTTCACTACTTTATTTAGCCATGCTTTTCAGCAAACCTTGGAACCGCAGGTGTATTACACCTACATTCCTTATCGTAATCAAAGCAGCATTCCTTTATTTGACACCACGGTCAATACCTTAAGCTACGATCAATTATTTAATTACAATCGCTTTAGTGGCATAGACCGTATTGGCGATGCGAATCAACTGGGCGTCGGTATCACCACTCGTCTTATCGATCAAGAATCCGGCATAGAAAAAGTACGCTTAGGCATAGGCGAAATTATTTATTTTACTAACCGTAAGATCACGCTGTGTAACAATAACACTTGCACGGACAATCCCACTAACCCAGATAATCATAGACGACTGTCACCTTTATCAGCGGTAGTGGACTACCACGTTAATCCACATTGGAGTGTTTCGGCCAACCCCATTTGGAACCCCATCACTAAACAATTAGATAACACCACCGTGGGACTGCACTATGGTTTAGATGATCAACGCGTTATCAACTTTGTTTATAGTTATGCGCGCGGCGGCGATATTCTTTCCGGTGTGCCCCTCAATAATCCCAGCAATAATTTAAAGGTCACGGATGCTTCCTTTGCTTGGCCTGTACTCAATGCGGTTACCCTAGTAGGCCGATGGAGCCAGAATTGGAATCATCGCCATTTGCAGAACCTCCTCTATGGGTTACAATACGACACCTGTTGTGTTGCGGTAAGACTAGTAGGAGGGCGAGCTTTTCTAGGGCTGGATCCAACCAACAATAATAAACCGTTATATAATAGCCAGTTTTACCTGCAGTTCTCCCTAAAAGGGTTAGGCGATGTGGGTTCAGGTGACCCCAGCGGACTGCTAAGCAGCATTTCAGGCTATAAACCTCAATTTGGGCAGGAATTTTAAATGAAAACACACAAAATAATAGGCAGCTTGTTTTTTCTCTTCGCGATCATGGGCGGTACGTTTTCTAGTGCTCAAGCTGAGCAGAATAATGAAGCCTTGGATCAAATTGTCGCCGTCGTGAATGATGATGTTGTGACCAAGTCTGAATTAAACAAGGCCATGACTATTGCTAAAATGCAGATCAGCCAAGAACATCTCCCTACCCCCGCTGAAACGGTATTAACCAAACAAGTATTAGATCAGCTCATTAATAAAAAATTACAATTACAAATTGCCAAACAAGTGGGCATTACCATACCCGATGATCTCTTAGATCAAACCATTGGCCGCGTGGCCAAGCAAAACAATATCTCTATTGAAGCGCTTTATCAGCAACTTTCCCATGAAGGCATGACTAAGACCAGTTATAGAGATGAAATACGCGAACAATTGACCTTGCAAAAATTACAGCAACAAGAAGTGGTCAGCCACATCACTATCTCCCCTGAAGAAGTAACGGCTTTCATGCGCTCGCGCGTGTGGCAGTCTAATGAATCAAAAGAATATCATCTCGAAGATATTTTAATCCCGCTGACTGACACTCCTTCTTCAGATGAAGTGATAGCCGCTAAAAAACATGCGCTCACCATAGTAGACAAACTCAAACAAGGCCAATCATTCCAAAAACTCGCGCTAGCCGAATCAGGTGATAAGCATGCTTTACAAGGCGGCGATTTAGGTTGGCGTCAACTTCCGGAAATTCCCTCTGCGTTTGCCGAATATGTGACACATTTACAAGCTAAAGAAATAGCCGGCCCTATTCAAACGCCAAATGGCTTTCACGTCATTCGCTTGATTGCCGCTCGCAATCTTGCCAATGCGCAAGGAGCACCCAGCAAAAAACAAGTAGAAGATTTATTGTTGCAACGTAAATTTGAAGAAGCGGTACAAAACTGGGTGTCTAAAATACGCAGCCAAGCTTTTGTCGTGATGCAGCCCACAAAAACGACTGCTAATGCCTAATCACAAACGCATTCTCATTACGCCGGGTGAACCCGCCGGCATTGGGCCAGATATTACCTTACAAATCGCCATGCAGCCTTGGGAAGCGGAATTAATTGCTATTGCTGATCTAAATTTACTGCAAGAACGCGCGCGTTTATTGGGTTTACCTTTAAAGATAAGTGAATGGAAAGGCCCTGATCAACCCGTGACTACCCATCAAGCCGGCACTTTAAAAGTACGCCCTGTAAAACTAGCTCATGCTGTTGTCCCGCAAAAATTGGATGCAGCGAATGCCTCCTACGTACAACAGACTTTAGACTTGGCTACTGATCTTTGTTTAGAAAAAAAAGCGCAGGCCATAGTCACAGGTCCCGTGCATAAAGGTATCATGCAAACGGCGGGGCTCCCCTTTCTGGGACATACAGAATATTTTGCTAAACGTTGTGCGGCAGCCACGCACACACCGTGTGAACCCGTCATGTTATTTGTTACGGAGTCTTTAAAAGTAGCTTTAGTGACGACGCACTTACCTTTGGCCGCGGTGCCTAAAGCATTAACATCAACGCATATTCAATCTGTGTTATCGATTTTGTATTCCGAACTTAAACAAAAGTTTGGCATTGCTTCACCACGCATTTTAGTTTGCGGTCTTAATCCTCATGCCGGTGAAGGGGGATATTTAGGACTCGAAGAAATAGAAATCATTACCCCCGCTCTGCAAGCGTTTCAAAAACAACACGGGCCATGCGTCATAGGCCCTCTGCCTGCCGATACTATTTTTACTCCACACTATTTAATGCAAGCGGATGCTGTTCTCGCCATGTATCATGACCAAGCCTTACCTGTAGTGAAATATATTGGTTTTGGACAAGCGGTCAATGTCACTTTGGGGTTACCGTTAATACGTACTTCCGTAGATCACGGTACTGCTCTGAATATTACTGGTACGGGTAAAGCCGACGCAGGAAGTATGGCGGCAGCTTTAAAGCTAGCTATTCAATTGGCCCACTAATCACGCACGGTGTTTAATCGCCTGCTCTTCTTGAGGTAAAAGTTGAGACTCAGCAGTTAATTCAGGAAAGCGGTGTAAAAATATACCGTCGTTGTCAACGATAAACAGGCTATTACCTTCAGGGTTGAAAGCAACTTCTGGCCTCACACCAGGGTTAGGAAATGAATAGAGGCGATGAGCATTATTCATATTGTAGATACTGACTTCTTCTATACTGACTTCTTCTTTTGAGTCTCCTTCACGAGAAACAATCGCCACCTGAGGTTGCGGGTTGGCATAGGAAATAGCAAAACTACTGATCATCTTGTTGGAACGTGGAAAGATATTTCCAACACGTTTGTGGGTTTCCATGTCCCATAGTTGTATACCTGGCACCGTGCTTGAAGTACAAAAAAGAGTTTTGTTGTCTTTAGAAAGCGCCATATCGGTTATCTCTCCCTCTTCACATGCTCGGGAAAGATCTAATACGTCCACTTCTTCACATTGGGCATTACACACATGGACTGTACCCTGCTTATTTAAGAGCAGTAATCGTTGCTCATCTTGAGAAAAGACGATTTTATCTACTTGATTTGGTCGCTCATGAAATGTAAACGGCTGTATAAGTTGATACGTTTCTCCAGAGTAAAGACCAAATTTCGAATGGACCATAACACCCTGATAGCACTCGCTAGCCCAAGGTGCCACAATAAAATTTCCATCATTTAGGGTAAATAGTTGGCTATGAGAGAAAGTGTATCTTGGATGCGTAAAATTAATTTTTATTCTTTTTTCCTCTAAGTCCCATACGATAAATTGGTCTGTCGTTGTGCAACAAAGAAGCTCCCGCTTATTTTTGGTAAACGCATAAAAAGAAAAATTAGCATAAAGAAAAGATCTTCTGTCCGCAAGATTTGCTATTTGTTCTCCAGCCGCATTCAATAGAATAAATTCTGCAATCTCATCGTTTTTATCTATCGGATGCCTCAGAAACATCATACCGCTACGAGCAAAACTGTGTTGATGTTGGTTAGAACTATCAGTATAGGTAGTGATTTGTTTCTTTGTTGTTGATTGAAAAAAATTGATCCTTTTATTGCTTTGGACAAACAAATTAAAAGCAAGTCCACTTAAATTTTTACAAATGCCTCTAGTCTTGAGCACTTCCGCATCGGGTAAACAGTCTATTATTTCCCACCACACTTCTAAGGGTAACTCTTTTGGAATTCTTTTATTTTGATCTAATTCTTTAAGCAGAGCACTCAATAACGAAAGAGCTGTTTTATTCCCTAAGGCTTTAAACGTACGCGACCTAAGAGCCACGTCAATAATACGGCGAATTTTTTCTAAGATAGAATAAGGCAATTCCTGGTCTTCATTTAATTGTTGCACGATGGGTTGTTTGAGTAAGGCTTGTAATCTTTCGATGGGTCTAGAAACACCTTTAAATAAAGTGGTCTTTTGCTGTATGGCATAGGATTGCAAATGAGTGTGCAGCCATCGTTTAGTAAAAAAAGGCTTATCCAAAGTGGAAGCGGTATCGCGTAACATGGGCTGGCCTCATTGTGTTATTATTTTCTAGCTTGATAATTTATTCAAAAATATATCATACACTGCGCTTTTAGTCGAATTAAACAATAAAATAGGTGGTTTTAAGCTAAATCTGCTTCTGCTGCAATACCGCCATGGTCAGCCGATTGACTGAGACTAATTGACCCTCTTCATTCTTAATCTCTATGCTCCACACTTGGGTACTCTTACCTAAATGAAAAGGCTCGGACATGGTTTAACTATTCAATTGACTGATTAATCACATACCGTGTTTAATCGCCTGCTCTTCTTGAGGTAAAAGTTGAGACTCAACAGTTAATTCAGGAAAGGTGTGTAAAAATATACCGTCGTCGTCAACGATAAACAGGCTATTACCTTCAGAGTTGAAAGCAACTTCTGGCCTCACACCAAGGTTAGGAAATGAATAGAGGCAATGAGCATTATTCATATTGTAGATATTGACTTCTTCTTTTTTTGAACCCCTTTCACGAGAAACAATCGCTACCTGAGGTTGTGGGTTGGCATAGGAAATAGAAAAACTGCTGATTTTGTTGCAACGAGGAAAGATATTTCCAATACGTTTGTGGGTTTCCATGTCCCATAGTTGTATACCTGGCACCGTGCTTGAACTACAAAAAAGGGTTTTGTTGTCTTTAGAAAGCGCCATATCAGTTATCTCTCCATATTCATATCCCCTGGAAAGATCTAATACGTCTACTTCTTCACAATTGCTATTACACACATGGACTGTACCCCGCTTATTTAATAATAGTAATCGTTGCTCATCCTGAGAAAGGACGATTTTATGTACTCGATCTGGTCTCTCATTAAATGTAAACGGCTGTATAAGTTGATACGTTTCTCCAGAGTAAAGACCAAATTGTGAATGGTCTAGTTCAATCTCATCACCGTCGTGAGCCGGAGCCACAATAAAATTTCCATCATTTAGGGTAAATAGAGCGCTTTGAGAGAAAGAAGTTCCCGGAGACCAAGAATCATATTTTACAGTTTTATTGCCTATGTCCCATACCATAAATTGCTCTCTATCCGTGCAACAAAGAAGCTCACGCTTATTTTTGGTATACGCATAAGAGGTAATATGACTACCAGGAAAGATCTTGAGATCAGGAAGTGCCGTTTGTTCCCCAGCCGCATTCCATAGAACGAATCTTGCAATCCCCCTTTCTTTATCTATCTGAGACCTCATCGACATCATACCGCTACGAGCAAAACTGTATTGATGTTGGATAGAACCATTAGTACAGGTAGTGATTTGTTTCTTTGTTGGTGGTTGAAAAAAATTGATCCTTTTATTTTTTTGAACAAACAACTTAAAAGCAAGTCCATTGAAAAGTTTACAAATGACTCTAGTCTTAAGCACTTCCGCATCGGGTAAACACTTTATTATTTCCAACCACACTTCTGAGGGTAACTCTGTTGGAATTTTTTTATTGTGATCTAATTCTTTAAGCAGGGTAGTCAATAACGAAAGAGCTGTTTTATTCCCCAAGGTTTTAAATGTACGCGACCCAAGAGCCACTTCAATGATAAGGTGAATTTTTTCTAAGATATTAAAAGGCAATTCCTGGTCTTCATTTAATTGTTGCACGTTGGGTTGTTTGAGTAAGGCTTGTAATCTTTTGATAGGCCTAGGAGTAAATAAAACCGTCTTTTGCTGGATAGCATAGGGTTGCAAATGAGTTTGCAGCCATCGTTTAGTAAAAAAAGGCTTATCCGGAGCGGAAGCGGAATTATGTAACATGGGCTTAGCCTCGTTGAGTTATTATTACTAGCTTGATAATTTGTTCAAAAATCTACCATATTTTGCTACTTTCGTCAAATTAACTAGAAAATATGAGGTCTTTAGCTAAATCTGCTTCTGCTGCAACACCGCCATGGTCAGCCGATTGACTGAGACTAATTGACCCTCCTCATTCTTAATCTCTATGCTCCACACTTGGGTACTCTTACCTAAATGAAAGGGCCTCGCTGTACCAATCACTTCTCCGCCACGCATGCTGCGGATATGGTTAGTATTAATGTCCAAACCCACGCAATAAAAGGTGGGAAAAGCGACACAATAATTTGCAGCGGTACTGCCTACGGTTTCTGCTAAGACACAAGAGGCCCCACCGTGCATGATACCTAGCGGCTGTTTAGTCCGTTGGTCCACAGGCATGCGTGCGACCAAATAATCTTCCCCCACTTCCGTAAATACAATGCCCAAATGCTCAGACATGGTATTGTTGCCACGGGCATTGATGACATCTAAATCGATTTCTACTTGCCAGATTTTCATACTATCTCCTTACTTATATGCTTGCTTTACGTTCGCAAAGTCCGTATCTTTTTAACCAGGCTTTGCCTTAAGGTAACAAACCTATACAATACGAGCGAGTGTCGCTATCAGTGAATCCAGGAAAACCATGGTGATGAAAAAGAGTTTGCTTTATATCATGACTGTCTTGGTTCTTGGGCAAACCTCTGTCCATGCAGCAGATTTACTCGAAGTTTACCAACAAGCCCAATGCAGCGATCCTATTTTTCAACAAGCCATCGCTCAACGTTTATCTACAAAAGAAGGCGTTCCCATTAGTGTTGCGACTATCTTACCTAATTTATCGTTAACTGCCCAACCTTCCGTTTCTCGTATTGGCTATGCCGGTACACAATTTACAACGGTGATACCCGGCCTTACACCTAACAGTTTTGTTTCGCCTCGCAATAATACGTTGCGTGCTTATACTATGAATCTTTCTCTGACTCAGACCGTGTTTAATTTTTCCCAATTTTCCGCAGTGGCTTCTCAAGTTGCATTATCAAAAGGAGCGGATGCGACTTTGAATGCCGCTTTACAAAGCCTCATGATACGCGTGGCAAATGCGTATTTTACGGTGTTAAAAGACGAAGATAATTTAAGTTATAGTGAAGCCTCTAAGCTCGCTTTTGCGGAACAATTAGCACAAATCAAGCAGCAATATGACGTGGGCTTAAAAACCATTACTGATGTTTACACGGCCCAAGCCTCTTATGATTCTTCCGTTGCAAATTACATTGCAGCCCAGACCACCTTGTCCAATGATAGAGAAAATTTACGCGTGATCACGGGAGTATATTATCCCCATCTTTTATCATTGAGCGAAGATTTCCCTTTGATTAGCCCGCAACCTACGAATGTAGAACGCTGGGTAAAAACATCGGTACAACAAAATTGGTCTATCAAAGCATCGCAATTCAACGTGGATTCGGCCTTGCAAATCATTAGACAACAATTCGCCGGTCATTTACCCACCGTCAATGTTGCTGGGACCTTGGGCCGTCAATACCTGGATAATGTGAACGGATATCAAACATTGAATCAGCGCAATGGGCCTGGAACGATTTCAACTAAAGAACTCGCTTTAAATATCAACGTGCCTATTTTCTCAGGAGGTGGCGTCACGGCGCAAACCAATCAAGCCACGTATAATTATCAAGTGGCCCAGCAACAATTGGAGCAGACCATACGCAATACCATTAATACCACGCGTCAAAGTTATCTCAGTATCATAGCCGGTATCAGTCAAATTTCAGCGGACAAACAAGCCATTAAATCTACTATTAGCTCATTAAAAGGATTAGAAGCGAGTTATCAAGTCGGCACTGAAACCTTAGTTGATGTACTCAACCAACAACAAAAAGTTTTTCAAGCACAAACCCAATACGCCACCGACCGTTATGCTTTCGTCAATAACATACTCGCTCTCAAACAAGCCGCCGGCACCTTGAGTTTTGACGATTTACGTGGATTGAACGCTTGGTTAATTGAAAAACAAAGAGCGAGCGCTAAAGGATTCACCCACAAAGCCAAAAAGTGGCATGTTAAACGAAGCCACAACACTACCAAAAAAATGCCGGCTCTCTCAAATGGTATCCCTTCCCCCTCCAGGGGGAAGGTGGCGCAAAGCGCCGGAAGGGGGGATAAAACACACCACCGCTCCCCCAGCAAGCACAAAGTCTTAGCAAAAAATAACCACCGCAGCAAAAAAATTATTGGCGCAAATTAATTATTTGGAATAATTATATTCCCCCTTCCGGCGCTTCGCGCCACCTTCCCCCTGCGGGGGAAGGAATTCCATAAGAGTTATGTTTTTTCCTTCTTAGTCAATTCCTCATACTTCTTCATCAACACTTCTTGCGTCTCATCATGCAGAGGATCTTTGATAATACAATTCACCGGACATACGGCCACACATTGCGGTTCAGAAAAATGGCCTACGCATTCTGTGCATTGCTGAGGACGAATTTCATAAATGGCGACGCCTTGATAAATCGCGGTATTTGGACAAACCGGTTCGCAGACATCGCAATTGATGCATTCATCGGTAATGAGAAGCGCCATGCGTTACGACCTCGTTTTAGTGTATTTCTTATTTAATGCTTGTAACACAGCCTCAGGAACAAACCCACTGACGTCCCCATTGAGAGAAGAAATTTCTCTGACTAAACTGGAAGAAATATACATGTGTTTTTCCGAAGGCATTAAAAAAATACTTTCTATAGAAGAATTCAAATGTCGGTTCATACTGGCCAATTGAAATTCATAATCAAAATCGGTGACCGTGCGCAGACCACGCAAAATGATATTGGCCTCATGTTCTTTAGCAAAGTCCAACAAGAGTGAATTAAATCCTTTTGCTTCTACATTGCGTTGGGCTTTCAATATGGTCTGGCACAAATGAATACGTTCTTCCAAAGAAAATAAAGGCTGTTTATTGGGATTGGCCGCAATCGCCACAATAACGTGGTCAAATATTCGCGCCGCGCGTTCAATGACGTCCACATGACCATAGGTAATGGGATCAAACGTACCCGCATAAACAGCTATATTTTTCATTGTCTTATCCTCATATATGGATTAGCAAACAATAAACTGCCGTCATTATACGGTATAATCCTGAAAATGACTCCCCTTTAACACAGCAATGAGCCTTTCTATGTTTAAATTTAAAATAATCCGTAATGCGGCAGGCACCATCACTCACATTGATACTCACCTCACAGGCAATGATTTATTGAGTAATTCTAAACTAAATAAAGGGTGTGCATTCGATCAAGAAGAAAGAGATTTATTTGGCCTAACAGGATTATTACCGCATCAGGTAGAAACATTGGACCAACAAGCAGCGCGCATGTTCATGCAATACCATGAACACCATACTTGCTTAGGTAAAAATATTTATCTAAATGTGTTACACGATTATAACGAAACTTTATTTTACAAATTAGTCAGCCAACATTTAGAAGAAATGCTTCCTATTATTTATACGCCAACCGTAGGTGAGGCCGTGCAACGGTTTAGTTTAGAACATAGAAAAGCCCGCGGCCTTTATATCAGTTACGCCGACCGCAATAAAATAGATTCCATCTTGCAACATCGCGTTCCTCCTGAAGTGGACCTCACCGTAGTCACCGATGGAGAAGCCGTCTTAGGCATTGGTGACCAAGGTATTGGCGGCATTAATATTTCTAATGCCAAACTCATGGTGTATACCTTATGTGGTGGAATTAATCCGCATCGCGTATTGCCCATTCAACTGGATGTGGGAACTAATAATCCCCATCTCTTAAATGATCCTATGTATTTAGGTTCGCGTCATGAACGCATTACGGGTGCGGAATACGATGATTTCATCGCTGCGTTTGTGAGTGCACTCACTAAAAAATTTCCTTCTATTTTTTTACATTGGGAAGATTTGGGACGTGATAATGCAAGACGCATACTGCAACAGTATCAACACCAATTATGCACGTTTAACGGAGACATGCAGGGCACCGGTGTGGTCGCTCTTGCTTGTGTATTAGCCGGTGTAGCAGCGAGTGGGCTGCCCTTATCTAAACATCGTGTGGTGATCTTTGGAGCAGGAACAGCAGGCGTGGGTATTGCAGATCAAATTCAACACGCGTTTTGCCGCGCAGGTTTAAGCGCAGAAGAAGCTCGTTCTCATTTTTGGTTATTGGACAAGGCCGGTTTATTGACTAGCGAATCCGCGCTGCTACCTTTTCAAACGCCTTATGCCCGTTCTAATGAAGAAATTCGTCAATGGTCAGTACGCGATCCACGCTATATCAGTCTTTACGATGTGATCAATAATGTAAAACCCACTATCTTGATCGGTTGCTCTACCGTAACCGGTGCCTTCACCGAAGAAATCATCAGACTCATGGCCTCGCACGTCGAGCGTCCTATCATCATGCCCATGTCTAATCCCACTTCACTTTCTGAAGCCAAACCTGAAGAGGTATTGAAATGGACGCAGGGCAAAGCCATTATTGCTACCGGCAGTCCTTTTGGTGAAGTCCATTACGAAGGTAAATGGTTTCGCATTGCTCAAAGCAATAATGCCTTGGCCTTCCCAGGCATAGGCTTAGGCGCTATCACCGTCAAAGCCAAACGTATTTCCGACGACATGTTATGGGCGGCCACTCAAGCCTTAAGTGAATGCTCGCCCACGTATCAAGATAAAATGGCCCCCTTGCTTCCTAAGCTCGCTGAAGCCAAAATGGTCAGCTTAAAAGTAGCCCTCGCGGTGGCTAAACAAGCCTACAAAGAAGGTCTCGCCCAAGTGAGTGACCTTGAGCATTTAGAAAAGACCCTCAAAAATTCCATGTGGGAACCGCAGTATCATCCTTATCGTAAAGTGTAAAAGGCGTAATCAAAATGGATAAGAGGCAACAACATTATTGTCATGCTTTAGGCATTCAACCCTGGCAAAGGCGTTCCTCTTCTCAAAAAGAGACGGCAGAGGAAATGCCCCATTGGGACCGCTTAGAACAAGCGGTGAAACAATGTATGGCATGCTCTTTGCATCAAACCCGCACACAAACTGTATTTGGTGTAGGCAATAGAGAAGCCAAGCTCATGATCATTGGGGAAGCGCCCGGATTTTACGAAGACCAACAAGGACAACCTTTTGTAGGTCGGGCAGGGCAATTGTTGAACCGCATGTTAAAAGCCATAGGCATGGAAAGAGAACAGGTTTATATCGCGAATATTTTAAAATGCAGACCGCCTAATAACCGTGACCCTCTGCCTGAAGAAGTGCAAACCTGCACTCCTTTTTTAGATCAACAAATCGCTTTGATACAACCTCGTTTATTGCTGGCCGTAGGCCGCATTGCCGCGCATTATTTATTGAAAACCAAATCGTCCTTAGAATCATTACGGAATAAGCAACATCACTACGGCCTGGCTCAGACTCCGTTGATTATCACCTATCACCCTGCTTATTTATTACGTAACCCAGCAGATAAGAAAAAAGCGTTTGTAGATTTGCAATTTGTACAACGCGTCATCCTGAATAAACCCAACATAGCGTCATCCTGAAAAACCTTACGCCCTCTGTCCAATAGCGTCATCCTGAAAAACCTTACGCCCTCTGTCAAATAACGAAGTCTCGGTCTTGCACGTAAGGTTTATTCAGGACCCAGAACGAAGAGGTTCACATTATCATTTAGCCGAAATCACCATGCCAGCGTTTAAATCTATCAGGTCATAAAAACGGTTATTGCGCTTCCTAACGATTTAATGGAAAGCTCAATAAATAAAATAGGCCAGTTACTTCGTTCTGGTTCCTGAATAAACCTTACGCGCAAGACCGCGACTTCGTTATTTGACAGAGGGCGTAAGGTTTTTCAGGATGACGCGGGAGGGAGCAATCATCATGCGGGTCCACCCCCCAGCGCTAATTGTTCCGCTTCCATGACAGCCCATAATTGTTGGGTTATATCACTTTTAGGATAAGCGGCAACATATTCTAAAGCGGCGATATACCGTTCTTTATTGTTTTCTGCCTTGAACAGTTTAGCCCACGCTTCATCATCCGGTTGATTTTTCTTTTTTGAAAATAAAGTCAGCGAAGAAGAGGGTTTTTCTGGTTCTCGTTTAAGCAAATGGACTTGTTCTTCACTCAACTCATTATGCTGTAGAGGATATTTAATTTTGGCAAAATCCTCATCTCTTAATGCAAAGATCACGGACAAGGGAATAGCGTTTAATTCTGCTTTCAAATAACGGCTTAATGAATGTTTCCGAGTGCGTGAATCTCGGTAAGCCTCATTGAGTGCTTTTTCAATGTCTTCGGGTGAAGCGTCATGAGCATTTACTTTTTTTAGTAATGTTCTAGCCCTTTCTCTGCCCCGCCTACCATGAGTAAGATGACGACGTCGAAAAAAGGGACAATCTTGTAGCCAAAAGAGGTAGTTTTGGCCTTTGGTGGGTTTTACCGTTTGCGATGTTTTTCCCTCTTCCATCTGTTGTTTACCGATAAGAATACGGTTTATTTTTTGTCTTAAACTCTCCTCGGGC
>Ga0207084_1045_pt1 | contig 33811 bp, 28 predicted proteins | sample Alteio_BWMinHeat_55_FD_153543 | JGI IMG/M metagenome (GOLD analysis project Ga0207084, IMG submission 153543) | Enriched cells from forest soil in Barre Woods Harvard Forest LTER site, Petersham, Massachusetts, United States -... | ecosystem: Environmental > Terrestrial > Soil > Temperate forest >...
CTTGGCTAGCGAAAGAAGTGGGGTAATTTTAGCCTGGTCTAAATTTTTTCGATACACCATTCAAATATTAATTTTAGGGGTAGGTGCCTATTTGGTGGTGAACAACCATTTAACTTCAGGAGGTATGATTGCAGCTTCTATTATTTTATCGCGTGCACTTGCTCCTATCGAAGGGGCCATCGGGGTTTGGCAACAACTTATTAATGTGAGACAGGCCTATAAACGCTTGCAAGAATACTTCCATAAACCGGAGTCTCGTACGGGCGCCATTTCCCTCCCTAGACCAAGTGGTCAGCTTACAGTAGAAAACGTCTCCTTGGTCCCCCCCAGGGGGCTCAAAAGTGGTTTTACGAAATATAGCCTTCTCCATAGTACCTGGGGAAAGCCTTGCCATTATAGGGCCCTCGGCTGCAGGAAAATCCTGTTTAGCAAGGATTTTGGTGGGTGTATGGCCGCCTAGTGCAGGTAATGTTCGTTTGGATGGAGCAGATGTTTATACCTGGAATCGTGCACAATTTGGACGATATGTGGGTTATTTGCCTCAAAATATTGAATTGTTTGCAGGCACAATTAAAGAGAACATCGCGCGTTTAAGTGAGGCAAAAGACGAAATAATTATTAAGGCTGCAAAATTAGCAGGTGCGCATGAAATGATTTTGCATTTACCCAATGGCTACGAAACACGCTTAGGGGAAGAGGGATTTAAATTATCGGGAGGGCAAACGCAGCGAATAGCGCTTGCCCGCGCCCTTTTTGGAGATCCTAGATTGATTGTATTAGATGAGCCTAATTCTAATTTAGATAATGAAGGTGAAATTGCTTTGGTAAAAGCTTTAATGTATGCAAAAAAAGAAAAGATCACCACCATTTTTATAGCACATCGCCCTAGTCTGGTTGAAGTGTCGGATAAAATATTAATGTTGAACCAGGGCATGGTGCAATTGTTTGGAACAAAGGCTGAAGTGTATGCTCGCCTACAAGAGCAACAAGTCCTACAACGTCCGCCTTCATCAGGGAAGTGATGTATGAACGAAAACAGAAGAAATATCAATTATAAAAATATCCCCAACAATCCCGCCACCAAGCAAATTGTCTTTGTGGGTTTGGTTATCTTAGTTGGATTTTTTGGAGGATTCTTGTTGTGGTCAGCGGTTTCACCCTTGGAAAGTGCCGCGGTTGCTCAAGGCCATGTGATTGTAGAATCTAGCCGTAAAACAATTCAACATCTGGAAGGGGGAATTATAAAGAAGATCTTTGTAACGGAAGGCGCCCTTGTGAAAAAGGGGGATGAGTTAATTCAGCTCGATCAGACCCAGACGGAAGCCAATTTGCAGATATTGCGGGGTCAAACAAATTTATTATTAGCAAGAAAGGCTTGGTTAGAAGCCCTTCGTGATGAAAAATCCGAAGTAACCTTTCCCGATCGGCTAGCAAAACAAACTGATCCTCAAATTATACAAATTATGGAAAGCGCCAATAGTCTTTTTAAAAGTAAACGTAGTGACTTTATTGATAGTGTTAACATTTTAAAATATCGTGTTCAACAACTAAATAGCGAAATTGATAGTCTTCGGGCACAAGCAGAGTCTTCAGATAGACAATTGCAATTGGTGGAAGAAGAGAAAAATGCAGTGCTGTATCTTGAAAAGCAGGGCTATATTGACAAGCCAAAATTATTGGCGCTTGAACGTGAAGAAGCCAAACTGCAAGGTGAAAAAGGAGAAAAACTAGGGTTAATGGCACAAGCAGGTCAAAAAATTTCCGAAACAGAACTCCAGATGGTCTCGTTAAAGGACACTCTAAAAAACGATGTGCTAAAACAATTAGAAAACACCGAACTCGATCTCGTCTCTAACCTTGAAAAAGAAGTGACGGCTGAAGATATTTTAAAACGTTCTCTTATTGTTGCGCCGCAGGCCGGTAGGGTGCTTAATTTACGTGAACATACCATTGGTGGTGTGATTGGTCCGAGAGAACCTTTAATGGATATAGTGCCCGATACGGATAAACTTATCATTGAAGCCCGACTTCAACCACATGATATTGAGGCGGTGCATCCAGGCCTACCCGCTCGGGTGCGATTAATTGCCCTTAAACAACGTAAAACCCCCACTTTGGATGGTAAGGTTACTTTGGTATCGGCTGATATTGAACACGATGAAAAAACGAATGAGCCCTATTACACCATACGAGTTGAAGTCGATGCCAAAGAATTGGCAGATCTGAAAGATGTTACGCTTTACCCTGGAATGCCTGTTCAAGTGAATGTTATTATCGAAAAACGTACGCCACTTCAGTATTTCATTACACCCATTACCGACAGCTTTACCCGTGCCTTTCGTGAACAATGATTACTCTTCGCGAATGAATTTTATGCGGTGTTGCCTTCGCCGTTGATTCGCGCCATCCATGGCGCTCACCCTTCGGGCGCACCCTCGGTGCGTCCAAAACGACAATCCTGCCGTTTTGTCGCAATCCTCATTTACTAATTTGTAAACGCAGGTAAGAACGGCTTGGCGCCTAGCCTAAAAATCATTCGCTTTGAGTATGATTGTTCTAAGATTTATCATTTGGTCTAGGTGAAGAACTTTTGGGTTTTTCTGGTTCGTGTGCTTTAGATAAATCGTGTGTTTTCTCATAACCAGGCACCTGGGGTTTAGGTGTAAAAGGTCCCATAATATCAAGTTTGGTTTCCCGTTTAATGGCAGTTAATCGATTCAATAGACCTCTATGAATGTCAAGCAGGGCTTGCGATACTTTATGGTTTGCTAAAATTTCATTCCTTTTTCTGGAGTAATGGAATATCACCTGAAAAATGAGCCATTGGATTTTTATATGTTTTTCATTTAATGCGGGTGATAAGGGTAATTTTTCATCATTTTTTTTGGTCCGATAGGCAATGACTTCTTTTTCAAATTCATCTATCTGTTTTTGAATGGGCCATTTATCTAAAATTCTTTGTAATATTTTATCTTTTGCTTCTTCATAGCGTAATATTTTTTCGTCAATTTTTTTCGAGTCAAACTTGCCAAAATTTTTCATTTGCCTTAAGTTCCTAGTGCCCTCATCTAGATATTTATAAGCCAGGACATACTGTTCCATGTCGAGATCAGAGAGGTTTTTGAATTTAACAAATTTTTCACATCTTTCTTCTAATATCTTTTGATAAACTTTATCATTTAAGGCCTGCTCTGCGCCCACCTGATGTCCTGCAATGAGAGCAAGATCACAAAGGAACTTTCGTTTCAAAGCTACATCTTTTATGTTCTTATATTTTTTCAGGAAGCCTTGTTCTTCAGGGTTATTGGGATCCCCTAAATCACCCGCGTAGTTTTTCCAAGCGTGAGGATTGTCAGTTTTAATGACAATTTCCCTTTCCGCTTGTTCCTTGCTTTCGTCTTCTGGATGAGTTTTAGGAAGGTCTTTTAGTGCGTCCTCAATAACGAATGATATATCAATTATAGTTTTTCCGTCAAATTTTTTCGCAAAAGGATGTTCCTCTTTTTCTAATATTTCCAGCCATTTTTCAAAGTATTTATGGATTTCTTCCTCAGGTAATTTTTCTATTTCGGCCAGAAGTGCTTGCCTTTGTTCTTGGGTGAAACATTCTCCTGCGCGATAGAGTAAAAGCAGCATGAAGCTTGCCAAGCCATCTGTGTCGCCCATATTGAGTAATATTTCAGAGCGCATTCTGATGTTTTGCCCCAGCATATGAATAGGACCTGTTATTCGGTTTTTGTCTTTAACGCCAGGATATTTTTCCTTTAGGAAAGCGATAAACAAATTTTCGTCAGAGGGTGGTGCATCTCCGCAATATTGTCTTTGTCGTGTCAGTTCCTCACCCGCTGTATCGCTAAATTGTGTTGAGCGAGAAGTGTCGTTTATACCGCTAATGCCGACTGCACAAGTGGTTGCCGGGTCGGTTTTAGGCAAGTGGCTGCTTTGCTTAAGGCTTTCAAAAAGATGTTCTCCCACGAAACGATTTTCACCAAAATCAAAAACAGTGCCATTGACTATTATTTCATAGCCAAGATGGTCTATTGCCTTTAATAATGCCTCGTATTGGGCCTTTTCCTTATTTATCTCCCTAAGGTTATTAACCTTTTCCATGAATTTCAGGTATGAGTCGTACTCATTTTTGGGAGGGCCCGGTAATTGGATTAAATCATGGATTGCATGAGCAGCCGCTCCAATCTGTATATAAAGAGCTTGAATTAAAGGTTTATCTGGAAATAATCTTTTTGCGGCAATATTTAGTTTTTCTATGGCATTTTGTCTCATTTCCATGCCATGCCCAACACGATGATAGGGTTGCATTTTATCCTGATACTCTAGCCAATCCACCATAAATTCCGAGCTTAATTGTTCAAAACCTGCAGATAAGGCTTTGAGGGTATCGGGATCAATAGTGTCTTCTGCTTCATTTAAGGTTTTTTGTACATCGGGCGCGCCAATCAATCTCCTTTGTAAAACTTCAAAATAAATTCGTGCAGGGGCGTCATCATAGGGCATAAAGCCTTTGAAGTTCATTAATTTATTGAGAATAATATTGGTGATTTCATTTTTTTCACTTTCCGAAAGGTTGGTTAAACCTTCTTTTTTTCTGTTTTCATTAATTAGTTGAACGATAATATTGCATCTTATTAGGTTGATTTTTAGTATTTTAAGAGCTTGGGCTTCGTCAAGTTTTTTGGGATAGTGAGCCTTAAAGACCGCCAAACTCTCATCATCCTTTATTATTTTAATAACCTCAGACACTGCATTAATAATCAATTCTGAATTAAAGGCCAGAGACTGTTCTATTTCTCTTGCGGTACCCAAATCGGACAAGTTAAAACCTATTTGTTCTAACAGGCTGGTTAATTTGGAAACCTTTGTCATTGGTTGCATATGAACGCATTTCTCACCTAATCATCATATAAATTTGGCAATCAATTGCTTTAAAAGTTCAAAAGAGATAGGTTCTGTCGATTATTTGACAGGCGGAAAAAAACATTTGAACCCATCTGTGTAGCGGGATATTTAAGACCTACCTACCACCAAAAGACCAAGCGACAAACCTATAATATGAGTCATCCTTCTTATTTCTCTAAAACACTGTTATCTAAAAAAATAATTGAACTAAGTGTGTAAACTGTCCTTGACAACCAATGGTCACCCCTTCTATAGTTCAGATCGAAGTGGTAAATTGTGGGAGAAAGTGGGAAGGGATACCCTCGTAAAGGTAAGGGGCCTATGGATTATATGTTTCGGGGGATCAGTCCAATTCAGCTAGACGACAAAGGCCGCTTAATGTTGCCTAAGCGTTATCGCGATCGTTTGGTAGAAGGGGCTAACAATCAACTGATTTGCACCATTGAAACAGAAGCGCGTTGTTTGTTGCTTTACCCTTTATCGGAATGGGAAATGATTGAACAAAAACTGGAGCAATTGCCAAGCTTTAATCGAGCTGCAAGAAGGATCCAGCGATTGTTGATAGGGCATGCGACTGAAGTGGAAATCGATGGGCAAGGCCGTATTTTAATTGCGCAATCCTTAAGAGACTATGCCTCGCTTGAAAAGGGCGTGATTTTGGTGGGCCAGGGCAAGAAATTTGAAATTTGGGACGAAAATCAATGGAACCAGTTACGTATGAGCTTACTTGAAGAAAGCTTGGATACGGGCAACGAAGTACCGATTGATTTAACGTCATTATCACTGTGATTTAAATATGATGATGCTAATGGAAGAATTACCCCCTACGGATGCCGAACTATCCCATGACCCCGTCATGGTTTCTGAAGTGTGCGAGGCACTTAATATTCAGCCAGACGGTATTTATATTGATGCCACCTTTGGCCGAGGAGGGCACGCAGCAGCCATTTTGAAAAAGTTAGGAAGTGATGGCCGGTTAATTGCTTTGGATAGAGATGAAGCGGCCGCGGAAAGGGCGAGTACAGCGTCTTGGCAAGATCCTCGATTTACCTTTAAAAAAGCATTATTTAGGGAAATTGAGGCAATTTGTGTACAAAAAGGGATAGCGGGTAAGGTAGATGGCGTGCTTATGGATATAGGCCTATCTTCGCCTCAATTAGATGATCCTAAAAGAGGATTTAGCTTTCTTAACCCCGGCCCCTTGGACATGCGAATGGATCAAACTGAGCCATTTTCCGCCAAAGAATGGGTAAATAAAGCTTCTGAATTTGAAATTGCCCGGGTTTTAAAAGAATTTGGTGAAGAACGCTTTTATCAAAAAATTGCTCATGCTATTATTTTAGCGCGAAGGCAACAGCCGATTGAAACCACATTACAATTGGCGAGCATTATTGCCCATGCCAAACCACTGTCGGAACGATCAATACATCCTGCTACTCAGAGTTTTCAAGCTATCAGGATAGTCATCAATCGTGAGTTAGAGGAATTGTCCCTTGGCCTAAAGCAGTCAATGAGGGTGCTTAAAGTCGGAGGTCGGTTGGCCGTCTTGTCCTATCATTCTTTGGAAGACAGAATGGTTAAACATTTTATGGCAATTGGCAAAAATACGAGTGAATGGTTTCCCTATGGGAAAAAAAGAAAAGCAACTGAAGTTGAGATAATGGAAAACAGACGTGCACGTTCTGCCATCTTACGCGTGGCGGAAAAGGGTGGAGGGGTATGATAATAGAAGAAACATTAAGCCTAACAACAATGAGGGAAGTTAATCCTTTAAGTCCCATGCAATTTTTATTTTCCCGGCAAATATTTGTCGTAGGATGTTTCTTGCTATTGCTACTCGCTACAGCAAGCGGCGTAGTTTATTGCAAACATTTAACCCGTGGTTTACACGTTCAACTGCAAAATTTGCAGCAAAGTCGTGATAAATTACATATTGAATGGTCTCAATTATTATTGGAACAAGGAGTGTTGGGGGCAGATGTCCGCGTTGAAAAAATCGCGCATGAAAAATTAGGAATGCATTTGCCAGCCTCAGAGAAAGTTAGGGTGATACACCCATGAATCGATTAGCTCGCTATTTTGTTCTAACGGTTTCTTTGGTGGCTATATTGGGCGGTTTGACTTACCGTGTAATAACCCTACACATGGATGAACGCGATTTCCTGAAAAAACAAGGAGACGCGCGCACAACTCGACTGGTCAGTACACCTCCTTATCGCGGGATGATAGTCGATCGTTTTGGTGAACCTTTGGCCATCAGCACAACGGTGGATTCAGTTTGGCTTAATCCAAAAGAATTTGATCTCTCCCATCCACAAGTAGTGGCCCTGGCTTCCTCTTTAGATATTTCAGTCTCGCAATTAAACGAAAAAATAAAGCGCTCCCAAAATCGTGAATTCGTTTATTTGCAACGCCATATCACCCCACAAGCTGCCAAACAAGTTAAAAGTTTTGCTATTCCTGGTGTTCATTTAAAACGAGAATATCGACGATATTATCCTGGGGGAGAAATTTCAGCTCATGTATTAGGATTTACAGACATTGACGGCGGAGGACAAGAAGGATTAGAGCTTGGCTTCAATGAATGGTTAAGCGGAAAACCTGGGATGAAGCGCATTGTCCGAGATAGGTTGGGGCGTGAAGTGCAGATCTTAGAAGGCCTAAAAGAAATGCGTTCAGGACAAGATCTGGTCTTGAGTTTAGATCAACGTTTACAGTATCTCGCTTATCGCGAATTAAAAGCAGCGGTTTCACGCCACCAGGCAACCGGCGGCTCAGTTGTTATCTTAGATGTGACAACCGGTGAAATTTTGGCGATGGTCAATCAACCTTCATTTAACCCTAATCTTCGCGTAAAAATCACGAATGATGGCAGTTTTCGTAATCGCGCCGTGACAGATATGTTTGAACCCGGTTCCACCCTTAAAACATTTAGTGTGGCAAGCGCACTTCAGCATGCCCGAGTGACACCCAACACTTTAGTTGACACCTCCCCAGGGTGGATTAAAGTCGGGGGAAATATTGTTAAAGAAGATCATTATAAAAACTTTGGTACGATTAATGTATCCACCATTTTACAAAGGTCGAGCAATGTCGGTGTGAGTAAATTAACCTTTTTACAACCAGCACATCGCTTATATGAAACTTATCGTGCCTTAGGGTTTGGTGTGGGAACAGGATCAGGTTTTCCCGGAGAAAGCAAAGGGGTGCTCAATAAACCTCCTAAAAATGGGAGTTTTGTGTTGGCTACTTTGGCATTCGGATACGGAATGACAGTCACCCCTCTTCAATTGGCACAAGCTTATGCCATTTTGGGGGCAGGTGGGGTGAAATATCCGGTGAGTTTCTTAAAACAAGAAGAGACTCCACCCGGTGAACGGGTAGTTGATACGATGATTGCTCGCCAAGTGGTTGATATGCTGTCTAGGGTAGTCTCAGAAGGGAGTGGCGTTCGGGCACAAGTTGTGGGCTACCATACTGCAGGAAAAACCGGTACGACTCGCAAAATCAGTCCAAAAGGGGGATATGAAGAAAATAGCCACGTGGCCGTTTTTGCAGGCCTTGCACCTGCATCTCATCCTAAATTTTCAATTGTGGTGATGATAGATGATCCTCAGGGAAAGGAATATTATGGCAGCCAAATTGCAGCTCCGGTATTTTCAAAAGTCGCGGCTGGCGCTTTGCGTTTATATAATCTTCCCCCAGATACGGATATAGACAGTTTGCGGGTGGCCAAAATTAACACTGACGCTGTCATCTTCCATGAATAAGCTTGAAACACTTTCAATTAAAACCATTTCTACCGATAGCCGAACCCTAAAACCTGGGGCACTTTTTATAGCACTACCCGGGATAAACCAAGATGAACGCGCTTCATATATTGAAGAAGCCATCAAAAAAGGCGCCGTAATGATTCTCTCGGAAGGAAACCTTAATTTTTTAAAAGAAAGTGAAAAATTATCTGTTCCTCTCATCCCCTTTTCAAACTTAAAGGCGGCAACGGGGTATATTGCAGCACAATTTTACGACGATCCCTCCTCCAAATTGTCTGTGATAGGGGTGACGGGCACCAATGGCAAAACTTCCGTCACACATTATATTGCGCAAGCTTTAAATAAGTTAGAGAGTCCTTGCGCGGTGATGGGGACATTGGGCAATGGCTGGGTGAATAAACTTAAAAAAACGAGTCATACCACTTTAGATGCGGTTTCCATTCAAAGCAATTTGAGTGATTTCCTTAAAGAGGGAGCTTGTGTGGTCGCGATGGAAGTCACTTCTCATGCCTTAATGCAAGAGAGGGTATCTGGCGTGCATTTTAATACAGCGATTTTCATGAATTTAACCCGCGATCATTTAGATTATCATCAGACCATGAGCAGCTATTTTGAAGCCAAGCAAAAATTATTTACAAAATGCCGCCCTAGAGCTGTTGTGGTAAATTTAGACGATACTTATGGTTTAGAAATTATTAAGCATCTCGATTATCAAAATCAAAAAGTGATAGGATTTACCACACACTCTGCAATTCGAGCCTCTATTCCGGAAGACGTGCTTTTGATTACAACCCCCTCCCTTGAATTTCGTCCGAATGGTTTTAAAGTTTGTATCAATACCCCTTGGGGTGAAGGCATAATCGATTGTGCCTTAGTAGGGGATTTCAATGTCAGTAATGTACTGGCAACGCTTGCTGCGATTTGTTTGCAAGGATTTCCCCTCGAATTGGCTACGAATGCGATTTCTAAACTAAAGACCGTTAAAGGGCGGATGGATAAAATAGGGGGTAAAACAAACCCCACCATTATCGTGGATTATGCCCATACCCCGGATGCGCTAAAACAGGTGTTGGAATCCATTAAGCAACATTGTCAGGGGAAATTGTGGTGTGTGTTTGGCTGTGGGGGGGATAGAGATCGGGGAAAACGCCCACTGATGGCCGAGATAGCTGAATGCTTAAGTGATAAAGTTATTGTCACCCAAGACAATCCTAGAACAGAAGATCCGGAGCAAATTATTAAAGATATCTTGCAGGGGCTAGAACGCCCCAATCAGGTTCATATAGAAATCGATCGCTTAGAGGCGATTCAATATGCCGTCTTAAACAGTGAAGCTGCCGATTGGATAGTGGTTGCTGGAAAGGGCCACGAGGAAGTCCAAATTATCGGAGAAAAAAGGCTTCCCTTTAGTGATAAAATAGCCATTAAAGAGGCCTTATTGATGAGAAATCGCCATGCTTAATATCAGTGACATCTTACCCTGGGTGAAAGGCCAATTACGGGGCCCCGACACCACTTTTATGGGGGTATCAGCAGATACCCGCACGCTTAAAAAAAATGACTTATTTGTAGCTCTTAAGGGTGAACGTGTCGATGGACATAATTTGCTTCTGGAAGCACGTCAAAAGGGTGCAACTTGCGCATTGGTTGAAAGGGTGGTGGAAACCTCCCTTCCCCTTATTTATGTCGATAATACTCTAAAAGCCCTAGGGCAAATGGCTTATCATTATCGTCTAGGTTTTTCACCTCCCATGCTTGCCATTACGGGGAGTTCTGGTAAGACTACCGTAAAAGAAATGGCAGGCAGCATTTTAACGATGAAAGGTGAAACTCTCATCACACAGGGCAGTTTAAACACAGAAGTAGGGGTTCCCTTAACCTTAATGCGATTAAGAAAATCTCATCGGGCAGCTGTCATTGAAATGGGGGCACGTCATAAAGGGGATATTCAGTATTTAATGGGTTTGGTGTTACCCCAGGTTGCTCTGATTACCAATGCAGGTGTCGCGCATGTCGAAATATTTGGAAGCGAACGCGGAATTGCTGAGGCAAAAGGGGAGATCTTCAGTGAGTTAAGCCTCAACGGGACAGGGGTGGTTAATCTGGATAGTCCGTATGCACATTATTGGAAGGGTTTATTAAAAGGTAAAAAAATCATGACATTTGGTCTCTCAAAAGAAGCAGATGTGACAGCTGAAGATCTTCGCTACTCGTTAATGGGTGTGAATTTTACCCTTAAAACTCCTTTTGGTTCTTCCCAAATTGAAGTGAATGCCCCAGGCGAACATAGTGTGTGCAATGCCCTCGCTGCCGCTGCTGCTACTTTAAATATGAATGCTAGTTTAGATGAAGTCTCTCGCGGGCTTAAAGCCTTTCGTTCTATTTCGGGACGTTTGCAAATGAAACAAGGCTTATCTGGGGCACAACTGATTGATGACACTTATAACGCTAATCCTCATTCAATGAGGGCATCATTAAAAGTTTTGAGTGCCTTCCCAGGGGTCAAAATTTTTGTCATGGGAGACATGCGAGAGTTGGGAGCAGAGGCTCGCCAATTTCATGAAGAAATAGGAAACGAAGCAAAAAATTTAAAGATTGATTATTTATTAGGGGTGGGTGAGAACACGGCCTTTGCCGCCAAGCAGTTTGGAGATCGTGGGCAGCATTTTAGTGAAAAAGCTTTACTTCTAGATGTCTTGAAAGAGATGCTTGAAAAAAACCTGGAGGCTACTGTTTTAATTAAGGGATCGCGTGGTATGAAAATGGAAGAGGTTTTATTTGCAATAGAAGATAAGAGGAAATAATCATGTTGGTTTGGTTATCAGAATTTCTTTCTCAATATTATCGAGCATTTTCTGTTTTTCACTATATTACTTTACGCGCCGTATTGGCGGCTTTAACGGCGCTTGTCATCGCCTTAATTTTAGGGCCCAAAATGATTCGCTGGTTAACCCAGGCAAAAATGGGCCAGATAGTGCGCGATGAAGGGCCTAAAAGTCATTATTCCAAGGCTGGCACGCCCACGATGGGAGGAGCGCTTATACTGATTGCGATAGCGGCGAGTACCTTGCTATGGAGCGATTTATCCAATCTCTATATGTGGGTAGTATTAGCGGTTACCTTAGGCTTTGGGGCGATTGGCTGGGTGGATGATTATAAAAAACTCGTGAATCATCGTTCAAAAGGCTTAAGCGCGCGCCAAAAATATTTATTACAATCTATTATCGGATTAACGGTTGCGATTCTTCTCTATCTCAAAGCGGCTTCTCCTGCCGAAACTTCATTAATTGTGCCTTTTTTTAAAAATATCATTATTCCTTTAGGGGCGTTTTATATTTTGTTGGTCTATTTTGTGATTGTAGGCACCAGTAACGCCGTTAATTTAACCGATGGATTAGATGGCTTGGCTATCATGCCTATTGTTTTGGTAGGAGGGGCCCTCGGGATATTTGCCTATGTCACCGGACACTTTAGATTTGCAGAATATTTATCGGTTCCTTATATTCCGGGAGTGGAAGAAATTGCGGTTTTTTGCGGAGCTTTGGTGGGGGCGGGCTTAGGCTTTTTATGGTTTAACACCTATCCGGCACAAGTATTTATGGGGGATGTTGGCGCCTTAGGGTTAGGGGCATCGCTTGGGATCATCGCGGTGTTGGTGAGACAGGAATTAGTCTTGTTCATCATGGGGGGGATTTTTGTGATTGAAACCCTATCCGTTATGATACAAGTCGCCTCTTATAAGCTAACCGGTCGCCGAGTGTTTCGAATGGCTCCTATTCACCATCATTTTGAATTAATAGGCTGGCCAGAGCCCAAAGTGATTGTCCGTTTTTGGATCGTCACCGTGGTATTAGTGCTCTTGGGTTTGGCGACCTTAAAACTGAGATAATTTAGTTGTACTCTAAGTGATATGTTGAATCTATGCTAAATCAACCGATTGTTATATTAGGTTTAGGCGAAACAGGATTATCCTGTGCGCGTTTCCTGTTTAGGTCAAAAATCCCCTTTTCAGTCGTCGATAGCCGCGAAAATCCTCCTCAACTCTCTCATTTTAAGGCTGAATTTCCGGATATTCCGGTGTACACGGGAGGATTTCCCAAAGCCGTATTGGGGGAATGTCGCACCTTGCTTTTGAGCCCAGGGATTGCCAAAGATAATCCTCTGCTTCTCCAATCGATCTCAAAAAATTGTGAGATTATAGGGGATATTGAACTTTTAGCCCGACTCACCACCTTAGCCATTGTGGGGATCACGGGATCCAATGGAAAAAGCACCGTGACACGCCTAGTGGGGGAGATGGTCAAACAAGCAGGACTGAAGGTTGGAATAGGGGGAAATTTAGGACCACCTGCTTTGGATTTGCTTGAAGCAAACCCGGAAATATTGGTGCTTGAACTTTCCAGTTTTCAACTCGAAACCACTTATTCGTTAAAACCCTTTGTCTCCACTATTTTAAATATTTCAGCCGATCATTTAGATCGCCATAAAACCCTCGATAATTATGTGAATGCCAAATTGCGTATTTACAACCAAGCCAAACATATTGTCTTTAATCGTGAGGAAACAAGCTTGGTTTCCCGCCTGCCACCGGGTATTCCAAGTATTTCATTTGGGCTCTCCACTCCTCAAAATGGAGAATATGGCATTATTCACGCAAAAGGCGAGTCTTGGTTGGCCAAGGGTAATATGGCCCTCCTAAAGAGCACGGATCTTAAACTTTTGGGTCAACACAATCTCATGAACGCTTTAAGTGCATTGGCGATAGGCGAGACACTTAATTTGTCAAAAGAAGTCATGATTGAAACGCTCAAATCCTTTCAGGGGTTACCTCATCGTTGCGAATGGGTACGCACCTTGAGGGAAGTAGTGTGGGTAAACGATTCCAAGGGGACAAATGTGGGCGCGACCTTAGCCGCCCTTTGGGGATTGGGAAGATCAATTGCGGGAAAATGGATCTTGATTGCAGGGGGTATTGGAAAGAACGCGGATTTTTCGCCGCTGATTGAACCTCTATCTCAGTATTGCCGCAGTGTTATTTTATTAGGTGAGGCCAAAAAAGAGTTACACGATACCTTTAAAGCGCATATCCCTTGTGTGTTTGTGAATTCAATGGAAGAGGCTGTTTTGGAAGCTAACATCTTGGCGCATCCGGAGGATGGCGTATTATTATCGCCCGCTTGTTCGAGTCTTGATATGTTTCGCAATTTTGAAGAACGCGGTGAGGTATTTAAAGCTTGCGTTCAGCATTTATAGAAGGATTGGCTTGTCAAGCCGATTGAATTGTCGCCTCATTGAATTGTTACCCTAATTGGACTGTCATCCCTCTGATGTTGTCATCCGAGCTTTGCTTGGGATCTCGATCTCACTCTTACTTTGTCGGCTTTTTTTTCCCTTTTGTAGAAGCCTCCTCCATTTCCGTTTGTTTTTCTTTAATGACATCATCAAGATTAAAAGTGAGCGGCTGATTTACTTCATCTTTCGAATTGAGAGCCTTGCATTGATTTTTAATGAGATCATTTAATTTCAAAAGAGTTTCTAACTCAAGCTCTTTGAGCTCTGGTTTTCCTAGATACTTCATGAAACTAATTAGTTTTTCCCTATTAAAAGATTGAATGACGGATTCGGCAGTTTCTAAAATTTGTCGATCGAATTTTATATCTTCTCCCCATTTCTTTTCTTTGCATTTATCTCTTACCAATTTGTTAGCAAATATTAAAAACCCGATATTCCAGTCTTCTTCGCCTAGCATAAACATATATTTACTCAGATCTTCTTTGCTATTTATCTTATTAATCTGCTTTTCATGCAGTTGCATGTAATACGCTTTTATAGTCGGTTTGTTTGGGTTCCGGGGGGGATCTGTGTGCCATTCCTCAATGCTAGGAATGATCCGCATTTCGGAACTAGAACTGGCGGGTGAGACTCTTCCTGATAAAGAAGCGGGAGAAACCCTTCCAGAGGAAACAGGAGAAACTCCTCTAAACGAAAGGGGTGAAGATCTGCCAGATTGAGGAGATGAAAGGGTATCTGGAGAAGGAGGAGTTAATCTTCCTTCTCGGGCCGATTTTATCTGAGCTATTTTCTCGCTAAACATCGTTTTGACAGCAACCATCTTTGCGGTTTCTGCATCCTTATCCTTAATATTATTAATTTCTTTACCCAGTTCCCGAAAGAGGCTCATTAACTCGACAGAGGTTACTTCATGGGTGTGAAGATAACTATCCCATTTTTCCAGATCAGCTGAAAATTCAGGTAATTCTCCCTCTTTTTTTAAACGTGCCAGGACTTTTTTGTCAATTTCATCCGAAGAAGAGCCTTTTCTGGGAGGTGTCGTACTCATAAGAAACTCCTAAATTTATCGATTTCTTATTCTTAGAGCCTTTTCCTGAACGAAAGTTCAAAATTTTAGACTAAAAACGTGTAGGCTCACGCATCCTCTCGGAACCCCCACCCGGGCGATGATTCGCGCCATCCATGGCGCTCACCCTTCGGGCGTCCAAAACGGCAATCCTTGCCGTTTTGTCGGGCCACCCTTCCCCGCTAGTCTGCGGTGGAGGGAAAGATTCGCGAATCTAAGGGGATTATTCAAGAGTACTATTTGTCAAATTCTTAAATTAATATAAAATGTATTTCTCAGACAATAAGGGGAAAAGACAGATGGTTTACAAATATTCTATTTTTTTAATTATTTTTTGTACCGCTACTTTCAGCCAATATTGTCTTGGGTTAGACACCTCTCTGTTCATTACAGTTAAGGAAACTCAAAACCAAACCTGGTCAGGGGATCCCAAAGAAAGAATTTATGATATTTTTGAATGGAAGAAAACCGTTTGGCAATCTTTACAAATGGGAGAGCTACTATCAACTTTTGAGCTGCCATTAAAGAATGAAACTACCCTCAATGGACTATATGAGTCTAAATCATATTCTTATCCAGGTTGGATGGGGGAAACGCTTGTGAAAGTTTATACACCATTCAAACAGAGTGATCCTGAACATTGGATACGAGATAAGCTATCCGAATCCTATCTCAATCATGCCATCACTGTCTTTCGGAAAACCATGTCCCATATTCAATACACTTGGACTAAAAACGATCTTGAGATTATTGACAGTTATCGATCTTCTAAGGGTAGTTATATAGTAGGGTTTATTATGAAGGCAGAAAAACGCGACCAAGAACATCAGGAAGAATTTTTTCCGACTCAAGAATTTGCACCAAACTGGTTTTATATTACAGAAGATACAGGCATACATTTAGGAGAAGACTTATACCCCCTATTCGCAAATGATTTCACGGGTGCCGGTCATTCCGAATGGTTAATGGGCTATTCTGGATATAATAAGCAAGGTTATGTTTTGTGGTCGAATGATTTTAAGCAATCTAACCATTATTTATATGTATTTCATTGACTCCGATTGGAGCATCGCCTCTGCAACTTTCGAGCGGGGAGGGCGTTTGGTGAAGCTTGCCACAAAACGGCTCACTTCAATCAGTGCCTTTAAATTGACACCTGTTTCAATTCCGAGGCCGTTCAGCATATAAATGACATCTTCGGTTGCGACATTTCCGGTGGCACCTTTTGCATAGGGGCAGCCACCGAGGCCTGCAATGGAACTATCGATAACCGAAATTCCTAATGAAAGACAGGCATAAAGATTCGCCAAGGCCTGGCCATAAGTATCGTGAAAATGCAAAGCCAGTTTTGAAATAGAAATATCTTTGGCAAGAGTTTCAACCAATCTTTGCGCTGCAAAAGGAGTTCCCACCCCGATGGTGTCCCCTAGGGCAATTTGATGGCAGCCTAATTCAATTAAACGATTGGCAATGATGCGCACTTGTTCGGGTTCAATCTTGCCTTCATAGGGACAACCTAAGGCACAGGAAATATAGCCTCGAACAAATAATGGTTTAGCCCCAGGATGCTTTATAATCGCTTCAATTCTTTCAAATCCTTCTTCAATAGAACAATGCGTGTTCTTTTGTGAAAATGTTTCAGAAACTGTACTTAACACAGCAATTTCTTTAACCCCCGCCTTTAAAGCGATTTCAAGCCCTTGTTGATTGGGGATAAGGACAGGGTAATGAATATCAGGAAATTTCTTTATTTTTTCAAACACTTCACTTGCATCTGCGAGTTGCGGGATCCTTTTTTCTGAAACAAAACTGGTGGTTTCGATTGTTTTTAAGCCTGTCTCCGATAAACGATTGATAAATTCAATTTTAATATCGCTTGGAATAATGTCCGCTTCGTTTTGAAGTCCGTCCCGCGGACCCACCTCAACGATTGAAACTTTCTTGGGGAATGCCATGAATTAAACCTCTTGCCAGAAGGGCTTACGTTTTTCTAAAAAAGCGCTTAAACCTTCTTTTGCTTCGGGCGAACTTCGCACTTCTGCAATTAAATCTGCGGTAAAGGCGAGTTGGGATTGCAAAGAATGGGGTTCGTCAACCAGGGTGTGAAGCAAATGCTTGGTTGTGGCCAGTGCTTTGGGACCATTTGATTTTAGGATGTTGATAAGTCTTTCCAAGAAAATCGAAAGGTCTTTTTCAGGGACAATTTCATGCACAAGATTTAAAGCTTTTGCTTTTTCAGCTGAAAAAGTTTCGGCCGTTAACATATAACGTCTGGCCAAACGCGCCCCCATCGCCTTAACGACATAGGGGCCAGCCACCGCTGCAACCAAACCTAATTTGACTTCAGAAAGACAAAAAATAGTATTGGGATCGGCAATGACAATATCCGAAGCGGCGATCAAGCCCATCGCTCCTCCAAATACACTCCCTTGAACTAAAGCGATGATTGGCTTATTGAGATAATAAAGGGAGTACATTAATTGTGAGAGCTTCAAAGCATCTTTGCGGTTCTCATCCTTTGGTGTGACCGCCATTTTTTTCATCCATTGGATGTCGGCCCCAGCACTAAAATGGTCACCCTCGCCTCGAAGAATAACCACTTGGATTTCTTCGTTTTCAGAAATCGCATAAAGATGCTCCGTTAACAGTTGGATAACGGTATCATCAAAGGCATTTCGGACAAGGGGCCGGTTTAAAGTCAAAGTGGCAATGGTCTGGTCAATTTTTAAAATAACAGATTCATCTTGCATGGGTTTAATTTCCTTATCCTCTCTCACATCCTGAATATCCCGAAATGAGTTTCTTCTAAAGGTGCGTTTAAGGCGGCAGATAAACTTAAGGCCAAAATTCTACGGGTATCTTTCGGTTCTATGATCCCATCATCCCAAAGTCTTGCGGTGGCATAATAGGCGCTGGATTCACCCTCATATTTTTCTAAGAGCGTTTTTTTATAAGCGGCTTCCTCTTCTGCTGTCCATTCTTTTTGAGGTTTGGACTTTTTGTTTTTTTGAACTTGGGCCATCACACTCGCCGCTTGTTCTCCCCCCATGACAGCCACATTGGCATTTGGCCAAGTCCATAAAAATCGCGGTTCATAGGCTCGGCCGCACATGGCATAATTTCCTGCACCATAACTATTGCCGATAATAACGGTTATTTTAGGAACATTGGCGCAAGCGACCGCCATCACCATTTTAGCCCCATGTTTTGCAATACCTTGTGTTTCGTACTGACTGCCCACCATGAACCCCGTAATATTTTGTAAAAATATAATAGGGATCTTACGTTGACAACAAAGCTCGATAAAATGCGTGCCTTTAACAGCTGATTCGCTAAACAAAATCCCATTGTTGGCTAGAATCCCTACAGGGATCCCTTCAATATGGGCAAATCCACATATCAAGGTTTTACCAAATAAAGATTTGAATTCATGTAATTCAGATCCATCTACCAATCGCGCAATGATTTCACGTACATCAAAGGATTTGCGAGGATCGGTTGGGATGATGCCCTCTATTTCATCAATGGGATATAAAGGTTCTCGGGGTGTTTCCAGCTTTAACTTTACCAGTTTTTGCCTTGAAAGATGTTTAACGGCTTGCCGAGCTAGTTGTAAGGCATGCCTGTCATCCTCTGCATAGTGATCCGCCACCCCGGATAGTTTGCAATGGATATCGGCCCCGCCTAAATTTTCAGCCGAGACTTCTTCACCTGTCGCTGCCTTTACCAAAGGAGGGCCTGCTAAAAAAATAGTGGCCTGATTTTTTACCATGATGCATTCATCGCTCATCGCGGGGATATAGGCCCCACCCGCGGTAGAAGAGCCCATCACCACTGCAATTTGAGGAATGCCTTTGGCGGACATCTTGGCTTGATTGTAAAAAATTCGTCCAAAATGATTGCTATCAGGAAACACCTCTGCTTGGTGTGGTAAATTGGCCCCACCGGAATCCACTAAATAAATACAAGGCAAATGATTGGTTTCAGCAATTTCTTGGGCACGCAGATGCTTTTTAACGGTTAAAGGATAATAGGTGCCCCCTTTCACCGTAGCATCGTTGGTGATAATCATGCATTCTATTCCAGCAACTCTTCCTATGCCGGTGATGAGACCTGCAGCAGGAGTAGATTCGCCATACATATTTAAGGCAGCGAGTGGCGAGAGTTCTAAAAAGGCGGAACCCGGATCGATTAATTCATCAATTCGTGATCGAGGTAATAGTTTGCCACGTTCTGTATGTCGTTTTTGTGCTTCACTTCCACCGCCTTGATAGACATGATTTAAAAGACTGTGAAATTCTGCCACACGTTCGTGCATCCGTTGTTTGTTTTTTTGAAACTCGCTTTGTTTCGATTTAATGTTTGAATTAATCACTGACATAATGCGGGTATCCTATCCCTTACTCAGGCAGATTTTCAATAGCGATTGCTGTGGCTTCTCCCCCCCCCAATACAAAGGGCTGCAATGCCGTATTGTTTTTTGTGATGTTTGAGAGCATTGAGGAGGGTGCAGAGGATCCTTGCACCTGACGCCCCAATGGGGTGCCCCAGCGCACAAGCACCGCCATGAACATTCACCTTATCTTCTTCTAATTTAAGATCACGAATAGCCGCCAAAGTTACCACGGCAAAGGCTTCATTGATTTCATAGAGATCGACTTTATCTTCTGTCCAATGTAATTTTTTTAAGAGTTTTTGAATTGCTCCAATGGGTGCCAAGGTAAACCAACCGGGATGTTGTGAAAAAGAGGCATGCCCTAAAATTTTGGCCAGCGGTTTAAGTCCCCGTTTTTTGGCTTCAGATAAACGCATTAAAACAAAGGCTGCAGCGCCATCTGAAATAGAACTTGAATTGGCAGCCGTTACGGTTCCGCCTTCTTTAAACGCGGGCTTAAGTTGGGGTATTTTTTCTGGCTTAGCCAATTTGGGGAGTTCATCTTCTTTCAGGGTGAGTGTTTCCCCTTTGGGAAATTTCATTGTGACAGAAACAATTTCATAGTCTGATAAAAAGATGCCTTTCTCGGTAGCCGCTTTTGCTCGATTGAGGGATTTTAAGGCAAAAGCATCTTGTATTTCGCGTGTAAATCCATATTTTTCTGCCGTTCTTTCAGCAAATATTCCCATGGATTGGCCTTTTTCATAGGCATCTTCCAGGCCATCTAGCATCATATGATCTTTAAGTTGTCCATGCCCTAAGCGATAACCTATCCTAGCTTTATCCAGTAAGTGCGGGGCATTTGTCATGCTTTCCATTCCGCCTGCAACCATGATGTGATTAGTGCCTGCGCTTAGTAAGTCGTGCGCCAACATAACAGCCTTCATACCCGAGCCGCACATCTTGTTGAGAGTAGAGGCCCCCACTTCTACTGGAAGCCCTGCTTCAAGTGCGGCTTGTCTTGCAGGAGCTTGTCCAATGCCCGCTGACAAAACACATCCCATGATGACTTCATCAACATCTTGGGCTTTAAATTTGGCGCGTTCGAGCGCCGCTTTGATTGCAATCGCACCCAAATCAGGTGCCCTTAAAGTGGAGAACATTCCGAGCAAACTCCCCACAGGGGTTCGCGCCGAACCCACAATGACAATAGGATCTTCTTTTGACATAAATTTTCCCTTTCCTCTTAACTTCGCTTAACTCGACTCTTTAAAAAGTTCACGTCCAATCAGCATACGACGTATTTCTGAAGTCCCTGCCCCGATTTCATAAAGTTTGGCATCACGCAAAAATCGCCCGGTGGGATTATCATTCACATATCCATTGCCGCCTAAGCATTGTATCGCCTCCAAGGCCATGTGTGTAGCGCGTTCTGATGTGTAGAGAATGACCCCGGCTGCATCTTTTGGAGAGACAGACTGCGCATCACAGGCACGCGCGACTGCATAAAGATAGGCTCGACAGGCTGAAAGGGTGGTATACATGTCCGCGAGTTTGCCTTGAATGAGTTGAAATTCTCCGATGGCATGTCCGAACTGTTTGCGCATATGGACATAAGGTAAAACGATATCTAAACAAGCTTGCATGATTCCAACCGGCCCTGCCGCTAAAATCACGCGTTCATAGTCTAAGCCACTCATTAATACTTCTACCCCTTCATTCAATTTACCTAAGATATTTTCTTCTGGCACTTCGCAGTTTTCAAATACGAGTTCTGAGGTGTTCGATCCGCGCATCCCTAATTTGTCTAATTTTTGGGCGGTTTTATAACCCGGAAAGGTTTTTTCAACGATAAAAGCCGTGATGCCATGTGCTTCTGCTTCGGGTTTTGTTTTGGCGTAAACGATAATCACATTCGCATCTGGGCCATTGGTGATCCACATTTTGCTGCCGTTTAGAAGATAATGATCCCCTTTTTTATCCGCGCGTAATCGCATGCTCACTACATCGGATCCCGCTTCTGTTTCACTCATGGCAAGCGCGCCAATCCATTCTCCTTTGATAAGTTTGGGCAGATAATGCTTCTTTTGGGCATCATTCCCAATACGACTAATTTGATTGACACATAAATTCGAATGGGCACCATAACTTAAGCCAATCGAAGCCGAGGCTCGACTGATTTCTTCCATGGCAATCACATGTTCTAAGTAGCTTAAACCTGCGCCACCATAGCTTTCCGGAACGGTGATCCCAAGAAGCCCAACTGCACCTAATTTAGCCCAGAGTGCTTCAGGAAAACGGTTTTCTTTATCAATCTTTTCAGCCAGCGGGGCGATTTCTTTATCTGCAAACGATTTGACTGTTTCTCGTAAGAGGGTGGCAGTGTCGCTTAACTTAAAATCGAGGCCCCATTGCATCCGATATCCTTACCTTTAAATAATATCCTTTTTATCGGAGAATAGACCATCCCTTCCCCTTAAACAAACCTTGACCCTGCTATACTCGGAAAAAGGAAAAAGTTTTAATGAAAGAGACCTAGCATGGAACTTAACAATACGGTTGTTTGTATCACTGGAGGAGCCTCTGGATTGGGGCTTGAAACAGCAGCATTACTTTCTCGGAAGGGAGCAAGGGTCGCAATTTTGGATCTCAGCGAGGCAGCTAGCAGTAAATTGGGACCTGAATTTAAAGGCGTCAGTGTGCGATGTGATGTTACTGATTCGGCAAGCATAGAAGCCGCTATCGCAAACATTAAACAACAACTTGGGCTCCCACGAGTTTGCATCAATTGTGCGGGAATTTTGCTGGGAGAACGGGTTCTGGGTAAAACGGGGCCGCATGATTTAGAACGATTCCGTCGTATCATCGAAGTGAATCTGATTGGAACCTTTAATGTGACTAGGTTAATGTTAAAAGAAATGGTGACACTGGATCCTTTGCATGAAACAGGTGAGCGCGCAGTTATTATCAATACCTCTTCTATTGCCGCATTTGAGGGTCAATTAGGACAGGCAGCTTATGGGGCTTCTAAAGGTGGAGTGGCTTCCTTGGTGCTGCCTATTGCACGCGAAATGGCGCCTTATGCTATTCGGGTCATGGGGATAGCGCCCGGGCTATTTGATACCCCTATGGCAGATAAGATGAACCCTGCTGCTAAAGCACAATTGATTGAGAAAACTGTGTTTCCCAAACGCTTAGGCCAACCTTACGAATTTGCCATCTTAGCCGCACATATTATTGAAAATCCTATGTTAAATGGATCAACCATTCGTTTGGATGGCGCCGTTCGGTTGTTTTAGGAAAGAATCATTTCCTTACCAAAATTTGCCAGACATTTGACGAATCGAAATAATCCTTTCATAATGATAATGATTCTCATTCAAAGTATTCTAATTTTATTTTAAATTTTAAGGTTTAAACTGGATCTAGAGATATGTTAGTTAATAAACAATGCGGTCGAGGTAAAAGTAGTACTGGCCAAAGCACTCTGCTTGACACCTTATTACTCAATCCCTATATAGGCATCCCGCTTTTTTTAGGGCTCATGTATTCAGCTTTTTTTGTCACTATTCAAATAGGCGTGCCTTTACAAACTCTGTTTGAACAGATCTTACAAACACTTTTTGGGGTTTATCCCGAACGCCTATTGAACAGCCTCTCAGCACCTTCCTGGATCATTGAACTCGTGTTAGGTGCTGGGAAGGGCATTGTCATTACAGGTTGTTTTATCCCTGTAGTTGGCCTGATGTTTTTCTGCTCATCACTTTTAGAAACCTCAGGATATCTTGCCAGGATGGCGTTATTGATGGATCGATGGATGCAAAAGCTAGGTTTGTCAGGGAGGGCCTTTATTCCATTGGTGATGGGGATGGGTTGCAATGTGCCCGCGGTTTTAAGTACCCGAACTTTAGAAGCTAAAGCCCCTGTGATACGAATTAAAACAATTTTAATGAGCACTTTTATTTCTTGCAGTGGACGTCTGGGGATTTATGCCTTGTTTGCCGCAAGCTTCTTTAAAGACACGGGCCAAAATATTATTTTTGCCCTTTACCTGATTGGGATCCTATTTGCTTTAGGGACGGGATGGGTATTACGTCATGTATTGCTTTTAAAAGAAGCACAGGTTCTTCCAATGACCTTACCAGCTTATCAATGCCCAAGTTTGGGGGCCTTAGGAAAAGCCAGTTTTCATCGTGTTAAAAGTTTTGTACTGGATGCAGGCCAAATCATTATCCCTTTATGCCTGATATTTAGTTTATTGACCACCCTTAAGGCAGGCACGGGAGAGACATGGCTTGCAACAGTGGGAAAAACTGCCACCCCCATTTTTGCCCCCATGGGAGTAAAGCAAGATAATTGGCCCGCGACCGTTGGTTTATTAACCGGTTTTATGGCAAAAGAAGCCGTTGCAGGCACTTTGAACGCGCTATATGCGGAAGAAGCCCGTCAATTGGGAAGAAGTGTCGCGCATAATGCAGGAATGAGCACAAACCAAAATTCCTTAGCCCTGACTCAAAAATCCTCTCTTTCTGCCTTGATGAGCGAACGTTTTGGGGGTGGGGTCGAAGCCTTTGCTTATTTATTGTTTGTATTATTATACCTGCCTTGTATTTCGGTTTTATCGGCTATCAAACGTGAATTAAATTTGGCTTGGGCCATTTTTTCTGCGTGTTGGACCACGAGCCTTGCCTATGCGGTTTCAGTATTATTTTATCAAATTGCGACATTTAAGCTTCATCCTGGGTATTCGGCAACCTGGATAATGGGCATTGTAATGACATTTACGATTACGGGTTTTGGGGTTCGGGGGTGGTTAAGGGCTCTTGGTAATCCCTTATGCCGTATTCTAGAAAAAGGCAGGGCAGGGATCCGCTCTTATAACCTCATCCCCACGAGGATTTTAATTAAAACCTAAAGTGAAATAAAAAAGGGCGGAGTATTAATCCGCCCTTTAAGCTCTTAAGCAGAAAAAAAGGTATTAAACCATTTCTTTCAATTGCTTCAAGGCTCTTACTTTGACCACATTACGAGCAGGTTTGGCTTTAAACGTGGTTTCTTCACCGGTAAATGGATTGATCCCTCTACGAGCTTTTGTGGCCGGTTTATGGACCACTGTCATTTTGATTAAACCAGGGAGAGTGAATTGACCTGGTCCTTGTTTGCGGATATGAGCTGAAATAATGGACTTTAATTCATCAAAAAAGCCCGAAATTTCTTTGCGTTGCATCCCGGTGCGGCCAGCAAGCGTGCTAAAAAGCTGACCTTTCGTAAAGGGTTTGCTGACGCTTGTCACAGGGCCCATTTTCACTACTTTAAGCAAAGCCTTTTTAACAGAGACTTTCGCCATACGTCCTTTAGATTTCATCTTCTTTGGCATGCGCGCCATTTTCTTGCCCACTTTCTTTGTTCCACGACCTTTACGTTTACTTGCGGCCATAATATGCTCCTTTTTACTTAAAAAACCATACTCCGTAAACTACAGATAAATGTCCTTTACCCTTCGCGAATGCCTTTTATGGCGATTTGCTTTGAGTAAAACAAGGCCGTTTACCCCACAAAAACATCTAACAACAAGATGGAAGACGCCGATACCACTGACGAAAACTCTTTTTTATCCATCTTTTAAGCTATAAAGCTTATCCTACACTCTTTTGAAAGTCAATGTATTTACACGCAAAAGAGCCTCAATGTGCCTATTACAGGGTCTTTTTGAGGGTTGAGGGATAAATGAGCGCGCCGAATACCCCGTTTTTTAATCCAAAGCCTTAAGGCAATTCTCGGGGGTAGGCGGAAATGGTTGTATTTCCCTTTTGTCTTTTGTAAAATGCGGGTCTGTTTAAAGGCGTTTGTTGCCAATGATAGTATTTGTTTATCTAACTTTAAATTATATGCAGGGTAGAAATGAAGACATTTAGCGCGAAACCGGCCGAAGTCAGACATGACTGGTATGTTATTGATGCACAGGGGAAGACACTGGGCCGCTTAACCACCAAAATTGCCACTCTTCTCAGAGGCAAGCATAAGGCTGAATACACCCCCCATGTTGATACAGGGGATTACGTCGTGGTTCTCAATGCGGCGGGGATAAAAGTCACAGGCAAAAAAGGCCTGCAAAAGGTTTATTATCGTCACAGTGGCTATCCTGGTGGCTTGAAGGCCGAGACCTTCGATAAACTGAAGGCGAGAAATCCCATGCGGGTAATCGAAATGGCTGTAAAGGGCATGTTGCCGAAAAATCCCCTGGGTCGTGCCATGTTTCGTAAACTGAAAGTCTACAGTGACGGCAATCACCCACACAGTGCGCAACAACCTAAAGTTTTGGAAGGATAACGGGAAACATTCATGTCGAAAGCATTAGCAAAAAATGAAAAGCGATATTATGGCACTGGGGGACGTAAAACCTCCGTGGCGCGCGTTTTTATCAAGAAAGGGACAGGTCAACTCACTATTAACGACCAATCTCTTGCAGTATATTTCCCCAGACGGACTGCTCAAGTATTAGTTCGTCAGCCTCTTGTATTACTCGGGGTAGAAGACAAATTTGATATTAAGATCACCGTCAAAGGTGGTGGAATCATGGGTCAGGCAGCGGCTATTCGTCATGGATTATCGCGTGCCTTAATTGCCTATGATGAAGAAGGTGAAGCCGCTCCTAAACGAAGAAAAGAGGTAGAAGGTGGCGCCGAAATCATTGAACTTTCCGAGACCAGTTTCCGTCGTAAATTAAGAAAGGTCGGATACGTCACCCGGGATGCGAGAATTGTCGAACGTAAGAAAGTCGGTCGTCACAAGGCGAGAAAGGGCGTCCAGTTCTCCAAACGTTAATATTCTGCATCTACCCCTTACTCAAAGCGAATGATTTTAATGATTTTTAGGCTAAGGCTAATCATTTCGTGAAGGGGACAAGATGGGGGATCGTCTAGCGGCAGGACTACGGACTCTGACTCCGTTAACCTAGGTTCGAATCCTAGTCCCCCAGCCATTGTTCTTCAACAATAAAATCAACAACTCCCATTTATCTCATTCTATAAGAAGACATGATATTTTGAAGTTTTTCAAGCTATCTTCACCTTTTCCGATTCCGAAAAAAATGTCACAATTTATAGTTTTTATTTGGGCTTTTTGGTGGAGGAAACTTCCGCCTTTTTTGAAGGAAGTTGGGCAGCCTCTTCGAATTTATTTTCTTTATAATTTTGATAAACCATAGTCATGGCTTGATGTTTGCTTTGTTGCTTGCCTTTTACACCAGCAAGTGCATCCATAGTCTTTCTATACTCTCCAGCGGGAAACACATGGAATAATGCTCTACATTCATTGTCAGTTCGAGTAACTGTTAATTCAGGATGCTTATCGTCATTAAACTCTCGGATAAGATCGTTGAGATGGGTTATTTGTTGATCCACATATTGCTCTAGACGACTAGGAGCATGCCTTTTACCGAGGAGGTATTCATGTCTTTCTGCATTCAAGGTATCTTTAATAAATAAATAGGCCCCTTTAAGCCTCTGGATTTCATCGAGAAGATTAGTATCAGGAGAACCACTTCTGGTTTTAAAATTCATTTCAGCATTAGCTAATATTTTTCTTTGAATAGCTCGATTAGGATGTTCGTATAGCTTATGAATGAGATAGGTTTTTTCCTGGGGTTTGATATTTCCAGTTTTTGCATCTTTTTCCTGGAGTTTGATATTTCCAGTTTTTGTTTTAAGCGTTTCTTCTGAGTCTGATAATGCTTTCACCGTGTTAGGTAGATTTGCTTTGAGCCTTTTTAGTGCAACAAAATAGCGACCAATCAACACTCCAGTAGGCGTACCCGCTAACTCGGAGCCTGTAAAATAGACAAGCCCTTGTTCATGCAATTTAGATTTTCCAAATAACCCCCCGTTTCTCAGAAGTAAAGCCGCTATTTCGGGTTGTCCCGTTTCTGCCGCGATAAATAGAGGGGTTCTTTTTACGAGAACTTTTTCTCTTTCTACTGATAAAACGAGTACGTCCTTAACCTTACTTACTTTAGTTACCACCCGCTTTTCCTGTTGTGAATAATCTGTTCCTACTTGATTGGGTTCAGCACCACGTTCAATTAATAGTTTAACAACATCAGGATGTCCGCCTAAAACTGCAAAATGAAGGGGGGTAAATCCACCGGGTGCTAGAGTATTGACACTCGCTTCGCGTTTCAATAATCCCTCAACTGTTTTGGGGTTTCCGCCGAGGGCCGCCAGATGAAGCATACTGAGAGTGGGTACTACTCCAACCTTATCAGGTACGACACTGGTTTCAGCCATTAATTGGTCATAAACTGTTTTTGTTTTTTTGTTTTTTTCTAAATAATTGAGTAAACTCTCAAAGTCATCCCCTTTTGCATAAAGGGCAAAGTAATCAAGCGATGTATAATGTCCACCGGGTAGAGGTTCATTAAAATCTGCACCATGTTCCAAAACAAGTGAAAAAGCAAGCTTCAAATATTGGTTGGCGAGCGGTTCATTTTCGTCTACATTATTTTCATATTGTATTAAGGCTAATTGCAAAGGGGAGTAATCCGAGACGAGTTTTGTATTAATGTTGTATTCGTCTTGTTTTCCGTATTCTGTATGGTTTACAATTTTATTAATAAGATAATCGATCACCTTTAAATTTTTATCACTTGCTCTTTCAAAAGCCGCTTCCAACACTCTTAGTAGCATCTCAAGAGAGGGGGTGGGAGTCATTTCTTCGATTGCTTTCTGTAATTTTTCAACATCACCCCGCTTGGCGTAGTGCGACAGGTTGAGGAGTTTTGTGTCGAACCCCAGTTGAACGCCTTGTTTTGGAGGTTGATCACTTTTATCGGGATCTTTTGGAATGCAATCATTTTGCATGTAATCAATAAATGCCATTATTTCCTTGTGTTCCTTATCATTCAAGTTTTCTGAAAGTGCTTCATTTAATAATTCTTTTAACGCTTCTATCGTCCTGATTTTTCTATTGTGGGCTTCCCTATTTTGGGGTTCCCGTAGTTCTTTAAACCCATACATTGGACGGATGATGTCGTTCCACATTTCAGTCATGGCGACCAACTTGTCTGAAGGGATCCCTTCTAGTGCTTGCAGGATTGGAACAGCAGCGGAAACCTTTACATTTACTAAATGTTCTAGATAGGGTTTCATTGCGACTAGGGGTAACCTTTTAAGACTTTCATCATCGAGCCCATTTGGCAACTTTGCTTGGACTCGGACATCTTTTAATAATATATAAGCTTGTTGAAAAAGCATTAAATCTTCTAATGTGACATCCTCTTTTTGCCGACTTTTTAGATCAATATTATCGATTCTTTTTTTGCGTTCTTCGATAAGCCTAAGTTTATCTTCGGTATATTGAGTATCGTGGCCGTCCTTTATTGCCCCTTGCATTTTTTCTAGTTCATCCAGGGCACCCTTTTTGTTCTTGGTTGAAATATAATTGACTTCAATTTTATCTAATTTTGCATCAAATGCTTTAAGAACCTTTTCTTTAATGCAACCCTCTATTTTTTCTTTTTCTTTTCGAGCTTTAATTCCTGCCTTTTTGTCACCTTGGATAGAGGCGTTTTTTTCAGCTAATTCAGCCAAGCTCTTCATGGAGTTCAATTCATCGAGATTTTTCTTGTCAAGCAGTTTAGCGATAGTATCATCAATTGTTCGCGCCATCCTAGCGACCTTTTCTTTTTCATCTGGTTTATGTTTTTTTCGGGAAAAGAGGGTTTTGGGTTTTGATAGGGACTCATTGAGATCTTCCAGGATATTTTTCAATTCCCACAATAAATTTAAATCTTGAATGGCGTTGATTTCATTAGCAGATTCTTTAGAATCGAGGGCTTCAAGCTTTTTTAAAATTTCCGCATCTATTTCCTTTGCTTTCGTCTGTGCTTTTTCTTGAATTCTTTTTTGATCTCTACGAGCAGTGGAGGACAGATCTTTGCGAATAGCGGGGGATAAATTTGCCCTATTGTCAAGGCGCATTTGTAGCAATGCTTCTAGGGTTTTTATTATTTCGCCTTTATCTTTTGCCATACGATTACTCCATCATTTTATGAGCCTTCACTTTTAGTGAATAATCACCTTTATAAATGAGACAGATCCTTTAGTTAAAAGTTCCAAATTGATTGTAGGTCAACTTAATTTGACGATTTATTCCCATTTTGCTAAGAATATAGAGGGGGGGCCTAAATAGGTCAGACTCTCTCCTGAATCTAGAAAGTTGACCGCGATTTTTATTTTGTGACACACTAGCGTAAAGGTAGTAACAATTTAATTTGTAGGTCAAGTTTTATTAATGATTTTAGTATTGAGTAAATTTTAAATTACTGACTTATTTCGTAAACAATTAATTAAGGAGTGAATGTTATGGCAGCTCAAAATCCGTTACCACCGAATCAAGCTTTATTAGTACAAGTAATCAATAATCTTCTACCTGAAGATCAACAGGCAGTATTGGCCGCTATAACTGCACATCAGGGTGGTTTTCGCCAGCATCTTGGAGCAGGTATATTAGCGAGAATGGCTCAGCTTTCTGCTCATTTTGGTGGTGCAGGAGCCGGTGGTGGTCCAGTCGGTGGAGCCGGTGCTGGCGCCGGAGCAGGTGGCGCGGGTGCAGGTAACGTCCCACCCCCCCTAGTAGATGGGGCTGGTGGCCCTCCTCCAGATGCAGCCGCTCAAGCGCTAGCTGCCGCTCAACAAAACCAAGCTGATGCAAGAAATGCCGCACAGGGTGCTGAAGCATCAGCACAGCGAGCCGTTACAGCACAACAAGCGGCCAGAGCTGCTCAGCTGAGAGCTCAAACTGCAGCCCAAAATCTGCCTGGAGATCAAGAAGTTCAAGCTGCAGCGGCTCGAGCTGTCGCAGCAGGTCTAGCTGCAGGTCGAGCTGCGGCTCAAGCGATCCACCAGCTTCAATTCGCCCGAGTAGCTAGAGATCTAGCGGTAGGAATGGATCCTGCAACACAAGCAGCTGCAATCGCTCAACGGGAACAAGCAGCCAGTAATGCCGCAACTGCTGCACAAACTGCTGCTGTAGAGGCCGAAAGACAGCGCGATTTAGCTACTCAAGCTGCAGCAACGACTGAAACTGCCAGAGACGCTCATGATCAAGCCGCGCGAGAGGCCCAAGCTGCGTTAGATGCTCAAGCTGCTCAAGCTGCACGAGCTACTCAACTCGCAGCAGAACAAGCTGCTCGACTCCAAGCTGCTCAACAGGCACTAGCTGAACAAGCTGCTCGAGAGGCTGCAAATGCGGCACCGGCACAACCAACCCCCACACCTGAAGTGGCACCTGTAATAATAGCAAGAACTGTACAAACAACTGTAGAACAACCAAACCCTTTCAGAGTTGGTGTTGATAGGGGTGCAGCAACGGGTGGAAAAGGAAGACGACGATAAGAATCTAAGCCTGACTCACGAAAAGGGGGAGAATACTCCCCCTTTTTTATTGTGGGGAAGGCATAAAAAAAGGGGCAAGGCGCCCCTTTTTTTTCGCTCGAGTGTATCTTTATCTGAAGATATAAAATATTCCGAAACTATACATGGTGCTGTTCTTTAAACTAATCTGAGAAATAGCGGATTCTTTAGAATAAATATTCTTTAATCTATTCGTGTTTTCCCAACTCACCATACCTCGAATGCCGACACAATCCAGAACCATGTATTGTAATCCGCCTGCGAGACGTAAAACGCTCTTGGTTTTTTCAAAGGTTCTCATACCAAAACCAGCAGGAAAACCGCCTGGAAAGGCATCATCCGCCAGAGGTTGAGAAGAGAATTTTGCTTTTACACTGGCCAAGCCTACCATCCCAAATAATGAAATGGGGTAGCAGTCGCTTAATGGCAGTGTGCCGACGAGATTGACATGCCAGGCTTGTACCCGACCCGTCCCTCTATTAACTTGGAATTGACCGGGTTGAAGAGCATCCCCACCTGCCTCAAATTGACCGGCAACTAGGGTAACGGTGCGTTTTTCGCGTTTCGTGTATTCAAAACCGGCTTCGACACCAAAATAATCATTAAATTTAAAACCTGCAAATAAATTGCCTTGGGGGTAGTTGTCATCAAAAATATTTCCCCCTAAGTCTTGGGGAAATTCAAGATGTCTCAAACCACCATCAACACCAATGTAGGGGTTCCACGACCATTCTGCCGAAAACGCAGGCGCGCTTACTGCTGACAGTATGGCAGCGGAAGCAAGTAAACCAAGTTTCTTTTTCACGTTAGTCTCCTTTAACATCATGGTTAGTTCGTTAACAAAAAGCACTCACTGAACAGTATACAGTCTAAGCGAACGCTTCTATTTAAACATAAGTGTTTTTTTAAATACAAGCATTTCTTGAGTAACGGGATTTGTCTCTGATACTATTTCTCTTTATCTAATTGACATATGTCTTTTAAAAATGGAAATGGAAGAAACGGAAACCCTAGATAAAAACCGAAGACGGTTTTTAACTGCCGCCACCACTGTGGTGGGAGGCGTTGGCATAATGTGTGTTGCTTACCCATTCCTCGCTTCCTGGTCTCCTAGCGTTAAAACACAAGCTTTGGGGGGCCCCGTTGAAGTAGACATCAGCAAAATTGAACCGGGGCAACGTATCACGGTTGCTTGGCGGGGTAAACCTGTTTTCATCGTTCATAGAACACAAGCAGAGTTAGGTACTTTAGATAAACTGGTTTCATTTTTACGCGATCCGATGTCTTTAGAATCTGTCCAACCTCAATATGCAACTAATCCCTATCGTTCTATCAAAGAAGCTATTTTAGTGGTCATTGGTATTTGTACCCATTTGGGATGTGTCCCGCTTTATGAGCCCACACCAGGAAGTGTCGAACCAGGATGGGAGGGTGGCTTTTTTTGTCCTTGTCATGGATCGAAATATGATATGGCGGGACGTGTCTATAAGGGGGTGCCTGCCCCTTTGAATTTAGTGGTTCCCCCTTACCAGTATTTAAGTGACACACGCGTTTTAATTGGCCAGGATGCCAAAGGAGAGGCATAAATGGCCGTTTCAGCGAGCCCTGTCACACGTTTAATGAATTGGATTGATGCCCGTTTCCCGCTCACAAAATTGTGGCGGGAGCATCTTTCTCAATATTATGCCCCAAAGAATTTTAATTTTTGGTACTACTTCGGTTCTTTAGCTTTGTTGATGTTGATAAACCAAATTATCACAGGTATTTGGTTAACCATGAGCTATGTGCCAACAGCAACAGAAGCCTTCGATTCGGTCGAATATATCATGCGAGATGTCTCCTATGGCTGGTTGCTTCGCTATCTCCATTCAACCGGTGCATCTTTTTTCTTCATAGTCATCTATTTTCATATGTTTCGGGCCTTATTATACGGCTCACACCAAAAACCCCGAGAATTAGTCTGGATTTTTGGGATGTTCATTTTTTTGTGTTTATTAATGGAAGCATTTTTCGGTTATTTATTGCCCTGGGGAAATATGTCTTTTTGGGGGGCGCAAGTGATCACCTCTTTGTTTAGCGCTATTCCCTATGTGGGCGATGCCTTGGTGGAATGGATCAGAGGGGATTACACCATCAGTGGTGTTACCTTAAATCGCTTTTTCTCTTTGCATGTTATAGCCATGCCCTTGGTGCTTATTGGGGTGGTTATTTTTCATATTCTGGCCCTGCATGAAGTGGGCTCTAATAATCCCGATGGCATTGAAATAAAAAAACACAAAGATGAGAAAGGAGTGCCCTTAGATGGCATTCCGTTTCATCCCTATTACACCGTAAAAGATTTGATGGGAGTAGCTGTGTTTCTCCTTATTTTTTGCGCTGTGGTATTTTTTGCGCCCGATTTTTTTGGGTATTTTTTAGAGGCCCCTAATTTTGATCCGGCCGACTCCCTAAAAACGCCAACCCATATTGCTCCTGTTTGGTATATGACACCTTACTACGCAATTTTGCGTGCGATCCCTAACAAATTGTTAGGAGTAATATTAATGTTTGGGTCTGTCTTAATTTTGTTTTTCTTGCCCTGGTTAGACAGAAGCCCGGTGCGTTCGATTCGATATCGGGGTCCGCTTTATAAAATTGCTTTGGGCTTATTTGTGATCAGTTTTCTCATTCTTGGGTATTTAGGCACAATACCGCCTTCTTCTGCCTTAACGGGTTTAGCGAGAGTGTGTGCCGCTCTGTATTTTTTATTTTTCCTATTAATGCCGATTTATACCAAGATTGATAGTGTGAAACCGCCGCCAGAAAGGGTGAGATATCCATAAATGCTAAAACGTTTAATAATGGGCGGTATTCTGGGATTACTAGGTTTAGGTTTGGCAGGATCACCTTTATTCGCAAGCGAAGAAACTATCCCTCTTGATAAAGTCAAAATTGATCTAAGCGATTTCCCTTCTCTTCAAAGAGGGGCACAAACGTTTAT